>OOIG01000015.1_pt1 | contig 166045 bp, 161 predicted proteins | sample 1692091 | NCBI WGS metagenome assembly OOIG01 (sample SAMN06348188, study PRJEB24527) | human gut metagenome | biome: human gut; feature: ankylosing spondylitis patient; material: feces | host: Homo sapiens | place: China | collected 2015-10 | reverse complement strand
TCGCTTTTTGAATTCGCTTGTTTCTTCCTTATTCGGTTCTTTATGCACATTGTTTGTGTGTATATTGAAAAAGCCCTTTAAGGGAATGCACCTTTAGCTCAGCTGGTAGAGCAACTGACTCTTAATCAGTGGGTCCGGGGTTCGAGTCCCCGAAGGTGCACCATAAGTCAGTGTTTTTGACGCACCGGGTCCACCCGTTCCCATTCCGAACACGGTAGTTAAGCGGTGCGGTGCCGACGATACCTAGCTGGAAGCGGCTCGGGAAAATAGGTCGACGCTGACACATAGTCGGTCTTTGTGACGCACCGGGTCCACCCGTTCCCATTCCGAACACGGTAGTTAAGCGGTGCTGTGCTGATGATACCTAGCTGGAAGCGGCTCGGGAAAATAAGTCGAGGCCGACTTTATTTATTCCTCTTTAGCTCAGTCGGTAGAGCACGCGGCTGTTAACCGCGGTGTCGTAAGTTCGAGTCTTACAAGGGGAGCCATCTAAGATAGACGAAATGGCTATCTACCTAAAAACCCTTGAATTTCAAGGGTTTTTTCGTTTTTTATAGGCAAAAAATATCTTTCATTTTTATGGATGTGAAATACCGACATCAGAGACTCAAACCTGCGACTTTTAAGAAATAGTTGAAAAAATGATGATTTAATGATACAATAAAGAGGGGCGGTGATGAAATGGGCAAGCGATTTCCATATCCAAAACGATATTGGATTTATGTGATTATTATTTTAATTTGTTCAATTTTGTTGATCGGCAATATTTATCGCACGGACAGTTGGACGGGAGATAAGCCATTCTCTGAATTTTCACAGCGTGATTGGCATCTGTTTTTTATCTTTTTAATTGAAGAGATAGTTATTATTGGTTTAATATCTCTGTTTCTTTATTTGTGTTTTAGAATTAGCAAGAATCGAGGCAAAGAGATCCTTGCTCAATGGGAGGCTGATAAATATTCAGGAATTGAGCCCGGTGATTATGATTATGTATGGTTTGATTTTGCAAATACCGATCGAGCACTGATCTTGAAGCAAGGGGACACATTCAGGCTGAATGTTCAAGAATATGATTATAATACGGGAAATTGGGAAAGCGTTGGAACAAGTATTTATGATAATTTGGAAGCGATAAAAGAAGCATTGTTTTATGAATATGATTTTTATTGCGAAGAAAACGCTGAATTGGATAAACACGGCGACGAAATATATAAAGAAACATAATTAAAATCGTGCCTGACGCGTGAAAAATTCTTAAAAATCAAGCATTTTTAATTTTGATATAATGAAAAATATAAAATAATAAACGGCCTAAGGCTTATGATGTTGAAAATATAATAAATAATCGGAGGAACAATATGAAAAAAATTATCTCTTTGCTTTTATCATTTGCGTTGATATTAACTTTTTTATCGGTTATCGCTTCGTGCAAGCATAAAGAAGCTACCCCTCACGAATATACTTCGGAGGAGCGCGAAGCAATGCGGAATCCGAGTTTTTCTTCATCGCCGTTTTTTGCTGTTAAAGAGGGAGAAAAGCCGCTTGCGGACTCAAAGATGAAATCAGTCATCTCCTCTTTGCCTGCCGACCGCTACGAGACATATCCGAATCTTCATAACGTGCCGCTAACCGCAACGCTTTATAAGGATGGCAAGGAAATTCCGGTCGACCTTAAAGATAAGCGACTGATTCGTTTGATGAATTTTTACAATAATTCCATTTATTATAACCAATATGCCTATACGCAGGGATTATTACAGATAGGTGACATTGAAAAAGCTTGCAGTGAGCCGTTCAGATTGGAGTTGACATTTGACACAACGGACCGCGGCACCAAAATTCCTTATGATACTTATGATACATACATACAGACGTATGACACGTTCATAATAGCAAACAAAGAGTTTACTTTGCTTGCCCACGATCTGCCGGGAATTGAGGGACAAGAAGACAAATATCCGTTTAAGGCTGTCGGGCATTATCCTCTTTTTGAGGACTATTCTTGGCTTGATTTGTTTGGATTTTAATTTATCGTATTGATTATAGTTTTCTTTGCTTTGATATCTGTAGTGCCTGGTTTTCGGGTGAAGATATTAAGCTGTTGTCACAACCTGAAAAAGCAGCGGCTGTGTGGCTAAAAGCCACACAGCCGCTTTTTCGTTTGTAATCCGGATGTTTATTTTTTCGATATGACGCACAGGACTTTTCGGTATCAACCGTCAGAACCGCTATCGGGATTCTGAACGAACGCCGTCTTGCATTGAAGTCACAGGGATGTACCCTTGAGAACAGCGAAGAATATGTGGGTGTATTTAACCTGCTCAGCCGTTTTCTTGACCTGCTTCCCGCCTGACACAATTGAATATCCGAAATCATGCCATCTTTATACCGCAATTTCGCGGTCAATGAAGGGGGCTTTTTTATTGCCAAAATTATTATTCAAGGAGGAACTGAATGTACATTGAAATGAACCCAACCGGGCTGACGCTTTCCGATTTGATTTGCGTTGCCCACCGAAAACAAAGTGAGTATACCTGCTTTGCCAATGTGAAGGAGAATGAGTTTCACTACCGACTCCGTCTCGCTGCGGAACGCGCGACTATGGCGAAAACCTGTTTTCTGGACAGGGAACATCGAGCAAGATTTCAGAAAGCGCTCCACCGAGTGCGTGGGAACGATAAAAGTCTCATTGCACAACTTTTTGTCCTTACCGCAACCGAAAGTCTTTGGAGTGCATCGGAAGAGACAATCAGAAAAATCCGTACTGTATCGAAAACGATGCAGTACACTCTTTGTAAATATGATGCAATATGAAATCGGCAGATGCATGCCCCCATAAGCTTTTTATTAAAACGCCTCCGCTAATCCGTTTGTGTATCCAAGGGCAACTTCACGGCAATCATCGTCCCTTTTTCCGAGCTTTTCTCTACACGGACATCGCCGCCGTGCAGTGTTGCAATTTCCCACACCAGCGATAGTCCCAATCCCACGCCTCCGTTTTCCCGACTGCGTGACTTGTCTACCCGGAAAAACGGCTGAAAGATGCTTTCTCTGTATTGCTCCGGTATACCGCAGCCTGTATCTGCAACCCGTATAACAAGCTGCTTTTCTTCGCTTGTTACAGTAATGCACACCGTTCCGTCCGGACGGTTGTACCGAATGGCGTTTTCGGTCAGATTAAAGAGCATACGATAAATCAGCGTGTCACTGCCGGTTATAATACCGTTACCTGCGCTTTCAAGAGTTATACCGTTTCTCTCAGCAAGCTGTGCAAAGTCGGTAAAGATTTCATCTATCATAGGAGCCACCTCTATGCGATCGTTACACGGCACCGTCCTAAGTTCACTCATCTCAAGCAAGGTTTTTGTCATTTGATTCATCCGCTCGGTCTGCTCACGCAGTAAGCGAAGAAAGTTTGCCGTTTCCGGCAACACATTGGGGTGTTCGGCGGAAAACAGCTCAAGTTGTGCCTGCATCAGAGCAAGTGGAGTACGCAATTCGTGTGCGGCGTTTCCGGTGAACTGCCGCTGTGCGGCAAAGCCCTCGTCAAGACGGTCAAGCATCTGATTGAAGGACCTGCTGAACTGACGGAACTCCGGCAGGACATCTTCGGACATCTTCATATCAGACAGATTGTTCGGCTGAACACGTTCCACCTGAGAAGTAAAATTACGCAGGGGTTTCAGTGCGCGTCCGCTTAAAAAGTATGCAAGTACACCGCCGAGCAATGTTACCACTGCCGTGATATACCAGTTGGTAGTGATAAAGGATTCCTGCGCACCATGAATGATGATAGTCAGCTCTTGGTCAAGCTTTTCGCGCTCGGGGTCGAAAAAATCCGGCTCTCCTTTGTCCATATCTCCGTAGTTCGTAATATGAGAACTTATGGAGTCCATATAGTGTCTGCCGGAATAGCTGAGAAGGAGATTCATTGCGATGCAGGTCAGGCAGAGGAGAAATGCAGTCATCAGGGTGATTCGCCATTGCAAGGAAAGCTTTTTCATGATTTCTCTTCCTCCATAATGTATCCTTCACCGATGCGGTTTCGTATCGGGTCATAGCCGAGTGCGAAACGCAGCTTTTTTCGCAGTGCGGAAATATGTACACGGATTGAATTGCTGAAATTATCCACGCTGTTATCCCACACATGGTCGATAAGCTCCTCCTGACTGACCGGTCGCCCTTGGTTGAGCAGAAGATATTCAAGTATTCCCATTTCCTTTCGGGTGAGAGTCAACGCCTGTCCGTCTGCCGTAGCGGTACGGGATTTGGTGTCAAAAGCGACCCTTCCACAGGTCAGAATTAAATCGTTCTGTGTAAACTGCCGACGGGTCAGGCTACGTATTCTCGCTGCAAGCTCCTCCAAATGAAACGGTTTTGCCAGATAATCATTTGCTCCTGCGTCCAGTCCTTCTACCTTGTCTGCAACTTCACTACGTGCCGACAAAATCAGCACCTTCGTGTCCCTGTCGGTTCGGCGGATCGTCCGCAGTACCGTCATCCCGTCGGCGCCGGGAAGATTCAGATCCAAAAGCACAAGATCGTACCGCTCCACACAGAGCAGCTCAATTGCTTTGTCCCCGTCATAGCAAAAATCCACGCTATATGCAAGACGACGCAGACTGCGGACAATGGTTTCGCAGAGGGAACGTTCGTCTTCGATTACTAAAATATGCATCAAAACCTCCTTGTACTGAGTGTTCTTTTTGCTCTATTATACCACACTGACATAAGATTTTTGTTAAATTTCCGTTCTTAACGGAGATTTTATATCCGTTGTGTTACAATAAAGGGGCGAAAGAAAGGGGGAATCGAATTGGTTCGATCAAAAAAAGCCGTACTTCAGGTCGCCCTGCTTATCTGCGGGGTGGCAATGCTGTGCTACGGTGCTTTGCGCGGGGAGGCGAACACCGTGTTGAGCAAGGCAATAAGATTGTGTTTGGAGTGTGTGGGAATTGGATAAGAAAAAAGTTGAAAAAAAGGAAAGAAAAAAGAAAAAATCGGGTTTATCACACATTCTTTCGCGTTTTCGAGGCGGGATTCAGGCGGGAGCGACGCTGCTTACCAACATTCATCTGCCGAACTTTCTGAAGGGAGGAATTTACCAGGGAAAGGGTAAAGCCGTCTGTGTCCCGGGGCTGAACTGCTATTCCTGTCCGGCGGCATCGGGCGCCTGTCCCATCGGATCGTTTCAGGCAGTGGTAGGATCGTCAAAATTCAGATTTTCCTATTATATTACGGGCTTTCTGATCTTGCTCGGCGTACTGTTGGGACGCTTTATCTGTGGCTTTTTGTGTCCCTTCGGATGGTTTCAGGAGCTTCTGCATAAGATTCCGACCAAAAAGTTATCTACAAAGAAGCTGAAGCCGCTGACCTATATAAAATACGCGGTTCTGCTTGTTATGGTGGTTTTGCTTCCTGTGCTTATCACAAACGATGTCGGCATGGGAGACCCATTCTTCTGTAAGTACCTCTGCCCGCAGGGTGTACTTGAAGGAGCGATACCTCTTGCTGCCGTCAATTCGGGAATTCGTGCCGCACTCGGCGCACTCTTTTCGTGGAAGCTCGGAATTTTGATTGCGGTAGTAGTGCTGAGCGTTCTGTTTTACCGTCCGTTTTGCAAGTGGTTATGCCCATTAGGGGCATTTTATGCGCTTCTTAACAAGGTATCTCTTCTCGGAATGAAGGTGGATAAGCACAAGTGTGTTTCCTGCGGAAAATGCGCAAAGGCCTGCAAGATGGATGTGGATGTAACAAAATCTCCGGATAACGCGGAATGCATCCGTTGCGGCATGTGCGTCCGCGCTTGTCCCACGAACGCTGTCAGCTTCCGTTACGGCTTCGGCAATGGAAAAGAATGCGGCTGCCACGCCGCGAAACCGGAAGACAATAAACAAATAAAACAAGAAGAAATTTCAGAAAAAGAAAAGGAGTAAGATTAATGAAAACAACAAAAATTTTAGCCGTGATGACACTAATTCTGCTTGTATTCAGCCTTGTTGCATGCGGCACGACCGGAGGCGGCAAGAAAAACGACGGAAACAGGAAAAGCGAAATCGCCGCGCTGATAGCAACAGAGCCGAAATCCATGGATGAAGCGACAAAGCTGCATCAGCAGCTGATGGCACAGGAAACGGCAATTCTGTCCGAGAACAGCGCCCTTTGGGAAAAGGTGTTTATGTCAGCAAACAAGGGCTCGACCATGATTGAGGATGGTAGCAACTACGGCGACTTCCTGCTTATGACGATCGAAGGAGCAAAGGATCAGTTCAAGGCAAACGAACTTAAACTGCTTCGTGAAGGAGCCGAACAGATTCGCGAGATAGAGGGTAAGCTCACGATACTTGAGCAGAAGTATCCCGGATGCGGGAAAAAGCCATCCGATGGCGATATGAGCGTCCCTGCTGAAAACGGCAAGCCGATAGAAAAGGGAGATCTTATGAAATTCCCCGCATTTGAAGGGAAGGATCTTGACGGAAACGAAGTGAAGAGCAACACTTTGTTTGCAGGAAACACCGTCACGGTGGTAAACTTCTGGTTTACGACCTGTAGCCCCTGTGTGGGTGAGCTTGCCGATCTGGAAGCACTGAACAAGAAACTCGCTGAAAAAGGCGGAGCTGTTGTCGGTATCAATTCCTTTACACTTGACGGCGACAAAGCGGCGATATCCGATGCGAAGGATATTCTGACGAAAAAGGGCGTAACCTATAAAAACATCTGGTTTGACTCCAAGGGCGAGGCAGGAAAGTTCACCTCGGGACTGTATACATTCCCCACAACCTATGTTGTCGATAAAAATGGCAACATCGTCGGCGAACCGATCGTCGGCGCCATAACAGGAAAGAAGCAGGCGGAAACGTTGCAGAAGCTTATCGATCAGGCGATTGCAAACAGTAAGGGATAACATGCTCACGAAACCGATCGTGCTTTTCGGAATCGAAATAATCATCGAATTGAAAAAAACAAAATTAAGAGTGTGTGCTGTATCATACAAGATACAGCACACACTCTTTTTAAATTGATTTTCATTGCTTATTTATACATTCCATTTCTGTTTTCGTCGCAATACATTTAAACAGGCAAAAGAATGTGCGGAAAATACTGCAATGATGGCACAGATCAAGCTCCGTGTCAAGTGACAGGATGTTTTTGAGTAAACTTGACAGGAAATATTTTTTGATATAAAATGAATAACGGACAAAATACTTTGGTTGATTTTTGAGAAAAATTATAATGAGGAATGAAAAAAATGAATTTTAACACGGCAAAACTGATGGCAAAAAAGATTGTATCAAAAATGACGATTGAGGAAAAAGCTTCTCAGCTTTTATATAATTCACCTGCAATCGAGCGGCTTGGGATTCACGAATATAATTGGTGGAATGAAAGCTCTCACGGAGTGGCACGCGCGGGGACAGCTACGGTATTTCCTCACTCGATAGGTCTTGCCGCGACTTTTGATCCGGAGCGTATTTTTGAAGTTGCCGATGTTATTTCTACTGAAGCAAGGGTGAAATTCAATCAGCACGACAAGCGAAGCGACTACGATATATATAAAGGACTTACATTTTGGGCACCGAATATAAATATATTTCGCGATCCGCGCTGGGGAAGAGGGCAGGAAACGCTTGGTGAAGATCCTTTTCTTACATCAGTCATGGCAACGGCGTATATAAACGGAATTCAAGGTGACGGAGAATTTCTTAAAGCTGCCGCTTGCTCAAAGCATTTTGCGGTTCACTCAGGTCCGGAAAGTCAAAGACATTCTTTTGATGCAAAGGTGAATATGCACGACCTTTGGGAGACCTATCTTCCTGCCTTTGAAAAAACGGTTGAAGGTGGCGTTGTAGGTGTGATGGGAGCATATAACCGCACAAACGGAGAACCGTGCTGTGCAAATTATGGCTTGCTTTCCGAGATACTTCGTCAAAAATGGCGTTTTGAGGGCTATGTTACTTCTGATTGCGGTGCGCTTAAAGATATTGTAACGGGACATAAATGTGCTTCGTCAACAGAAGAGGCCGCTGCGATGGCATTGAAGTCAGGGTGCGATCTTAATTGCGGGGACGTTTATTCAAAACTTATTGACGCATATGAAGAAGATCTTATAACCGAAGAAGATATAACAAATGCAGCAGAACATCTTTACACGATACGGTTCTTGCTTGGGGAGTTCGAGCAAAACCATCCGTATAAAGACCTTCCGTATGATTTGCTTGACTGTAAAAAGCATAGGGAACTTAATCTGAAAACGGCTGAAGAGAGCATAGTTCTTCTTAAAAACGAAAATAATTTTCTTCCGATAAACAGAGATGTTGAAAAGATAGCGGTAGTGGGGCCCAACGCAATATCCGTTGCCGCACTTGAAGGTAACTACTACGGATATGCTTCCGAATATATAACCGTTGCCGATGGAATCCGGCGTGAGTTTCCTGACTCTGATATAAAGGTGGAACGCGGATGTAAATTTGTTAAAGAAAAACTTTGTGATTGGAACGGATTTTCAAATATGTACAGCGACGGAGTCGCAGCTGCCGAATCCGCAGATATCACCGTGCTTTGTCTCGGTCTTGACTGTACGGTGGAAGGTGAGGAAATACAGGGCGCAGACAATGAATATCTCGATCACGGCGACAGAAAGTCACTTTTCCTTCCTGAAACACAACAAAAACTTGCCGAAATGGTTTGCGATGTGTGTGAAAATGTAATTGTTGTTTTAATGTGCGGAGGATCGATCGACGTCGGAGAAAAGGTGAGAAACCATGCAAAAGCCATACTTTGCAGTTGGTATCCCGGAGCGATTGGAGGGCTTGCCGTAGCGAAGATTCTTTCCGGAAAAGCCAATCCGTGCGGACGATTGCCGATAACCGTGTATTACGGCGATGATGTTATGCCTGATTTTTCAGATTATTCAATGCATGGCAGAACATACAGATATATGACAAGTAAACCGCTGTATCCTTTCGGGTACGGACTTTCCTATACTGATTTTAATTATGCCAATGGATGTGTTTCATATGTTGACAGTGAGAAGGTAACTATTGATATTGAGATTGCGAACACAGGAAAGTTTTCAGGCACAGAAAAGATGCAGGTGTATGCGGAGTTTTCAGACAGCAGAACGGCTACTCCGCATTTTCAGCTTTGCGCGGTTAAGGCAATTCGGCTTGAGTCCGGAGAGAGCAAAATGATATCTGTCGATATAGATAGATATTGGCTAAAAGCTGTACTTCCCGACGGAACCAGAACGGATCCCGACGGAGGAATAACACTTTATATCGGCGGTTCTCAGCCGGACAGAGTGAGTAGTGAGCTTACGGGAAAACAATGCATTAAACTGAAACTATAAAGCATTGTTGTACGGTTTAACTTTGATTTGAAAAGCATATAAAAAAGTCCTGAGCGTTTACGCTCAGGACTTTTTGCTCTTATTTTATATATTTTGAGATATCTGTTGCATAGCAGTATTTTGCCGAAGTAAGCTTGCCGAATATGTATTTGTTCGTTGCGGATTCGCACATTGTGTAAAGTTTACCGTTTGTAATTACTATTTCTTCCGACATCGGAGGTGCTTTTATATCACCGCAGATTGTTGAAGAGTCGAGAACATAGAGTGGAACGGCCTGACCGAGAACGGTTATTTCATCTTCGGCGGAAGTGGGATTATAAATATAAATATGAGAAAAAGCCGAAGCGTATGAGGTGGAAATATACATTCTGCCTTGCTCGTCAAAGCACATTCCCTGAACAAGGTCGGGGGCTGAATATGCCTTTTCTATTTTAGGTGATATTCCGAATTCAGCCGAATCGTCAAGACGGTATTCGAGAATGAGGGACGTGTTTTTATCGCCTGAATTTGTTGTGTATTTGTGACTGTCGGGAGTGGGATAGTTCGGATTGCGATAAAATTCTCCAACATAAATGCGGTCATTTTCAACATGCGTGAACGCAACGCGGAGTCTGTCATCAGCCGTTTTTGTCCCGAATGTTCCTATCGATTTGACCGTGTCACCGTCCGAAGCGTTTTTGAATTCATCGTACGAATAGACCATAAGTCCGGAGCTGTCGGCGACGTATATGTAATTACCGTGCAGAGTTATTCCGCCGACATGACCTGTAAAAACGCTTCCGTCATTGTTTGCGAGGGAAATGCGCTTTACTTCTTTCTTTGTTGTTTTGTCTACGATGCTGACCTGAGAGGCGGTTCCGTCTGTGCGATAGCCTGTTACGAGAAATTCGCCGGCGCTTTCATCGTATGCAAGACCCTGAACTATCATTCCGTCGGAAAGCCCGGGAATTACAAATGTTTTTTCGGAGTTTTTGTAATATTCGTTTACGGGAATGCGGAAATAGCACCTTCCGCACAAAAGTACAAGCGCAAGCAACCCGATAATACATCCAAAGACTATACAGACAATTTTAAGTGCAGGCTTTTTGCCGCAAGCAGTATTTTGTTTGCTCATAATATCTTCCTTTTCGTTTGATAAAGCAAAAAATGCTTTTATTTTGTAATAATGATAACCTGCAATTATTAAAACGATGTGAACAATGTCAAAAAAGAGAATTTTATATTTCATTTGCGATACAGAGAAAAACATTCTGAAAAATTTACATATTTTACTTTGAAATAGGTCTATACAAACGGAAAAATCTGTGATATAATTATTGAAAATAATATACTTATGATGTAAAATTATCTTTTGAAAGAGGGTGCGGGAGTTGAAGTGTTTACGCTATGTTGCTTTATTGCTCACCGTGGCGATTATAATATTTGCGTTCTGCTCTTGCGGGACAAGCGGCAAAACAATATTCGAAAATGCTTTGAAGGCGATTTCCACTCCTGACTTTGAAAAGCTTTCTTTTTATGTGACGGATGGCTCGCTTGAAGAAATATATTCTATGCGCGAATATTTTTCATTGCTTGATGACGATAAGTCGGAGGCTTACGCCCGTCTTATGTCAAACGTCGGAGTAGCTTCTTATTATAATGAAGCAAAAGACAGTGACGGAAATATCACGCTTTCGCTGAGGCTTAAACATGTAGACATAACAAAGCTTTTATACGATGTTGCGACCGAAATTTCCGTTTCGGGAACTCCGTCAGGCGAGGTGATATCGAATATGTGTTCATCGGGCAGGATAGAAAACTATATTGTCTACGGTGATGTTACGGCAGAGCTTATAAAGACGGAAAGCGGGCTTCGGCTTAAAGCTGACGGCGAAAGCAAGCTTTCAAAGGAGCTTGAAGTCGCCATTCTCCTCAGATGGCTTTCATTACACTGATATAACGAAAAGGATATTTATATGGACGGCAGAAGATTTAACCCTAAAGACAGAAATCCGAGAGAGAGAAGAAAAGAACTGCCCGAAAAGCAGGACGGAATGATAACGGTAGGAAGAAATCCCGTTTCGGAGCTTCTCAAAAGCGGCAGGGACATAGAGAAGATATATGTGCTTCGCGGCGAACGCGAAGGTTCGATAACAAAAATAGTTGCAATAGCGCGTGAACGCGGAATAGTGGTCGACGAAACAGACAAAAAACGTCTTGACGAGCTTTCCGCAGGAGCAAACCATCAGGGCGTTGCGGCAATTGCTTCTCCCGTTGAATATGTAAGCGTTGCGAGCATGGTTGAAAAGGCGAGAGAACGCGGTGAAAAGCCTCTTATAGTCGTTTGCGACGGAATAGAAGATCCACACAATCTCGGCGCGATAATTAGATGTGCGGACGGAGCGGGTGCTCACGGCGTTATAATAGGAAAAAGAAGATGCACTCAAATGACATCGACGGTTATAAAGTCGTCTGCGGGCGCGATAGAATATGTGTCGATAGCAAAGGTAGCAAACATCGCCGCAGCAATCGACGAGCTTAAAGAAATGGGAGTTTGGACGTTTGCCGCTGAGGCTGACGGCGAGGACTGCCGAAGCGCTGACTTTAACTGTCCTTGCGCGATAGTGCTTGGCAGCGAAGGGGAAGGCGTTTCAAGACTTGTCCGCGAAAAATGCGATTATACGGTGTCAATACCGATGCGTGGAGGCGTGAATTCGCTCAACGTATCAACTGCCGCCGCAGTATTGCTTTATGAGGCGGCAAATAAACAGGGTAAATAATTACGGGGGAAAAATAATTCATCGGAGGTAAATATGGCGGAAGAAAACAAAAAGAGCATAGACGAGCTTCAGACGTCGGCAGACAGCCTTCTTGCAAGGCTTAACGGTCAGCTCGGGGCGGAAGCGTCAAAGCCCGAGCAAGACGTGGGCGCAGCCACGCCGGACGACGGACATTCCGGAGGGCTTACAGACGAAAAGTACAATGAGCTTTATGAAAAATATCTCGGCGAAAAGCCGTCACAGGGAACAGGTTCATCCGGATATGAAGCGCTTCACGGAAGAATAGTTGATCTTCAGAAGGAAGTCGGCGGTGAAACTCCGAAAGTGCCGGATGTTGATGAAAGCATAAAACTTGCTGAGGACTTTGGTGCGGGACTTCCGGATGATAAGGCTGATATAAAGGACGAAAGCGACGAGGATGATGAATATTGGGCTATGATGAAAACCGTCCAGGTCTCACCTACAAAAAAAGAGGATCAAAAATTCGAAGAAAGCGTGACGGAAGAAACGTCCGAGCTTCAAAAGAATATAGAGGATGCGGAAAACTATGTTGAGCAGAATTATGCCGAGGAAGAAGCTGCCGCAGAACCTGTAAAAAATGTAGATAATTATTCTACAAATCCCGGGATTTCACGTAAGAAAGATAAAAAAGGACTCTTCTCAAAGTCGCGCAAAGAAAAATCAAGAAAAGAGGCAAAGCTTGCTACAACAAGCGGTGTAAGTGATGATGACGAAGAAGATTTCGACGAAGCTTCAATAGACAGACTCGGAAGCACGGACGAGCTTATAGCGTTCGAGCCGCCGCTTCCTGATGATGAAAAGCAGACGATAACATTTACTCGTGCTACCAAAAAGCCCGATGCTACGGATGACGGAGATGTTGTTACCGCCGAAGTGGATAAAGCAAATCCGGGGTCGGAATCTGAAATTTCAAAGGATCCTTCCGATACGGCAATGATGATGATGGCTTTCGGCTACGAGCCGGAAAAGGAAGAGGAAAAGGCTCCCGAAAAAGAAGAAAAGCCGCATAATTTTGACGAGTATTCCTTCTCGGATACCGACGAGCTTTCAACAACGGCGAATCTGGGCGATACTTCGATGTTTGAAACTGAAACGACTCAAGTAAAAGCCGTTACCGAAATGATGAACAAGCCGATGTTTGAGTATACTGGCGCTGACAATAACAGAGACATATTTGAAAACTTCAGAAAGAAGTTCAATTCGCTCCGCTTGCGTATGATTATATGTGCAGTGCTTGCATTAGGACTTCTTGTTTGGGAATTTATTCTTCCGATAGCAGGCGTTGCACTTGATACAGTTGTGTTTGTCGCTGTTGATTGGCTTCTCTCCTTTGCTTGCGCTATGCTTGTTTGCGACAGGCTTATATATGCGGCAAAACGTATTGCCAAATTCGGCTTTGATGCCGATACGGTTACGCTCATTATGTTTGTGCTTTCGCTTATAACATCGGTTGTGACGCTTGTCGCTGCAGACGCTTGGGCAACGGTTATACTTTATAACTTTACATTCGCACTTTGCGCATTCTTCAATTTGCTTTCGGCGTTTATGCTTCTCAACAGAGATGTGTATTCTTTCAAGGTCATTTCTTCGGCAAAGACAAAAAAGGTGCTTGCACGTGTCGGAAAATCCGAACGCTCGCGCGAGGATATCGCATTCAGAGACTATCTTAACGACGCATCCGAGGTGTGCAAAGTAAAGAGAACAAGCTTTATAAGTGATTTCTTCTCGAACAAGGAAGAGGAGCCTTCAAACCGCAGGCCGCTTAAAATACTTATTCCTGCGGTATTTGCACTTTCGGTTATCGCTTTCATAGTATCGATGTTTGCAATAGACGATTGCGACCTTTACCAGAGCATGACAAATGCTTACATAACATTTATAATGGCTGCTCCGCTTTCTGTGTTCCTTTCGTTTGCCTATTCCGCATATCTCGGATCGGCAAGAGCTTATGCTCACGACGCGGCGATACTTTCGGAAGCTGCACCTGAAAAATACAGCAATGCGGCTGTAATAACGTTCACCGACGAGGACGCTTTTCCGGCGGACAGAATAAAGCTCAAGAGCGTTAAGGTTATCGACAACCGCAGCATAGAAAAAGTTATTTACTATGCTTCAAGCGTATTTTCAAAAATAGGCGGACCGCTTGCAACCGTGTTCAAGGCGGCTTCGCTTGATACGGCAAGCTCTGAAAATGTTGAAATAAAAGAGCTTTCCGATTACGGCATAGACGCCGTTGTTGACGGCAAGCACGTAGTTGTAGGTCAACCGGAATATATGGAAAACCAGTGCTTTGAAGTAGTGAAAGAAGATTCCGATGACGAATACGGCGGCAAGACAAACAGAAGAATAATGTATCTTGCATGTGATGAAGTTATAATAGCAAAGTTCTATATTCAGTACAATACGTCTCCCGATTTCATCTATATAGTGAAGCATTTGTTTGAAAGCGGTGTATGCGTTGCAATAAGCACGATAGATCCGTGCATAGACGACGATATTCTTTATAAAAACCGTCTTGACCCCGAAAAGTATGCTATAAAGATAATAAAGGGAAGCGCGCCTGAAGACGTTTCCGATACGATCTCTGCTTATGACAGCGGAATCGCTTCAACGGGATCGCTTAAAGGAATGATAAAGACGCTTATGCTTTGCGACAGGCTTTGCAACCTTTCAAAGACAAACCTTGCAATGAAGATAGTTTCCGCAGTTATAGGTGCGGTCATTGTCGGACTTGTTATAGGCGCCGGCGCCACGGGAAGCTTCCTTTCGATAATTCCCGCTCTGTATCAGCTTTTCTGGATGATACCGATGTTCCTTGTTTCAAAGGTTTACATAAGATAAATAAAAGTGCTGAAAGGCGACGCCGTCATGGCGTCGCCTTTTTGTAAATTCGTTTAAAATATAAAATAAAAAAATTCAAAAAAGCTATTGACAAATGCGACTCTTTGTGATACTATTACATCATCACTTTAACGCATTAAAGCAATACAACATTAAATTCGAAGGAGAATATGAAAATGAAAAAATCAGTTGTTAAAATAATATCGCTCGCATTTGCGATTGGGCTTTTCTGCATAGCTCTTTGCTCATGCGGATCAAAAAAGAAGACTTTTATCGTCGGATTTGATGCCGACTTTCCGCCATACGGATATGTAGGCGATAACGGCGAATATACAGGCTTCGACATAGAACTTGCAAAAGAAGTTGCGAAGAGAAACGGCTGGGAAATAGAGCTTAAAGCAATAGATTGGAACAACAAAGACTTTCTTCTTTCATCCGGCGCGATAAACTGCATATGGAACGGTTTTACGATGAACGGAAGAGAAGATAAATATACATGGAGCAAGGCTTATGTTGACAATAGTCAGGTCGTTGTCGTAAAAAGCGGAAGCGGAATAAGCACGCTTGATGATCTTGCCGGAAAAACTGTGGCTGTACAATCCGGTTCGTCCGCCTTGTCCGTACTTACGGATGAAGAAAACAGCAAAATGATAAAGCTTAAAAATTCTTTTAAGGAGCTTAAAGAGTATGCCGATTACAACGCTGCTTTTCTTGCCCTTGAAAGCGGCGCGGTTGACGCCATTGCGATGGATATAGGCGTTGCAAAATATCAGATAGCTTCCAGAGGTGAAGGCTATCAGCAGCTTGAAACGATACTTGCCTCCGAGCAGTACGGTATAGGCTTTGCTCTCGGAGACACGGAGCTTTGCGATGCGGTTTCAAAAACGCTTTCCGAAATAATGACCGACGGTACATATGATAAGCTTGCCGAAAAGTTCGGAATCGACGGTGCAATAAAATGGAACTGAAATAAAGAAGTCCTTTGACACAATAAAAACCTCAGTGAGTCGGGCGGCGGGGAATACCCGCCCCTGTACTTGCGTTTACGGAGAAAATTAAAATGAATGTAACTACAATGCTTCGTCTCTTGCTTTCCGGAATGGGAACGACCGCGCTTATATTCTTTGTAACGCTTGCGCTTTCGCTTCCTCTCGGACTTGCGGTGGCGTTTTGCAGAATGTCCAAAAATCGCATATTGCGAGGAATAACAAAAGTTTATATATCAATAATGCGCGGGACACCGCTTATGCTTCAGCTTCTTGTCGTTCGTTACGGACCGTTTTTCCTCTTCAAAATAAAACTTTCAGACGCATATGATATCTATGCTGTGCTTATAGCTTTCGTTATCAACTACGCAGCGTATTTTGCTGAGATATACCGCTCGGGAATAGAATCTATGCCTGTGGGGCAATATGAAGCGGCACAGCTTCTCGGATTCGGCAAGGCGAGAACTTTTATTCAGATAATACTTCCGCAGGTTATAAAACGCGTGCTTCCGTCTGTGACAAACGAAACGATAACGCTTGTAAAGGATACGTCGCTTGCGTTTGCCATAGGCGTTATTGAAATGTTTACCCGCGCAAAGCAAATTGCCGCAGCCGAGACTTCAATGCTTCCGTATCTGTTTGCGGGAATTCTTTATTATATATTCAACTATGCTGTTGCATTCGGAATGGAGAAAGCCGAAAAGGCGTTCGGATATTATGAGGTGAAATAAAGTGCAGGATATACTTACAATAAAAGACCTACGAAAGGATTTTGACGGGCTCGGTGTGCTTTCGGGAATATCGCTTTCTGTGAAAAAGGGAGAAGTGGTTTCAATTATAGGTTCATCCGGAAGCGGAAAGTCAACGCTTCTGCGTTGCGCTACGATGCTTGAAAGGATATCGGGCGGTTCTATATGCTATAAAGGTGATATGATGGCCTGGGAGGACGAAAACGGCAAGGTGGTTTATGCTTCAAAGGATAAGCTTGCGAAGATCCGCTCATGTTTCGGACTTGTATTTCAGAATTTCAATCTGTTTCCGCATATGACCGTACTTAAAAACATAACTGCGGCACCGATATCTGTAATGAAAATGCCAAAGGAGCAAGCCGAATCGGAAGCGATGTCGCTTCTTGCGAAAATGGGGCTTGAAGCTAAAGCCGGAGAATATCCGTGCAGGCTTTCCGGCGGACAACAGCAGCGTGTATCGATCGCGCGCGCACTTATATGCAAGCCTGAGATATTGTTCTTTGACGAGCCGACTTCGGCGCTTGATCCGGAGCTCACTTCGGGAATTCTCAAAGTAATAAAAGACCTTGCAGCAGAAAAAATGACAATGGTCATAGTTACACACGAAATGAACTTTGCCCGCGACGTTTCGGACAGAATAATATTTATGAACGACGGCGCAATAGCCGCAGAAGGCTCGCCCGATGAGCTCTTCAAAAACACGGAAAACGAAAGACTTAAAAAGTTTCTTTCTTCTTTTTACAGCGGAGAAAACTAATAAAAAACGCAAAAGCGGCGTCTGCTTTATCGCAGACGCCGCTTGGATTATTTAATCCTTTTCCTTTTGAGCAGGTGGTATTCCGATAACCTTGTCAACAGGTATCGAAAATGCAATGCCCTGACCGGGAGTATCAAGTCCTACTTTCTGATATACGGCGTGCATGATGCTGTCTCTTATTTCGCCGTGCGCAAGTATTATCACTATCTCTTTTTCAGGCTGGATCGTTATCCCGAACAGTTTTTCCGATTCAGAATTTGCCGTGCCGCGAGCATGAATTATTGTTCCTCCGCGAGCGCCGAATTCTTTTGCTGCGTCCATTACGGCATCGCCAAAGCCTGAATTTACGACGCACATAATTGCCTGACAATCAGTTAATATATCCATTTTTATATTCTCCTTTCATCTGTTGTTGCTGAGAAAACGGTATATGGAAACGCCTATTGTGCTTGACATTGAAACCGTAAAAGCAATACCTTTTCCGTTTTTTATAGTGTGGAATTTTTCATTGAGAAATTTCAGTATCGTATCTTCGGTGTCTTCACGTATAACGCTCATTATAAGTGCCTTGTTTTTATCCGAAAGTCCGAGCATACGAAGCATTTCTTCGCTTGCCGTGCCGCGAGCGGCGGCAGAAAGCTGCATATTTACTTCAAAGCTTTGGATAAGCGCCGTATAAAGTTCCGTCTTTTCACGGTTAACTATTGTGAAGAGAAGCTTGAGTTTGGGTGGGGCGAGCTGCTTCTGCACCGAGACTTTCTTTATAACGTTTTGTCTTTTTTGTTTTAATGTATCTTTTTCGCTCATTTCAAAAGCCTCCTTACATAAAGTTTATTATCTGCTCGTCGTTCGCTTCGAGAATACGCTTCATTGCTATCTTTTGTTTTACTTTTCTTGTTATTATTGCTTTAAAGCCAAGAAGCTGAATCGTTATAAGCGGTGTCATTGCTACCATTGCAACAATTCCGAAAGCGTTTGACATTATTTTGCTTTCACCGCCGATGACACAGCATACACCTACCGCAAATGGAAGTATAAAGCTTGATGTAAGCGGTCCGCTTGCAACGCCGCCGGAGTCGAAGGCGATAGCCGTATAAAGTCCGGGAACAAAGAATGAAAGTCCGAGCGAAATAAAATACCCGGGAATGAGATAGTAAAGTATATTAAAATCAAAAATGATGCGAAGCATTGAAAGTCCGATTGAAATTCCCACACCGACCGAAAGGGCGATCATCATTGAGGTTTTGCTCACTGTTCCGCCTGTTATCTCTTCGACCTGCTTGTTGAGGACGTGTACGGCAGGCTCTGCAAGAACTACAACGGTGCCGAGTATGAATCCGAAAACTACTATCATCCAAGACGAACCTGACGCAAGCTCTGTGCCCATTTTGTAACCTATTGGCATGAAGCCTACGCTTACTGCGGTAAGGAAAACGACGAGTCCCACTACCGTGTACGCAATGCCTATGAGTATCTGAAACAGTTTCTTCTTCGGGAGTTTTAAGAATATGACCTGAAGAATGAAGAAGAATATTGCTATAAGACCTATTGCTACAATGACTTCTTTTGCTACGGAAAGAAGAGTAGGAAGAAAGTTCTTTCCGAGATGTGAATCCATTGAGTAATCCGGAAGCTGGTAGGTAAGATCGCCGTCAGCAAAGATGCCGAGCGCTATTACGGCAAGTATCGGTCCAACAGAACACATTGCAATAAGACCGAAGCTGTTTTCTTCAACGTTTCTGCCGCCGAGAGTTATTGCTATTCCCACACCGAGAGCCATTATAAACGGTACGGTTATCGGTCCTGTCGTAACGCCGCCTGAGTCAAAGGCGAGTGCAAGAAAATCTGCTTTTCCGTTTATTGCAATAAGTGCTGTAAGCGCAAACAATATCATATAGAAAAACATAAGAATCGACGATAAAGGCTTGCGAAAGATTATTTTAAGTACTGATATAAGAAGAAATATTCCCACTCCCACACCGACCGAGACGGTAAGTGCAGTGGGATTTATTATATCCGCGACCTGAGTCGCGAGCACTGTAAGGTCAGGCTCCGCAACTGTTATCAGCACTCCCATTGCAAAGCATACCGAAAGCAAAAGGGAAAGCTTTTTTGTTTTGGTAAGCCCCGCGCCTATATGTTCTCCCATAGGAGTCATGGCGAGATCTGCACCGAGATTGAACAAGGCTATGCCTATTATGAGCATAAGCGATGAAACAAGAAAAACGACAAGTTCCTTTGAGGTGAAATTAACGAGCGGAGTTAAATTCAGAAGAAAGACTATTGCCGTCACGGGAAGAACAGAGGTAAGCGCTTCACCGATTTTTTTGCTGAGCGCTTTGAGCAATCATATCGCCTCCTTTAATCGTTATATAACATATCTATAATACCATATAAGAATTTTCAAGTCAATTAAATTTTTATTAACAAAAGAGCTTGTTTTATGCAATTTTCAAAGAATGACTAAAAAACGCCCGCATTTCAAGCGGGCGCAGAAAAATTGTTTGCGAATTGTTTTTACAGGAAGAACTTTTTCTCCAGCTTTTCACAAAGTGCTTTGTTCTTTCCGATGAGGAACATGGCTACGGCGAGCAGAATAAATGTAACCGCAGGATAGAATGACCAGGCGAATCTTTCTCGAACACCGAAGGTCGTGTTTATCAGAAACTCAATAAGGACGCAGAAAAGCCCGAGAAATATCACAGAGACGGATGCGGCTGTAAGCGATGATATTTTCTTCTCTTTTTTCAGAAGCGATATGACCGCTATAAATACCGCAAGCACAGTAACTGTCGGCAGGGCAAACGTTAAAAACCATTTTCCGTTTGTTTTAAGCTCGATAAAAAGCAAAAATCCGAGAATGTCGGCAGCCATAAGTACAACGCATGTAACTCCGTGTTTTGAAAGAAGTATAGGAAAAACAATTATCAGATAAAGGCAGAGAAGCGCTCCCATAACGTACGACGACCATGTTATAGTTCCATTTATTGTATAGTCGCAAAGCGTTGTAAGAAAGTCCGGAAGGAGAAGAATGAGCGTTATAAGCGAAACGACAGTGCTTTTCTTTATATGCTGTTTAGGTGTTGGCGAATAAACGGGATATGAATGAATATGTTCGCCTTCCGCTTCGCGCGGATTTATTACTTCGGTGCCGCAGAGAGGACATTTTTTTGCGCCCTTTTCAAGCTCGACACCGCAATTTACGCAGTAGGACATTGTTTTTATTCTGACTCCTTTTCGTTGTTTTCTATCTTTACGTGTACTCCTGAACGTACAAGCGCCGTAAAGAAGCGGCGCTCAAGTTCATGATCGCATATATTGCTTGTGAATGTAAAGCGGAGCTTGCCTTTGTATGATACTGCCGAGCAGTTGTACGCTGTATCGGCGAGGATTCCGAGTACGAATTCAAGGCTTTCCACATATTGCGAAAGCTCATCCGGCAGAGACTGATTTCCGAGATTTGATATGTTCATACACGAAAATCTTTCTCCGACGCTGTTGTATACCGCTTTCATAACAAGATTTTTGATAGTAAGCGGGACCACTTTCAAAAATATGGATTTTTCGGGACGTACATTTGCCGTAAAGCTTGCCTGAAGCTCTTTTTTCGTTATCTTAAGCCCCATTTGATGTCGGATCGCTTCAACGGTTTCCTCCATTGTGTAATTGCCCATGCGGGGATCTATTCCGACATTTACATACATAGCAAAGTTGCGGACCGTTTTTGAAGGGAAGTGCTTTCTCAGATTGACGGGGATGAGTACCTTTACGGGCTTTTGCTTTGCGGGATTTTTGGTTTTCTCGCGTTGAATATCGGCTACGCACATTACCATAAGCGCAGCAAGATAATTTGTGAGAGTGGCTTTATATTTCTTTGCCTGTTCGAGTACCTGCGGAAGATCAATTATTCCGGTGATGATATTCAGATATCCGTCAGGCTCTTTTTTTCCGGTGAGGTGATACGCAGGTTCTTCTTTTCTCGAAGAGACGGTATGACCTTCGTAGCGGAGAAAGCTGTCTTCTATTTCTTCGGGTGACGGTTCTTCGCTGCGCGAAAGAATACCGCATTCGGCAGGAACGGTTATACCGTAGCGCTGCTCTGCGTATTCGGCTATAAGTGTTTTAAGAAAAACCATAGCACCGGAGCCGTCTGTCAGGGCATGGAAAAACTCAACCGCTATGCGGTTTTTATAATACAACACGCGAAAGGCGCAGGTGCGCGCTTCTTTCGATGTCATACGACGGCAGGGAAACGGCGTGTCACGGATAACCTCCGGAACGCTGTCTATTTCCTCAAGATAATACCAGAAAACACCGCGACGCAGTCTTACGGCTATTGACGGAAATCTTGCCGCCGTCACTTTGAGCGCCGATTCAAGTGTTTCGGGATTTATTTCATCCTTCATCGTAGCCGCGACTCTGAAAACGTTGCTCCATTTTCTTCTTCGTGCGGCAGGATAAATTTTTGCCGCATTGTCAAGACGTAGCCAATTAGGTTTGCGGAATGCCACTTGTAACCTCCGAAATAAAGCCGCATGCTTCTTTTAGGTCCGCTTCGGCTTCTTTTACACCGAAAAGCATATATGCATGCCACATATCTTCGCGTATTGTAAGTGAAGACGAGCATCCGTATTCTATGAGTTTGTTATACATATTCACCGAATCATCGAGGAGGATTTCGTCCGAGCCGACATATATCTTTGAAGGCGCAAGCCCCGAAAGATCGGCAAAAAGCGGAGAAACGTGTGGATCCGTGCAATCGGCGGAATACATATCCGCCTGTTCGCGCAGACGTGCCGTTGTCAGCGACGGATCATTTTCGGCGTTTGTTATATGTGAAGCGCCGGAAAGCGTAAGGTCGGTCCAAGGTGAGATTGCAACTATACATCCGGGCTGACATTTACCGATTTCTTTAAGCTTTACCGCGAGCGAAAAGCAAAGTCCGCCTCCGGCGGATTCTCCGCAGAAAGCGATGTCTTCCGGTTTGTATCCGAGCATGAGAAGATAGTTATAAGCTCTCATTGCGTCATCAAGTGCCGCCGGAAAAGGATGCTCCGGAGCGAGCCTGTACGCAACGCAAAGCACGGGTGCTCCCGTGCGTGCGGCAAGAACGGTTCCGAAACCTTTGCAGTATTTAAGTCCGCCCGTAACATAGCCGCCGCCGTGAAGATAAAGCACGACGCCTGTAGCCTTTTTGTAGTTGGGCGTTATAAGCATGCTTTTGAAATCACCGAAATCCACTTCTTTTTCGGTGACGTCTTCGTCATAGGGGCGAAGCATAAGCTCGCCCATTTTGTCCTGCGCCGCGCGGGTTATACCGACAGGGCAGGAGTTTGTTATGGGACGAAGAAGACGTATTTGTTTTTTCAGTAGTGTTGTTGCAAGTTCCATAAATCAGATGTGTGTTTTCGCAATTATTGTTACGAGAAGCTCGCCTATAATGGCAGAGGCGATGTTTGCCGTTACCGCGTAAACAATGCGTTTCCACAGCCTTTCTTTTTTCATTATTATAATATAAGCTATCGCTTCGATTATCGTTACCATTATCTCAGCGGCGATAAATGCGGGGATCGCGGTAAAATATGATGCGCTCTCGCACCATACAAGAACCGCCGCAAGACCGAGTTGCGTCACGAAGTTTACAATAAGAACGGGTACAATATACTTTTTTATCGGCAGGCGAAAAGCCAGAAGCAGAAGTACCTCGATAATTACAGTCGGTATAAAGGTTTTTACGAATTGCAGAAGATAGCTTTTGGCAGGGCTTTGACCGGTTATTACTTTCATATCGGCAAAGTCAAGCGAAAATATCTGCTGATATACTGTTTTTTCAACAACATCGGAAACCTTCACGATTCCGCTTTCGGTGACGATTATAACTTTGAACTTATCCGGTGTGCCGAAGTAACTGAAGTGGCTTGAGCCGTTACTGTCCGGAACGATCGTGCCGAAAAGAGGAGCGTGCGTTCCGTGAGCGATGGCTGGATACCATGTTCCGTCCGTATACTCGCTTAAGGTTTTGTACATTTCGGGATCAAGCTCCGAGATGTCTTCTTCACTCAGGTTTTTGTATTCGGAATCATAATCTACAAGCAGATCGAGGTAATATTTTTCGCCGACAGTACCGTTTGTGTTGATCGTTATCGATGGTTTCGGTCCCATGTCTGCCGAAACATTCGTTGCGAAAAGCATCAGAACCGATATGCATACGGCAAAAAGAATACATACTCTGAAAGATTTTTTCATAAAAATACTCCTGTAAGTGTTATTTGTTTATTTGTCGTATGAGATATTGCGAAACCTCACGATATAGTGAAATTTCTCGGAAAAGTTTTTCTGCGGCGTCCGCGAGCGAAACGCGGTCAAAATACGGAAGGTTGAAGTTGTCGTGAAGAGTCCATGTCTCGGTGTGTACGATCTTCTCGCCTTTTTTGAGTGTGCTTATCGGCGAAAGAGTCTCTGCTTCTGCGAAAGATGCGCAGAGGTAAACTTCCGTTGAAGCGCCAAAGTCGGGATATGCGGCGGAATTATCGACGCTGTATTCCTTTACAAGCGCCTGATCATGATTTACATATGCTATTTTTCCCGTTGCCTGGCCTACACCTATTTTCAGCGGTTCGGATACTTCGGGATTTTGGCGTGCGGCGATGAGATTTTTTCCGAAATACAGGCGCTTGTCTGTCATATCTGTGTAGGGCCAAAGAATTATATTGCGGTTGGGGAGAAGCTCGGTTTGCTCGGTCGAAAGGGGAACTATAACTGTTCCGCCTGCATCCATTACGGACAGCGACCATGCAGAACCGGTCACAGGCTCTTTTTTTGTGTTTGTTATGGTATGAGTTATTGTAAGCTTCGGCTCCGTTTCATCCATTTCTATAAGAATCGAAAGCTGAAGACCTGTTTTGTCTTGTTGCTGAGGAATGAATTCCGCTCCGCTGGCACGCGTTGTGTAAACGACCTTTTCGTTATCGGGATAGTAGGTATCGGGGAATGATTCGGGGCTCATCCAAAGGCGGTGACCGCCGTAGATATTCCACGTTTTTCCTTCGCCGTAGAGCTGAGAAACATCATGTGTTGTTCCTCTGCCGATATCCTCGAACATCATATTTTCTTTTCCTGCGCAAGCGCATCTGATTATTCTCGGACCGACGTCCACGGTGACAAGTACTTCTATCGCACCGTTTGAGATTGAAAGGCATTTTCCGTAGTTTTTGTAGGACGCTTCTTCTCTTATGCTTACCATATATAAAATCTCCCTTCTGTGGTTTCAGTTCTGTCCGCGAAGCTCTTCCAGTTCGCGCATGAAAGTATCAAGGTCTTTGAACTCGCGATATACGGAGGCAAATCTGACGTAAGCAACTGGATCAAGGCTTTTCAGCTTATCCATTACAAGTACGCCTATATTTTGACTCGATATTTCTCTTGAAAGAGAATTCTGCAGTTCTGCTTCTATATCTGAGGCTACCTCTTCCATCTGTTCCATTGTTACAGGACGCTTGTGACATGCTTTTATTATTCCTGAAAGGAGCTTGTTCTTGTCGAAAAGCTCGCGGGTCTTGTCCTTTTTCACGACGAGAAGCGGCAGCGTTTCGATTTTTTCGTATGTCGTGAAACGGTTCTGGCAGGAGAGACATTCTCTCCTTCTGCGTATACTTGAGCCTTCCTCAGAAGGGCGGGAGTCTATAACTTTACTTTCGGTATAACCGCAAATAGGGCATTTCAAAACGAAACACACCTCCAAATTACATTGATATTTATATTATATCACATTAAAATGAAAATGTAAATCATTTCTTTGAAAGTAAATTGGGTAAGCATAAGAGAATTTTGAAGGAATTAAAGCTCTGAGAGAGGTTTAGGCGATGACTCCTCCCCGAGAAGGTCGGAAATTATATCCTGTGCATGAAGCGCGCTTACCGATTCCTCCGCGAGATATTTGCAGATGGATTCTGCTTTTTCAAGATCTGTGGATATCGAAAATATAAAGCATTCATCGCAGGAATCTCCGATTTCGCTTGATATGAAAATTGAGTAATCATTGCCGTTTTCGCGCGGGGTTTTGATTACTCTGTAACGATAAACCGCACCTTGAAAAGTCTGCGATTCGGATAAGATGATTTGATCGTGACAATTGGTTTTCATATTTATTCTCCTTTTTGTTTTTGTCCGCTTCGGCTGTCGTCATTATATCATCGGATAAAGGAGATTTTAAGGGACATGTTTTTCAACATATCGGCGAAATTCGACAAAATGCGACACAAAAGAAGGCAATTACGAAAAACATCTTCGTTTGCTCCATGTTGCTTGTCGATTTGTGTCGAAAATATAATAAAAATTCTCGATTATGCATAAATCCGATTTTGAGGAATAATAATGAAATTGCGGAAAAAATCTTATGATGACAAGCGCCGATATATATGCTATTATGAAAGTGCAGTATATTTTGATGAGGAGAGTTTATAAGAAAAATGATCAAACTTCTGAAAAATGCCGCGCGTATCGGGATGGGGACACGTGCGCGATCTTTGCTCGTTTGCACCGGAATTCCCGTGCTGCTTTGCGTGATGTACATATTCGCTTGTGTGATGCTTGGAAAATACGGAATAATCGAGACAAATACATATGAACTTACGGTAATGCTCGAAAGCGGGGCGCTGGCTCTTGCCATCTCGGTGGGAGGAGTATTGCTTATGGATGCAGAAGAAAAAAGCGGAGAGAAGAAGTAAATTCTTCTCTCCGCTTTTTTGTTAAAGTTTTTCAATTGTCTGCAAAAGCATTTCGGCGGTTTTTATATGCATTTTTTCGCAAGGGTGATTTATTTTGTTCACAAGAAGCGAGGTTATATCAACACCTTGAAAATATAAGTTTTTCCAGAATAAATATACATCGCATACTTCCGCTCCGAAATGCTTTGCGGCAAATAATGACTGCAAATATATTTGATCAAGTGTTCCGTCGGTTTGTGCCGCCATTGCTGTGCGAGCAACCTTCAAAGCTGATGGAAGCGTTTCCTCGTGAATATAGGTGTTCAGCATGTTCGGTGTTACAAGCACGGCTTTTGCGCCGGATGCGGTTATTTTTTCAAGTATTCCGTTTATGCTTTTTTCAAAATGTTCGGGACGGAATATGTCGTTTAGTCCGAAAGCGATTGTGACTATATCGGGTTTGTGCGACAGAACGTCGCGCTCCGTTCTTTCAAGTCCGTTTTTTGAACTGTCTCCGCTTCGTCCTGCGTTGATAGAAATTATGTTTTCGCCGCATTTTTCTTTCAGCGCATGAGTTACGAGCGACGGGTACGCTTTGTCGGGATGCCTGACAGTGTCAAATCCATAGCTCGTCGGGTACAGCTCAAAACAGCCTTCCGTTACGCTGTCGCCGAAAAAAACTATTTTTTTTGGAGAGTTTAAGTCCATATCATTCCTCCGAAAGCTTGTAATCGCGCTCGAAAAGCTCGGCGCAGATTTCTTCTCTCAGTCTTTCGTCATCGACTTTTTTGATAAGCTCGCCTGCGAGGAAACTTTTTGATTTTCCTCTGTAAAGAGTTTGTTTGCATCGCCGTGATATCGAGGTTATTTCATTGTTCCAAAGCTTCAGAAGCTGATTTTTTCTTTTAAGCTTTGGATTTTTCTGTGCGGGACGCAAAGTTTCGACGATAAAGCCGTCTTCTTCGTCTGTTATGCAGATTATTCCCCAATACGGCGGAACCTTTTCGGCAACGTGAGCACGATGCGTCCTGCCGATGATGATATAATTTTCGTCGAAGAAAGCGTCATAGTCTTTTATCTGCCGTGCGAGCCTTTCGTATGAATCTGCGTCGCTTTTTATTTCGTAACCCGTGAGTTTGTCTGTCACTGTATAAAAATCACAGCGAGAATTTTTGATCGGGCTTTCTTCAAAGATTCTTATCTTTCCGTTGTTTTCTTCAAGATAATCAAAGATTACGTTTCTTATTGAGTTGTCTTTCATTTATTTCAGAAGTGATGTCAGAAGCGATTTTATTTCGTCCGCCGATTCCGCAAGGTTTACGGCGTTTCTTATTTTCGGCGCGCCGTAAAGTCCTTTGGTGTACTTGTCCATATGAGTTCGGCTTTCGGGTATTGCGCGGGCTTCGCCTTTGAGCTTTATCAAAAGATCAAGGTGGTCTTTTGCGCCCTGTATTTTCTGCGCTGCGGTGACAGGCGGAAATACTTTCCCGTCAAGAACGGCGTTTGCTTCTTCAAATATCCACGGATTGCCCATTGCTCCGCGTGCGACAGCAACTGCGTCACAGCCTGTTTCGTCAATCATACGCTTTGCGTCGGCGCCGGAAAAAATATCTCCGTTGCCTATGACGGGAATTGTGACGGACTCTTTTACTTTTTTTATATAGCTCCAATCGGCGGACGGGGCATACATCTGTGATCTCGTTCTGGCGTGAACGCAGATTGCAGACGCTCCTTTGCCTTCGGCAATCTTTGCAAGATCTGTTACGCATATGCTGCTTTGATCCCATCCTAGACGCATTTTTACGGTGACGGGAATCGGACCCGCACTCCGTACAACAGCTGCGATTATTTCTCCGGCAAGAGGAAGGTCGCGCATAAGTGCACTGCCTTCACCGTTGCGGACTATTTTTGGAACGGGGCAACCCATATTTATATCAATTGCAACGGGCATTACTCCGCTTTTGGAATATTCTTCGAGCAGAATTGCGCACGCTTTTTCCATAACGTCCGGCTCGTGACCGAACAGCTGACATGCGGTCGGTGCTTCGTCGTTTGTTATTGCCGCGAGCTGCGACGTTTTTTTGTCTCCGTATGTGATGGCTTTTGCCGATATCATCTCCGTAACGGCATAACTGCAACCGTGACGACGACATATTATTCTGAATGCGGTGTCTGCCGCGCCCGCCATAGGCGCAAGCATAACTTTGCCGACTTCGGTGTTTCCTATCTTCAAGGTTTTACCTCCGATTTTGTGTTACATCACAATAATACCGCAAAACGAAGAAAAAGTAAACAAAAAAATTAAATACACAAGAAAAAGTTTGAACTTCAAATTTGCAATATGTTCTTGTATTGTTAATAATATTGTGCTATAATTAAACTTGTAATATCGGTTAATTTGGCTTTCCGTTACTTGATACCGACAGAAAGGAGACGCACTATGTATGACGACATTGGCGGTGAAATGAAAATACTGTCAGATTGTACGGCAAAAAACGCCGCATGTATTTTTCGTTACGCGGAAAAGCGTATGGCGAGAACAGCCGAGCTTGCTCATATCGTGTGTCGAAAAATTCTTTCCGGCAGTGATGCGGACATTATGGATGTCATATGCACATCGGATGAGGCGAGGGAAGAATATATTTCCGGAAAGAAAGCGCTTGAATGTGATGCTTTGACGGGATTGGCAAACAAAAACGAAGCGGCAAATCTTAAGCGAACGCTTTCGTTGTGCGACGTTCTGTATTTTTGCAGAGAGATATCGCGTTTTGGCGGAAAAACATATGCTGCGGCTGACGCCGAAAGGTGGCTTTCGGACGGGGACATTATTCAATATCCTCGCGCAGGAGATGTAAAGATAGCCTTTGTGCGCGGCAGACAGGCGAATGATGCGTTTGCTGAGTTCGCACGCTATATTCACGGCGGGGCGATGCCTTACGGAGAAGAAAGCTTTGCCGACGTATGTCAATCGGTTTATTCGGGAATTGCAGAATACGGAATAATTCCCGTTGAAAACTCATCGGACGGAAGGCTTGCAAGCTTTTACGGAATGTTTGAAAAATTCGGTCTTTATATAATAATGCTTTGCGAGGTAAGGTCCGGCGACGGAGAAAGCTATACGAAATTTGCTCTTTGCTCAAGATCGGTGAAGGCGCTGATGGCGGATGGAGAAAAAACGCTGCATTTCAGGCTGACTCTGGACAGCCCCGACGGAATTACGGCATTGCTTTACGGCGGAAGATATTACGGCGCTTCACTCAGGCGCGCCGAGCCTATCCCCGTATCGGCGGCGGGAAGAGAAAACTCGTTTGATATTTCATTCTGTGTCGACGGGGCGGATCTTGCGGGATTTATATGCTGTCTTAAGCTTGAATATCCTCAGTTTTCAACGGTCGGTCTTTACACTTCGGTAAAGGCAGGTGACGGCGTATGACGATACTCGGAATAGATCCCGGAATCGCAACGGTCGGTTATGGGCTGATACAATACGAAAACGGATGCTTTCGCACGATTGCGACGGGAGCGATAGAGACTCCGGCGGGGATAGACGTCGAAGATCGCATAGAGATGGTTTATGACGATCTTTGCGAGCTTATAAAAATGTATTCGCCGACGGAAATGTCGATAGAAGAGCTGTTTTTCAATACGAACCAGAAAACAGCGATAGCCGTTGCCGAAGCGCGCGGAGCGATACTTCTTGCGGCAAAGAAAAACCGCCTGAACATAGCGGAATACACTCCGATACAGGTAAAGCTTGCCGTGACGGGTTACGGCAGAGCGGAAAAGAAGCAGGTGCAGGAAATGGTGAAAATAATTTTAGGACTTCCGAAAGTTCCGAAACCTGATGACGCGGCTGACGCTCTCGCGCTTGCGATATGTCACGCTCACTGCGGCGGTTCAAGAATTCAGCAATTTTACAACGGAAAAAAGAAAAAACTCGTATAAAAGAGGGATAGTTTATGTTTTATTACGTCAAGGGCGAGCTTGTAATGACGGATCCGCAGAGCGCGGTGGTCGACTGCGGCGGTGTCGGATATAAGCTTACGGTAAGTATGAATACGCTTTCGCGTCTCACAGAGCTCGGAAAGAAAGTCTGTCTGTATACTCATTTTTCCGTAAGAGAGGACGCGGTGGAGCTTTTCGGATTTTATGATACAGAGGAGCTTTATGCTTTCAGACTTCTTATTTCCGTTTCTGGCGTAGGACCGAAAGCGGCAATAGCAATATTGTCACTGCTTTCGCCTGCGAAGTTCGCGGTCGCAGTAAGCACGGGCGATACAAAGACGCTGTCAAAGGCATCCGGCGTCGGTGCTAAAACGGCGGCGAGGATTGTACTTGAACTTAAAGATAAAGTCAGCGCGACGGCTGTGGCAGATGACGGAGAAGCGGTTGTCGAAACAGCGCGCGGCGGAATAATTGACGACGCAATAGAAGCACTTATGGTGCTTGGATATCAGCGCCAGACAGCACAGAAGGCGCTTGCCGGATGCAAGGGTGAAACGCTTGAGGAGCTTATGCGTGCGGCATTGAACAAGATCGGTTCAAAAATGTAATTCGGAGGGAAGAACGTGGCTATAAACAAATTTGACATTGGCAAAAGCGAAGACGAATTCGACATTGAAACAAGAATAGTTAACGCCGGCTATGCCGACGAAGACGGAGATATAGAAATCGGACTCAGACCTAAGGTTTTTGATGATTATGTCGGACAGGAGAGAGCCAAAGAAAATCTGAAAATATATATAGAAGCGGCAAAACAGAGAGGGGAAGCGCTCGATCATGTTTTGCTCTACGGTCCTCCCGGACTCGGAAAAACGACGCTTGCAAACATTATAGCAAACGAAATGGGCGTAAACATAAGAATAACGTCCGGACCGGCGATAGAGAAGAAGGGCGATCTTGCCGCGTTGCTTACAAATCTTCAGGACGGAGACGTGCTTTTCATAGACGAAATACACCGTATGCCTCGCGACGTTGAAGAAATACTTTATCCTGCAATGGAGGATTACGCCGTTGACTTTATAATCGGCAACGGTCCTGCGGCAAGAAGCCTGCGTATGACGCTAAACAAATTTACGCTTATCGGCGCGACAACGAGAGCGGGACAGCTTTCGACTCCTTTGCGTGACCGTTTCGGCGTGATTTTAAGACTCGAGCTTTACACGCCAGAAGAGCTTGCCGGAATAATCAAAAGAAGCGCCGGCATACTCGGCGTTGCGATATCGGACGACGGCGCGGCGGAGCTTGCAAAGCGTTCGCGCGGAACGCCGCGTATAGCGAACAGACTTCTGCGCCGCGTAAGAGACTTTGCGCAGATAAAAGGCGACGGAACCGTTACGCGCGAAATGACCGATCTTGCCCTTAAAATGCTCGACATAGACGAACTTGGACTTGACAATACGGACAGACGTATGCTTGAAGCGATAATAAAATTCTATGACGGAGGTCCTGTCGGGCTTGATACGCTTTCCGTAACGATAGGCGAAGAGGCTGTTACGCTTGAAGATGTTTATGAGCCGTATCTGATACAGATAGGATTTATAAACAGAACTCCGCGCGGAAGATGCGTTACAAGACTTGCATATGAGCATCTCGGAATTCCGCAAAGGCACGCGGAGAGTGCGCAGACAAAACTTGATATTGAGTGAGGATAAATAATGTTTATATCCGACAAATGGGAAGATTATGAGCTTATCGACGCTTCGGACGGTGAGCGGCTTGAACGGTGGGGAAAATACATCCTTCGCCGTCCCGATCCGCAGATAATCTGGAAAAATGCAAAGAAAAGCAACCTTTGGAATAAAGCCGATGCCGTTTACAGCAGAAAAGGTGGCGGCGGTGAATGGGTGAAGCGTGATGTGCCTGAAAGCTGGAAGATATCATACGGAGATCTTGCCTTCAAGATAAAGCCGATGGGCTTCAAGCACACGGGACTTTTTCCCGAGCAGGCGACAAACTGGGATTTTTGCGCGGAGCTTATAAAAAATGCGGGCAGACCGATAAAGGTACTTAATCTTTTTGCATATACGGGCGCGGCGAGTGTTTCCGCAGCGATGGCGGGAGCTTCCGTATGTCACGTTGACGCTGCAAAAGGAATGGTTGCTCAAGCAAAGGAAAACGCCGCGCTTTCCGGACTTTCGGATGCACCGATAAGATATATTGTCGATGATTGCAGAAAATTTATAGAGCGGGAAATCCGCAGGGGAAACACATACGACGGGATTATTATGGATCCTCCGTCATACGGAAGAGGACCTTCGGGCGAGGTGTGGAAGCTTGAGGATTGTATCGACGATTTTATAAAGCTTACGTCAAAGCTTGTTTCCGATAAGCCTTTGTTTATGCTTGTGAATTCTTATACAACCGGGCTTTCTTCTTCGGCGATAGGCTATATAATGAAGCAGGTGCTTCCGGCAGGGGAACTTGATTGCGGCGAACTTATGCTTCGGGTCAAGGCGTCCGGCGGACTTCTTCCTTGCGGTTCGAGCGCAAGATATACTTTCAAAAAATAAATTATTCGGGAAAATAAAAATGGCAGAAACAGTTATAAAAACCGAAAAGCTATGCTTTGCATACGAGGACGAGGGGAAAACCGTTCCCGTTCTGCACGATGTTGATATGGAAATAGAGAGAGGCAGCTTTACATGCATACTCGGACATAACGGTTCGGGCAAGAGCACACTTGCAAAATTACTCAGCCTTGTTCTTATTCCGACATCGGGAAAAGTAATTCTTTTCGGAAAAGATACGAGCGGAATATCGGAGGACGAAGCTTTCGAGTTCCGTCGCAGAGTAGGGATGGTGTTCCAGAATCCCGACAATCAGCTTGTTGCCACAGTAGTTGAAGAGGATGTTGCCTTCGGCCCGGAAAATCTCGGAATCGAGCCGTCCGAAATAAGAAAACGCGTTGACGATGCGCTTGAGCTTGTAGGGATGAGCGAATATAAAAAGCATTCGCCGCACAAGCTTTCAGGAGGTCAGAAGCAGAGGGTTGCGATAGCCGGAATAATCGCTCTCGATCCGGACGTTATAATATTTGACGAATCGACGGCAATGCTTGATCCGATAGGCAGAGCGGAGGTAATGGAAACGATAAAAAAGCTTTCCGCAATGGGCACAACGGTGATTCTTATAACGCACTATATGGAAGAGGCGGCGGAAGCGGACAGGGTTATAGTTATTGACGACGGAAAGATCACCGCAGACGGAAAACCCGAAGACGTGTTTTCAATGACAAATACGATTGAAGAGGCGGGACTTGAAATTCCTCAGGTGACAAGACTTCTTAAAGCCTTGAAAAACGATGGAATAAATATCGATACGCGCGCTCTCACGCCGCAAAAAGCCGCAGAGGCGATAAAATACGCTTTGGGAGGCAGAAAATGATATCGGCTGAACTTAAAAACGTATTTTATACTTACAGCAAGGGAACTCCTTTTGAATCGGCGGCGGTGAGCGATGTTTCCGCCGTGTTTGAAAGCAATATGATAACGGGAATAATAGGTCATACGGGATCCGGAAAATCAACGGTTGCGCAGCTTATAAACGGGCTTTTGCCTGTGTCGTCGGGAGAGGTGTTCGTTTGTGGCAAAAATATCTGGGCGGAACCGAAAAAGATGCGCGAAGTAAGATTTAAGGCAGGGCTTGTATTCCAATATCCCGAATATCAGCTTTTTGACGAGACGGTATATAAGGATATATCCTTCGGCCCTAAAAATATGGGGCTTTCCGAGAAAGAAACGGATGAAAGAGTAAGAGAAGCGGCGTTTGACGTAGGTCTTGACGAATCATTGCTTGAAAAGTCACCGTTTGAGCTTTCGGGAGGGCAGAAACGTCGTGCCGCGATCGCGGGCGTTCTTGCGATGCGTCCGCAGGTGCTTATACTCGATGAGCCTGCCGCAGGACTTGATCCCAAAGGCAGACGTGAAATACTCGGAAAGATTGCAGGATATAAAGAACGTACCGGAGCGGCTGTAATAATGATAAGCCACAGCATGGAGGATATCGCCGAATACTGCGATAAGATAGTTGTTATGAGCGATTCAAAGGTGCTCATTTGCGGAACTCCGAGAGAAGTTTTTTCACATTCGGATGAGCTGATGAAAACGGGACTTACCGTTCCTCAGGTCACAAAAGTGCTTTGTGAGCTTAAAAATATGGGATATGACGTTGACACATCGGCTTATACCGTAAAGGATGCCGAAGCCGAAATTCTCCGCCTTTTCGGAGGTGAGAAAAAATGCTGAAGGACGTTACACTCGGACAGTTCTTTCCGGGAAATTCGATTTTCCATAAAACCGACCCGAGAATAAAAATACTTCTTACGATAGCTTATATAGTGGCGATATTTCTTGCCAAAAGCGCAATAGCCTATGCTTTTCTGCTTTTGGTTTCGGTGCTTATGACGGTTATGTCGAAGATAAAGCTGTCGGTAATACTTAAAGGAATCAAACCGCTTATCTTCGTTGTTATAATAACGGCGATTATAAATGTTTTCTGGTATTCGCCGCCTGAGGGAACAGAGCCGCTTTTCAGCTTCTGGAAGATAAACATATATCTCGGCGGACTTCTTACGGCGCTGTATATGGCGGTAAGAATACTTTGCCTTATACTCGGCACAGGAGTGGTTTTGACTTATACCACATCTCCGATAGCGCTTACCGATGCAATTGAAAGTCTGCTTTCTCCGCTTAAGCTTATAAAGCTTCCCGTACACGAATTTTCAATGATGATGACGATAGCATTGAGATTCATACCGACGCTTATCGAGGAAACCGATAAAATAATGTCGGCACAAAAGGCTCGCGGAGCGGATTTTTCCAGCGGCGGACTTATAAAGCGGGCAAAAGCACTTTTGCCTGTGCTTGTTCCGCTGTTTATTTCGGCTTTCCGACGTGCCGATGAGCTTGCCGTAGCGATGGAGTGCCGTTGTTACAGAGGCGGCGACGGAAGAACGAAGATGACAAAACGCAGACTTTGTCCGGCAGATTTTATTCTTGTCGCATTCTTCGGCATTTTCATAGCCGGAGTTGTACTGATAAACAGATACTTGCCGTATTATACGGTGTGAGGCAAAATGAAGTATTTATTGAAGCTTTCTTATCTCGGAACCGCATATGCCGGTTTTCAGGTTCAGCCGAACGGCGACACCGTTCAGGGCAGACTTTGCTCTGCGGCGAAAACCCTTTTCGGCGTTGATTGCGCCGTCACGGGTTGCAGCAGAACCGACAGCGGCGTTCATGCAAAGGAATATTATGCCACGCTTGAAGCGGTCGGCGGCGCGGATATTCCTGCGAAGAGACTGCCCAGAGCCATAAACACATATTTGCCGAAGGATATATCCGTTTCCTGTGCACTGATTGTTCCGGACGATTTTTCGATAAGGAAAAATGTCGTCGGCAAAGAATATGAATATATTATTCTGAATACGGCTGTCGGAGATCCGTTCTATACAGGCAGAGCGCTTCATTATTCTCATCATCTTGATGCGGATAAAATGAACGAAGCGGCAAAGCATTTTGTCGGCAAGCATGATTTTGCGGCATTTATGGCTTCGGGCAGCGACATTGCCGATACGGTAAGGACGGTTTCCGAATGCAGAGCCGAGCGTGACGGAGATATTGTAAAAATATATATGGCAGCTGACGGATTTCTTTACAATATGGTAAGAATAACTGTCGGTACGCTTATAGAGGTATCGGAGGGGAAAATAAGCCCCGACGGTATTGATAAAATAATAAATTCAAAGGACAGGACGCTTGCCGGAAGAACTGCTCCTCCGGAAGGACTTTATCTCGGCAAGGTGTTTTTGAAATAAATACTTGCAAAGGAGGATAACGGTTTGAACCATAACGACGAAAACAGGGCAATTCCGGAAAGCAATCGGAACGGAACCGCTTATTTTACAAAGCTTGCCGAAAAATATCATGTTGCGAAATATGTTATGATCGTTGTCCTCGCGGTTATGATACTTTTTACTGCTATATTCGGCAGCAGTGAGTTGAAATCTGAGAATTTCAAATACTTTTTCAAGTATTTTCAGATAAATCCGTTTTCGTCATCGGCATCATACAGCGATATCACATTTACGGGAAATCCGGATATGAAGTTTTCAATGTACAAAGGCGATCTTGTTTCGCTTTGCGACGGAACGATGACGATATATTCAATATCCGGAAGAGTACAGCTTTCTGTCGAGGCGGGTAACGCGGACACGATAGAGAGCGACGGAAAATATCTTGCGCTTTACAGGCGCGGAGGAAACACCGCAACACTTTACAATTCTTTTTCGGATGTTCATACTATAAACTGTAATTATCCGATAACGGATATCGATGTAAGTGCCGACGGCGGATTTGCCGTAGTTACCTCCGAAAAGGATTCAATATCCTCTGTGCTTGTATACAGCAAGGCGTTTTCTCTTATATACACGTGGAAATCTGCTGATAAATATGTCTCTTCCGCAGAGCTTTCGGACAACGGCAAATGCATCGGCATTTTCGCTTACGGAACCGAAAACGGAATTCCGTTCAGTGAGCTTATAGTAAGGAAAACAGGCAGCGATATGTCGGTTATTTCGGAAAAATATCGCGGTGAATCGCCGTATTACGTTCTTTTTTCCGGCGATGGCGGAGTTATATCAGTTACGGACAAAGCGGTAAGATTTTACTCTCAGAGCGGCGAAAAGCGAGGAGAGAAAATATTCGGAAAAACTCTTTCCGATGTGTGTTTTTCGGAAGGCAAGCTTGTTTTTGCGCTTGCAGACGCAGGCTATTCGGGAACAAACATTCTGATTATCTCCGATAAAGGCGAAGAGAAAGAGAGCTTCCGCATTGACGACAGAATATATGCAATACGCTCCGATGAAAGTAATACGGCGTTTCTCGGGTACGGAAAAATATATATAAAAGGAACTTGCGAAGGAGAGACCGAAATAAGCGGCGGGGCTCTCGATATGTTTGTTCTTGATGAAAACGACGTGCTTCTGTGCTATACTTACGGCACGGAGCTTGCCAAAATAAGTTCCGCCGGAAAAGGAGGGAAAGATGGTTGATTTAATTATAGCGGCAATACTTGTTCTTATAATAGCGGTATGCGCCTTTATAGGAATGAAAAAGGGCTTTATACGCATGGTTGCGGGATTTGTGGAATACGTTGTGTCTTTCCTTATAGCTTATGTGTTCTGCGGAAAGCTTGCGGTACATGTAAAGAAACTGCCATTTATAGCAAAGATGATAAGTGACGTGGAAATGCCTTCGCTTGAGGGACTTTCGCTCGGAGAAAAAATTAAATCGGTTATAAGTTATATAGTTGACAATGCTATAAAAAACGGCGTGGAATCCACTACCGCAGAAACTACGGCGATAGTTAAAAACTATATAGCGTCAATAATATCCACGGCGATTGCTTTTGTGGCGATTTTCGTTATAGCCATGCTTTTGCAAAAACTTATAGTATGGCTGCTCGACCTTGCCGCAAGAGCACCGGGACTGAAGCAGCTCAACGGCGGGCTCGGATTTCTTTTCGGACTTATGTGCGGGTCGTTCTGGACGTGGTTGCTTTCAAACGGCTTTGCTAAGGCCGTGCTTCCGATTCTTGCGGCTAAATTTCCGAATACTTTTTCGGAGGATATCGCTTCGGGCGCGGTAATGAAATTCTTTATGAAAATAAATCCCGTTTCTCTTGTCCTCAACTTCCTTACATGGATAGCGGACAAATTTACGGTGTAAAAAAATAAATGCGTCGGCGGCGCGAAAAAATCCGCCGAGAACGGAACGAAAACTATGCAATTATGTTCAAGATGCCATAAACGTATGGCGGTGGTATTCGTCACCAGACTTGAAAACGGCGAAACAAAAAATGAAGGTCTTTGCCTTAAATGCGCTAAGGAACTTGAAATACCTCAGGTAAATGATATCCTTGAAAAAATGGGCATATCGGATGAGGATCTTGAAAATATGGAAAACGAGATAGGTTCGATGCTTCCGACTGAAGGCAACGATACGGATCCTGACGATTCCGCGTCAAGAGCGCCTGCTGTTGATTTTGAAAAGCTGTTCGGTCCGATACCCGGTTTTCCGATGCCGAAGGCAAACGGCGGAGAAAAGAAAAAAGAAAATCAGTCGACTTTTCCGAAAAACGGAGAAAAGAAAAAGCCGCAGAGGAAGTTCCTTCCGATGTACTGCCGGGATCTTACTTCCGACGCGAGAGCCGGGAAGCTTGATCGCGTTATAGGCAGGGACAAAGAAGTTACGAGGATGCTCCAGATACTCACCCGACGTCAGAAAAACAATCCGTGCCTTATAGGCGAGGCGGGCGTCGGTAAGACCGCGATAGCAGAAGCGCTTGCTCAGCGTATAGCCGAAGGTAAAGTACCGTATAAACTTCGTGACAAAGAAGTTCACCTTCTTGATCTTACTTCTCTCGTTGCCGGAACGCAGTTCAGAGGTCAGTTTGAAAGCCGGATAAAGGGGCTTATAGAAGAGGTTAAAGCACTCGGAAACATAATTCTTGTGATAGACGAGGTTCACAGTATTGTTGGCGTAGGCGATTCGGAGGGAAGTATGAACGCGGCCAATATCTTAAAGCCTGCGCTTTCGAGGGGCGAGGTTCAGATAATAGGCGCTACAACTCTTGCAGAATACAGAAAGTATATAGAAAAAGACACAGCTCTTGAAAGACGTTTCCAGCCTATAATGGTAGAGGAGCCTTCAATAGCGGATGCCAAGAAGATACTTGAAGGTATAAAAAATTATTACGAAACTTACCACAAGATACACATATCGGACGAGATAGTCGGCAGGGCAGTCGAGCTTTCGGAAAGATATATAACCGACAGATTTCTGCCTGATAAGGCGATAGACTTGCTTGATGAAGCGGCGTCGCATGTCGCAATGAATTCTCCCGTTGTGGAAAGAGTTTCGGAAGTTGAAAAACAGCTTGCCGAGCTTAAAGCAGAAGCGGAAGAACTTGAAAACAATCCGCCTGCTGCCGATGCTGACGAAAAAACTCTTGCCGAGCATTATGAAAAAGCCGCAAAGATAAAGTCGAAACGTATGCAGGACGAGGAAGAATACGAAGAGCTTAAAAACAAACTGGCAACTGTTGAGCTTGATATAAATGCTCTTGCCGAAGTGATAGAGGTTTGGACGGGGATTCCCTCAGGCTCTGTTACGGTAAGCGAATTTGAGCGTCTTGCCGGACTTTCCGACAGAATGAAATCCCGTATTATCGGGCAGGACGCAGCGGTTGATGCTGTCTGTCGGGCGATAAAAAGAAGCAGAGCGGGAGTTGTTTATAAGCGCAAGCCGGCTTCGTTTATATTTGCAGGTCCTACGGGTGTAGGAAAAACCGAGCTTGTAAAGGTGCTTGCGGCGGATCTTTTCTCGACTCCGGACGCACTTATAAGACTTGATATGTCAGAGTACATGGAAAAACATACAGTATCAAGACTTATCGGTTCGCCTCCCGGTTATGTGGGATATGACGAGGCGGGACAGCTTACCGAAAAAATACGCCGTAAACCTTATTCTGTTGTACTGTTTGACGAAATCGAAAAAGCACATCCCGATGTGCTGAACATCCTTCTTCAGATACTTGACGACGGACGTATAACGGACGCTCACGGCAAAGAAGTGAAGTTTGATAACTGCATAATCGTAATGACGACAAATGCGGGAAGCTCAACAGGCAAAAACAATGCCGGCTTCGGATCGACAACGCAGGAAATATCGGAGGCTCGTACCGAAAAGGCGCTTTCTGAATTTCTTCGTCCGGAGTTCATAAACCGTGTGGACGAGATCATAACGTTCCGTTCGCTTTCGCAGGATGACTTTGTAAAGATTGCCGCCATAATGATGGGAGATCTCAAAAAAGCGGTTGCGGAGCACGGTCTTGACCTTTCGTGGACGGATGCGGCTCTTAAATATATTGCGGAAAAGTCTTATTCTGTCAAGTTCGGCGCACGCAATATGCGCAGGTTTATAACGAAAAACGTTGAAGATCCTGCGGCGGAGAAGCTCATAAACGGATATGCAAACGGTTATAAACTGATAGAAGTTGACTCGGACGGCGAAACGCTGACGGTTGATGTAAAATGAGAAAATAAAAAAGGGTAAGGATTATTGAAAATGAACGCAGTTGTAATAGTAACAGGTAAAGACAATAAAGGAATAGTGGCAAAAGTTTCTTCGAAATGCCTTGAATACGGTGCCAATATCGCAGATATATCGCAAACGGTTATGAGCGGATATTTCGCCATGATACTACTGGTCGAAACAGACGGACTGAAATCGACATTTCCAGAATTTGTTGACGCAATGGAGGCGCTCGGCGGTGACAGCGGACTTGTGATAAAGGTTATGCACGAGGACATTTTCAACTCGATGCATCGTATATAATGCACGGAGGGGACTGTTATGATTGAGAGAAACGATATTGCCGAAACGCTGAAAATGATAGAGCATGACCACCTTGACATCCGTACGGTGACGATAGGCGTGTCATTGCTTGACTGCGCGTCTTCCGACGCAAAAATATTTGCAGATAAGATATACGACAAGATAACGAGAACAGCCGAAAGACTCGTGCCCGTATGTGCTGAAATTGAAAAAACTTATGGTATTCCGATAATAAACAAGCGCGTTTCCATTACTCCGATTGCAATAGCGGGAGCTTCGCTTGGCAAGAGCGAGGATTTTGTTCTTGCGGCGAAAGCGCTCGACAAGGCGGCGCATACCGTGGGCATAAACTTTATCGGCGGATACAGCGCACTTGTTCAGAAGGGAATGACCGAAGGCGACAGACGCTTTCTGCTTTCGATTCCGCAGGCGCTTGCCGAAACGGAAATAGTCTGCTCATCGGTTAATGTAGGTTCGACAAAAGCCGGAATAAATATGGATGCAGTGAAGCTTATGGGAACGATAGTACGCGAAGCTGCCGAAAAAACGGCTGACAACAACTGTATGGCGTGCGCCAAGCTTGTAGTCTTCTGCAATGCTCCTGACGATAACCCGTTTATGGCGGGAGCATTTCACGGAGTAGGTGAAGGTGAATCGGTTATAAACGTCGGCGTTTCAGGTCCGGGAGTTGTATGCTCTGCAATAAAATCCAAACCGGGCGCATCGGTTACGGAGATATCCGAAACCGTAAAACGTACTGCGTTCAAGATAACGCGCGTTGGTCAGCTCGTTGCCAAAGAAGCAAGCAAAAGACTCGGAATTCCTTTCGGAATAGTTGATCTTTCGCTTGCTCCGACTCCTGCAATAGGCGACTCTGTTGCGAGAACGCTTGAAGCTATGGGACTTGAAAGCTGTGGTTGCTGCGGAACCACTGCCGCACTCGCACTCCTCAACGACGCTGTTAAAAAGGGAGGAGTTATGGCTTCATCAAGCGTGGGCGGACTTTCTGGTGCGTTTATTCCCGTATCGGAAGATGAAGGAATGATAGCCGCTGCAAAGAGCGGATGCCTTACTATAGAAAAACTTGAAGCCATGACTGCCGTATGTTCGGTAGGTCTTGACATGATAGCCGTTCCCGGCGATACAAGCGCAGCTGTTATTTCGGGTATGATAGCCGACGAAGCTGCAATCGGTATGATAAACGGAAAAACCACTGCGGTAAGAGTTATTCCCGCAATAGGCAAAAAGGCGGGAGATATGATATCGTTCGGAGGGCTTCTCGGTGAAGCTCCGATAATGGCGGTAAATACTGCAAGTCCTGAAATGTTTATATCGCGCGGAGGGAAAATACCAGCTCCTATACATTCACTCAAAAACTGACTTATTTATTTGTGAAAAGGTACATATTGAAGCGAACATTTCTATTTATTATTACTCTTGATTCTTTTTAATAAAATATGTATAATAATAAGGACCTGATATTGGCCGTTTTCGGCAATATAGTATGAATTAAAATTTCGGAGGGAACAACAAATGAAAAGAATTATCGCTCTTTTGATCGTTTTTGCTCTTGCTTTGAGTTTTGCGGCTTGTACCGGAAGCGGTAACAACAACACTACCGATTCGACAACCACAGAAGGGACACAGCAGACAACTACTACGACCACAGCAGGAACAACAACTTCGGCTACGACAACTATAACCACCACAACGACAACGAAGGAAACAACCACAACCACTCCCGTTGTTGTAACAACAACGGATTCCGGCAAGGTTGAAATGCCGGAAGGGGTAAAGTCTGTTATAGACGTAACATTTGCTGACGGTAAGATGACAGATGCTTGCGGAACAATGAGTTTTGAGCTCAGAAACGGTGCCAAGATTGAAAAAACAACAGTAAAGCACAAGGATCGCGAATATACAGTAGACGCTCTTACGGTAACTGCTGTAGGTCAGTCCGCAATGGGCACGCTCAACGATGTCAAAACAATTGCTTCTGCACAGGAATTCTACAGCAGAGACTTCTCGTTCGAAGCTTTCTATATCAACAATGACCGTACATCAAGGCTGGCGAGTGCTGTTATGTGCGCAACCGAAAAGGTCGGCAGCAACTCTTGCGGCGTAGGTATAGCAGATGATAAGGGCAGTCCTTATTTCTGCATAGGTGCAGGCAGAAACTATCAGTTCTGCAAATCCGGAATAACGGTAGCTGAGGGCGAGCTTATACACGTTATAGGCGTTTATGATCCTACGAATTCAGAACTCAGAATTTATGTAAATGGCAGTCTTGCAAACATTACTCCTATCAACGGCGCAAAGATTCTTGCAATTCAGAACGATAAACTTACAAATCAGATTGGTTTTGGAACGGATACAAGCGTAAGTACAACCGCTTATGACTTTCCGGCTTCCGCATATACTCTTGTAAGAGCTAATATGTATGACTGTGCTGTTACAGACGAACAGGCTACGGCAATCTACAAGTATGCAGTAGCATCTCTTGCAAAGTAATTATATTTTCTCAGGATTGGAAATAAGGAATAATTGTAAATGAAAAAATTTTATCGCATAATATGTTGCACACTCACGCTTATGATGGCGTTTGCGTGCATTGCTCCTTCAGTTTTTGCTGCAGGCAAGGCTGATTCGGATGCTGAAATGAAGAAGGTTCCGCTTCTTGTAATAATTGCAAGTTTTGACGCAAACGGCAACGGTATAAACGATTACGATCCGAGCAATCCCACGAAGCTCTATTCGGATAAGACAAAGGATTATTACGGAGAGCAGTGGGCACAGACGACTCCCGAAGATCATTGGGACAGATATTTCGGTGATACAGGTTACACTGTTGCAAACTATTATAAAGAACTCACAATGGGAAAGATGACGTTCGTTCCAGCTGAGTTTACAAAGAAAGCACCGAATCAGACGGTTCAGAACGGCGTTCTTGCCGTTACGTTGAACAGAGCGCATCCTACGGCTTCCGGCGACGCAGCCGGCACGATACTCAGTATAATCCGCGCGACTGACGATTACATAGACTACGCCGCATACGATACGAACAAGGATGGTAAATGCACTCAGGACGAACTTGCGATTCTTATTCTCAACTCGGGACCCGACCGTTCCAGTACGGCGCAGTATTATAATTCCGGCTCGCCCAAATCATATTTCGCTGTTCACGGCACATCTCAACCCACATCGCTTACGATCGACGGGGTACTTGTCGTATCCGGAACCAGTGGCGGTCGTGTCTGCAATCTCGGTGAATACAACAAGCCCGGCACGATAATGCCGATAGGTGTTCCCACGCACGAGCTTGCTCACAACTTTGGCGCAGAGGATCTTTACCACAGAGGCGGACATGCGGACGCAACATGGCCTCAGCCTTACAGATTTTCGCTTCAGTGCGACGGAAACCATTCCGGCGGTGGCACAACTCCCACATATCTTGATCCATACCAAAGAGTTTATCTCGGATGGGCGGAGGAAGAGGTTGTAACCGACGGAGAATATACGCTTTATTCGACGCTTACGGGAAAATATAAAGTTCTGCGTGTAAATACACCGGATCCAGATGAGTATTATCTTATAGAGATAAGGCTCAAAGAGGGATTTGAAAAGAATCTCACCTCAGGCGGTACAGGCGGAATAATGGTATGGCATATAGACGAGGGCATAAACCGTCAATATTTTACAAAAGGTTGGGCCTGCTCCGGTACGCCGGAAAACGGTGTCCAACATGACCCGGGTATTGTTCCGCTTTTCAGAGAAGGCTATGACAAATACGGAAAAACAATGGCGGTAAATCATCCGGCAAATCCGTATTATTATCTCAGCGACGATCCTGATACGGCTGTTTGCAACACTGTAAACTTCATCTCTGTTACAACAGGCTCTCCTTCGCTCAACTCGTATCCCGATAACTGGAACGGTCCCAAAAACTTCAATGTAAAAATCGAAGTTCTTTCAAAGCCCGGTCAGGAGATGAAGGTCAGAGTCACCACGGAGCTTTCCGCAAAGGTAGCTCCTGTTACGCAGACCAAAGCGGAGAGTCAGACGACGAATTCGATAACACTTAAGAGCACTATACTTGCGCTCAACGGCAAGGAGCTTACAAAATACGGTGTTGTCTATTCAAAGAGTCAGAATTTTGAAGACAGCAAGTATGCAGAAGGCGTACTCAGCGATGACGGAAAGTCGTTTACAACAACGCTTACCGGACTTGAGCAGAGTACAAAGTATTTCTATAAAGTCGTTGCTGCAAACGAAAATCTTGAAGGCGAATCGACAGTTTCTTCTACATTCACTTCAAGCCCTGCCGCCGAAAAGACATATTTTGAACTGAAGCTGCACAAATATCTCACAAACAAGGACAAGGTAAACACGGTAAAAGTTGATTTCGGTAAGAAGATCGGTGACGCGCTTGAGGGTACTTATATGGAGAAGAAAGGCTATACTTTCTGCGGATGGTATCTCGACTCGGCGTTCACGAAGGCTTATGATCCCGAGTATACGCAGGATACATATGGCGAAATAGAGCTTTTCGCAAAGTGGGAAGAAGGAACATCGTCCACCACTTCAACTACAAAAGTGACAACGCCGGAGACCACGACAACAACTTCTACCGTTGAAACGGCAGGAGCAGAGTCTACCAATTCAACGTCCACTCAGGAAACGGAAACATCGACGACGGAGAAGCCTTCCGAAAGCAAAGGCTGCAAGTCGACGGTTGGTATAGGCGCTTCATTTGCTATGATAGTTGCTATCGGCACAGGACTTGCTCTCGGCAAGAAAAAAACAAAATAATGCAGAAAAAAACGCGCTCCGCGAAAGCAATCGCGGGGCGTGTGCTTTAATGAGGATAAGATGAGAAAAACACCTGATTTTGACGAGAAAAATATAATATTTTCATTCGGAGCTATAAGCGACGTTCATATTACCGGTGGAGATGATGATTCGGAAGAAAAATTCCGCCGTGCTTTGAAGCAGCTTAAAGCCGGAGCTTCACACGGGCTTGACGCAATGCTTGTTGTGGGAGACCTTATAAATTCACGCGAAGAAAAACAACTTGTAAAATTCAAGGACATATATGAAGATGAAATGAAGCCGTTTGTTCCGATCGTTTATTGTCTCGGCAATTGGCACGATCTTTTCTGGGGAGATGAAAATCAGCTTGCGGCAGAGAAGTTCTTTTTTGATTGTCTCGGCGAAAAACATTTCAGCTTTGACACGGATATTGACGCTGCTATGCGCGGAAACCGTCATGCGGTTATCTGCGGTCAGCATATCATAGCGCTTACGCCTATAAGCATTTCTCCTATAAGATACGGAGACGACGCAAAGAAATGGCTTTCTGATATTCTTGAAAAGATATCCGCAGAGGAACCCGAAAAACATATATTTGTAATAACTCACCCTATGATACATAATACGTGCTATGGAAGTCTGCTCGGCGATGAGTGGGATACGGCTGATCTTACGCCTATCCTTTCTGAATATCCTCAGGTAGTTACTTTCGGCGGACACCTGCATTATCCGCTCAACGACGAAAGAAGCATTATGCAGAAGAGCTTCACGGCGCTCGGTTGTGGTTCTGTAAGGTATATGGCGATAGAACACGGTCCCGACGGTAACGGATATATGTATGAACGCGGTCACGTTGTACAATATGGATACCGTTTCTCTCAGGGACTCCTTTGCGAAGTCGACGCATTACAGAACATAAGAGTTACAAGGATGGATTTTTATACGGACAAAAAAATAAAAACTCCATGGATAATAGGCAATACTCTTGATACTTATCGCGAGGACAGAAAAGGCAGATCCAAAGCTCCTTATTTTGAAAAAACGGCGGATATTTCTCTTGAAAAGGGAAAAGACGAAAGAGGATGCGATACTTACTTCCTTTGTTTTGATGCTGCAAACGATGACGATATGGTTCATCACTATAAAATAACAGCTTCGGCAGATGGCGAAAGGTTTATAAATAAAACGATGATAAGCGACTTTTTCCGTCATGCAGATACTGCTGAAATGACGAAAAATTGCAGAATTGACCTTTGCGACTTGCCGAAAGGCGATGTAAAAATATCTGTTATTGCAGTGAACTCATGGGATAAGGAAAGCGATCCACTTGAAAAAGTGTTTTCGCTTTAAGCGGACGGAGGCACATTATGACCAACATAAAAGATCTTCTTGACGGTAAAATTGCTCATGCAAGCATTTTCGGGTTGCTTACGGATATAACGCAAAAAGAGACAAGAAACGGTTCGTCTTTTGTAATAATAACCATAAGCGACGGTAAAAACGAACTCCAGGCTAAAATGTGGGACACCAAACGTTCGGATATCCCATATGATACAAACTCAATAGTTTGTATGACGGTGGATGCTTCTCCTTATAACGGTGTGCTTGGGTTTACGGCAAGCAGAATCCGTGCCGCAACTCCGGAAGACGGTGTTAGCGAGGAGGACTTTATAGCGTCGGCGCCTGTTCCCGCGCATGAAATGTACGATTTTATAATGGATACCATAAATTCATTCAGCAATGAATCGCTTCGCAACATTGCTGCAGAGCTTTACGAGGAAAATAAGGAAAAGCTTCTTATATGGCCTGCGGCAAAGAGAATGCATCATAATATTCGCGGCGGACTTCTTTATCATGTTTACAGAATGCTCATTTCGGCGGAATCGGCGTGCAAGGCTTATCAGAACACCGACGAGGAGATGATAAAAGCCGGAATAATTCTGCATGACATAGGTAAGCTTCGCGAAATGACGGCAGGCGAGCTTGGCACGGGTGAATACACGGCTGAGGGAAATCTTTTCGGGCATCTCTATCTCGGAACAAAAATGGTCGAGGATTGCGGAGAAAGAATGGGTGCCGATAAAGCGACTGTTATGCATTTGGCTCATATAGTTGCTTCGCATCACGGGAAAAGGGAATTCGGTGCGATTGTTATTCCTCAGACGACAGAGGCATATATAGTCAGCGAGCTCGATATGCTTGACGCTCAGCTTTATGTTTACGAAAAAGCCGACGAAGAGCTTTCTTCGGGTGAGTTTACAAACGGACATTATAAATTTTAACTTTATATAAACTGAAAGGCGTTCCGACATTAGCCGGAACGCCTTTTGAATTATTTTCTCGATATGACTGCAAGAATTTTTCCGTTATGGATCGTTATCTCTGCGAAATCTTCTGTTATTTCATTGCTTGTTCCTATAGGAAAACTTTGCTCGATTGTTAGGTCGGACGCTTTGTATTTTGTCCCTGCGAGCGAAATACAAGCTGTCGCAGTTATAGGGAAGAATGAAATGTATGTGTTTTCTTCTTTTTTTATCAGTGCATCGCTGCTTACGATAAACGCTTTGTTACCGGAGCCATTGAGTATAGCTTTTACGTCGCGCTCATCCGCATAGAGAAGCGCGGAAATATTAGCAAGCGTATGGTCGAGCCTTCCTCCGATGCCGCCTACAATCACAATATCTTTGCATCCGAGCTCAATAGCTTTTTTTACACAGAGCATTGTATCTGTGTCATCCTTTTCCGAAGGATATTCTATTATTTTACAATTAGCGTTTTGGGGGCGTGAGCCGGAATCAAAATCGCCTATTATATAATCCGGAGTTATTCCGTGTTCTGTGGCTTTTATATATGATGCGTCAGCACAGATGACAATATCATTTTCCAAAACAGAAATCTCGGATAAAGTGTCCGTTTCATCATAAGGACAGATTATAAAGCATTTACCGTTATGTTTCATTTCAAATCAGCCTTTTTCAGTGTTCTTTATAAGGCGCTCAATGGCAAAAAGAAGTACGGCGACTACTGCGGCAACGACTGATACAGCTATTACCAAAGTCCAATTTACGTTCGAAATTCCCGTTATGTCAAATTCTCCGGTTTCGGCATTCTGAATCTTGGGGAATATTGATGCAACATCAAATATGGTTGCTCCGCAGGCGATAAATCCTGCCGTAATACCCATCCACGGAAAGCGTGCAGGTATATTTTCGCGTTTTATTCTTGTCAGCTTTTCATTGCGGAAATCTATAAGCGAGCCTATGTACATTGCTGAAATGGCAAGAATTATACATTCGGGGAGCATATATGTCGCATTATATATAAAGGAATAAGAGAGTGCCGCCTGTGTAGGAATCGAAAGTCCTGCCCAAACCGTTGCGCCCGAAATGACGTGACAAACATAGCGAAGAACAGAAACAAGAACGCATCCGAGCGTGAGTGCCACAGCCTGATTTTTAACGGGTTTTCTGAATATGCCGGCAAGTCCTACCACCGTGAAAGCAATGATATAGTCAAGCAGGATAACCGCAAGGATGCTTTGCCACGTTGTGACATATGTAAGGCTTTTGAGTCCGAGAAGCTGCTGAATGACGCCGTAAACAAGCGCGGAAGCAACTCCCCAACCGGTGCCTCTGCGATAGGCAATTATCGCTATCGGCAGCATTGATGCAAGCGTTATCGAGCCGCCGTAGGGAAGTTCGGCAATCTTGATAATGCTCAGTACTGTGGCGATCGCTATCATAACGGCGCTTTCCACAAGAGCGAGAGTTTTTTTGTTTTGCATAAAAGTACCTCTGTAAAATTAAAAATCCGCACGGAATAATCCGAGCGGTAATAAAATTACAATCTCCCTACGCTGGCATTATCCATATCAGGTAAAGGGTTCGGATCTCTCCGTCTCAGCCGATTGCTCAGCACCCCTGATTATTCGGTTGCGGTACGACATATATTTTAATATAAAGGAAGAGATTTGTCAACAGAGTTTGAAAAATATCGCATTTTGGCACGCTGATGCCATCAGTGATAATGTTAACAAAAAATTCATAAAAAAATGAGCAAAACCTATTGACAAATTGCTTTTCAAGGGGTATATTATAATCAAAGTTTGGCACTTGATTAACGAGAGTGCTAAAAAGGAGGGCGAAATAATGCGCGAAGTCGAAAATACGGAGAAAAAACTTTCCGAAAGAAAAAAACAGATACTTCGTGCCGTTGTTGAGGCGCATATAGCCACAGGCGAGCCTGTCGGTTCAAAGTACCTTACCGATAATGCCGGAATACAGTTTTCTTCGGCAACGGTGAGAAGCGAAATGGCTGATCTTGAAGATATGGGCTATCTCGAGCAGCCTCACACTTCCTCCGGCAGAGTGCCGACAAAGCTTGGTTATCATTTTTATATAGATTCGCTTATGAACGGTTATAAGCTTTCTGCTATGGAGACGATAGAGCTTAACAACATTCTGAAAGGAAAGATCGGCGAGCTTGATTCGCTTATGACGGGCGTTTCAAAACTTATCTCGTCGCTTACAAATTATACTGCGGTTGCACTGAAAGCGGAAAACAAGGAACAGACGGTCGACCGTTTTTCCTATATGATACTTGACGCGCACAGTTTTCTTGTTGTAATGAGAATGGCGGACAGCAGCGTTGTCACAAAGCAGATTCAGACTCACGTGCTTGTTGACGACAGAATGATGAAACGTCTTACGCAGCTTCTTACAAAATATCTTGCAAGAGTTTCTGCAAAGGATATATCGTTTTCGGTAGTTATGGACATAGAACGCGAAATGGGCGTGGGCGGCGCGATAGTTGCTCCTTCCGTAAAAGCGGTATATGAAGCGATCGGCGGCGGCTCCGATGCGGATCTTCGTTTTGAAGGCGTCAACAGACTGCTTGAATATCCGGAATTTTCGGATATAGACAAGATACGCGGTATGCTTGAAATGATGGAAAATAAGCAGGAAATGATAAAAATCCTTTCGGAAGCCGACAGCGACAAAGTCAATGTTTACATCGGCGGAGACGAACAGGAAGGATTGGTTGACAATTCGGCTCTCATATTCAAGAAACTTACCGTAGGAGGAAAGGTCGTCGGTGCGATCGGCGTTCTCGGACCTTCAAGAATGGACTACTCGAAGGTTATATCCACAATGGAATATCTTTCAAGGCAGATATCGGTGCTTTTCGGAGGAGCGCTTCCTCCGGGCAAGACCGTAACGACGGCAGGCGATGTCGGAAAGGATGAATAGTTATTTATGGATGAAAACAAAATAAAAAGCGAGGAAGAAAAGAAGACTTCCGAAGCGGGAAAAGAGCATCAGATGAAGGAAACCGAAAAAGCCGAGAAAAAAGAAATTTCAAAGCTTAAAGGCGAAGTGAAGAAGCTGACAGGCGAGCTTGAAGCAAAGGCTAAAGCCTGCGATGAGCTGAATGACAAATATCTTCGTATGATGGCTGAATACGACAACTTCAGAAAGCGTTCTCAAAAAGAACGAGAGGGCGTGTATGCTTCGGCATATGAAGAGGCACTGAAAGAATTTCTTCCAATGTCGGATAATCTTCAGAGATCGCTTGCATATGCAGGTACTGAAAATTTCGCAAAGGGCATAGAAATGATAGTAAATCAATTTTCCGATACGCTTAAAAAGCTCGGAATTGAGGAATACGGAAAAAGGGGAGATCCGTTCGACCCGAATATCCACAATGCCGTTATGAGAACAGATGATGATTCTCTCGGCGAAAATACTGTAGCCGAAGTACTTCAAAAAGGTTACAGAAAAGGCGACAAGATACTTCGTTTTGCTATGGTGAAAGTAGCAAACTGAAATATAAATTAAGAAAAAAATTACTTTAATCGGAGGATATATATTATGGGAAAAATTATTGGTATTGATCTTGGTACAACAAACTCTTGCGTTGCAGTTTATGAAGGCGGCGAGCCTGTCGTAATCACTAACCCCGAAGGCTCGAGAACAACTCCTTCGGTTGTTGCTTTCTCGAAAAATGATTCAAAGGAAAGAATAGTTGGTCAGACAGCAAAAAGACAGGCTATTCAGAACCCCGAAAGAACCGTTATGAGTATCAAACGTAAAATGGGTACAAACGAAACCGTTGATATCGACGGTAAGAAATACACTCCTCAGGAAATTTCCGCAATGATACTTCAGAAGCTGAAGGCTGACGCGGAGGCTTATCTCGGCACGAAGGTAACTCAGGCCGTTATTACAGTTCCTGCTTACTTCAACGACGCACAGAGACAGGCGACAAAGGACGCAGGTAAGATAGCCGGACTTGAAGTTCTCAGAATTATAAATGAGCCTACGGCAGCAGCTCTTGCTTACGGCGTAGACAAAGAGGGAATGGATCAGAAAGTAATGATCTTCGACCTCGGCGGCGGTACATTCGATGTTTCGATACTTGAAATCTCGGACGGCGTATTTGAAGTTCTTTCGACAAACGGCAATACAAGACTCGGCGGTGATGACTTTGACCAGAGAATTATTGACTGGCTTGCAGACTCGTTCCAGAAAGAACATGGCATTGACCTCAGAAATGACAAGATGGCTCTTCAGAGACTGAAGGACGCTGCCGAAAAGGCTAAGATAGAGCTTTCGGGAACAATGAGCGCAAACATCAATCTCCCGTTCATTACGGCTGATCAGAACGGTCCCGTACATCTTGATATGAATCTTACAAGAGCTAAATTCAATGAACTTACGGCAGACCTTGTCGCTGATACCATTACTCCTTGCAAGCAGGCACTTAAGGATGCCGGACTTGACGTTTCACAGATAAACAAAGTTCTCCTTGTCGGCGGTTCAACTCGTATTCCCGCTGTTCAGGAAGCTGTTAAGAATTTCTGCGGCAAAGATCCGTTCAAGGGGATTAACCCTGACGAATGCGTTGCTATAGGTGCAGCTATTCAGGGCGGCGTTCTCGGCGGCGAGGTAAAGGACCTTCTTCTTCTCGACGTTACTCCGCTTTCTCTCGGTATCGAAACGCTTGGCGGTGTATGCACAAAGATAATTGAAAGAAACACTACTATTCCTGTAAAGAAATCACAGATATTTTCCACGGCGGCAGACGGCCAGACCTCGGTTGAAATTCATGTTCTTCAGGGCGAACGTGAACTGGCTTCCGCGAACACAACTCTCGGCAGATTCTCTCTTGACGGAATTCCCGCAGCTCCTCGCGGTGTTCCTCAGATTGAAGTTACGTTTGATATCGACGCAAACGGTATAGTAAACGTTTCTGCAAAGGATAAAGGCACAGGCAAAGAACAGCACGTTACAATTACTTCGTCCTCCAATATGAGCAAAGAAGATATCGATCGTGCCGTTAAGGATGCCGAAAAACACGCAGAAGAAGACAAGAAGCTCAAAGAGCTTGTTGAAGCAAAGAACAAAGCAGAAGCTTATATTCTTCAGACAGAAAAAACTCTTGAGGAAATCGGCGACAAGGTAAGCGACAGCGAGAAGCAGGAAGTTCGCGACGAGCTTGAAAACCTCAAAAAAGCCGTAGCGACCGACGATATCGACGCTATCAAGAACGCAACCGAAGCCTTTGAGAAGAAGTTCTATGCGCTTTCCGAAAAGCTGTATAAGGCTCAGGGCGGCGCAGAAGGCGGCGAAGGTCAGCAGCAGGGCGGCGCATCTCAGAATGACGATGGTAGTTACTCGGCAGACTTTACCGAGAAAAACTAAAGAATAATAATATTCGCCGGAGGCGCGTCAAAAGTGCGCCTCCGGCAAGTTCGGAAAAGGAAACATAATGAAGGATTATTACGAGATACTTGGCGTTTCAAAAACGGCAAGTGACGATGAAATAAAAAAAGCGTACAGAACGCTTGCAAAAAAATATCATCCCGATATGAATCCCGGAGACAAAAAAGCGGAGGAGATGTTCAAGGACGTCAATACCGCTTATGCTGTTTTATCCGATCCCGAAAAAAGAGCTAACTATGACCGCTTCGGAGAAGAAGGTGTAAACGGTACAGGCGGTGCGGGAGGTTTTGGCGGATTCGGCGGTTTCGGAGGAGGCGGATTTTCCGGTGATTTCGATATATCCGATATATTCGGCGATATATTCAGCGGAAGTATGCGCAGAAGGAACGGTCCCGTTCGCGGCGATGACCTTCTTTACAGAATTACCGTTTCATTTGAAGAAGCGGCTTTCGGCTGTAAAAAAGAAATTAAATACAATAAGGTTGACAAATGCTCCGATTGCGGAGGCACGGGCGCGGCTAAAGGTTCCACTGTCAAGACCTGTTCAAGATGCGGCGGCAGCGGCACTGTTAAAACTCAGCAGAGAACTCCGTTCGGCGTTATGCAATCGTCAACGGTTTGTCCCGATTGCGGCGGTAAGGGCACTATAATTTCAAATCCGTGCAAGAGCTGTCGCGGCACGGGAAGTGTTACTGTATCCAAAACTCTTGAAGTGTCGATTCCCGCAGGGATTGACGACGGAAACCGCATTTCGCTTCGCGGAATGGGTAACGCCGGAAAAAACGGCGGAACGCCGGGCGATTTGTTTATAGAAGTAAGCGTTCGTCCGCACGCTATATTCCAGCGTGACGGCAGCGACATAAAATGCGATATACCGATAACGTTTGCGGAAGCCGCACTCGGCGCACAGATAAACGTTCCTACGCTTGAAGGCGAACCTGTAACATATAACATACCCGAAGGAACTCAAAGCGGAACGGTATTTACCGTTAAAGGCAAGGGAATTCCGAACATAAGCGGAAGAGGCAGGGGCAATATTGTTTTTCGTGCGGTTGTTGAAGTGCCTAAGAGTCTTACGTCGGAGCAGAAGGATGCACTTCGCAAATTTTCAGATCTTTGCGGAAACAGCAATTATGCAAAACGTGAGAAGTTCTTCGATAAATTCAGAAAGGACAATCGCAAATGAAATGGACGCAGATAAGAGTTACCTGTAAAACCGAGCATATAGATGATGTCGCTGCGGTTCTTACAGTGCTTGATACCGGTGTAATGATAGAAGATTACAGTGATGTTCTGACATCTCTTCGTACAGTTTACGGCGAACTTATCGATGAAAAAATACTTAACGCCGATAAGACGATTGCTTCGGCGAGTATATATGCAAGTGATAAGAAAACAGCGGATGATTATGTTGATTTCATATCGTCGCGACTTGCTTCTTTGGGCATAAAAGCCGATATAGCGACAGCCGAACTTGACGAAGAGGATTGGTCTACGGCGTGGAGAAAATTTTATAAACCCACAAAAATAGGCAAACATATAGTGATTGTTCCGAGCTGGGAAAAATACGAAAAACAAGATGGCGACATAATAATAGATATGGACCCCGGAATGGCTTTCGGAACGGGTACTCACGAAACGACGAGACTTTGCGCAACGCTTCTTGAAGAAAACGTAAAGCCCGGCGACTATATGCTTGATGTCGGTGCCGGAAGCGGAATTCTTGCAATCTGCGCGTCAAAACTCGGCGCAGAGTATTGCGCGGCGTGCGATATAGATCCCGTTGCCGTAAAGACGGAGAAAGAAAACGCAGAGAGAAACAATTGTGAGATAGATTGCTTTGTTTCTGATCTTCTTTCTTCCGTAAAAATAAAAGACGGAAGAAAATACGATATCGTTACGGCTAATATAGTTGCTGATATAATAATAAGAATGTCGCCCGATATAGGCGGATACATCAAAGACGGAGGTCTGCTTGTAGTTTCCGGTATTATTGACGAAAGAGAGTCCGAAGTGCGATTGGCACTTGAAAACAGCGGCTTTGAGTGTGTCAAATTCCTGCACGATAAAGGCTGGTGTGCCATACTGTGCCGCAGAAAGTGATTTTTTTTGCGAAAACTCGGTAAATATTTCAAAATATCTTTGACAAAATTCATTTTATAGTATATAATACAAGTTAGTCTTATAAAGCGATCGCATATGCGGTCGCTTTACTGCGCGACTTTATTTATTACGAAAATGAATTTTTTCTTTTAAGTCGCTGAAAAATTGATAATAGCAGCATGGAAACGGGAAGGCGATACCTCCGTGCGTAAAATAAAAAATATCGCCGGAAAACGAGGCAAAAAGATGACAAAAAGCACAGCTAATCAGAACGCAAGACCGGAGCTTCCGAGAGAGGATGCCGCTCTTTACCGTCTTTTCGCGGTAATAGCATACGCAATAATAGGGTTTGCGGCTATTATTACAGTCGGCAAAAACGAGGGAAAATGCACCGGAGTATTTGCCAATACGTTTTATATGGCCGGAATGCTCGCTTTGTTTGCGGCTTTGGTTTTCGGCGTGGTTTACGGAAAAATAAAAAATATAAAAGGAAGAGTATTTTCTCTTGCCGGAGTATGCGCTTCGGTTGCACCGCTCGTACTTGCTTTTGCACTTTATAATGAACTTACAAGAGCAAATGTAAAGATAAAGTTCGCATTTATTGCAATTATATTTATTCTTTTCATAGACAATCTTTGCCCGAAGATATACACATATGTTTCCGGTGCGTCAATAATGTGTGCAGCCTCGGTATATTACCTTTCCACTCCGATGGGAACGTTTACGGGAAGTGCGGTAAGAGTGCTTGATGTTATTCTTAAAGTGCTTTCATATCCCACTGCTTTTCTTGTCCCTGTTTTTGTTATATATGCTATGGTTGAATCCAAAAAGCACGACGGAAAATTCAGGCTTGGAAAGATGAAGATCCGCTTTTCAAAGGATAAGGCTGTTTCGATAGGACTTGTTGTACTTATGGCTGCGCTCTTTGCTTCGGCTGTAATTGTGCTTATATGGCCTACACTTTTGCTCACTTGTCAAGTAGCTGTTGCCGTTATATTTGCGATTCTTGGTATAATGTGCACCATCAAAATATTATAATTTTAGATAAATTCACAAAAAAACTATTGAAATTCTACAAAAAGTGCGCTAAAATATAGATATAGATTTATATTTGTTGGATTTTGCATATAATAAGCACAATCCAAAGGAGAGGAAGCAGGACAAATGTCAAGCAGATTGTTTCAGAGCGTAATACATCAGATGAAGGACGCGATAGGAAGAACAATCGGAGTAATAGATGAAAACGGTGCGGTTGTAGCTTGCAGCGATCTTACAAAGATAGGCGAAACGAGAACTGCAGTACGCGAAGAACTTTCATATGTTTCCGATTGTATAAAACACGGCGGAGTTACTTACCGTACGCTTGTTTCCGGGCCTCATTCGGAATATATTGTGTTCGTTGATGGCGAAGACGCCATGGCTGAAAAAATGTCACTTGTGCTTGCTGTTGCTCTTAACAGCATAAAAGGCTATCACGATGACAAATACGACAGAGTTTCTTTTATAAAAAATCTGTTGCTTGATAATATACTTCCGGGCGATATATATGTAAAAAGCAGAGAACTTCATCTTGCAACGGACGTTGAACGAGTTGTTTTTCTTATAAGAATACTTTCGGGCTCCGAAGCATCTCCATATGATATAATTCTCAATCTTTTCCCCAATTCGGGCTCCGATTATGTTATAAGCACCGGCGAGAAAGAAATAGTTCTTGTGCGCGAGCTTAAACCCGGAACCGACAAAAGCGAGACCGAAAAAACAGCAAAGATGATAGCAGATACTCTTGAAGCGGAATCATTCACAAAGGTTTCGATAGGCATAGGAAGCGCAGCGGATAATATGAAAGATATATCGCGCTCCTACCGCGAAGCGCAGGCGGCGCTTGAGGTTGGAAGAGTATTTGACACCGACAAGAGCATAGTAAGCTATGAAAATCTCGGAATAGGAAGACTTATATATCAGCTTCCCACTACACTCTGCGAAATGTTTTTAAACGAAGTTTTCCAGAAGGGCAGCATAGAAATGCTTGACAGAGAAACACTTTCGACAATACAATGTTTCTTCGATAACAACCTTAACGTTTCGGAAACTTCAAGGAAAATGTTCGTGCACAGAAATACCCTCGTGTACCGCCTTGACAAGATAAAGAAAATAACGGGTCTCGACCTTAGAGAATTCGACAACGCTATAACATTTAAGGTTGCGTTGATGGTCAGAAGTTACCTCAATTCAAAGACAAACAGATATTGACATCGGTTCTGAGCGATCCCGATTTATCGGGTTCGCTCTATTGTATATAAGAAATAATCGAAAAAAGAGGAAAATTTATGTTTAATCCCGAAGAAGACATAATAAACTCAGACGGCGAAGAAAAATTACCAAATGAAGAATCTGTGACTTCGGTTGAAACAGAACGTGAGGAGGCAGAAAAAGCGCCTGCGGAAGCATCGCCGAAAAAAGCTGCCAACAAGAAAACTCCGCGAAAGGTGAATGTTGGTCAGGCTGTAGTTACGGCAATACTTGCGGCTCTTCTTGCGGCGACGATAGCTGTCCAGGCGACTTTTGTCGTGCTTTCCGATATATATAAGCAAAAAGTGATAGAAGCATACGGAAAATCACTTGATTTCTACGATATAGCAGAAGTTGCTGATATATTCAAAAACAATTACCTTTATGAAATAGATAAAGAAGCGCTGAACGAAGATCTTATTCGTGCATATGTACTTCTGAGCGGAGACAGATTTGCTCGTTATTATTCCGCAGAAGAATGGGCAGCTGAAATTGCTGCAAGCTCGGGGAACAGCTTTGGAATAGGGGCTTATGTGGTTTCTGTTCCTGAGGGTGCCCGTATAGCTCATCCAATGAAAGGCTCTCCTGCCGAAAGCGCCGGACTTCTTGCCGGTGACTTTCTTGTGGAAATCGACGGAAAGAACATTGCCGGATATACTTTGAGCGAAGTAACGTCGCTTATAGCAGGAGAATCCGGCACAGATGTCATGCTTACGATCGTTCGTGGCGAAGAAACGCTGAGTATTCCCGTAAAGCGCGGAACATATGAGGCGGAAACAGTGCTCGCTTCGGTAATTACTACAGACAAAGGCAAATACGGTTATATTAAAATAACCGAATTTTTGAGTAAAGAGCTTACGGCTAAGCACTTTAAGACGGCAGTGGAGGGACTTCTTGAAAACGGCTGTGAGGGGCTTATATTTGACGTTCGTGACAATGGCGGCGGTCAGGTCGACGCAGTGACCGATATGCTTGATTTTCTTCTTCCGGAAGGACCGATAATGCATATAACGGATCTTAACGGAAACGAAACGATTCCTACAATAATGTCGGATGCGTCAGAGATCGATTGCCCGATGGTTGTGCTTACAAACCAAAACACAGCATCTGCGGCAGAGCTTTTTACATCGGCGCTTAAAGACTATAACAAAGCGACGATAGTCGGCACGAACACATACGGAAAGGGTTGCGGTCAGAACGGATACAGCCTTTCAAACGGCGGAGTGCTTTATGTAACGAGCTTTCTTTACAATCCTCCGTATTCAGAAAATTACGATAAAAAGGGTATTTCTCCGGACGTTGAAGTTGAGCTTCCGGATGAATTCAAAAACACAAGCCTGTTCTTTCTTTCGCACGAGGACGATACACAGCTTGGTCGTGCGCTTGAAGAAATTAAAAAATAAAACAGAACATTATTTAACCACAAGGAGAACATATTAAAATGGCAAAACAGCAGATAGTCACCGAGAGCGGATACAAAAAGATGAAAGACGAGCTTGACTACCTTGTAAATGTAAAACGCAAGGAAGCCGCTGAAAATGTTGGCATAGCAAGAGGGTTCGGAGATCTTTCCGAGAACAGCGAATATGATGAAGCCAAAAACGAGCAGGCAAAGATAGAAGCCAAAATAGAAGAACTCGAAGAGATTCTTGCTCATGCAAAGGTGATAAGCGATAACGAAATTCAGACCGATACCGTAAATGTTGGAATAACAGTAGTACTTTACGACGTTGATTACGACGAGGATGTTGAATACACGCTCGTAAGCTCAAGAGAAGTAAATCTTGCACAGGGCAAGATTTCAGATCAGTCGCCCATAGGCAAGGCACTTGTAGGCGCCAAGGTCGGGGATACGGTTTCGGTTGAAGTTCCGGATGGAACAATGAAGTACAAAGTAAAGTCTTTGAAAAGACAGGAAAACTAAAATAACATCGAAGGAGATATGATATGGCAGAAAACGCAGTAAACCCTTCCGTAACGGAAGAACTTACCGAAGAAAAGCTCAATGAGGTGCTGAAGGTCAGACGCGAAAAGCTTGAAGCGCTTGTTGAGGCGGGAAAAGACCCGTTTGCTATCACAAAATATGATCGTACGCACCACAGTTCGGATATAAAAGAAAACTTTGAAGAGCTTGAAGGTAAAGAGGTTTCGGTTGCCGGCAGACTTATGTCAAAGAGAATAATGGGTAAAGCATCATTCTGCAATGTTCAGGATTTGAAAGGAAACATTCAGTCCTATGTTGCGCGCGACGCTGTCGGCGAAGATGAATATTCTGCTTTCAAAAAGCTTGATATAGGCGATATAGTGGGCATAAAAGGAACGGTTTTTAAAACAAAAACGGGCGAGATATCTATCCACGCAACGGACGTTATTCTGCTTGCAAAGAGCCTTCAGGTGCTTCCGGAGAAATTTCACGGACTTACAAATACCGATCTTCGTTACCGTCAGAGATATGTTGATCTTATTGTCAATCCGGAAGTGCGCGACACATTTATCAAGCGCTCAAAGATAATAAGCACGATAAGACAGTATCTCGATTCGCTCGGATTTATGGAGGTTGAAACCCCTATGCTTGTTGCGAATGCCGGCGGTGCTGCGGCAAGACCGTTTGAAACGCATTTCAATGCTCTTGACGAGGATCTTAAGCTCCGCATATCGCTTGAGCTTTATTTGAAGAGACTTATCGTCGGAGGACTTGAAAAGGTTTACGAGATAGGAAGAGTGTTCCGCAATGAAGGCCTTGACACACGCCACAATCCTGAATTTACGCTCATGGAGCTTTATCAGGCATATACGGATTACAACGGTATGATGGAACTTACCGAAAATCTCTATCGTCACGTTGCACAGACGGTTCTCGGGACGACCAAGATAACATATAACGGCGTTGAAATGGATCTCGGCAAGCCTTTTGAAAGAATTACAATGATTGACGCGGTAAAGAAATATTCCGGCGTTGATTTCAGAGAAATACATTCCGATGAAGAAGCAAAGGCTGCGGCGAAGGCTCACGGCGTTGCATTTGAAGATCGCCACAAGAAGGGCGATATACTCAGCCTGTTCTTTGAGGAATTTGCAGAGGAACATCTTATTCAGCCTACATTTGTAACAGAGCATCCTATTGAGATCTCGCCGCTTACCAAGAAGAAGCCCGGCGATCCGGAATATGTTGAACGCTTTGAGTTCTTTATGAACGGTTGGGAAATGGCAAACGCTTATTCCGAGCTTAACGATCCGCTCGATCAGCGCGAACGTTTCAAGGCGCAGGAGGAGCTTCTTGCCAAAGGCGATGAAGAAGCGAACCGTACCGACGAAGACTTTATGAATGCGCTTGAAATCGGTATGCCGCCCACAGGCGGTATCGGCTACGGTATTGACCGTATGTGCATGCTCCTTACGGATTCGTCCGCTATACGCGATGTGCTTTTGTTCCCGACAATGAAGAGTCAGGACTGATAATAAAAGTTTTAAATACAAATGTCCGATGTACAGAAATGTACTTCGGGCATTTCAGTATTATTTGCCGGAGGCTGAAATGAAATTTTTGAAATGGCTTGATAATTTCTGGTACCACCATAAATGGAAAACAATAATTTCCTTGTTTTTGATAGTTGTTCTTACCGTGTGTATTGCACAGCTTGTCGAAAAAGAAGATTATGACGCTTGCGTTATGTATGTCGGAGCTGCCACAAATGGGATTCCCAAAAGCATTGAAGCCCGGCTCGAAGAGCTTATGGGCGGCGAAAAATACAATGTAAATTTTTCGCGCCTTACCTATGATCCGGATAATAATCTTGCGTCGGAAGCCAATGTTACGGCGCAAAAACAGCTTGCGAATATGATAGTTATGCCATATTATATTTACATTATGGATAAAGAGGTTTACGAGCTTTACAAAAATTCCGGTGTATTTGTTCCGCTCTCCGATATATACGGTGAAGACTTGCCTGAGTTTGCAAACGATGATTTTTCTCTTATCTATTCCGAGACCGAATTTGCTAAAACGCATACAGATGATGATGCCCTTCCTGAAGGCGCTGTCATTGCGCTCAAAGTAAAACCGTACTCGTGGAGCAAAAAAGCTGCGGCAAAGGAAGAGGCAAAATACAGTGTTCACGAAGAACTTTTCAAAAAAATCGCATGGCAGTGAACTTTTCGATAAAAAAATATTGACAAAACGCCACGGTTGTGGTACTATAATTGAGCGGCTGAAAACGGAGCTGCTTTTGCGGGTGTAGTTCAATGGTAGAACACCAGCCTTCCAAGCTGGTCACGTGGGTTCGATTCCCATCATCCGCTCCATATGTGCCTTTAGCTCAGCAGGATAGAGCAACTGCCTTCTAAGCAGTAGGTCGAGGGTTCGAATCCCCCAAGGCACGCCATGCTTTTGAAGGAGGCATAGCTCAGCTGGCTAGAGTGTCTGCTTGACGTGCAGAAGGTCGGGGGTTCGAACCCCTCTGCCCCCACCAAAATGCTCTGTTGGCAGGCTTTTTTTAATTTAATGGTGGATATAGCGCAGTTGGTTAGCGCGTCAGGTTGTGGCCCTGAAGGCCGTCGGTTCGAATCCGATTATCCACCCCATAACTTTGGGGTTGAATATCCCCGCAAAAGAAGCCTTGATAAATCAAGGCTTTTTGTTTTAAGCGCAGTTCTGAAAAAATTTTTATCGGAGAGGTATCAAACATGAACATATGGCACGATATCGGCGCGGAGCGCATAAAAGCAAACGATTTTATTGCAGTTATAGAAATAGGCAAGGGAAGTAAAAAGAAATATGAGCTCGACAAGGAGACCGGACTTATAATCTTGGACAGAATTCTTTACACGTCTACACATTATCCGGCAAATTACGGATTTATTCCGCGCACGTTTGCAGATGACGGTGACCCGCTTGACGTGCTTGTGCTTATGAGTGAGGCTCTTGATCCGCTGACGCTGGTGCGTTGCTATCCGATAGGCGTTATAAATATGATAGACAACGGTAAAAACGATGAGAAGATTATCGCTATTCCGTACAGTGATCCGACGTATAATTCGTACAGGGATATCAGCGAGCTTCCGAAACACATTTTCGACGAAATGCGTCACTTTTTCTCCGTTTATAAGCAGCTTGAATGCAAGCAAACGGCTGTCGATGAGGTGCGGGGTGCAGAGGCTGCGCTTGAGATCGTTGAAAAGTGTATTGAGGTATATGACAGGAAATTCGTGCGCCATGAGGATTAAAGGATGGCATTGCTTTTCCTGACACCTGAAAAGAAATAAAAAAACGGCGGAAGCATATGCTTTCCGCCGTTTTTTATTTCAGAAATTTGATACTATTTTTTTCATATCATCCATGTGCGCCATCATGTCGTCTGCAAGCTTGAGCTGTGCGCGGGCGCGGATAAGATTATGCGTAGGATACTCGGTTTTGAAATAAACATCGCCGTTCAGGTAGTCGCCGAGAAAACGGAGAACAAGCTCGTACGTCAGAATAAACGCCGACATCGGGAGCAGCTCCTTTTCTTTTGAGGTTATTCCGTCGCCTACGCCGCAAAGGAAACCTTTTGTGTATTCCTCAAAGAGGTCGAGACGGAGATAAACGTTTGAAAGGTCCGGATCGTCTTCCGCACCGTTATTTGCTGCAAAACGAATACTGTCGCCGAAGTCGTAGAGCAGAGAGCCCGGCATTACCGTATCAAGATCGATTACGCATACGCCCTCGTTCGTTTTGTTGTCCATCATTATATTGTTCAGTTTTGTGTCGTTGTGAGTAACACGAAGGGGAATTGAACCGTCTGTAATTCCGTCAACTATTATGTGTGCATATTTTTCATATGCTTTTATTCGCTCAATCTCGTCCTGACAGTCTTTTGCTCTGCCTGCCTTGTCTTCGCGTACCGCCTGCATAAAATCGTTGTAGCGGCTTACGGTGTTGTGGAAGTTCGGTATTGTTTCGCTAAGTGTTTCTGCAGGATAATCCGCAAGGCGGCGCTGGAAAATTCCGAACGTCTTTGCGGCGTTGTAGAGAAGTCCGGGAGCATCGGCGGACTGATGCGCGGTTGCGCCTTTGACGAAGTTATACATTCTCCAGCATCCGTCGTAAATATGACCGCCATCGCGGCAAGGAATGAGAGTAAGCACTTCGCGCTTGGTGTCGCCGCCGACAGCTTCGATTTTCTTTTTTATATGTTCGCAAACGCCCAAAATGTTATTTGTAAGCGCCTTTACATCCTTGAACACGACGGTGTTTATCTGCTGAAGGACAAATTCATCGTTTGTGCCGTCCGAGTGTTTCCACGAAACGGCATAAGTATTGTTTATATGACCGTCTTTAAGAGTATTGAAGCCGGTTGCTTCTCCGTCAATGTCAAAGTGTGTGCAAATTTCATGTATACGTTCTTCTGTCATTTTGAAATAGCCTTTCAGAATATCTTATTTTTTATTGTATGCTGCGCGGAGCATTTCGATTTCGTGTTTATAGCCGTCAAAATTATTCGGAGTTTCAAGAATGAACGGCAGATCGCACAATGCGGGGTGATTTATTACGCGACATAGCGCGTCAAATCCGATGTAGCCGTTACCTATCGTTTCGTGGCGATCCTTTTTTGCGCCGAGAGGATTTTTGCTGTCGTTAAGATGTATCGCGCGAAGCTTTTCAAGCCCTATAATGTTGTCAAAACGAGTTATAACACCGTCAAGATCGTTTACTATGTCGTATCCGGCATCCCATATGTGACACGTGTCGAGGCAGACGCCGACCTTGTTCTTTTTGTCTACGCGCGAAATTATTTCGGCTATTTCTTCAAACGTCCCGCCGACTTCGGAGCCTTTGCCTGCCATCGTTTCAAGAAGGACGGTGGTTGTCTGCTCATCTGTTATTACGGTGTTCAGAAGAAAAGCTATTTCTTCAATACCGGTCTCCGTTCCTTGTCCGGTGTGACTTCCCGGATGAAAGTTATAAAGGTTTCCCGGAGTGTATTCCATACGGAGGAGGTCGTCCTTCATGGTTTCAAGGGCGAACTGTCGTGTATGTTCGTTTGAGGAACACGGGTTAAGCGTATACGGCGAGTGAGCCACAAGCTGGGATATGCCGTTTTCTGCCGCAAGAACGAGAAAGGCGTCAACATCATCCTGATTAATTTCTTTCGCGGCTCCTCCGCGCGGATTTCGCGTGAAAAAGGCAAATGTGTCTGCGCCCATTGCAACGGCTTCTTTACCCATTGAAAGATATCCGCCAGATGCGGAAAGATGACAGCCGATTTTGAGTTTGTCTCTCATTATACGTTAAAGCGTATTACCACGATATCTCCGTCGCGGAATACATAATCCTTTCCTTCGCTTCTGATGAGTCCCTTTTCTTTTGCCGCCGCCATAGAGCCGCAGGCAACAAGATCGTCAAACGATATTACCTCCGCACGGATGAAACCTCTTTCCATGTCGGAATGAATTTTTCCGGCAGCCTGAGGTGCTTTTGTGCCGTTGACTATCGTCCATGCACGGACTTCTTTAGGTCCAGCCGTGAGGAAGCTGATATATCCGAGAAGATGATAGCTTGCGCGTATGAGCGCATCAAGACCGCTTTCTTCAATTCCGAGATCGGCAAGAAAAACTTTTTTGTCTTCTCCGTCAAGCTCGGCAAGCTCAGCTTCGATCTGAGCGCAGATGCTTATAAGCTCGGCGCCTTCGCTTTTTGCAAGCTCTGAGAGCCTTTTGTATATTTCGCTGTTTTCAAAGTCGCCGCCGATCATATCTTCGCTTATGTTGGCAACATAGATTATAGGCTTCATTGAAAGAAGCTCAACGTCTTTTATTTTTTCCTTTTCTTCGTCTGTCAGCGGAATCGCACGGGCGGAAACGCCGTTTTCAAGCCCTTCCTTTATTCTGACCAGAATATCAAGCTCGTCCTTTAATGTTTTATCGCCCTTCATTGCTTTTTCGGTGCGGATGATACGCTTTTCAAGCACTTCCAGGTCGGCAAAGATAAGTTCAAGATTTATTGTTTCAATGTCGCGGAGAGGATCTACCTTGCCGTCAACATGAATGATATTTGAATCTTCAAAGCATCTTACAAGGTGAACGATGGCATCAACCTCGCGTATGTGTGAAAGAAACTTGTTTCCGAGTCCTTCACCCTTTGATGCGCCTCGGACAAGTCCCGCGATGTCAACAAATTCTATTACTGCAGGAGTGTATTTTTCGGGATGATACATCTCCGCCAGAACATCCAGACGCTTGTCCGGAACGGTAACCATTCCGACATTGGGTTCTATTGTGCAGAAGGGATAGTTTGCAGAAGCGGCGCCCGCATTTGTTATTGCATTGAAAAGTGTGCTTTTGCCTACGTTAGGCAGACCAACTATACCGAGTTTCATATTGTTTTAAGTCCTTTTTATCGTACCTCAGAAGGGCAGTTATTTTTATGTAATTTATATATTATCATAATAACAAAATTAAGTCAACGATTTTGAACAGAATTAAAAAAATTGATAAACATTGTATTAAAAATCTTTACATTTAAAAGATGTAATGATATAATGACATCATGAAGAAAATTCTTTGATCGGGAAAGGACGGAAAAAATGAGTACAAAGATACTTGTCGTTGACGACGACATAAATATTTGCGAAGCTATAAAACTTTATCTTGTAAACGAAGGTTATGAGGTTAAAACGGCAAATGACGGCGAAGAGGGAATAAAGGCCTTCAAATCTTTTGAACCCGATCTTGTGCTTCTTGACATAATGATGCCTAAGAAAGACGGAAAGCAGACCTGTCGAGAAATAAGAGAAATATCAAACAAACCGATAATTATGGTGACCGCTAAGGATGAAGTTTTTGATAAGGTTCTTCTTCTTGAGCTCGGAGCGGACGATTACCTTGTTAAGCCGTTCGATATGAAAGAGCTTTCGGTAAGAATAAAGGCTGTTCTGCGCCGTTATCAGAGTATTGATAACAAAACGGACGATGAATGTGTTACTTTTGATAACATTGAAATATCGCTTAGCAAATACGAGCTTAAGATAAAGGGAAAAGTTGAGGATATTCCTCCTAAGGAACTGCAACTTCTTTACTTCCTTGCGTCAAACTACAACAGAGTTTTCACACGCGATCAGCTTCTTGACAAAGTATGGGGATTTGATTATCTCGGCGATTCGAGAACGGTTGATGTTCACGTAAAGCGTCTGCGTGAAAAGCTTGAAGGTGTAAGCGACAAATGGTCACTTAAGACTGTTTGGGGCGTAGGCTATAAATTCGAAGTATATTGATGAAAAACACGGCAGAGCATTTCGCTCTGCCTTAAGTTTATTAAACAATGACCGAAAGCGACAGGGAGAACAGCTTTGAGAAAGAACAGTGTAAAAAGCAGTATATTCACACGGTACATGTCTGCGTTTCTGATGATTATATTTGTAAGCTTTACCATACTTACGGTTATAATATCTTCAATGACGATACAGGCTGCAAACGAACAGAAAAAAGATGATGCACAACAGAATATGGCGTTGCTTAAAACTTATATCGACGATATGTGGAGAAATACTTTTCCTCACAATTCGTTTGAACAGTTTGTAAAGCAGAACAACACGGAAATTGCCACTATGATAAACATTTTGTCGCGGAAGTCCGACGAAATGAACGTGTTTATAACAACACCGGACGGGAAAATACTTGTTTCGACCGACGGCATATATTCAGGAAAAAGAATAAGCGACGGAGATGTTCTTTCGGCGCTTACATCCGCAAATCCTTCTATTTATTCACAGCTTTACAGCGATATGGGCGGACTCCTAGAAAAGAAGCACGGAATGTTTGTTACTGCTTTCAATTACGTAAACAGCTCATATGATGGGGCGCTTATCGTTTGCTATGGTACGGGAGAGCTTGATATGCTCTCCAAAAGTACGATAAAAACAATAATTCTTGCAAGTCTTTGGGTAATGATAGCTTCGTTTATTGCAGTATATTTCATCAGCGAAAAAATAGTTTCGCCTATAAGACAGATGAGCATTGCTACGAAACGTTTTGCGTCTGGAGAATTTGATATAAAAATTCCCGTTGAAGGCTCAGATGAAATAGCCGAGCTTGCCACCGCATTCAATTCAATGGCGGATTCACTTGCAAACATCGAATATATGCGTTCAAGCTTCCTTGCAAATGTTGCGCATGATCTCCGTACGCCGATGACGAGTATTTCCGGATTTATAGACGGAATACTCAGCGGAGCGATACCGCCTGAACAACAAAGCTATTATCTCGGTGTTATCGGGCAGGAGATAAGACGGCTTTCAAGGCTTGTTTCGAATATTCTTGATATTTCGAGAATGGAGGCCGGAAACAGAAAATTTGAAAAAACGCCGTTTGATATATGTGAAACGGCACGAATAATACTTCTCACCTTTGAAGCCAAAATAGATGCAAAAAAACTGAATGTTGAGTTTGACGCTCCCGACGACAGGCTGTATGTATATTCAGACAAGGACGCTGTTTACCAGGTGCTTTACAACCTATGTGAAAACGCAGTTAAATTTTCAAAGGACGGAGGACTTTATCGCATCACGATAAAGGATAACGGCGGAAAAGTAAGCGTTTCCGTATTTGATGAAGGAATGGGAATATCAAAAGACGACCTTCCTCACGTTTTTGACAGATTCTATAAAAGCGACAAGAGTCGCGGACTTGACAAGTCCGGAGTAGGACTCGGGCTTTATATAGTAAAGACCATCATGGATAATCTCGGTGAACAGATAACGGTTGACAGCGTTTTGGGGGAATATTGCAACTTTACTCTCAACCTTACGAAATATACCGGCAAATTACCATCTGCTCAGGAACAGCATATTGACAAAAAAGAATAAAAAGTATATTATAAATACGTCCACATAAAGTGCGGACGTATTTTACTTATCAGATTTATCGGAGGATAGTATTATGATAAAGATATCGCCTTCAATGCTTGCGGCGGATTTTGAAAGATTGGGAGATGAAATAGCATGCGTTGAAAAAGGCGGAGCGGATTGGCTTCACATTGACGTTATGGACGGAATATTCGTTCCGAACATTTCGTTCGGCATGCCTGTCATTGCTTCTATAAGAAAAGGCTCAAGGCTTTTCTTTGATACGCATCTTATGATAACAGAGCCCGGAAGATATATAGATGATGTAGCAAAAGCGGGAGCCGACGGAATAACGATACATTACGAAAGCTGTGACAATCAACTTGATGTTATAAAGCATATAAAGGAATTAGGGCTTAAAGCGGCTATGGCTATAAAGCCGAAAACATCGGCAGAAGTACTCAGACCTTATCTTCCTTACATTGATATGATACTTGTAATGACCGTTGAGCCGGGTTTTGGCGGTCAGAAGTTTATAGAACATACTTTGGAAAATGTGAGAACAGCGAAGCGTCTTGTTGAAGAAAGCGGCAAAGAAATAGATATAGAAGTGGACGGAGGGCTTAATCCCGTGACGACCGCACTCTGCGCCGAAGCAGGGGCAAATGTAATCGTTGTCGGCAATGCAATCTTCAAAGCGGAGGATGTAGCGGCTACAATAGCAGAGCTTCGCGCGGCTGCCGAAAATGCCGTAAAATAGAGTTTTATTAACCTTGAACAATATAAGCAAAGCAGGAGAAACCGATGAACAAAAATTTAGGCGACAGTATATACAAATCCGCACTTGAAATGGAGCAATTCTGCGGTGAAAGCGATATGTTTTCCAAAGAAAAGAACGTAAAACTTCCTTCAAAAGATGTTATAATCGGTATACTTAAAGATCTTCGTAAGGTGATTTTCCCCGGGTATTTCGGGAGCGAAACACTTGAAACCTATGGTAGCTTTGCGAATTACACGCTTTGCTCCGTGTCCGAAAGGCTGACGTCACAGATAAGGCTTGTAATAGGCGGAGAAGAGGCAGAGACTGAAGCAAATATCGTATGCGAGCGATTTGTATCTGAGCTTCCGAAAGTACAGAGGTTGCTTGAAAAAGATATATTCGCTATGTACGAAGGCGATCCCGCGGCGCATGATATAGGGGAAATAATTGTATCTTATCCCGGTATATTTGCTATTTTTGTATATAGGCTCGCACATATTCTGTATCTTGAAAAGGTCCCGATGATACCGAGAATAATGACAGAATATGCCCACAGCAGAACAGGTATAGATATAAACGCCGGTGCAACGATAGGAGAGTATTTCTTTATAGATCACGGTACTGGAGTTGTAATAGGAGAAACTACTGTTATAGGAGACAGAGTTAAGATATATCAGGGAGTTACGATAGGCGCACTTTCGACAAGAAAAGGTCAGGGCCTTTCCGGAGTAAAGCGCCATCCCACAATAGGGAACGATGTCACTGTTTATTCCGGAGCAAGTATTCTCGGTGGGGAGACGGTTGTCGGCGACGGCGCGATAATAGGTGGCAATGCTTTTATTACTTCGTCTGTTCCGCCGAGAACAAAGGTAATAGTAAAAGCTCCGGAGCATATTTTCAAAACCGATAAACCCGACGGGAGTTGGGAAATATAAAATATATTCAAATCCGCGCGCGGTCAGAAGTAATTTTGCGTGCGGATATGATTTTTTATGAAAAATAAACTTGGGTGATGATTATGGAAAGCAAAAAAACGAAGGCAGTTATCTTTGATCTTGACGGCACACTTCTCGATACGCTTGAGGATCTTTGTGACAGCGTAAACGTTTCTATGGATGCGATAGGTGCGCCGCACAGGACGATAGACGAAGTGAGAAATTTTGTCGGAAACGGGATAAGGCGTCTTATGATACTGTGCGTTCCCGAAGGAGAGAAAAATCCGAAATTCGATATTGCCATAACCTCGTTTCTTACTGATTATAAGGTAAACTGCAAAAACAAAACAAAGCCTTACGACGGGATACCGCAGTTGCTTTCAGGGCTTGCAGATGACGGATATAAGCTTGCTGTTGTTTCAAACAAAGCCGATTTTGCCGTAAAGGAGCTTGTACGTGATTATTTCGGAGATCTCATTTCTGTGGCTACCGGCGAGAACGAAAGCGCAGGAATCAAAAAGAAGCCTTCTCCCGATACAGTTTTTGCCGCAATGAAAGAGCTTGGCTGCGAAAAGGAAAATGCCGTTTATGTCGGCGATTCGGAGGTTGATGTCATGACGGCGAAAAATGCCGGAATACGCTGTATTGCGGTTGAGTGGGGCTTCAGGAGCAGAGAGGTTCTTATAGGCGCCGGAGCTACTGAAATAGTTTCTTCTGCGGAAAAACTGAGAAAAGCAATTGAAAAATAAACCTAAATGCCGATCGCGCGCTGTTTTGAAGCGTTTGCGGTCGGCTATAATTATTTTATAAATCAATTTTTTCACAAAATATATTTACAAATATGAATTTTTAAGTTAATATAGATGTGTAGGGCATTTTATGCATAACGGCTTATGCCGTAATCTGAAGATATCGGGGTATTTAACATGGAAAAACCTGCTTATAAGAGGGTGCTTGTCAAGCTTTCCGGAGAAGCGCTCGCCGCCGGTGGAGACGGCATCCTGAATTTTGACTACCTGAAAAAGGTTTGCGGCGTTATAAAACGCTGCGTTGACGCCGGAACGCAAGTCAGCATAGTTGTCGGAGCCGGAAACATATGGCGCGGAAGACAGGGCGCCGATATGGACAGGACTCGCGCCGACCAAATGGGAATGCTTGCGACAACGATCAACTGTCTCGCACTTCAGGACGTTTTTGAACAGCTTGGAGTCGAGACGCGCGTTATGACGGCAATCGAAATGAAGCAGTTTGCGGAACCGTATATAAGAAATAAGGCGATATCGCATCTTAACAAGGGCAGAGTTGTTATATTCGGTTGCGGAATAGGTTCTCCGTTCTTTTCAACCGATACGGCTGCCGTTCTCAGAGCTGCGGAGATCGGAGCCGATATAGTGCTTCTTGCCAAGAACGTGGACGGAGTGTACACCGCAGATCCTAAAAAGGATCCGAACGCAAAAAAACTCGGAAGCATCGATTATATCGATATTCTCAGTCAGGGTCTTTCCGTGCTTGATTTCACGGCAACGTCTTTCTCAATGGAAAATAAAATACCGATTCTTCTTTTCGGACTTGATGATCCGGAAAACATTTACAGAGCCGTTATGGGCGAAAAAATAGGAACAATTGTTGGAGGAACAGAAAAATGAAGCTTGACACAAAAGAATTTGAAACCAAAATGCAAAAAACACTCACGGCACTTTCCACGGATTTTGAATCGATCAGAGTAGGCAGAGCAAATCCTACGGTGCTCAACAGAATTATGGTTGACTATTGGGGCGTACCTACCCCCATAACTCAGATAGGCGAAGTTAAGGTTCCCGATGCGCGTACGCTTCTTATTACTCCTTGGGAATCAAATCTTCTTAAAACAATTGAACGCGCGATAAACGAAAGCGATCTCGGAATAAATCCGCAGAATGACGGTAAATCGATAAGACTTGTTTTCCCTCAGCTTACGGAGGAGCGCAGACGTGATCTTCAGAAGCAGGTTGCAAAGCTCGGCGAAGATTCAAAGGTAGCGATAAGAAATATTCGCAGAGAAGCAAACGAGCTCGCAAAGAAAATGCAGAAGGCTTCCGAAATGACGGAGGACGAGCAGAAAGCTTCAGAAAAGGATATTCAGACTCTTACAGATACTTATATCAAGAAAGCCGAAGAAGCCGTAGAAAAGAAAAACAAAGATATAATGGAGATCTGATAAAGGTTTTTTAATGACCGCTCCTACGGGGGCGGTCTATTAAACTGAAAAGGGGACGGTCTAAAATAATGCCGGAAAGTAATATACGTCATATTGCGTTTATAATGGACGGAAACGGAAGATGGGCGACGCAAAGAGGACTGCCGAGAGAATACGGTCATTCAAAAGGAGCCGAAAAATTCCGTGAGATAGCGCGCTATTGCGGCGATATCGGAATAAAAAACGTAACGGTCTATGCGTTCTCTACGGAGAATTGGAAACGACCTAAAAAAGAAGTCGATTCGCTTATGAAAATAATGAACGGCTTTGTTTCGGAAGCGGAAAAGACATATAAACGCGATAAAATGCGTATTGTTTTTATAGGAAATAAATCCGTATTTGATGAGGACAAAAGAAAAAAGCTGCTTGAACTTGAAGCGCTTACTTCGGAATATGACAGAACGCTTTGTATCGCGCTCAATTACGGCGGAAGAGGCGAAATAGTTGATGCCGTGAACGCACTTATATCGAGTGGAAAGAAGAGCATAACCGAAGAGGATATAACCGAAACGATTTATTCGGGAGTTTGCCCTCCGCCGGATATGATAGTAAGAACGGGCGGAGAAAAACGACTTTCAAACTTTCTGCTGTGGCAGTCGTCATATTCGGAGCTTTTCTTTACGGATACACTTTGGCCCGATTTTTCTACCGTCGAGCTTGACGGTATGATAGCTGAATTCGGAACAAGAAAAAGAAGATTTGGAGGCGTTTGATATGTTGAAAAGAATTATTACTGCCGCTGTTTGCCTTGCGATATTTATTCCCGTGCTTATCTTTTCAGGAACAACTGCGGGAAAGATAATATTTATTTCATTGCTTGCGGCACTTGCGGTTATCGGCGTTTATGAGCTCGCCGGTTGCATAGGGCTTCGCAGAAAATGGCTCATAAGCATACCTTCTTATATTTTCACCGTACTTATAATGGTGTTTGTGCTTTACCTTCCGGACAAGAGCTGGATGATAAAAGTTGCGTTCGCTACGGCATTTCTGTATATTTTCGTTACGTTTTCGGTATCGATGCTTTCGAGCGGAAATGTAAGAATGTCACAGACAGCAGAGCTTGTATCGGTGTCGGCATATATAGTTATAGGTTTTCTCTGCATAATACTTACAAGATATGCGACTTCCTCTAATATAGACGGAGATGTCCGCACAATAATGGGCAATTATCTTTATATGCTTATATTCATAGGCGCTTGGGCGACCGACTCAGGGGCATATTTTGTCGGGGTTTTGATGGGCAAACACAAGCTGATTCCGAGCGTAAGTCCTCACAAAACAGTCGAGGGCGCGATAGGCGGAGTTCTGGGCTGTGCGGTAGGCTATGCGATATACGGAGCGGTGCTTTCACTTGCATTCAACGTAAAAGTAAATTGGGCAGCGCTTATGATCCTTGCCGTTATAATCGCCGTTGTGGATCAGTTCGGCGATCTTATAGCTTCATATATCAAACGTGAACAGGGCATAAAGGACTTCGGAACGATATTTCCCGGTCACGGAGGAGTGCTTGACCGCTTCGACTCAATAATAGCGATAGCACCCGTTATTTACATTTTCTCAATGCTTGCGAGGGTAAATATATTTTCATGATTGAAAACTCAAAAACGCTTGCCGTACTTGGCTCTACGGGGTCAATAGGCAGGCAGACGATAGACGTCGCGCGTTATCGTAAAGTGAAAATAAATGCGATAGCGTTCGGCTCAAATTACGAAATCGGCAGAGAACAGCTGAACACAATAAAGCCCGAGTATTGCGCAGTTTCAAACGTTGAAACCGCAAAGAAGCTTTCTGATGAAGCAAAAAGAATCGGGACGGAGCTTTTCTGCGGGGAAAACTGCATAGACGAGATGCTCTCAAAAGCACAAAGCGATGTCTGCATAAACGGCATCGGCGGGTTTGATGGGCTTCTGCCGACTTTATCGGCGCTTAAATATTGCAAAAGGCTTGGTCTTGCCAATAAGGAATCGCTTGTTGCGGCGGGAGATATTGTAAAATCAGAGGCGAAAAAATACGGGAAGGAAATCATCCCCGTAGATAGTGAGCACAGTGCGATATTTCGCTGCATAGGCGGCAATGTAAATGCTGTAAACAAGCTGATAATAACCTGTTCCGGAGGAGCATTTTACGAAAAAAAACTTGCCGAGCTTGAAAAAGTTACAAAAGATCAGGCGGCGGCTCATCCGACATGGAAAATGGGCGAGGTAATAACCGTAAACTGTGCCACTCTTATGAACAAAGGGCTTGAAGTTATAGAAGCAGCGCGGCTTTTTGACATTCCGGAAGAAAAGATCGACGTTATTATTCACAGAGAAAGCATAATTCACTCTATGGTTGAATATAAGGACAATACGGTTATGGCGCAGCTCTCGAATCCGGATATGCGTCTGCCGATACAATATGCGATAGACTACCCTGACTGCGAGCCTTCGGAAACGGCTCATGTAAATTTTGCAAAGCTGGGAAAGCTGACTTTTGCCGAGCCTGATACGATAGCGTTCCCGCTTCTTGCACTTGCAAGAGAAGCACTCAGGCGAGGCGGCGTTGTTCCGTGCGCAATGAATGCGGCAAACGAAGTTGCGGTAGGCGCTTTTCTTGACGGGAAAATCGGATTTACCGATATATACAAAGTCGTTACATATGTTACAGAGCATTTTGAGAGCGCGGAAGCATCGTCGCTTGGCGTTATAATAAACGCCGATAAAGAAGCACGTCGTCGCGCAAAGGACATACTCAAACTCTAAAAGAATTCGGAGATAAGAAATGCTTTACGTACTTTTGGCAATTTTGCTTTTCGGAATACTTATTTTCATTCACGAGCTTGGACATTACATTTTTGCACGTATTTTCGGTGTTACCGTAAATGAATTTTCAATAGGGATGGGACCGAAGCTTATATCGGTCAAATCTAAAAAAACGGGAATAGCTTATTCGCTGAGACTTCTTCCCATAGGCGGATTTGTCAGCATGGCGGGTGAAGATGAAGAATCTGAGGATCCGAACTCGATAAACAGAAAGCCTGTGTGGCAGAGAATTATAATCACCGCCGCAGGCTCGCTTTCAAATATTCTTCTCGGAATAATAGTTATGGCGGTAATGGTATTGTCGAGCTCTCAGCTTTATTCCACAACTGTCGCAGGATTTCCCGAAAAGGGAGCGGTTTCGTGTGATTACGGTCTTAAAGAGGGTGACAGAATCATTGCGGTCGGACCGAGACATGTTCATATAGCATATGACCTTTCGTATGCCATAAGCCGCTACGGTGGGGAGCCTGTCGATGTCAAAATCATCCGCGATGGCAAAAAAATGACGCTTGAAAATGTACAGTTTGCAACTTATACACAGTCCAATATAAAATTTGGTCAAAGGGATTTTTACCTTGAAGCGTCGGGCAAAAGCATAGGAAATGTGATAAAACACACGTTTTACGAGTCCGGCGTTGCAATAAGAATGATATACGATTCGCTTTATGATCTTATAACGGGCAAGTACGGATTCAATGAAATGTCAGGTCCCGTGGGCGTTACAAAAGTGCTTGCGAGTGCCGCTCAGACGAAGGATTACGGCTATCTTGCTTATCTTTTCGTCGTGCTTGCAATGAATCTTGGCATAGTGAACCTGCTTCCTCTTCCAGCGCTCGACGGCGGCAGAGTATTCTTTATGCTTATAGAGCTTGTCACAAGAAAAAAGATAGATCCGAAAGCAGAGGGACTCGTGCATTTCATAGGAATAATTCTGCTTATGATTTTAATGTTTGCGGTTACCTGCAAAGATATATTTTATTTGATCAGGAAATAAAATGGATTACGAAAGTATAAGAAGAAAAACAAATGCGGTAAAAGCCGGAGATGTTTTTATAGGCTCGGGATATCCGATCTCCGTGCAGTCGATGCTGAATACTGATACGTCTGACATAAAAGCCTGTATAGAACAGGCGCGTAAGCTTGAAGATGCCGGATGTGATATAATCCGGCTTACCGTACCGACGGCGGATCACGCAAAAACGATATACGAAATGAAATGTGCGGGAATAAAGGCTCCGCTTGTAGCTGATATTCATTTCGATTATCGGGCTGCGCTCGCGGCGGTTTCTGCCGGTGCGGATAAGATAAGGATAAATCCAGGAAATATAGGTGCGGACGAAAATGTTCGCGCTGTTGCGAACGCATGCAGAAATCGCGGAGTGCCGATAAGAATAGGTATAAACGGCGGTTCACTTGAAAAGAGCATACTCGCAAAATACGGTTCTCCTACCGCGGAGGCGCTTGCGGAAAGTGCGCTCTATCATGCCTCACTGCTTGAAAAATTTGATTTTTATGATACGGTAATCTCAATAAAATCAAGCTCGCCGTTGATTATGGCGCGCGCAACGGAGCTTGTCGCGCAAAGGTGTGATTATCCGCTTCACATAGGCGTTACCGAAGCCGGAGAGGGAGACGATGCGCTTATCAAATCTGCGGCGGGAATAGGCGCACTTATATCGCGCGGGATAGGAGACACTGTCAGAGTATCGCTTACGGATGATCCCGTAAAAGAAGTTTGCGCCGCAAAGAAAATACTTCGTGCGCTCGGGGTTATTTCTGACGGATATATAGAAGTTGTGTCGTGTCCGACGTGCGGAAGAACTCAGATAGAGCTTATTCCGATATGCAGGATGCTGAAAAAAGAGTTTGAAAATATTGATCCCGGAAAAAGACATATAAAGGTAGCGGTTATGGGCTGCGTTGTAAACGGTCCCGGAGAAGCTGCCGAAGCCGATATAGGCATTGCAGGCGGAAAAGGTTGCGCTATGCTTATCTCACACGGAAAAGTGATTGGCAAAATAGATGAAGATGAAATAATCGGTACGCTTGTAAGAGAAGTAAAGCGGCTGATAACGGAAGGATAAAACTGTGGGGAAAACACTTTTGGAGCGATTTAATAAATACAATCCGGATGAACGTTTCCGCAAGGTAATGACAGACGGAGTTGTGATATCGACGCGCATAAGCCTTGAAAACAAGTTGGTTTGGGTGGATGTGCGTTTTCCTTATGTCGTTCCGAAAAAGGAAGTGCTGTATCAGCTTGAAGCGGCTATAAAACGCGCATATGAGCTTAAATCGGTTACGATATCACCAAAGTATGCACCGGAGCTTTTTGACAGCTCGTACATACCACAGATAATGACGGAAGCGTGCAGAAGAAAACTTATAACCGATCTTTTTCTTCGCAGAAGCAAGACAAGATATGAAAACGGGAAACTCATAATAGAAACACTTTACGGAGACGGCGGTCTTGCACTCATGGAAGAAACGGGAACCGAAAAAAGCATAGCTTCGATCATTTCCGATGAGTTTGGAATAAACGTTGAAGTTGAAATAAGAGCATCCGCAGAGCAGGACGCACAATATGAAAAGCAACTGAATGACGATATAAGCAGTAAGCTTTCGAGATATTATGAGGAAACGGCGAAAAAAGCCGAAATAGAAAAGAAATCCGCTACGGCATCCGGAACATTCAGAGAGATTGAAATCGACAGCGACGGAAATATTCACGCGGGATTTGCCGTTTTTGATATAAGCGATCCGGCACCTGTTTCGGGAGATAAATTTGAACCCGATGAATTCAAGCCGATAGGCTCGTGCACTGAGCCTGAAAAGAACGTCACGCTTGTAGGTGAAGTGGCTTGCCTCGTAGTAAACGAAACGCGCAGAGGAAATAAAACCATAACGTTTTCTCTTACTGATTTTGAAGGCTCGGTTACGGTAAAATGTATTGGAAAAAAAGCGGCGGACTATGCCGAGATTTCAAATGGTACTAGCCTTGTTATGGAAGGTAATCTTGAATATGACGATTATGACCGTGATCACGAGCTTACGTTTTATCCGTCTGCGGCAATTAAGGTAAAGCGTGTTCTGAGAGCGGATAAATACGACGGTCAAAAGCGTGTGGAGCTTCATCTTCACACAAATATGTCGATGATGGATGCGACAATGACGCCTTCTCAGGCGGTTGCTACTGCTCACAGATGGGGACATGCTGCCGTTGCGGTTACCGATCACGGAACTGTACAGGGCTTTCCTGAGGCTATGAAAATGTCCGAGAAGCTTGGAATGAAAGTTATATACGGAATGGAAGGATACCTCGTCGATGACGCGGCGAAAGCTATTTTCGGTGAAGACGACACAAGCTTTGAGGATGAGTTTGTAGTTTTTGATATAGAAACAACGGGACTCTCTGCCATGACGTGCAAGATAACCGAAATAGGCGCGGTGCTTGTCTGCAAGGGGGAAGTTTTGAAGGTTTTTTCAACCTTTGCAAATCCCGGAGGGCATATTCCCGAAGAGATAACCGAGCTTACAGGAATTACTGATGAAATGGTTGCCGATGCTCCGTCGCAGAGCGACGCGGTAAAAGCATTTATTGAGTTTGTCGGTAGAAGAACGGTAGTGGCACATAATGCAAATTTTGATATGGGATTTATTCGTCGCGCGGCGGAGAATGCAGGAATTCCGTTCAATCCTCCGTATCTTGACACGCTTTCGATGTCGAGATTTTTGAATCCCGAACTTAAGAATCACAAGCTCGATACGCTTGTTGATTTTTACGGTCTCGGCGATTTCAATCATCACAGAGCTTGCGATGATGCAGAGGTGACCGCGAAAATATTCTGCAAGATGGCAGAAAAGCTTGCAGGAGAAAGCATATATACCGTAAAGCAGATGTCCGAATCTATGGCGGAAAGGACCGATCCTCATAAGCTTCGTCCGTATCACATAATACTGCTTGTCAAAAATCCTACGGGGCTTAAAAATCTTTACAAGATAGTTTCCAATGGATATCTTAAATATTACTACCGTCATCCGAGAATACCGAAGACCGAGCTTACAGACCTCAGAGAAGGAATTATTCTGGGTTCCGCGTGTATAGAGGGTGAGCTTGCATCCGCCGTGCTTGACGGTAAAACGTGGGACGAACTTCTTTCGATTGCGGAATTTTATGACTATCTTGAAATTCAGCCGATATGCAATAACGAATTTCTGATAGGCTCAAAGGGCATAACCCGCGACACACTTATAGAAATAAACAAAATGATAGTAAAGATAGGCGATACGCTCGGAAAGCCTGTTGTGGCAACGTGCGATGCGCACTATCTTGAAGATTACGACGGAATAAGCCGCAACGTTCTTCTTCGCGGAATAGGAATGAAGGACGGCGACAGAGACAGCCATCTTTTCTTCCGTACTACGGACGAGATGCTTGAAGAATTCTCATATCTCGGTGAAGAGAAAGCAAAAGAAGTTGTAATTGAAAATACAAACAAAATAGCGGATCTTATCGGAACGGATATCCGTCCTTTCCCCAACGGTACCTATACGCCGAAAATGGAAGGCGCAGAAGAAGAGCTGATGGACATCTGCTATACTACGGCGAAAAATCTTTACGGAGATCCGCTTCCCGATATAGTTGAAAAAAGACTGAAAAAAGAGCTTGATTCGATTATAAGTCACGGATTTGCCGTGCTTTATATGATAGCGAGAAAGCTTGTCAAATACAGTGAAAGTCAAGGATATCTTGTCGGTTCGAGAGGCTCTGTCGGCTCGTCGTTTGTTGCATCAATGGCGGGAATATCGGAAGTAAATCCTTTGCCGCCGCATTATGTTTGTCCGAAGTGCAAGCACTCAGATTTTTCAAACGAAGATGGCGCCGGCTCAGGCTTTGACCTTCCGCCGAAGAACTGTCCCGTTTGCGGAACAAGGTACAATTCGGACGGTCACGACATACCGTTTGAAACGTTCCTTGGATTTTTTGGAGATAAATCGCCGGATATAGACCTCAACTTCTCCGGTGAAGTTCAGGGAAAGGTTCATAAGTACACGGAGGAACTTTTCGGCAAGGAAAACGTTTTCCGTGCCGGAACAATAGGCACTCTTGCCGAAAAAACTGCATATGGTTTTGTTGCGGGATATTTTGACGATAAAGGTATAAAAATAAATAAAGCCGAAATAAACAGAATCGTTTCAAAATGCGTTGGCGTAAAGAGGACAACCGGTCAGCATCCCGGCGGAATAGTGGTTGTGCCGAAGGAATACGAGATATATGATTTCTGCCCTGTTCAGCATCCGGCGGATGACGCATCGTCGGACATAATAACAACGCATTTTACTTTCAACGATATGCACGATCTGCTGCTTAAGCTTGACGAGCTCGGTCACGATATTCCGACAAAGTACAAGTATATTGAAATGTTCACACACACGAGCGTACTTGACGTTCCTGTGGGAGATCCGGAAGTGTATAAGCTCTTTAACTCTACGGAGCCGCTCGGAATAAAGCCCGAGGACATTCTCGGAATTCAGGTCGGCACGCTCGGCATCCCTGAGAACGGAACGGATTTCGTTATACCTGTGCTTGTCGAAGCAAAACCTAAAACGTTTGCCGATCTGCTTCAGATAATGGGACTTACGCACGGAACCGATGTTTGGTCGGGTAACGCGCAGGTACTTATTAAGAACGGAACATGCGAGCTTAAATCTGTTGTCGGAACAAGAGACAGCATAATGCTTCGTCTTATTCAATACGGGCTTGATAACAAGGACGCTTTCGATATTATGGAAAAGGTTCGTAAAAACAAAAAAGGCGATCCGCTTCCGGACTGGATGATAGACAGAATGCACGAGCATAATGTTGACGAATGGTATATCGAAAGCCTGAAAAAAATAAAATACATGTTTCCGAAGGCGCACGCCGCCGCGTACGTTCTTTCGGCGATACGAATAGCGTGGTATAAGATACACATGCCACTTGAATTCTATTGTGCATACTTTTCCGCTGCGCCTGACGGTTTTGACGGCGAGCTTGCCGTAAAAAGCAAGAAGACCATTGAAGCGGTTCTGCGGGATCTCAAGGAAAAGGGAAATGAGCAGTCACAGAAAGAAGCGGCAACATATTCGGCAATGCAGCTTGCTCTTGAATTCGTTGCGAGAGGATACAAGTTCTTGCCGGTTGACCTTTACAAGTCCGACGCAAGATTGTTTTTGCCTGAGGACGGAGCGATAAGGCTTCCGTTTTCATCGCTTTCAGGCGTAGGCGTTGCCGCAGCTCAGAACATAGTCGACGCGAGAGCCGACGGAGAATTCCTTTCGGTTGAAGAGCTTAAACAAAGAGCTTCTGTTTCAAAATCGGTTGTTGAAATGCTTGAGAAAAACGGTGTTCTTAAAAATCTTTCCGAAACCAACCAAATAACGTTTGGCTTTGGCGATGAGAGCGCTTACAGTCCTGCTGAGAAATCAGTCGAAGCGGAGCCTAAACCTGAAGCACCCAAAAAAGCGGCGCAAATTCAGGAAGAACCGCAGGAAACGGCAAGTCAGCTTACGTTTTTCTGATAATATCGCGACGAAAAGCGAAAAAATGATGAAAAATTACACATTTTTATTGTAAAAAGTATTGCAACTGTTGTATTTTATTGCTATAATAAATAAAGTAAAGGTCAATGTCCTATGCGGACAGGAAAAACAAAAAATTGTATGAAAGGGATTTTACCATGAACAAATCACAACTCGTTGATGTAGTAGCAAAGAACACAGGACTTAAAAAGAAAGACGCAGAAGCAGCCGTATCCGCTTTTGTTGATGCTGTTGCGGAAGCTCTTGTTGCAGGAGAAAAGGTTCAGATTTCCGGTCTCGGAACATTCGAAGTAAAGACAAAGGCTTCAAGAACAGGCAGAAATCCTAAGACACAGGAAGTTATCACAATTCCTGCTTCAAAGCGTCCCGCATTTACGGCAGGAAAAACTCTTAAAGAATCTCTTAACAAATAAGCAATCAGAGTTCAGAGCCGCCGAAAGGCGGCTTTGAATTTTTCGGGAGGATGGAATGAGACTTGACAAGTATCTCAAAGTGGCAAGAATAATCAAGCGCAGAGCTGTTGCAAACAATGCCTGCGATGCAGAGCATGTGAAAGTAAACGGTAAAGACGCAAAAGCTTCATATCAGGTAAAGATAGGCGACATTATAGAGCTTTCTATGGGCGACAGAACGGTTAAGGTTCGGGTTACAGATGTAAAGGAGTATACAAAAAAGGACGAAGCTACAACGCTTTATGAAGTTATCGGCGAATAAAAGAAAAATATCCGGCATATTTATTTATAAAAACAAACGCTTTTCGGAGGCTTGAATTTATGAATGAAACGACCGGAAAATCATCTCTTTCGCTCAAGGACAGAGCGGAGCTTACGCTTGACGGTATAAACGATGTAATAAGCTTTGATGACTCGGAAATATATCTTCAGACAGAGAGCGGAAAACTTCTTATAGAAGGCTCGGGGCTTCACATAACAACGCTTGATGTAGCGTCGGGAAAAATGAAGGTGGACGGACTTATTACGGCAATGACATATAACGATCGTGATAACTCCAAAAAGGGCGGACTTTTCTCACGCGGAAAATGAACAGCTTTTTTTATGATTCAGCCGCAAATATACTTTCGTTTCTTTGTCTTGGCGTTATTTTGGGTGCGGTATATGATTTTTTCAGGGTTCTTAGAATATCGAGAAAAGGTACAGATGATCTTTCCGGCGGAATATATGACAAGATAAGACCGAAAAAAAGTATTTCAAGGCCACAGAAGTTGCTTAGATTGACAGATAACGCGCTGACTTTTATTGAGGACATTCTTTTCTGGATGATAGTATTTGCGTCGGAAGCGATATACATATACTACATAAACGACGGAGAACCGCGCATAGATTGCTTTATACTTTCGGTGGCGGGATTTATGCTTTACAGGATAAGCATTGGGCGGATAGTAGTGTATTTATCGCAGCAGATTATTTTTTTTGTGCGATGCTTGCTTTTTTGGACAACATATATTATAATGTATCCTGTAAGGATAATATGGAAGTTTATCTATAGTGCGGCGGATAAGGCTGTAAATCTTGTTTTTACGGCGATTGACAATGCACGCAGAAGAAAATATTCGAAGCGTGCGAAAAAACGATTGCTTGATATGTCCGCATGTGGATTTGAACAAAACTAACGGAGAAAAAGATGAAATCGAAATTAAATCTTTTTGTAAAAGCGGCGCTCGCGATATTTGCAGTGTTTGCCATAATAACCGTAATGACGTTGCGCTCAAAGTTGGACGATCTTGAGGTTCAGAAAAAGGAGCTTGAGTCTCAGCTTGAGGAATATGCCGAAAAGGTTGAAAAAATGCGCTATGAGCTTTCGCTTTCTGATGAAGAATATATAGAAAAGTATGCGAGGGAAGTTCTCGGATATCACAAAAGCGGAGAGATAGTTTTCAAAAATGCATCCGACCGCTGAACGAAATTGATCAAAGAAAGTCAACAACTTGACAAATATTTGTGTTTGTCTTATAATAATTATAATGAAAACTGAAAGGTCTGATAAAAATGAGCGAAAATAAAGCGCTGCTGGACGGAAAATATCTTATGTATAAGGGCAAGCCACTTGTCCGCGAAAAAAATGTAATAGTGTATGGAGATATGAAGGATAAATATTATCTTTTCCTTATGATCCTTACAGAAAAAACACTTGATGACGGGAAAAAAGTTCCGGATTCCATACTTATTCAGGTGCTTGATACTGACGGAAAAATAATCAAGCAGGGACAGAAGAACGGTCTTTATGACGCGATGGATATAGGCACTATATGGCTTGAAAGAGCAATTGCCGATTCAAAAAAATAATAAAAAGAAAAAGTCTGTGCTGTTGCACAGACTTTTTATATTAAAAATAAAAGCAAAAGCAACGGCATAAACCGTTGCTTTTTGTTTTATTATCAGAGTTTTTCAACTCCGAGCTTTACTTGTTGACCGTTGAGATCCCAATTCTTTGAAGTGGCAAATTCCGTGTCAAATACGACATCTTTTGCGAGGACTTCTCCTTTTATTTCGTCGAAGTTCTTTCTTACAATGTCTTTTATGATTTCGCTGCCGGAAATGTAAACACGGATATTATCCATAACCTCAAAGCCGCTTTCCTTACGCATTGTTTGAATTTTTGAAACAAGTTCACGCATATAGCCTTCTTCAATGAGCTCCGGCGTGAGGTTTGTATCGAGAACGACTGTAACGCCGTGATCGGAATTTGAGGCAAAGCCGGGTTTCTGTGCGGATTCTATCAGCAGATCTTCCTCTGTAAGTTCAGCCTTTGCGTCGCCGAGATCAAGAACGAGGACTCCGTTTGCTTTAAGCTCAGCCATTGCGGCATTGCCGTCAACGGAGGAGAGAAGCTCGCGTATTTTGCCGAGATATTTTCCGTATTTCGGACCGACAGTGCGGAGCTGAGGCTTGAAGGAGTAAGTTGTAAAAGCGCTTACATCGTTTGCAAACTCAACACTCTTTACGTTAAGCTCGTCTGCGATTATATCGGTGAAATATTCAGGAAGAGTGTAATCTGCTTTGATATACATCTTAGCTATCGGCTGACGGTTCTTTATCTGCGCAGTATTTCTGCATGCACGCCCGAGAACGACGATGTCAAGAACGTCTTCCATGCGTTCTTCAAGCTTGCTGTCGATATAGCTTTCGTTTGCGACGGGGAAGTCACAAAGGTGAACACTTATCGGCGCTGTTTTGTCTACGCTGCAGACGAGGTTTCTGTATATCTCATCGGTCATGAAAGGAATCATCGGGGCTGCTACCTTTGAAACTGTTACAAGTGCCGTATAGAGCGTCATATAAGCGTTTATCTTGTCCTGCTCCATACCCGGAGTCCAGAAGCGTTCACGACTTCTGCGGACGTACCAGTTTGAAAGCTCGTCAACGAAATTGTCAAGCGCACGAGCGGTTTCAGTTATCTTGTATGTGTCAAGATCTGTGTCGACTGTCTTTATAAGCGTTGAGAGCTTGGAAAGCAGCCATTTGTCCATAACGGAGAGCTTGTCATAATCAAGAGTATATTTTGTCGGGTCGAAGTTGTCTATGTTCGCATACAGCACGAAGAACGCATATGTGTTCCACAGCGTACCCATAAACTTTCTTTGCCCTTCTATAACGGCGTCATCGTGGAATCTGTTGGGAAGCCACGGAGCACTGTTTGAATAGAAGTACCAGCGTATGGCGTCCGCACCGTGCTTTTTGAGTGCGTCAAACGGATCTACCGCATTGCCCTTTGACTTTGACATCTTCTGTCCGTGTTCATCCTGAACGTGTCCCAGAACGATAACGTTCTGATACGGAGCTTTGTTGAAGAGAAGAGTGCTTTCCGCAAGGAGTGAATGGAACCAGCCTCTTGTCTGGTCAACGGCTTCCGATATGAACTGTGCAGGGAACTGTCTTTCAAACAGCTCCTTGTTTTCAAAGGGATAGTGATACTGTGCGAAAGGCATTGCGCCGGAGTCAAACCAGCAGTCAAGCACTTCGGGAACACGATGCATTTCTTTACCGCATTCGGGACATTTTATTGTTATTTCATCTATATACGGGCGATGAAGCTCAACCGTTTTTGCTTTTTCGTCGCCGCTCATTTTGTAAAGCTCTTCACGGCTGCCTATGCAATGACGGTGACCGCACTCACATTCCCATATCGGTAGAGGAGTACCCCAATAACGGTTACGGGAAATTGCCCAATCCTGAATGTTTTCAAGCCAATTGCCGAAACGTCCTTTGCCAATTGATTCAGGTATCCAATTTATCGTATTGTTGTTGCGGATGAGATCGTCCTTTACAGCTGTTTCGCGGATATACCATGATTCTCTTGCATAATAGATAAGGGGAGTGTCGCATCTCCAGCAATGAGGATAACTATGCTCAAACTTCGGAGCGTCGAAAAGCAGACCTTTGGCACGAAGGTCGTCCAGAATCATAGGGTCGGCTTTTTTAACGAATACGCCGGCGTAAGGTGTTTCCGCCGTCATATTGCCTTTGCTGTCTACAAGTTGAACGAAGGGAAGATCATACTTCTTGCCGACTTTTGAGTCGTCCTCACCGAATGCGGGAGCGATATGAACAACGCCTGTACCGTCTGTGAGTGTTACATAGGTATCGCAGACTACATAATAGGCTTTTTTGCCCTGTTTTTTGCAAACATCGACAGCGCAGTCGAAGAGAGGCTCATATTCTTTATATTCAAGTTCTTTCCCTGTAAATGTTTCGAGAATTTCATATGCAGGAGCGCCGTCTTTGGCGAGCTTGCCGAGAACCGTGTCAAGAAGCTCCTTTGCCATATAGTAGGTGTATCCGTCTGCGGCTTTGACCTTTGCATAGGTGTATTCGGGATTTACGCAAAGTGCGACGTTTGAGGGGAGCGTCCAGGGGGTTGTTGTCCATGCAAGGATGTATGCGTCTTCACCGACAACCTTGAAACGTGCGATGGCGGAGCGCTCTTTTACGTCTTTGTATCCTTGTGCCACTTCCGCGCTTGAAAGCGGTGTTCCGCAGCGGGGGCAGTATGGAACTATTTTGAAGCCTTTATAAAGAAGACCTTTGTCCCAGATCTGACGGAGCGCCCACCATTCGGATTCAATATAGTCGTCGTGGTAAGTTACATACGGATGCTCCATATCAGCCCAGAAGCCGACGGTGCCGGAGAAGTCTTCCCACATTCCTTTGTATTTCCAAACGCTTTCCTTGCATTTATCTATAAAATGAGCTATGCCGTACTGCTCTATCTGATCTTTTCCGTCAAGACCGAGCAGTTTTTCAACTTCTATTTCAACAGGAAGACCGTGTGTGTCCCAGCCGGCTTTGCGCGGAACATAATAGCCTTTCATGGTGCGGTACCTCGGTATCATATCCTTGATAACTCGCGTAAGAACGTGACCTATATGCGGTTTGCCGTTAGCTGTGGGGGGACCGTCATAAAAGGTGTAAACTCTTGATCCCTCACGCTGCTCCATGCTTTTCTCAAAGATGTGATTTTCTTTCCAGAACTCGAGCGTCTTTTTTTCTCTGTCTACAAAGCCGAGATTTGTAGAAACGCTTTCAAACATTTTATAACCTCCGAAAAATTTAATACAACTTTATTTTCTGCGGAAAACAAAAAACTCCGCCCGCGCATAAACGGGACGGAGAACAAAAGCTTCCGCTACCACCCGCAAAGCATACGCAAATATGCCTCTCATATGACGGTGAGAAACCGTCGGTGCTTAGTCGGCTTTTGCCTTTCTGCGCCGCGACTCGGAAGTGATGTTCACCGTTCGCTTTTATCGCCGACCTTTCACCGTCGTCGGCTCGCTTTGGATAAAATTCTGCGCGGCTACTGTCTTCGTCACAGTCTTTAACAGGTTTATTTAACTTTTAATATTATATTTTAATTAAATGCAATTGTCAAGTGATTTCTACAATTATTAAACATAAAGACGCTTATTTATTGTACGGGCAGACACTTATGCATATTCCGCAGACAGCGCCCCTGCCGATGTTTTTATATGTTTTCATATGCTCGGAGCATTTCTTTGCATCGAAAATAGTGCTTCTTTCTGCGCCATTAACGTAAAGCTCGCCTGTTATCGCGCCGGCGGGACAGGCATTTTTGCATATCTGACAATCGCCGCAAAGGCAAGGTTTTATCTCTTTCTGTGCGGAAAGAGGCATATCGGTAAGCACGGAAGCAAGTCTTACGGCAGAACCGTATTCGGTGATGAGAAGCCCGTTCTTGCCTATAAATCCGAGTCCCGACAGAACGGCTCCTGTTTTGTGCGGGAATATTCCTCTGTATTCGTCCTTTTTATCGGGAGTGCTTTGTGACGCTGCTACGGGGAGTGCAAGGTATCCTGCGTTTTCTATAAACGAAACCGCATCGAGCGCGATACTGTCAAGTCTTGCGTTTGTCGCACGGTAGTGCTGAAAATATTCCATTGTCGGCGCGCTGTTTATTGTTTTTATAACAGCGCGCGAAAGCTTTCTTACTATTGTTACGGCATACCCGTATTCCGGATGTTCAGGGGATCGGTTTTCGCCGAGTGATGAAAAACCGACAAGGTCTGCCCCGGCTTCTTTCAGTATTTTTTCAAGCTCTTTTTCGTACATAAACAAAACCTCCGCCGTTTTTATGAATGATATCATAAAACGGAGGAAGTTTCAAGTGTTATTCGTCTTCTTCGGGAGGAAGATATATTTTTTCATCGTAAGGCTCGTATTCGCAGCGGTAATGCGGACAGGCTCGGTTATAAGGATTTGCAACACCGGACGTGCCGCAATATTCTCCTTCGCCGAGTATGGATTCAAAATATGCCTTGCCGCCTTCAAATGACGGTTCACTCAGCGGAGGCATATCTCTGTATACATATTGAGAATCTGTGATTTTTATCTGACACGGGAAGCTTCGAAGGACTTTTATGAGTGCCTTCACCGACGTTTTTTCATCACATTCGCCAAGCGAAACACCGCCCGACGAGCAGATTTTTACCTCTTTATGTGTGTTGCATTTTTCCTTAGGCTCTGTGCCTTTTATAAAATATCCGGATTCTATTCTGTGACCGCGCGGATCAAGAATACATGATTTTGACGGGGCAAGCCCGGAGTCTTTGCAGTAGAGGCACGTTACAACATTTCCGCTTTTTGAAAATTCCGTATGTCTTTCGGATGATGGGATAATATCAAACACGCCGCCCATTACGGCGTCAAATATCTGTGCAGCCGGATTGGCTTTGAAATATCCAACGTCGCGCGCATCCTTGAAACCATACCATACTCCGCAGACAAGGTCCGGAGTATAGCCGATAAACCATCTGTCGGTATTAGCGTTTGAAGTTCCTGTTTTGCCGGCGACAGCCGTTTTGCGTCCGAGCGTTATACAGGAAGCTGTGCCACCTGACGAAACAACGTTTTTCATCATTTCGGTCATAACTTCGGCGCTTTCGGCGCTTATTGCTTTTCTTCCGCTTCCATCGTTTGAAAGAAGAAGCTTTCCGTCTTTATCGTAAACCTCTGTGTAAAAGTGAGGTGACGAACATATTCCGGACGAGGGGAACATTGTATAGGCGGCGGTCATTTCAAGCAGAGAAGCGCCGCGACTGAGCGCACCGAGCGCAAGAGGCGCTTCGGCTATATCGGAAAGATAGCCTCCGTCTGTTTTGTTTTCTTTTTCAACGAGGGTTGATATTCCGATTGTGTCGCGTAAAAACATGAAAGAATTTTCTTTTCCGAGTTTTTCGAGAACATTTACCGCGACGGTATTCGTAGATGATTTTATAGCTTGGTTTACTGTGGTGAGTCCGGAATAAATTCGCGGATTGTTCTTGGGCCAAAGAGAGTAATTTCCGTTTGAAAGCTTTGTGATTTTTGTGGGAATGTCGTCAAAAACGGTTGCCCACGTAATAAGCTTTCGGTCGATTGCCGGCGCATAGACCGATACAGGCTTTATTACAGAACCGGGGGAGCGAAGCATCTGTGTCGCAAGATTGAATATCCTGTCGGAAGATTTTTCTCCCCTGCCGCCGACTATGGCAAGCACAGCGCCGTTTTTATCCATTATAACGGCTGACGACTGAGCTTCACCGCTTGTGCTTTTGGGAAAGTTGCCGCTGTTAAGATAATAGTTTTCAAGATATTCCTGCATTTCGACGTTCATTGTGGTGTATACGGTAAGTCCGCCGCCGTAAATAAGAGCAGACGCAGCTTTTCTGCTCATATCTTTCTGATTACACAAGTCTTTTATAAGCTCTTCTATGAGGCTGTCCGTAAACCATGAATTCTTTGAACCGACGCTTTTCTGCTGAGTGATTTTAAGCTCCGGTTTCTCCGCCAGGGCAGAATGATATTCATCATCCGAAAGAAGACCGAGTTCGTTCATACGGGCAAGAATAATATTCTTTCTGCGGTTGTTGTTTTCCGGACTTGCAATAGGGTCGTAGCGGGTGGGATACTGAATTATCGCGGCGAGAGACGCGCCTTCTGCTATGGTTAGTTCGGAAGCTTTTTTTTCGAAATATTTTTCGGCGGCTGTTTCAATGCCATAACATCCCTGTGAAAGATACACGGTGTTAAGATACATTTCAAGTATTTCACTCTTTGATTTTTTCTTTTCAAGCTCGGTTGCGCGTTTTATTTCGGTTAATTTTCTTTTTACCGTTACTTCCGAATCTCCCGTAAGATTTTTTACAAGCTGCTGAGTTATTGTGGAGCCTCCGTAGCCTTGAGCCGACGGTGAGATAAAACTGAGCACGGCACCGCCCGTGCGGTAGATATCGACTCCGTTATGTTCGTAAAATCTGTGGTCCTCTATTGCTATAAATGCGTTTTTGACGTGTTCGGGTATTGTGTCAATATCAGCAAAAATTCGGTTTTCGAGTCCGTACAGACGCTGACTTTCAAGTTCAACCGCCGCTCCGACTTTATTTTTTACATATATTTTTGTGGTAAGTCCGTGAGAGTAGAAAAGGGTGTCTGTGTCGAGGTTGGCATCTATGCTGCGATAATAATCGTAAAGATTTACAAAAAGAATAGCAGAAGTAAATATTATAATCAAAAATACTGCAAGAAGTATTTTGAGGAAAATGTGTTTTTTTCGTTTGTTTTTATTCATATAGTCGCCTTTTTAAGATTTTTATATGAATATTATGGATTTCTGTGTCAATAATATGTGCGTTAAATAAAATATTCAAGGGGTGAGTATAATGGAGAACGCAACAAGTAAAATATCTTTCGGGGCGGTGGTTATGCTTCTTATCATAGCAGTTGTGCTTTCGGCGATTTCGGTTTCGGTATGTTTTTCTATAAAGAACTCGGTTACCGCAGGAAAAGAGGAAAATACGGAAGATATTCCGGTGATCGCTCCCGGAGACGGAACCACTTCGTCGGAAAACACAAAAAAGCTTCTTTACAGAGTATGCGACGTAGACGGCGTTATAACGGTAAAGAATTCTTCCGGAAGCATTGTCAGAACGCTTGATGTCAGAACCGCTTTTTTGCCCGAAGAAGATCAAAAAGCGCTCAGAGACGGTATTGAAATTTTCAGTGAAAGCGAGCTTACGGAGCTTATCGGAGACTATGCTCAGTAAATTTTGCAGATAAGCGGCGGTTGTCTGAATGGCAACCGCCGCTTATGTTTATGTTGTTTTGTAAATAATGAATAAATAAGCAAACCAAACTTGATTTTTTCGCTACTGTGTGATATAATTAATCAAATAATAATTTTGAATCGAGAAAAGGTTATGGCAAAGATCCAGGAATCAGGCGAGATGTATCTTGAAACGATATATGTGTTATCAAAAAAAGGACCTGTACGTTCTACAGATGTGGCGGAACACATGGGGTATTCAAAACCGAGCATAAGCCGTGCTGTGGGATTGCTTAAAAGCAGCGGGTATCTGCTCATGGACAAAGAAGGATACCTTACTCTTACAGATACGGGGCTTGCGATAGCTACAAAAATTTATGAACGACATATTTTCCTTTCGGAATTTCTTGTAAAGCTTGGTGTTGATAAAGATGTTGCCGCAGCGGACGCCTGCAAGATAGAGCACGTTATAAGCGAAGAATCGTTTGAAGCGATAAAAAAGCATGTGAAGGACAATCAGAATAACAGATAAAAAAATAACCCGAAGGTGTAAAAACCTATCGGGTTTTTTATTTTGCAAAATGATGTAAGTTCAGACAGATGATTTTATCCAATCATCGAGAAAATGCATCTGCTCGTCCGTGTGAAACCAATGCTCTCCGTCTTTCATTACCGTAAGAGACGCGCCGATTTTGTGAGCGAATGCAGACATGGTTTCAAATGAAGTCAGGTCGTCGGATTCGCCGTATAAAATGCTGGTAGGAATATTCCACGTCAAAGGATGCTCACGCACATAACAAAGATATTCCCATGATAAAGTTTCTCCGAAACCGGCGTGGATTTCTTTTTTCTGACGCAACTCATCTTCGGTTACATTCGCTTGTATCATCATACTGTTTATAAGCTTTTCCATATCTACAATCGGAGAGATGAACAGCGCTTTTTCAATATGTTTTCCGGAGAGAGAATTCATTGCAAAAAATGCGCCGATGCTGTTGGCAACAACAATTACAGAATCATATCCATTGCTGTACAAATCAAAAAACTCGGAAAATTCTTTTTTTGCTTCCTGCGGAGTTTGGGATTTGTAATCAAATCCTATGACGGTACTGTTGTTAAAAAGCGGTTTATAATGTTCTGCTTCGATAGCATTTCCGTCTTTTCCGTGTATATATATTACCAAACGATTCATTTAAGTTTACCTCGAATTAAAATACTTGATGGAAAAGACTTTGTGATCTTCAAATTACAGCAAAATTCCTTCCTGCAAGGTAAGCACTTTGTCGGAAAGGGCTTTTGCTTCTTCTTCGCTATGCGTTACAATTACGGCGCATTTGCCGTTCAGATAGGCTTTCAGAAGCGAAATGACGGAGGTTTTGGTTGCCGTGTCAAGTCCGCGAAGCGGCTCGTCGAGAAGGCAGATATTTCTGTCGGAGGCAATAAGTCTTGCCAGCGATACCCTTTGAGCCATGCCGCTTGAAAGTTCCGACGGGAGTTTGAGAGCAACATCTCCGAGCCCGAGCGCCGATAGTATTTCGGAGGCTTTTTTTGTATTTTCCAAGCTGTCTTTCCCGTTCATGACGCATGTTACGTTTTCAATTACCGACACGCTTTCAAACAGGCGCGGTTCGGCAAACGAAAATGCGATATCGCTGTCGGTACGTACAGTTCCTGCGTCCGGTTTCTCAAGTCCTGCGATTATACGCAGAAGAGTCGTTTTTCCGGAACCCGATTTTCCCATTACGGCTACGGTTTCGTTTCCTACCGAAAGCGAAAGTCCTTTAAGAACAACATTTTTTTTGTAGTTTTTTGATATGTTTTCTATATTTATCATAACACAGCTTCACCGCCTTTGCAAAGCTTTCCGAGTGCAAGAATGATTATTTTTTCGATAATAACGCTGAGTATTATAATTACAGCGGTAAGTGCAAATAATTCTTCGGATTCAAGATATATTTTGGCACTGTAAAGCATTGTGCCTATAGAGCTTTTCGGAACGCATATTACTTCTGCCGCTATGCCCGCTTTCCATGCAAGACCGAGAGCTGAACGACATCCGGCGTAAAAATAGGGAAGTGCTGACGGTAAATATAAAAGCTTAAGCTTCTTTGATGAAGTGAAATTATATATTTCCGCTACTTCCATTTTGTCGGCAGGAACAGACTCTATTCCTTTTCTTATATTCATAAAAACTATCGGAATGACCATAAGAGCGGAGGCGAGCATAGGAACAATGTTTTTAGAAAAAATAAAAAGCATAACAATTATGACAGAAGCCACGGGAGTTGCTTTTATAACTTCAATGGCAGGGGAAATTACGACTCCGAACAGCTTTATTGTTTTTGAAAGCACGGCAAGTAACACGCCGATTATTATTCCTGCCGAAAGTCCTGCAAATATATAAGCAACGGATCTGCCACAGGCTATATAAAAATTCTTGGTTTTGAGCAGGCACAGCAACTCTTTAAGTACTTCCGGAGGGGAGGGGAGAATGACCGACTTTGATATTATCAGCGCGATCATCTCCCATACGAGTATCCAGAACAGGAATACGCCGATGCCTGTTATAAGTTTTTTTACTTTAGGACTCATTTGACTTCTATTGATTTGTAGAAGTCATCGGACGGGAGTTTGCCGCCGACAGACGACGGGTTAGCCTTGTAAAGTACATCGAGCATTCCTTTCATTGCGGCAACGCCTTCATCTCCCGAAATTGCGCTGATGTTACAATTGGGAATAGCCTTTTTGGCAACGGCTGCTTTGGGAACTATTCCGTATTTTTCGCAGTATGAAGCACCTGTGTCCACGTCGGAATTTATTACATCGACTGATTTTTTGTATTCGGAAAGGAACGTCTTTACTGCTTCGGGATGTTTGCTGTAAAACTTGTTTGAAACTACAAGAACGCCCTGAACGAGTGTGGTATCACTTACTTTGTCCCATTCTTCGGTGAGATCGAGAGCTATTCGGAGATTGCCTGTCTTCTGAAGGAGCGCGCTTGTCACATTAGGCTCCGGAAGAACGCCGATTGAAACCGTATTTGCGGCGAGTTTGGAAGCAAGTTCTGCATGATCGGAAAGATATTCGACCGTTACATCTTCTCCGACTTTAAGACCATTTTTCTCAAGAACGAAGTTGAGGGCATATTCGGGAGTTGCCCCCTGACCTGTCGAGTATATCGTTTTGCCTTTGAGGTCGGCAACGGAATTTATAGTATTTCCGTTTTCGAGGACGTAAAGTACGCCGAGAGTGGCTACACCGATAAAGCTCATATCAGCACCTTTATTGAAAAGCACGGACGCAAGATTTACGGGAAGAGCGGCGATATCGAAATTGCCCGCTATTACCGTTGCCTGCGCTTCTGCGGGTGCGGATGCGAGAGAGAAGGTATAGTTATTCTGAGTCGTGCCGTTTTCATTTTCGGCCATAAGAGAAGCCATTCCCATTCCCGTAGGACCTTTGAGTGCTGTTATGCGCACGTCTGTTCTTTCTACGGGAGTCTTTTCTTTGCAGGCAACAAAGCAAAAGCAGAGAAGTGACGCCATTACAATAGCAATAATTTTTTTCATTTGTACCTCTTTTCTGTCAGATCATCTGACGCTTTTAAGAATATCTTCAGAGAGAATTAAGACCGTTCCTTCCGAATACTTGATTGCACCGAGATTTTCAAGCGATTCGAGTGAGCGATAAACGGAAGTTCTTCCTATACCGAGCTTTTTCGAAAGGCGTGAAACGTTGAGCTCAAAACTTTGGCTTCTTTCCTCAAGTATGGCGGTCGCCACAGCAGAGTCTGCATTTTTTGCAGTGAACGCGCTGATTTTTCTGTTGAGAAAGCGTATTCTGTCCGAAAGAAAGGATATATACGCAAGTGCAACTTGTGAATCAGAGGTGATAAGTTCCTTTACTTTGCTTTCGCTGACGAACAGCACATCGGATGCGGTTTTTGATATTACGGTGCTGACATAGCCGCTGTCTTTTCCGAAAAGCGCTGCTGCACCGAACATATCTCCGTGCGAAAGAGTGTTCAGTCTTACGCGTCGGTTTCCCGTTTCGCCATAGACTTCAACTTTTCCGAAAACAATTATACCAAGATTTTTTTCAAAGCTTTCGGCAGAGTATATAAGTTCACCGGGATTGAAATGCTTTGGAGAGCAGGAAAGAAGCTCTTTGTATGTGGCATCAGACGCTTTCGAAAATACATCGCAAGAGTCTAGTGCGGAAATAATTTTTTTGTCGGTCATAATATCCTCCAAAAGTGTTCTATTTGGAACAGTTTTATGATATCACATCTGTCTTTCTTTGTCAATAAATTTTCTGATATTTTTCCGAAATATATACACAAGCGCAAATATATTTGATATAATGATATATGTAAAAAACTGTTTTTCGGAGGTGATTTTCCTGAATACACAATATATTTGTGAGATGAACGGCAATTTCCGAACAGAAACCGACGTGTTTTTCTCGGAAAAATGCTCATTCCGAGTGGGTGGGAAAATCGGACTTTGTGTTTTTCCGTCAAATGAGGAAGAGCTTATATACGCTGTTAAAAAGGCTGAAGAGTATGGAGAAAAATATATTGTTCTCGGAAATATGACAAATATTCTTCCATCCGATGATACATATGACGGAACCGTTATAGTGACGTCCGAAATGCAGAAAATGCGTTTTGACGGCAACTTCGTTTTTGCCGAAGCAGGCGCTCCGCTTACCAGGCTTTCTTTATTATCAGCAAGGCAAGGACTTTCGGGACTTGAATTTGCCTATGGAATTCCGGGAAGTTTGGGTGGAGCCGTTTATATGAACGCCGGAGCTTACGGAGGATGTATGGCTGATGTTCTGACATCGGTTACGGCATACGATCCTAAAAGCGGAGTTGTATCGGACTATACTGCGGACGAGTGCGAGTTTGGATACCGTAATAGCAGGTTCCGTCACAGCGGAGAGACAATACTTTCGGCAAGGTTTGAACTGAAGCGCGGAAACGCTGATGAAATAATCTCCGAATGTGAAAAAAATATGTCGGCACGCAGGGAAAAGCAGCCGCTTGATAAGCCGAGTGCGGGAAGTACGTTCCGCCGCCCCACAGGATATTATGCAGGAGCGCTTATAGAAGCTTCGGGATTTAAAGGAATGAGGTGCGGAGGAGCGCAGGTTTCCGAAAAGCATGCAGGATTTATTATCAATGCCGAAAATGCTTCAAGCGCCGATATAGCGGAAATAATAGAACGCATAAAAAACAAAGTCTACAAAGACTCCGGCGTTATGCTGGAGGAGGAAATAATATATATAAAATGAGGTTTTAGAGACTATGTCTTTTTCCGGTGAAACAAAAACCGCGCTCGCAAAAATTGCCTGTGAGCAGGACTGCTGTGCCGAAGCTGAGCTTTCGGGAATGCTTATATTTTCTTCTGTATTTGAAAAGGATAAAACGGTTTTTCTCTCCGAGACGGAGGATGCGGCTTATCTTTTTTCCGGACTTTTGATACGGTGTCTTGATATTTGTTCATCTCCCGAGATTTTCGAAAAAGGAAAAAACGGCGCGCTTGTTTTTCGAACGGTGATAAACGGTGATGATGCGGAAAAACTTTATAAATTTGCTTTTCCGGACGGTGTCTGCAGGATATCTGCCGAGAAATTCACATGCAAGCATTGTGCCGATGCTTTTATACGCGGTGCATTTCTTTCGTGCGGATTCGTAAATCCTCCCGAGAAGCGCTATGGAATCGAATTCAGCGTTTCAAATGCTGACATTGCCGTCGAACTTGCCACGCTTTTATCGTCAAAGTTCGGTATGCCCAAACTGAGCGCAAGAAAAGGGAATCAGATAGTTTATTACAGGGGCGGAGAAAAGGTAGCCGATGCACTTATATTTATGGGTGCACAAAGTGCGGCTTTTGAGATAATGGACAGTCAGGCCTTGCGCTCGATAAGGAACGATCAGAACAGGCAGACAAACTTTGAGGTCGCCAATATCTCAAAGCAGAGCGCAGCGTCAAAAGCGCAGACGGACGCAATAGAATTTCTTAAAAGCACGGGAAAGTTTGAACTGCTTTCGCCCGTATTGCGTCAGACGGCAAACCTGAGAGCTTCAAATCCCGACGCTTCGATGACCGATCTCGGAAATATGGAAAATCCGCCTGTGTCCAAGTCTCAGGAAAGCAAGAGACTTCAGAAAATAGTTGAGTTCTACAATCTTCACAAAAACAATTAACAAAAGAGAGGAAGCGGAGAATGTCGTTTTGCCATTTGCACCTTCACAGCGAATACAGTCTGCTCGACGGAGCATGCCGAGTAAAGGATATACCTAAGCTAGCTGCCGAAAACGGTCATACCGCCGTTGCTATAACGGATCACGGCGCAATGTATGGAGCGGTTGATTTTTATCTTGCCTGCAAGGATTACGGAATAAAGCCGATAATCGGATGCGAGGTTTATGTGGCTGCCGGTTCGAGGTTCGACAAGACCCGCGATTCGGATTATTCAAGATATCATCTTGTGCTTCTCTGCAAGAATGAGACCGGATACAGAAATCTTATTTATATGGTTTCGAAGGGATTTACGGAAGGTTTTTATACAAAGCCGAGAATAGACCTTGAGCTTCTGCGCGAGCATAGCGAGGGACTTATATGTCTTTCTGCTTGTCTTGCCGGCTATATTCCGAGAATGATATCTGCCGGAGAGTTTGAAAAAGCCGAAAAACATGCTATTGAAATGGACAAGCTGTTCGGCAGGGGAAACTATTACCTTGAGCTTCAGTATCACGGAATAGAAGCGCAAAGAGAAGTAAATGAAGGACTTATAGATATATCGAAAAGAACGGGAATTCCGCTTGTAGCTACGAATGACGTGCATTATCCCAAAAAGTCGGATGCGGAAAATCAGGCTGTAATGCTTTGCATACAGACAAACTCAAAACTTTCCGACGGCAGGCCGATAGGTTTTGAAACTGACGAGTTTTACTACAAAAGCACGGAAGAAATGACGGCGCTTTTCGGGAATATAGAAGGAGCTGTCGATAATTCTGGCAAAATAGCCGACATGTGCAATTTTGACTTTGATTTTTCGAAGCGTTTTCTTCCGAGATATGCTCCGGATACAGGCGAGAAGCCCGAAGAGTTCCTTTCGCGCATGGCGACGGAGGGACTTGAAAAGAAGATTGATTCAGGCGAAATAGTTTTCGATGACGTTCATACAAAGCAAACATACGAGGAAAGAATGAAATACGAGCTTTCCGTAATATGCAAAATGGGATATTCTGAGTATTACCTGATAGTATGGGATTTTATAAACGCAGCAAAGCGAATGAACATCCCGACAGGACCGGGACGAGGCTCGGGAGCCGGTTCGCTTGTGGCATATCTTGTCGGGATAACAGACGTTGACTCGATAAAGTATAACCTTATGTTTGAGAGATTTCTCAATCCCGAAAGAGTAAGTATGCCCGACTTCGACACGGATTTTTGCTATGAACGTCGCGATGAAGTAATAGAATATGTTTCGGAAAAATACGGAAAAGAAAGAGTTTGCGGGATAATAACCTTCGGAACACTTGCTGCAAAAGCCGTACTTCGGGACGTCGGTCGTGCGCTCGGAATGAGTTATGCGGATGTTGATGCCGTTGCAAAAGCTGTGCCGTCCGACCTTCACATAACGCTTGAAAAAGCTATGGAAGGAAAGCTTGGCGATATGTATGAAGCGGATGAAAATGTTAAAAAGCTGGTTGACATTTCAATGGCGCTTGAGGGAATGCCGCGCCATGCTTCGGCGCATGCAGCGGGAATAGTAATAACAGACAAGCCTGTCTGTGATTATGTCCCGACGGCGGTCGGCAACGGAATGACCCTTACGCAGTTTACTATGGATACGATAGCAAAACTCGGACTTTTGAAGTTCGACTTTCTCGGACTTCGCTATCTTACAATAATTTCGGATGCGGAAAAGGAAATAAGACGGACAAATCCGGATTTTGATATAAAAAAAGTTCCGCAGGATGACAGAGAAACATACGAACTTATATCGTCCGGTCATACCGACGGTATATTCCAGCTGGAGTCCGGAGGAATGAGAAAATTACTCTCTCAGATGCAGCCGAGAAGTCTTGAAGACATAATAATCGCGATATCGCTTTACAGACCGGGACCTATGGACTCGATACCGACGTTTCTTGAAAACAGAGCGCATCCCGAAAAAGTAAAGTATGCATGCCCGCAACTTAAAAGTATACTTGAAAACACGTCGGGATGTATAGTATATCAGGAACAGGTAATGCAGATATGTCGTGATATTGCGGGATTTTCATTCGGGCGCGCCGATATAATCCGCAGGGCAATGTCAAAAAAGAAAAGCGGTGAAATGGAAAAGGAACGTCATGCGTTTATCTACGGCGAAAAAGACTCGGATGGTAACGTAATATGTACCGGAGCTGTGGCAAACGGAGTCGCAGAGGATGTCGCAACCGAGATATTTGACACGATGTCAGCTTTTGCAAGCTATGCGTTCAACAAATCGCACGCGACGGCTTATGCTTATCTTTCATACAGGACGGCATATCTTAAGTGTCATTATCCTTGCCAATATCTCGCTTCATTGCTTACGAGCGTGCTTGGAAATATGACAAAAACCGCATCATATATAGCCGAAGCACAGAAGTCGTATCGTATAGAGGTGCTTTCTCCCGATATAAACGAAAGTTTTGAAAAATACAGCGTTGTAAACCATAATGGGAAAAGTGCCATACGTTTCGGGTTGCTTGGAATTAAAAATGTCGGATTGTCGTTTCTTTCGGATGTTATAGGCGAAAGAAACAAAAACGGAGCATTTGCATCGTTTACCGATTTTATATCACGTATGAGCAACTACGATATAAACAAGCGTCAGATAGAGGCGCTTATAAAAAGCGGAGCCTGCGATTCATTTGGAATAAAACGCAGCGTTCTCCTCGGTGACTACGAAAATATAACCGATATTTATCTGCGCCGAAAGAAGAGCGCGGACGATGGTCAGATAGATATGTTTTCAACGCTTGACGAGGCTGTTGTTACGGAAAGCGAATATAAATATACCGACAGACCTGAACTTACCAAAAAAGAACTTTTGTCACAAGAACGCGAAAGCACGGGGATGTATTTTTCCGGACATCCGTCGGACGAGTATTCGGCGGTTGCGGAAAGACTCGGAGCTGTTCCTATCGGTGAACTTCTCAAATCCGAAGATGACGATGAACGCAATGAAAGCAAATATTCTGACGGAGACAAAGTAACTGTTGCCGGAACGGTTACCGGCAGAACGAACAAGCAGACAAGGACAGGTGTCCCGATGGCGTTTATAACACTTGAAGACAGATACGGGGAGATAGAGATCATCATCTTTCCTAAGGTGCTTGAAAAGTACAGAGCACTTTTGACAGAAGGCGCAGCAATAGCTGTTTTCGGCACTGTTTCCGAAAGCGAGGACGCAAATACAAAGGTTATAGCCGAAACGATAACCTCTCTTTTGTCTGCGGGATCTGACGTAAAAATGTCTGAAACGCCGAAAGCTGCAGAATCGGACAAGCCGAAAACGCTTTACCTCAGACTTCCGGCGCTTAACGGCGTGCTTTTCGACAGGATAAAGGCAGTGCTTGATATTTTTATAGGCTCAACTCCCGTTATGCTTTACGGAAGCTCCGAAAAAAAGTATATAAAGCGTGTGGGCGCGGGTGCTGATATTCAGCCGAATATGCTGGTGCTTCTCAAAAAGCTGCTTGGTGAAGAAAATGTTGTTATAAAATAATACAAAAAACTCTCGGCTTTGGATATTCTCCAAAGCCGAGAGTTTGCTTTAATATAAAAGGGATTATTTATCTTCTTCGCAGATGTTAAGACCTTTAAGTTTGAAAAGGTTTATAAAGTCTTGTCTGTAGTCGCCGAATACGGTTACTCTGTGCCACATAGGCATCCAATTTTCAAGAAGTGCTCTTGCATTGCATGAAGCAACAAGCTTAGAACGGCAACCTGCATCTCCGCCCGCATTACCTACGGAAACCGAAGAGTGTATGCAAGCCCAATTGTCTGCGTTGCTCATATTTATTGTGGTAAGCTTTTCGCCGGCGGGGAATATTACCTGAACTGATGCACCGAGCTGATCCTCAGCATGGCTTCTTATGTAGTAATCACATACCTTTGAAGAAGAAACACCGAATACCTTGCGGCAGGCAACACAGTGAGCATAGATTATTTCATTGCTTGATGTGTCTACAACGGGGTCGGAAACAAATCCGTGCTTGCCTGTGAGATAGAGAGTGATGAGCGATGAAACTGTGGAATCTATATCGGCTTCACAAACGCCAAGCTCTCCGTCGTCAGCCATCTGGAAGTGGGAGAGACAGGGATACATATGACGGCTCTTGCCGTAAACGTCGTTATATGAAAGTTCGAGGCAAGCTATCGTTACGGCATCCGCGCCGGTTTCTTTTATCATTTTCTTTATTGCAAGATATATCTTTGCACTTTCTATTATGTCTGAGTGTGAAGGCTCTACTGTCTTTACGGCTCCGCCTGTCCACTTTTCAGCCATAGCGGCAGCTTCATTGTCATCCGTACTGTCAAACATAGCCATAAGATCTGCTGCGGTCTTGTTTATAAATTTGATACCGAAACGTTTTTCTGCAGCGCTTTCGATTTCGTTTTCAACATCGTTTTTGACAACGAGAACTGTCGTCTGTTTAAGTTTCGCATTTACAACGAGCGTGCGCGCAAGACGGGCGATATCCGCATAGTCTGTCGAAGCTTCAAGCGGAACAGGAAGCTTTTCGTTTCTTATCATCGGGGATGTGCCGGAAAGAGTTGAGCCGCTTCCGCAGAAGGGAACGTCGGCAACAGCACAGGGAATACCGTCCTTTGATTTGCGTGCGTAGAACTCGTCAAGTCTTATCCAGTTAGTCATAAGAAGAACAAGAACGCCGTCATAGGTTGCTTTGTCGCTCTCATATACAGCTGCAGCTTCATCCTTTGAATTGTACTTAAACACATCGAATTCTGCGTCGGGATTGTATGCTCTTACAACGGACATAATTCTTTCGGTTTCTTTTTCGTAACCGAAGTTTATATGCGGCCAACCCGGAACATTTTCTTTTTTTGCCTGAACTACTACCTTAATTTTTATCTGTTTTTTCATGATTGCCTCCAAAGCAATTGATTGATATAACAAATATAACATATATTTGCCCGGATTGCTATTGACTTTTACGGCTGATAATTGTATTATTACGTTATGAGGAGGTGAAGATATGAGAGAGTACATTATAAACTCGTGCGGCGTGTCGGACTGTCCGCCCGAATGGAGCTGGATAACAGGCGAAAACGGATTTGGAGATTACGACATATGGGCAGCATTCAGAGGTCGCGGGAAAATATCGGTGGGCGGGCAAGAATTCGATGTGTCGGCAGGCTCATGCATAGTTCTGCCTCCGCACAAGAAAATAATAGCAAGCCACGATCCGAACGATCCATTGCTTATCATTCATATACACTTTTTCGCAAGCAATGAGAACGAAGCGCCTGTGCTTTTATCCGGAAAGTGTGTGAGCGTAAGAGATATTGTCTTTTTCAGGGATATTCTTGACAGAGTGCTGATCTGCTATTACAGAAATCTTCCGGAAAAAGCTTCGATGTGGCTTTCGGCAGCACTTTCGGAGCTTGATGCTGCGGTAGATGTAACTCCGGAAGGGGATTCGGGAAGCAAATCAAGACCGATGATATATGAGATGTGCGATGAGATAAATTCGTCAAGAGGCGCGCCTCCGCTTCTTTCGGAATTTGCAAAAAAATACGGATATTCAGAAGCATATCTCGGAAAGCTTTTCAGAAAGACTGTGGGCGTGGAATTTTCGGGATATGTTATAAATGCGAGGATAAACAAAGCCAAAATATTATTGCGTTCTTCGGATTACACGGTGGGCGAAATAGCTGAGCTTCTTGGCTACTGTGACGCATGCTTTTTTGTAAAACAGTTCACAAAAATGACAGGCACGACTCCCGGAAGGTACAGGCGGTCATAAAAATAACCAAAAATACAGGTGCTTACAGGGCAAAAAACGGACACATAGTTACAAATTTGTGAACTATTTTTTATTGCTATTGCAATTTGAAAAAAAGTTTGTATAATAGACAATAGGGAAATTTGGGATTTGTCCCATAACAGATCGATGCGCCTTTGACATCAAGGCGAGAAATACAAAAAAAGAGGTATGTTTTATGAAAAAAATCGATTTGACCAAGTATGGAATTACCGGAACGACAGAGGTCGTTTATAACCCTTCTTATGAAATGCTTTTCAAGGAAGAAACAAAGCCTTCTCTTGAAGGATACGAAAAGGGACAGGTAAGTGAGCTTGGCGCAGTAAACGTTATGACGGGTATATATACCGGTCGTTCTCCTAAGGATAAGTTCATCGTTGTCGATGAGAATTCAAAGGATACCGTTTGGTGGACATCGGACGAGTATAAAAACGACAACCATCCCGCCACAAAGGAAGCTTGGAATGCAGTTAAGGCTATTGCAATAAAAGAGCTTTCAAACAAGAGACTTTTTGTTGTAGACGCATTCTGCGGAGCAAACAAAGACACTCGTATGGCTATACGTTTTATAGTTGAAGTTGCATGGCAGGCTCATTTTGTAACGAATATGTTCATAAAGCCCACAGCTGAAGAGCTTGAAAACTTTGAACCTGATTTTGTTGTTTACAATGCTTCAAAGGCAAAGGTTGAAAATTACAAGGAACTCGGTCTCAACTCCGAAACAGCCGTAATGTTCAACATTACAAGCCGTGAACAGATAATCGTAAACACATGGTACGGCGGCGAAATGAAGAAGGGTATGTTCTCAATGATGAACTACTATCTGCCGCTCAAGGGCATTGCATCTATGCACTGTTCGGCAAACACCGATATGAACGGTAAAAACACAGCTATCTTCTTCGGACTTTCCGGCACAGGTAAAACAACGCTTTCGACAGACCCCAAGAGACTTCTCATCGGCGATGACGAGCACGGCTGGGATGATAACGGCGTCTTCAATTTCGAGGGCGGTTGCTATGCAAAGGTTATCAACCTTGACAAGGATTCCGAACCCGATATATACAACGCTATCAGACGCGATGCGCTTCTTGAAAACGTTACTCTTGACGAAAACGGTAAGATAGACTTCAACGATAAGAGCGTTACGGAAAACACCCGTGTTTCTTATCCTATTGACCACATTAAAAATATTGTACGTCCCGTATCGACTGCTCCTGCCGCAAAGAGCGTTATATTCCTTTCGGCTGACGCATTCGGCGTACTTCCTCCCGTTTCCATACTTACTCCCGAACAGACGCAGTATTACTTCCTCTCCGGATTTACTGCTAAGCTCGCAGGTACGGAACGCGGTATAACAGAGCCTACACCTACATTCTCTGCTTGCTTCGGTCAGGCGTTCCTTGAACTTCACCCCACAAAGTATGCGGAAGAGCTTGTTAAAAAGATGCAAAAGAGCGGAGCAAAGGCTTATCTTGTAAACACAGGCTGGAACGGCACAGGCAAACGTATATCCATTAAGGATACGCGTGGAATTATCGACGCTATTCTCAGCGGTGATATCGATAAAGCACCTACAAAGAAGATTCCTTACTTTAACTTCGAAGTTCCCACGGAGCTTCCCGGCGTTGATTCAGGAATTCTTGATCCTCGCGACACATATGCCGATGCTTCCGTATGGGAGACAAAGGCGCTTGATCTCGCAGGAAGATTCATTAAGAATTTCTCTAAATACGAAGGCAACGAAGTAGGCAAAGCACTTGTTTCCGCAGGTCCTCAGAAATAATTCAATAATAAAATTCCCGGCTAAAAGCCGGGAATTTTTTTCATATAATTTGATTTTTATTATTGTATGTGATATAATATGACAAATATTTTGATTTTGAGGGTGTTATGAATTATAAATATGTCGCTACCTGTCTTTTCGGACTTGAAGGGTTGCTTGGAGCAGAGATCGACGCACTTGGATTTCACAGAACGGAAACGATAGACGGCAGAGTTTATTTTGAGGGCGATGAAACTGCGGCGGCAAAGTCAAATATATGGCTTCGTACGGCGGAAAGAGTTTTTCTTGTGCTCGGAAGCTTTCCTGCTCCGACATTTGATGAGCTTTTTGAGGGTACAAAAGCGCTTGATTGGGAAGAATTCATCGGCAAAGACGATGCATTTCCCGTTAAAGGTCATTCCGTAAAAAGTATGCTCACAAGTATTCCGGACTGTCAGAAAATCGTGAAAAAAGCTGTTTCGGTAAAGCTCGGCGGGGTTTATCATACAGATTGGATGAAAGAAACCGGCACGAAATATCAGATAGAGTTTTTCATTCTTAAAGATGTAGCTACTCTTATGATAGATCTTTCCGGAACTGCGCTTCACAAAAGAGGCTATCGACCGGAATCGGCGGCTGCACCGCTGAGAGAAACTCTTGCGGCGGCACTTGTTAAAATTTCAAGACCGAGAGAAGATGTGCTTTTTTGGGATCCGATGTGCGGCAGCGGAACAATACCTACCGAAGCCGCGCTTATGATGACAAACACAGCCCCGGGACTTTATCGCGGGTTTTCCGGAGAGATGTATCCGTTTATCGGGACAAAAATTTGGAATGATGCAAGGGAAGAGGCGCTCAGCCTTATAAAGCGAACGGAGTTTGAAGCGTATGCTTCTGATATTGACGGAGACTGCGTTGAACTTGCGAAAAAGACTGTTAAAAATGCCGGTATGTACGGTATCGTCAAGATTTTTCGCAGAAACGCTCTTGAAATAACAAGTGAGGGCAGAAGAGGAACAATCGTCTGCAATCCTCCGTACGGAGAGAGGCTTCTTGATATAAAAGAAGCGGAAAAACTGTATGCCGCAATGGGTAAACATTTCAGAACGCTTGAACCGTGGCAGATATATATTATTACGAGCAATGAAAATTTTGAGCGTCTTTACGGCAGGCGAGCGGATGCAAAGCGAAAGCTTTACAACGGTATGATACCTTGCACATATTATCAATTCTTTAAGAAAAGGACGTAATAAAAATGTTGAACAAGAGAATAGCACAGCTTATAAATTATGCCGTAAAAAACGGACTTATAATCGCAGAGGACAGAATATGGGCGACGAACAGACTTCTTGAAGCAATGGTCGAAGACGAATATTCAGAGCCGACGGAAGTTGAAGATTGCGAACTTGAAGAAATCCTTTCATCGCTTTGCGATATTGCATCCGAAAAAGGACTTCTCGGAGGAGAAAGCGTTGTTTACAGAGATCTTTTTGACACAAAGCTTATGGGACTTCTCACTCCCGCTCCGCATGAGGTAATATCGGAATTCGGCAGAAGATATGCTGTTTCTCCGAGAAACGCGACGGATTGGTTCTATGATTTTTCACGCAGTACGGACTACATAAGAACATACCGTGTGAAAAAAGATATGAAATGGATGTATCCGTCAGAGTTTGGCGATATAGATATTACGATCAATCTTTCAAAGCCTGAAAAGGACCCGAAAGCTATTGCAGCTGCAAAAAATGCTCCGCAAAGCGGATATCCGAAGTGCGCTCTTTGCGCCGAAAATGAAGGATATGCCGGAAATATTCGCTCGGCGGCAAGAAACAATCACAGAATAATTCCAATTACGCTCGGCGGAGAAAAGTGGTATTTGCAGTATTCGCCTTATGTTTATTACAACGAGCATTGCATAGCGCTTTCCGGCGAGCATAGACCGATGAAGATAAATCGTGCGCTTTTTGACAAAATGCTTGATTTTGTAACTATATTCCCGCATTACTTTATCGGATCAAATGCGGATCTGCCGATAGTGGGCGGCTCTATCCTTTCTCACGATCATATGCAGGGCGGAAGATATGAGTTCGCAATGGAACGGGCGCCGATAACGAGAGCTCTCTCTTTTGACGGATTTGAAAATGTTGAGGCCGGAATTGTTGAATGGCCGCTTTCGGTTATAAGATTGCGTTCGGACGACATGACGGCAATAGCCGATCTTGCCGAAAAAATACTTGAAGAATGGCGCAGATATACAGACGAAGATGCATTTATTTTTGCGGAGACGGAAGGCGTCCCTCATAATACCATAACACCGATAGCGCGCAGAAGAGGCGAAAAGTTTGAGCTTGACCTCGTTTTGCGAAACAATATTACAACGGAAGAACATCCGCTTGGTGTATATCATCCTCATGCCGACAAGCACAATATAAAGAAAGAAAACATAGGGCTTATAGAAGTAATGGGCCTTGCCGTACTTCCGGCAAGACTTAAAAATGAGATGCATTTGCTGAAAGAAGCTATACTTTCGGGTGCAGATATTTCAGCTGATGACAGAATAAACAAGCATGCAAAGTGGTTTGAATCATTCAAGGATAAATATGTTTTCACCGAAGCCGATACGGAAGAAATTCTTAAAGGTGAGATAGGCAAAACGTTTACAGCCGTACTTTGCGACGCCGGTGTTTACAAACGTACAGCAGAAGGAGAAGAGGCAATGATGAGATTCATCCGTCATTGCAACGGCAAATAAAAGCAATAAATTTTCCTGCAAATCGTGGCCAGTCAGATTTGCGGGATTTTTTATGTCCAGACTTGGTATATTTCCCGAAAAAGAAAATATTTATAAAAAGGGTTGACAGAAAGACTGTACGGGAGTACAATAAAGACTGTACGATAGTACAAACCAAAATGTTTTACTCGGAGGAAACGATGGACCTTTTTGAAAAATGCGAGAAATATACAACGGCAAAAGATATTCAAAAGCTTGGACTTTATCCGTATTTTCATGCGCTTCAGTCACGGCAGGATGTTGAAGTTATTATGGAGGGCAAGCGCAGAATAATGCTTGGATCAAACAATTATCTTGGACTTACAACTCATCCAGACGTTGTTGAGGCAGGCATAAAAGCATATGAGCAGTACGGTTCGGGTTGCTCGGGTTCTCGTTTTCTTAACGGAACGCTCGCTTTGCATATAGAGCTTGAAAAATCGCTGGCGGAGTTTTTGCATAAGGAGGATGTAGTTACATTCTCAACGGGATTTCAGTCCAATCTCGGAATTATAAGCGCTATTGTCGGCAGAGGCGATTATGTTATCTGCGATAAAGAAAATCACGCCAGCATTTATGACGGATGTAAGCTTAGCTATGGCAAAATGCTCCGTTACAATCACAGCGATATGCAACATCTTGAAGAAGTTGTTGCCACAGTGCCGAAAGATGCCGGAATACTTATTGTAACGGACGGCGTTTTCAGCATGGGCGGAGATATTGCAAAGCTTCCCGAAATTGTTGAAATAGCAAAAAAGTACGGTGCGAGAATAATGGTAGACGACGCTCATGCGCTCGGTGTAATAGGCGAAGGCGGCAGAGGAACGGCAAGTCATTTCGGACTTGAAAACGAGGTCGATATTTATATGGGTACGTTTTCAAAATCGCTTGCAAGTCTTGGCGGTTATATGGCTGCTTCAAAGCTTGTTTGCGACTATGTGCGTCACAATTCAAGACCATTTATTTTCTCCGCTTCGATAACTCCGGCATCATGTGCTTCGGCACTTGCGGCACTTCGTGTGCTCAAAGCGCATCCGGAACTGGTAGATAACCTTCAGAATATAGCAGAATATATGAGAAATAAACTTACAGAAAAGGGAGTGGAGATACGTCAATCAAAAACTCCTATCATTCCGATATACACATATGACGCAATAAGAACGCTTACGATAACCAAAAAGCTTTATGAAGAGGGCGTTTATGCAAACAGCTCCATTCCGCCGGCGACCGCACCGAACGAATGTCTTATACGCACGAGTCTTATGGCGACTCATACAAAGCCTCTTATAGATGAGGCGACAGAAATAATTGCAAAGGTAATAAGTGAAAATTGATGGAAAGAAAAGTTGCGATAGTCACAGGCGGCTCTCGCGGAATAGGGCTTGAAACGGCAAAAGAGCTTTCGAAGAGCTGTATCGTTTACGAGTTCAGCCGCAGAGGTGAAAGTCATGACGGAATAACGCATATATCCGCCGATGTTTCCGATGAAAAGTGTGTTTCCGCCGCAATTGATGCAGTAATAAAAAAAGAGGGAAGAATAGACATTTTGGTTTGCTCTGCTGGATTCGGAATATCGGGTGCTGTTGAATTCACGGATGAAGCTGACGCAAGGCATCAGATAGATGTGAATTTTTTCGGGACTGTAAATGCAGTACACGCAGTATTGCCTCATATGAGAAAGGCAGGAAGCGGCAGAATAGTTTGCGTCAGCTCTGTGGCGGGTGCAATACCGATACCTTTTCAGACATATTATTCTGTTTCAAAAGCTGCAATAAACTCATTTGTCCGCGCCTTGTGCGGCGAAGTAAAGCCTTACGGAATAAGTCTTTGCGCTGTTATGCCGGGAGATACGGCAACGGGATTTACAGCGGCGAGAGAGAAGATTCATCGTGGCGATGAAGAATACGGGGGAAGGATATCCCGGTCGGTTTCCGGAATGGAAAAAGATGAACTTTCCGGAGGAAGCGCATCTGTGGCGGGAAAATTCATAGCAAAGAAAGCGTTGGCAAAAAAAGTACCCGCGGTTTGTACGATAGGTTTTAAGTATAAATTTTTCGTGTGGCTTGCGCGGGTTCTTCCACAAAGCGCTGTAACAACAATAGTAAATTCGATGTATGCAAAATAGTTGCCGAAAAGCAGTTGCGGTTTATCTCCTCCGCAACTGCTTTTTGTAATATTTGCCTTGACTTTTTAACCATTATAAAATATAATTATTATAAGAATAATATTTTTCGGAGGAAAGCCTCTATGGAAAGAAAAATTGCGAGTATTGCAAAAGCAATACGCGTTATAGCTAAGATTTGCAGAATATTTATAATAATAGGATTTGTATTTATGCTTGCACTTACAGCCTTTATGTTTGCATTGCCGGAGGGAGTCGTACAGTTCGGAGTAGATGCAATCATAGACTACAAGCTTTCACCTGAGATATTCGGACAACTTGACGGTGCGACATCATCTTCGCAAATAAATGTTGTATTTGATGCGTCCGATATTGCGCCTTATATGGTTGCTGTTCTTATTGAAATGATATTTGCGTTTTTCATTTTATTGCTTGTGGGTAAGATTGCTGGTAAAATGTCCGATAAGAACGCCCCTTTTTCGGGTAAAGCCGAGGGTTGCATAATTGCGCTCGGAATAGTACTTATTGTAGGTTCGATCGTTCCGAAAGTCTATACAATGATAGTAACATTTTTTATGTCGGTAAAGTATGGACTCGGCGCAAGAGTTTCATTTGATATGAACCTTGATCTTAAGCTCGTCCTTTATATTCTCGGATATATACTTCTTTATATGCTCTACAAATACGGTGCTTTGCTTGAAAAAGAAAAAGCGGCACTTGCCGAAGAAGTTTCACCATGCGCCTTCCAAAGCTCGTGCCAGAACCATTCGGATGAAAATATAAGTTCTGTATCCGGTGAAATGCCGAGCGAGAACACTTCTCAGGCATTGACTCCGGAAAGTTCATTTGATTTGAGCGGTCAATCCGATAGTAACGAAAACAATACTGAAAATTTATCATAAAAGGAGAAAAATAAAAATGGCAGATTATTCTACACCTCATATTAAAGCAGTTCCCGGTGATTTCGGTAAGACCGTTCTTATGCCGGGAGATCCGCTCAGAGCAAAATTTATAGCTGAAACATTTCTTACGAATGCAAAGCTTGTAAATAACGTTCGCGGCATTCAGGGCTATACAGGCTATTACAATGGCAAAAAGGTTTCCGTTATGGCAAGCGGAATGGGAATGCCTTCAATAGGTATTTACAGCTATGAACTTTATAAGTTCTTTGGCGTTGAGAGTATTATCAGAGTCGGTTCCGCCGGCGGAATGACCGAAAAAGTAAAAATCCGCGATGTCGTTCTTGCAATGGGTGCTTCAACAAACTCGAACTTCCAGGATCAGTACCTGATTCCCGGTCATTTTTCCGCTATAGCTGATTATGAAATGCTTACAAAGGCTTATGAAAACGCAGTAAAACTCGGTGCAAATTGTGTTGTCGGCAATGTGCTTTCATCTGATACATTCTATACGGATGATACGACTGCAAGCGATAAATGGCGCAAGATGGGAGTCCTTTGTGTTGAAATGGAAAGTGCTGCGCTTTATATGACGGCGGCAAGGCTTGGAAAGAAAGCTCTTTCTATACTTACAATATCGGATCATCTTCTCACCGGAGAAGCAACAACATCTGATGAAAGACAAACGTCGTTTAAGCAGATGATGGAAATAGCACTGGAGACAGCAGAGAAGTAAGGCTTAGAATATGAAAAAGATAGTTGCACTTTTGCTTATTTTTACAGTTATTTTGATTGCCGTTGTATCCTGCTCGACGGGCGGACAGACAAATGAGACAAGCGATACGTCATCGAGTACCACACAGTCATCAAACACAATAGTGAATCGTTTTACCGATGAAGACAAAACTGAAAAGACTGTTAAGTTCGGCGGAACGGAAAAAGTTATAAAATACAAAGAAAGCATAGAATATTCCGAGGGGGGAAAATATGATGTATATTTTGACTCTGAAGACGAATACAGATATGTTTATGGTACAGATACTCTTTACATGATACGCATTGTAAAATTCGGAGAAGAAAATATATCATGTGACGAGGCGACAGTTAGGCTTATATCATTTTTCTCCGGAGAGTTAAACATGGTCGATTATAAAATCATTGTATATGCCGATGAGAAAACATATCACAAGCTTGCACTTGAAAAGATTGATGGCGGAAATGCAGAATATTCGCTGATAAGGGCATACATTCCGATGTCAAACGGCGTTGCGGAATTCTGGTTTGAGTAAATAGAACGAAGACAAATACAAAAGGCACGACATTATGTCGCGCCTTTTGCGTTTTAATAAGGGAAATTATGCTTTTAATAAATATTCCGTTTTCGGAAAAAATAATCTCAAAGCAATACTTTGAGAAAGGAAATTTGTTTTGGATATAAACGAAAAAGAATATAAAAAATACTGTGCAAAAAAAGCGAAAAAATCTCCCGCATTTAAGGATATGTTTGCCGCGTTTGTTTCCGGCGGAGCAATATGTGCTTTCGCAGAAGGACTGAAAAAACTATACGGACTTACATCGATTCCCGAAGAAACGGTAAAAATGCTTGTACCGGTAACCTTGATCTTTATTGCGGCGCTTGCAACGGGACTCGGGATTTTTGATAATATAGCAAAGTTTGCCGGAGCGGGAACACTTGTACCTATAACGGGTTTTGCCAACGCTGTCGTATCGCCCGCGATGGACGATAAAAGCGAAGGACTTATTATGGGGGTTGGTGCAAAAATGTTTACTGTAGCCGGACCGGTTATAGTATACGGAGTGCTTTCATCTGCTTTGTACGGAATTATTTATTGGATTTGCGGGGTTGTGGGATGAGAGTAAAAAAACTTATAAACGCTCCTGCAATAATAGGCTATTCATCGGTTGTCGGAAAACGTGAGTATGAAGGGCCTCTCGCAAGTGACTTTGATCTGCATGATTCCGGCGAGCATTTCGGGATGAATACATGGGAAAAAGCCGAAAGCGAAATGCAGAGAATTGCATTGAACACTGCGCTTGCAAAATCAAAACTCGGCGCAGGAGCAATTGATGCAATATTCGCGGGAGATTTGCAAAACCAGTGTGTAAGCTCTGTTTTTGGACTTGCTGACTTCGGTGTCCCTTATTTCGGACTTTACGGAGCGTGTTCAACATTTGCGGAAGCGCTTATCCTTTCATCGATGCTTGTTGACGGAGGTAAATTTGAAACTTGCGCAGCTGTTACGTCATCGCATTTTTGTGCGGCAGAGAGACAATATCGTTTTCCGCTTGAATACGGCGGTCAGAGAACGCCTACGGCTCAAAGGACGGTAACGGGATCAGGTGCTGCAATAATAAGCAAGAGAGCGGGGAATTTGCCTCGTATAACGGAAGTTATGCCGGGACGTATAGTAAACAAAGGAATAAAAGACGCAAACAATATGGGAGCGGCAATGGCTCCGGCGGCTATAGATACGATATGTAGATATTTTAAAGAGACCGGTCTTTCACCGGACAAATTTGATCTTATTCTTACGGGAGATCTTGGCGTGGAAGGGCATGGAATAGTTCTGGATTATTTGCTTCGGTACGGAATAGACGTATCTGCAAATTATAACGATTGCGGGCTTATGATATACGATATAAAAAGACAGGATATGCACGCAGGCGGTTCCGGTTGTGGATGCAGTGCGGCGGTCATCTGCGGACATATTATGAAGAGATTTGAAAAAGGAGAACTTTCCGATGTTTTGTATATAGCAACAGGTGCGCTTATGAGTCCTTCAACGTCAAAGCAAGGACTTTCAATTCCCGGAATAGCTCATCTTGTAAGAATCAAGCTGGAGGATATTTAACATGATGGATTTTTTATGGGCTTTTATAATCGGAGGAGCATTTTGTGCCATAGCTCAGATATTGATAGATATGACCAAGCTTACTCCGGCAAGGATACTTGTTTTATATGTTACGTTGGGTGTTTTTTTTACAGCAATAGGAATCTACAAGCCAATAGTTGATTTTGCCGGCTGTGGGGCAACAACGCCGCTTCTTGGATTCGGATATTCTCTTGCAGAGGGCGTAAAAACAGCCGTTGACAAAAGCGGACTTATTGGAGCACTTACGGGAGGTCTTACCGGTGCAGCCGGAGGCATAGGAGCCGCAATTGTGTTCGGATATCTTATAACGCTTGTGTTCAAGGGAAGACCGAGAGACTGAAAAATGGCCGCTTCGGTGGTCATCTTTTTGTGCAGACGGAGAGATTTGTCTGTATTTTGTTCAAAAAACGTGTGGTGACCGATTTTTCGTCACGTGCGAATGTCTGTCCATTTTCAAAAATGCGGAGCCGGTATATACTTTGCGCTGTAAGAACAAAAAATTATTACAGGAGGACAAAAATAATGAGGTCTATGACACCAATGAAAATTGCAAAATTCGGTTATATAACGGTTTCCGCGCTTTGGTGCGCACTTGGAATCGTGCTCATCGCTATGCCGAGTATATCGGCTTCCGTTCTGGGAATCACACTTGGAATAATGACGATAATATTCGGAATTGTAAAGCTCATCGGATATTTTTCACGTGATTTGTTCCGCCTTGCGTTTCAGTATGACCTTGCAACGGGATTTCTTCTTCTTGTGCTCGGAACGGTGCTTCTGATATATCCGGAGCATGTGATTGCGTTTTTCTGTACGGTATTCGGAATTCTAGTTCTCGCGGACGGACTTTTCAAAATTCAGATAACGTTCGATGCAAAGCGCTTCGGAATAAGAAAATGGTGGATGATACTTTCCGTCGCTGTGCTTGCTATTGTTTTTGGAGGAATTGTTATATTCAGCTCACTCGGAAACTGGAGCGTGATGTCTGTCATGCTCGGCCTTGCACTTCTTTTTGAAGGATTACTAAATATATGCACGGTGATAACGGCGGTGAAGATAATCCGTAATCAGAAGCCGGATATAATCGAAATTGACTGTTCGGAAAGGAAGGACTGATATTTCATGCGTTTTTCAAGAGCGGTTGTAAAATACCGCGTGCTGATACTTGTTCTCGCTGTTCTTTTGCTTGTACCCTCGGTAATAGGCATGATAAACGTGAGAATAAATTACGATATGCTTGACTATCTGCCGTCTGATATGGATACGGTAATCGGACAGAACAAGCTTATGGAAGAATTCGGAAAGGGCGCATTTTCATTTATAATAGTTGAAGATATGCCTGAAAAAGATGTCGCGAAGCTGACTGAAAAAATCAAGGCTGTTGACCATGTCGAAACCGTGCTCTGGTATAATTCGATAGCCGATATGTCCATACCGATGGAGATCATTCCTGAGGAGCTATACAGCGAATTCAACCGCGAAAACTCAACGATGATGGCTGTATTCTTTGACAGTGCCACGTCGGCTGATGACACAATGAACGCGATAAGAGAGATACGTTCCATTGCGGGAAAGCAGTGCTTTGTTTCGGGAATGTCAGCGCTCGTCACCGACTTGAAAGATCTTTGCGAAAAAGAAGAGCCGATATATGTCGGTATCGCGGTTGTGCTCGCACTTCTTGCAATGATGCTTTTCCTTGACGGATGGCTCGTTCCGTTCGTATTTCTTGCGTCAATCGGAATTATGGTTGTCATCAATCTCGGCACAAACTACTTCCTCGGCGAAATTTCGTACATAACAAAGGCGCTTTCCGCCGTGCTCCAGCTTGCCGTCACCATGGACTATTCAATATTCCTCTGGCACAGCTATAACGAGCAGAGAGAGCGCTTTGACGACAACAAAGAGGCGATGGCACACGCCATAAACGAAACGCTGACAAGCGTTATAGGTAGCTCCGTTACGACTGTTGCCGGCTTTGCTGCCCTCTGCTTTATGAGTTTCACGCTTGGCAGAGACCTCGGCATAGTAATGGCGAAGGGCGTTGTTCTGGGCGTTCTCGGATGCGTTACGGTTCTTCCCGCTATGGTCCTTCTTCTTGACAAGCCTTTGCAAAGAACAAAGCACAAGTCGATCATTCCCGATATGAATAAGGTCGCGTCGGGCGTGACAAAGAAATTTCCGATATTCCTCTGCGTATTTGCGCTCTTGATTGCTCCCGCATTTTACGGATATAAAAAGTCAAACAGCGAGGTCTATTACGACATGGGGCAGTGTCTGCCGGAGGATATGGAATACGTGATTGCCAACTCCAAGCTCTCGGAGGATTTCAACATAGCATCGACCCATATGGTGCTTGTTGATTCAAGCCTTCCCGGCAAGAGCATCCGTTCGATGATAAATGAAATGGAAAAGGTGGACGGTGTCAAGTACGTACTCGGGCTTGAATCCGTTGTCGGCTCAGCTGTGCCGGAGGAAATCATTCCCGAAAGCATACTGAGTATACTCAAAAGTGACAAATGGGAGTTGCTCCTTATAAACTCCGAATACAAAGTTGCAAGTGACGCTGTGAACGATCAGATAACGGAACTGAACGGGATAATCAAAAAATATAATACTACAACCACGATTTGCATTTTTGCACAAAACGAAAAGGACGAACAGTTTTGACTGTTCGCCCTTTCCGCGCGATGGCTTTTGTTTCTCATAATTAATTTTTATGAGAAAAAAGCAAAGATAAAAAAGATCTCTTTTCTATCTTTGCTTTTTATTTTGGTGCGATTTTAATGAGTATCTTTTTGGCAGGCATATTTTTCAGGCGTAAAGTAATCGTCAACAAGGTAATCTATCCCTGCCTTGCGAGCCTGAACCAACTGATAGCCTCGTTTTATACGGTAAGTTTTTCCGCCTTTTATAAAATGAGCTCCGGTTTGGTGAAATCTAAATGCTACTTTTTTCTCAACACATTGCCGACGAAGATCGAGAATCCAATCGTAATTACATGGGCGTGCATAAACTCCGGACTCGCCGCCTACGGAAACCTCGTCTATATCATCGTCAAGATATTTGGAAATGTTAATATGCTCAAGCATAGGCGCTACTATTATTGATTTATGTTTTATCGGTAGCGATTTGAAAATGGGAAGGCGATAATCAGCCATTTCCTGATTTTCAACAGTACAGCCTATAAGCACGTTTTCATAACCATCTCCCCAATCGGACGGCAGACACTCTTTGAGTCTATCTATTCGTTTGGTGAAAAAATAGAAATAGCAGTCATCTCTCAGACGCATCATCTTCCAACATTCTTGCCGCCATTCATCAGCATCTTTAAGCAAAAAATCTGATGTAAAGCAGGTAAATATTATTTTTCCGGACGGAATTTTATAGCTCCCGTCGCGTTTCTTTTTTACGGGCAAGTCAAATTGTCCGGTTTTGCGACACAAACTGCTTGATATTTCGGCTCCGTACATTTCATCTTGCCGATATACATAGCAATATTTACATCCGGGACTTATTTTAGTGCATCCGTGCCATGGATTCCAATCGGCGTATACATTTTCTTTTTCGTTCATTGTTGTTCCGACTTATTTTTTATTTGTGATTTTATTTTATACCTCTATATGTGATTTGTCAACATTACGGACGATTGGTATAGGTCGATTTTTCTTTTCTATAATTACCTGATACAACTCTACTCCGAAAAGATTTGTATTGAAAATAATCGTTTTAGATGCTATAATAAATTTATAATAACTTGATGCGACAAAAGGAGCGAAACGATTACATATGGCAAACTTCACGAAGCAGGCAATAAAATCGTCCTTTATGAAGCTGCTTAATGAGCAGCCTTTGAGCAAAATCAGCGTACGGGATATTGTCGAGGACTGCGGAATAAACCGTAACTCTTTTTACTATCATTTTCAGGATATACCATCACTTATTGAAGAAATAATCAAAGAAGAAGCGGATAAAATAATTGCACAGTGTCCTACTGTAAATTCTCTTGAGGAATGCGTTGATCTTGCATTCAAATTTGCTTTGGAAAACAAAAAAGCGGTGATGCACATATACAATTCTGCAAATCGTGACATTTATGAGAGATCCAAAATGAAGGCCTGCGAATACATAGTCACTGCTTACTGTGATACTGTTTTCGGAAAAAATGCCGTCAGCGAATATGATAGGGCAAGCGCTATAATGTTTCTTAAGTGCGAGCTTTTCGGACTTTCATATGAGTGGATAGAAAAGGGAATGAAAGATGATGCCATAAACGAAATGTATCATATAATTGAAATGAGTCGAGGATTTTCGGACGAAATTATAAAAAGAAGCAAAGAAAAAAGTTCAAATGAGAAAATTTAAAAACAAACCTGAAAAATTTCTTTTAGCTTTTTATTTCACGAGTAGAGTCGCAGAGAACGACTCTACTTTTTTATTATATTATATTTTGAAAAACACCAGCTTAATGTCCGGTTCTCATCTCATAATATAGAAAACGGTACAACTATTGTTGCACCGTTTTTTACTGATCAGTTGTTTTTGAGAAATTCCTCAACTTCATCCATCGTTGGTATTGATGGTGACGCTCCTTTCCTTGTTACCGCGATTGCAGAAGCGGCAGAAGCTATTCTAAGTGCTTCTTCGGCTGTCTTTCCCGATGATACGGATGAGATAAAAAATCCTGTAAAAGTATCTCCGGCGGCAGTAGTGTCAATTGCTTTAACCGGGAAAATTCCAAATGAATATTTTCCGTCTTTACCGCTGTATCGTGCGCCTTTGTCTCCGAGTGTGAGAACAGTACTTATTCCCGGCGCTTTTTTTTCAAGCTCTGAAATGATTTCATCAGGATCGCTTTTTCCTGTCATATCATAGCCTTCGGTTTCATTCAAAAGCATATAATCGACAAGGGAAGTGTCAACACTTTTCAGTGATTCATCCATAGGAGAGGGGTTAAGAACGACCTTCATCTTTTTTGCTTTTGCCTTTTTCATTATAAGGTCAAGTGCATTTATTTCGTTCTGAAGAACGATAAAGTCGCCTTCCGAAAACTCGGAAAGGACTGAATCAATATATTCTTCGGTCATGCATCTGTTCGCACCGCCATAAATTATAATACGATTTTTTCCGCTGGGGTCTACCTCGATTATCGCATGACCTGACGGAGCGCTAACCTTTTTTATAAGATGAGTATCAACACCTGCATCCGAAAGTGCATTTACGAGAATATCTCCGTCATCACCGACACATCCTGCGTGAAAAACATTTGCACCAGCTTTGGCAAGCGAGATGGATTGGTTAAGTCCTTTCCCACCGCAAAATGTTTCGCGTTTGAGCGCGCTTATAGTTTCGCCTGGAGCCACAAAATGATCTGTACTGTAAACATAATCACAATTAAGCGATCCAAAACTAAGAATTTTCAAGTTTGTCCACTCCTTATTTTATATTTTCGGGGAAGAAATCAAGAGTTTTCTTTGCCATTTCTCTAATTGAAACTTTATCAAAGCCAAATATCGATGCACAAAGTGTGTCATTTACTCTTCCACCCCAATATTCGGGGATATTGCTTCCACCAAGAGCCACACCGAGTATTGAACCGGCAGTAGCGGCATTGCAGTCTGTATCAAAACCTTCGCTTACTGAAAGGCATACTGTCTTTCCGTAGTCTTTTTCTCCGTAAAGAAGGGAAGCGGCGACGATTATTGCGTTTGAAATTGTATGGCACCAATCATAGTTATTTTTTTCGTTCCAATTTGCGTGGAGCTTTTTCCATACGTCTTCAATGTTTACTCCGTTTTCATAATCGGTTATAACTTCATTTATGCTTTCATAAAGTCTTGATGTTTTAGGAATGTACGCAAGTCCTGTTTTTATAATTTCTTTGATGTCATCGGTCCCGAAAGCTGCAGCAATCATAGCGGAAACCCACATTTCACCGTAAATGCCGTTTTTGACATGAGAAATTGACGCATCACGGAAAGCCATAGAAGCGGCTGTTTTAGGATCGCATGGATTTACATAGCCAAAGAAGTCTCCGCGTATCTGAGCGCCGATATATTCTCTGTAAGCGTTCTTATATACAGCTGAAACAGGAGGACGGAAGCCGTTTACAAAGTTTCTGTAAGCAACACGTTCTGCCGTGCAATAAGCGTTCTTGCCCTGACGCTCTATCCATACGTTCATAACGTCGTTGGGTGTAAAGTCACGTCCGAATTTTTTGAGAATTATATATCCTATGAGAATGTAGTTTGTGTCATCATCAACGGGCATCATTCCAAAGTCTGAAGGATAAGCTCTCTTGTCAATAGGGAAAGAAATGTCCTTCATAACCTCTTCGGTTATCTCTTCTCTTGATATATAACGTGATATAGGATAGTTATTTGTTCTCTTGAGAATCTCATCAAGCGTAGGCTTGAGAATTCCTTCAATGGGCTTTCCGAGATAACATCCGCATATTCTGCCAAGCCACCCACCGTATACTTTATCGGCAACAACATCTTTTTCGGGCATTTTGAGTTTCGCATGTTCTTCGCTGCAAAGTCTGCAGATGTGTTCATAATCGGAAGGTTCTGTATATTTGTAGTTTTCTACCTGTTTGGCATCACGAACCATTTTATAAAGAATGTCTGCAATCTCGTCTTTTTCGAATGCTTCGGGCATTGATGCCACAGCGTCGAAAAGTGAGGCATATTTGCTTATATCCTTGCCTTCATCTATACTCTGTTTGTATTCTATTTTAAGCGTTTTGCTGTATGACTCCCATGAACTCCAATTATTATAGTCGGGAAGATCGTTTGTATTATCGGAGCTTGTATTGTTTTCAGTAGTTTCGCTTGCAAAGCTGTCGAGTGTTACACCAAAAACATCTGCCATTGAAATAAGGTGAGCAAGATCGGGAGTAGCTCCGCCGCTTTCCCATTTCTGTATAGCCTGTCTTGAAACTCCGAGAAGCGCACCGAGTTTTTCTTGGGAAAGTCCCATGCGCTTTCTTTCGCATATTATTTTTTCAAAATTGAACATTGTGGTTTTCCTCCAAAAACAAATAAATTTCCACATTGCTTATTGTAACCGAAACATTGCAATAAGTCAAGCAAATTATAGAAGCTAATGGAGTAATTTAAAAAATTTCTTTATCTCGTAAATCAATTGCAAATAAATTTCATTTATTGATAGCAAATAAAATATTTTTCTATTGAAAAAATTTTTGATATATGATATATTTATAGAAAATTTTATTTAAAAGGTCGTTATTTTATTAATGAAAATTGTAGTTAAAGTAGGCACATCAACGCTTACTCATGTCACAGGATGTGTGAACATAAGAAGAATAGAAAAACTGGTTAAAGTACTCAGCGACATTAAAAACGCAGGAAATCAAGTGATACTTGTTTCTTCCGGAGCCATTGCTATGGGAGTAGGTAAACTCAATCTTGAAAAACGCCCCGTTGACATTGCAGGGAAGCAGGCGGCGGCAGCGGTGGGGCAGTGCGAGCTTATGTACACATACGACAAGTTGTTTTTGCAGTACAATCAGACAGTGGCTCAGATCCTTCTTACGGCTGAAGACCTAAGAACCCCGGACAGGCACATGAAATTTGAGAATACAATGCAAAAGTTGCTTGAACTTAGAGCGCTTCCGATAATAAACGAAAATGATACTGTTTCGACGGATGAAATAAAAATCGGAGATAATGATACACTTGCGGCAATCGTTGCCGAAAGTACGGGGGCGGATCTTCTTGTTCTCATGTCTGATATAGACGGTCTTTATGATAAGGATCCGCACAAATTCGATAATGCTGTACTTATTCGTGACGTATTTGATTTGAACGACGATATAATGGCACTCGGAGGAGATGCCGGTACGGCACGCGGAACAGGCGGAATGGCGACAAAACTTCAGGCGGCAAAAATAGCAAATTCCGCAGGTTGCGATATGATAATAATGCAGGGAGACAACCCCGAAAGCTTATACAGTATAATCGACGGAAATCCCATAGGAACAAAATTTCACGCAAAGAGAGTATAAAGAAAATGCAAACTCAAGAAATACTTATAAGAGCCAAAAACGCAGCAAAGGAAATGCACAAATTCGGGACCGACGATATCAATCTGGCGCTTGAATATATGGCAGATGCACTTATTGAAAATACAGACGTTATATTGTCTAAAAACAAAATCGATGTTGATGCGGCACGTGGTAAGATAAGTGACGTTATGATAGATCGGCTGGCTCTTGACGAAAGTCGCATAAACGGAATGGCAAAGGGAATACTCGACGTAGCAAAACTGCCTTCTCCCGTAGGAAACATACTTGATAAAGTAAAGCGTCCGAACGGGCTTATAATTGAGAAAATAAGTGTGCCTATGGGAGTTATCGCTATAATCTACGAAAGCCGCCCTAACGTTACTTCCGATGCAGCATCACTTGCACTGAAAAGCGGTAATGTGTGTATACTTCGCGGCGGAAAAGAAGCTTATAACTCATCAAAAGCAATTACGGAAGCACTCAGATATGGGCTTGAAAAAGCAGGCTTGCCCAAGGATGCGGTTCAGATGGTCGATGATATTTCAAGAGAAAGCGCAAAAGAGCTCATGCTTGCCAAGGGATACGTTGATCTGCTTATACCGAGAGGTGGTGCAGGTCTTATCTGCACCTGTGTCGAAAATGCGGTTGTTCCTTGTATTGAAACAGGAACAGGAATATGCCACATTTATATTGACAAAGATGCAGATTTTTCAAAAGCGCTTTCTATAGTAGAAAATGCAAAGACAAGTCGTCCTTCCGTTTGTAATGCTGCAGAGGTTTGTCTTGTCCATAAAAATATAGCATCAGAGTTTCTTCCGCTTTTGAAAAAGCGTCTTGTCGACGACAGAGCGGAAAAAGGATTAAAGCCTGTAATACTCAAGTGTGATACCGTCGCGCTGAATTATATTGATGCAACAAAAGCGGAATCAAGTGATTTCGACACCGAATTTCTTGACTATATCATGGCTGTAAAAGTAGTGGATTCTGCACAAGATGCGGTAGAGCATATTGCGGCACATTCAACAGCACATAGCGAAGCCATAATTACGGAAAACAAGACTACAGCCGACTATTTTCTTTCAAATGTTGACAGCGCCGCAGTATATGTCAATGCTTCGACACGTTTTACCGACGGAGGAGAGTTCGGACTTGGCTGCGAAATGGGAATATCCACGCAAAAATTACATGCGCGCGGGCCTATTGGTCTTCGTGAACTTACAACATATAAATATATTATTCACGGCAACGGTCAGATTCGCTGAGTGAAAAGGAGAAAAAATGCTTAAGATCGGATTTATAGGCGCAGGAAATATGGGATATGCGCTTGCAAAAGCTGTAAAAAACAGCGCAGTTGATACCCGAATTTATATATCAAACAGAACTAAAGAAAAAGCTGAAAAAGTAGCCTCAGAACTTGGAATATTGGCTTCAACAAATGAGGAAATAGCCGAAAACTGTGATATTATTTTCTTTGCCGTAAAGCCTAATATATTGCCTAAAATGATAGATGGCATAAAAGGAATTCTTTCCAAACGCAATAATTTTACAGTGGTAAGTATGGCGGCGGGTATAAATATTGAAAAATTAACTTCTTATCTTGGTTTTTCGTGTCCTATTATAAGAATTATGCCGAATACTCCTGTTTCAATAGGAGAAGGGATGATTTTATGGTGCGCTAATGAGCTTGTGGGCGATAAAACAAAAGCACTTTTTAATGATATTCTCGAAAAATCGGGAATTCTTGACGAAATAAATGAATCTCTTATTGATGCGGGAAGTGCTGTTTCCGGTTGCGGGCCGGCATTTGTATATATGTTTATTGAAGCTTTTTCAGATGGCGCGGTAGAATGCGGTCTCTCGCGCGAAAAAGCGCAAAACTATGCGGTTCAAACACTTATAGGTGCGTCTTCGATGGTTAGCAAAAGCGGTATGCATCCGGGAAAGCTGAAAGATGCAGTATGCAGTCCCGGCGGTTCAACTATCGCAGGCGTCCATGCACTTGAAAACGGGGCTTTCCGTGCAACCGTTATGAACGCTGTAAAGGCATCGTTCGATAAAACGAAAAAGCTTGGAGACTCGTAAAGCAAGAGCGAACTTCTGTGCAAACAGAAAATACGGACGAGTGAGTGGTAGCAGAAAACAAAGAACCTGCCCACTTATGCAAAACGACTATTTTGTAAGCGAAGAGAGCGTGTTCCGAAAGGAATGAACGAGAGGGGAACACGCTCGCGGAGCGTTAATTACACGGGAAATAAGCTCCTTAAATGCGACTGTATGCCTATATATCGAATTATACAAAATAGAAAACGGATATAATTTAACATTTTATCCAGTCCCTGTCAGCAGGGAAGTGTAGTGTATTTTAAGAGTAGATTGTATGAAAATACAATTTACTCTTTTTTTGTTCTTTGCACCTTGTACTCCTATCGGAGATGAGGTGTTTTTTTGTGTCTAAAGCTTCGCGCTCGTACTTGTTGACCGTTCCGGCAGACGTTGAATCAGACGGCTACAGTCAAGAAGAAGTACAGGAGCGACTAAAGAATTATACATATATCGGACAGCTTGAACAGGGTACAGAAGTAAACGAAACTACAGGAAAGTGTTATCTGCATTGGCAGATATACATTGAGAACGGTAATCCTATTGGCTTTGATGTTCTTCGTAATAAGTTCGATAAAAAAGCAATCCATATAGAGAAGCGTGCAGGCACGAAAAAGCAGGCATACGATTATTGCACGAAAGAGGATGAAACCTATCAAGGTATTCGCATACAGAACGGCGAGATAGAGCTTGAAGACAATAAAGGCAAGCGAACCGACCTTCAGAATATCGCTGATGAAATGCTTGTCGGAGCTACAGAGGATGAAGTCCTTATAAAATATCCTCAATCGGCACATTGTATGCCATACATCCGCAAATTAAGAGAAATGTATATCAAGCGTACATACGGCGAAAAACTCCGCGAGGATATACAGGTCACATACATATACGGCTCGTCCGGCGCAGGTAAAACAAAGACTATTTATGATACTTATGAATTCAAAGATATATATCGCGTTACCGATTATGAACACCCATTTGACAACTATAATTACGAACCGATTATGGTCTTTGATGAATTTTCTTCGCAGATTAAAATAGAGCTTATGCTCACGCTCCTTGACGTATATCCCGTACAATTGCCGTGCCGATATAACAATAAGTGGGCGTGCTATGATAAGGTCTACATCATAAGTAATAAGCCGATTGAAAGACAGTATAATGACCCGTTCAAGCCTATAACGGACGAACAGGAAAAAGCCTTTCGACGGCGAATACATCACGTTATATATTACGGCTTCGATAACGACGGCAAACCGTTCAGCTATACGGAAGCTCCGAAGTCGAGAAGTCCGACAAAATCATATCTGCCGTACACAACAATAGCAGATGATGATGAATTGCCATTTTGAATACAAAGGAGTACAAACAATGAAAGACATCGTAATATCGCTTTTTGACCGAACGGGCAATTGGTCTCGCCCGTATCTTGAAGCTGGCTATACCGTATATCAGATAGATATACAGAACGAGATACAAACTGACGTTATGACGTGGAATTACAGAAAAATTCCGAAAGAGCGCGTTTGGTGTATTCTCGCTGCCGTCCCTTGTACCGACTTCGCTTATAGTGGCGAGGAGTGGTTTCCACTCAAAGACAGAGACGGACGGACAGCTAAGAGCTGCGCTCTTGTCAAAAAGACTATGGAAATTATAAACTACTTCAATCCTGGAGTATGGTGCATTGAAAATCCAAAGGGAAGAATACGAGTTCTCAATCCCGAAATCGGACAAGTCAAGTGTATTTTTAATCCGTATCAATACGCAGGATATAACGAGGTAAACCCCGATAATGACAGATACCCGAAAGAGACCTGGCTATATGGTGAATTTACAGTCCCGTATACTTCGCCGCTTCCTATGTTGTCGAAGTACAGAAAAACAAAATGGACAGACGAGTTTATTTCTGAAATGTCACCTATCGGAAGTCAAGAGCTGAAAAATCTTCGTTCCGTTACCCCTATTGGATTTGCAATAGCTTTCTACCGTGTAAACGAACAGAGCGTAGGGAAGTGTCCTATATCTCTTGGTATGAAAGGCAAGGTGTTATATGTTTAACGTAATGATAACACCGCTTATAAACTTTATATTCACGTTCGCAAATATCATTAAATACATTTTTTAAAACAAAGGAGTACGCATTATGACTATCGATTATGAAAACGTTCAAATTATTTCAAACATTCCCCTTGCTTCAAAATCCTTTCGCGAATACACTTTAACTCTCGGACTTATACCCGACCTTGATATGTTTATCGTGTGGGAAGACAAAGGCAGATTGCTTGGCGAAACGGCAATATTCAGCGATAAAGAAGAAGCGTACAGGAAGTACGCACAGATGATTATTACACATAAAGAGAGGATGTAAGAATATGAAATTAAACGAAAAAGAATTCACGAACCTTAAACGTCTTGCGGATATCGAATTTAATGTTTGCGATTGTAACAATTGCCCGTACTTTTCTTCCTTTACTTGCGTAAAAGATTTTGATGCTCAATATTGTGAAAGAGTTCTCGCTGAACGTCTTGCGTTATATGAGGATATAGGCAGAGATATTCTCGATATACCCGAAGACGAGTGTATATCGCTTGAAGTGCTTGAAAGTGCTTTCAAGATAGGCGTAGTTCTTACTGTTGTGTCGGAACACAACAAAACCGCAAAAGCCATTTATAATACCGTCGTTGCGACGATAGACAAGGTGCTTGGCGAAAAGAAAGACGGTGAAATAAATGATGAAACGTAAGCCGTCTGCTCGTACTTGGAAGATTATGCAAGAGGTTGCCGCAGAAATCCTTACTGCCTTTATGTTCTCTAATAATATGGACGAAGTTCATAGAACGTGGCAGAATTTATATAAGTGTTATGGTTTGAATAGCGACCCTTATACGGGGTGTCCTTGTTCTGACGAGGAATACGCCGATAACACGGTCAGTTATCAAAAAGAGCTTATGTTTGAAAGGTATGGTCATTGTGATGGACTATGAAACTATAGCGAAAGTTGTTGCTTCGGTTTCTTATGAGGTTTATCTTCAGATTTTGCCCGAATTTATTCAATATCGTTTCGATTGTTCAATGAGGGCTGTTGAAGAATATGTTGATGAATATTTTTCTCAACGTAACAACAACAAAAACGGCGATAGCCGTGAAAATAAATAAACATAAAAAAGAAAGGAATTTTACTTATGGAAAACAACGAAAAAAGAGAATTTATTGAGGTTAAGCTCATTATCAAAAAGAGAGCTTATATCGACAAAAACGGCGAGCGCAGACAGGCACTCGATTACTCCTACCATTGCCCGGTGCGTAACCGTGACATCAAGCTTACGCCCGTGTTTAAGTCTGACGGCTATGTAAATACAGAGCTGCTCGGTATGCTTTTGCAGGACGATACAAAGCCCGTAACTCCTACAACGGCAAGATAACAAAAGTTCTTCTCACGGTAGCGCGCCCGTGTAGAGATAAAAAATAGTGCAGGAAAGGAGGCGCATAGTTTGGTAAAAAGTATTGTTGATTCTATCGTAGAAGCCATAACCGGACTTCTTGGTGGTGTCGGTCAGTCTATTGTCGGTGTATTTGAAGACCTCTTTATTGTTTCGACCACAGGCGAAGGTGGTGCCGTTACGAAGTCGATTTCGACTCTCGGTATATGGGGACTTGCATTTCTCGGCGTAGGCTTTGCGTCCACTCTTATGTGGACAATACTCCGCAAGATATAAAGCGGATGGTTCCTCTTATAAAAATAAAAAAATACCTCAAAAGAGGGCGGGCGAAACGCCCGCCCTCTTTTCGTGAAAGGAGAATTATGCGATTAAAAAATAAGCGCAAACTATATTTATGCTTTATGCTTGTGTTGATAGCTTTGTGCGCTTTGGCTTTTGCCGTTTCTGCTGCCGTTGTTGCATTTACGTTGTCTGCTTCATCTGATAGCATTACGTTTAATGCCGTTGATGGTGCAGACTATTATATAGTCCGCGCTTATAGTTACGGCTCGACTATATCTGCCGACACAGGCGTTCAAATGCGTGTTCTTGATACTGTTTCCGGTAAAAGCAGTTATACGATTTCTTATTCAGATATGGCTTCTGATTTGAAAACTATGCTTTCTGCCGGTCCGGTTACGTTTTGTGTTTTTGCTTATAAAAGAAGTGCTGTTAAGTTGCCTTCTCCTGTGTTGACTATATCCGGCAATATGGCTTCTTGGAACGCCGTGGAACACGCCGATAAGTACGGAATTCAGATTACTTCTGTTGCTTCGGGCGAAGATGTTGTGCTTACTACATTATCAGGTACGTCTTACGATTTGTCAACTCTTGCCGCTGGTACATATACCGTTTCTGTTTCGGCTGCTTCTACTGATGTTGATAATTATCTTCCGAGTGATTTTTGTACTCCTGTTCGGTATTCCAAATCCGTTAAGCTTTCCGAGCCGACTAATGTTTCTATAAACGGTTATGTTATTAGTTGGTCTAATGTTGAAAACAATTCGGGATATAAGGTTATATACCGTAAAGTTGGTGGCTCTGGCGAAATATATCAATACGCCGAAATTGCAAAGGACGTTACACAACATAATTTAACCTTGTCAGCTGGCGGCGAGTATTCTATTTCTGTTATTGCGTTAGGCACAGGAAATTATACAGACAGTGACGAAAGCGCGAGTGTAAGTTATACTCCGAAATTGTTTGCTCCCGTTATATCTTTGTCGGACGGTCGTATTGTTTGGTCGGCTGTTACAAATGCAACAAGTTATTCTGTTAGTTTTTTTGATTCGTCTGGCAATTCGTTATATAGTTGTGACACTACAAGTCTTAACTATATTGTCGATTTAGTTCGTCCCGCTATGGTTTTGTCGCCCGGTAATTACACAATTAAGGTTACTGCTTCTGCGGACGGATATCTTACAAGTGATTATAGTAATGCCCTTGATTGTACTGTAAAAAGTATTGCTGCTCCTGTGCTGTCTGTTTCAGGTAATACCGTATCTTGGACTGCTGTTGCTAACACGGTTGGCTATACTGTTTATTATTCGAAAGATGGCGGTGAAGAAGTTAATGATATATTGAATAGTGATGTATTGTCTTATGATTTTTCCTCATTAGCTGATGGCACTTATACTGTCAAGGTAGTTGCTAATGGTAGTTGTACCGAGGAAGCCCCGTTGATTTACTATTCAATGAGTGAATATAGCAATACCATTCAATTTACAAAAACGTCTGCTGCTTCAGGCGAAGGCTATTATATAACGTTTGCTAATATTGCTTATGATTCTAACTATGTTAGTAACGTTTATATCCAAATAGACGGTAAGGGCGATTGGATTACTGTTACAAATATCGGTGAATTGTTAGAATATAATGATGTTCATTACTTCTATATTTATTATTCTACAGATGCTCCTGCCGTACATATGGCTTTGCTTAATAATGATGGTGGTTACCCTGATATGGAAGATGCGTCTTTAAGTCAATATAATATTACAAACTCCGTTTCCGTTGCTACTGCAACAAAGGTTGTTATATCTGAACAGTGCGACATTGTTGTAACGGTGTTTGAAAACGGTTAATGTGAGGTGATATTTTGAAAAAAGTATTTTTAATATTCTTTGCTCTTGTTGTTATTTTCGGTATTTCTGTTATACCGTGTTTTGCGGCTGGCGAGCTTGTCGGACAGAGTAATCTTGTTACAGTCCAGCTTGCCAGACCAAAGTTATATTATGATCCTTCTTATACTTCTGGAGCGCGTTTGTCTTGGGACGCGGTCGGTTCTAATGGTGCCGTTACTCTTTATTATCAGTCTCATCAGATGTATCTTCGGGATGAAGCTGCTGTTGCTTATACAAACACTAACTTTACGACCAATTCTTCTTATGGCTTTTTTGAGTTGAATAGTTTTGCCTTTGATACATATAAGACCGACGGTAGTTCCTGGATTAAGTTTTATATTACTGAAACGGTTGACGGCGTAACGGTGCAGAGTAACGATATTTATGTTGATGTTTGTACAAAGCAGCATATAGTTGATACAAACAGCGACGGCTATGACGACAGTAGTTATACAGCTGGCTATAATAGTGGTAGCGAGAATTATAAAGGTTTAATCCTTTCTTTGTCTGGTATGACTTTGTCGTGGAATTCTTATGTCGGTGGCGAATTTGACCATTATATGTTGGTTATTACTTGCGACACCGATAATTACACTCAACCGAATTTCATTGAAGTTGATAAGTCTTTAACAAGTTATACATTGTCGAAATCAGATATCGAGGATTTCTATCAAGGTGAAGTTAATAAATTGATAGTTTCTGTTCAAGCTCAGAATGTTTCTGATAATACTGTTGGCGATGTTTCTAATTCAGTTACTGTTTATTATAATAGCACAGAATATTCTTTAGGTTATAACGAAGGACTTTCCGAAGGCTTTTTGCGTGGACAAAATTCTGCTGGCGCTGGTGATCTGACTGATCTTGTTCCCAAAATTCTTGGTGCAGTATCCGGCTTTTTTGTATCTACTACAGGTAGTATGACTGTCGGCGGTATATCTGTTTTGTCCATTATATCTGTTATTTGTCTTGCTGTTCTTGCATATTTAATTTTCAAGGTGGTGAATAAATGACAAAATTTTTTGTTGTCTTTCTTATATTTGCCCTTTTGATTTGCACTTTTGCAGGCGTCTATTTTAATTATTCTGTTGTTGATTATTCTGATAAAATCTTTTTCTATAATTATTCTGATACAGCTTCTTTTGGCCGTTCTTCTTGGCAAGCTGCTTTATCTGTTTTTCATTTGTTGGATTCTGTAGGCGATACTATCACTCGTTCGTTTGCTGGCGTTTTTGCAAGCAATGGATATCCTTTGCAGAAGTTTTCTTTTTCTGCTGGTGATATTGTTGAAGTTGACGGTGTCCCTGTTCAAATCACTTCTGATAGTTATATTATTTGTGGTTTTTATAATGCTGATGCTTCTTCTTTTACAGGTGCAAGCTATAATTATGACGGTTATACTTCTTCTGTTCTTGTAAAAAAATGTTCTGATGTTTTTGACTTTTCCGAAGATGAAACTATAGAGTGTACAATTACTTGTAAATGTACTTTGTGGGGGCGTCCGTTGAATAGGTTGTTCGGCAATAAAACTAAGATTGTTATGAAGAACGCTACTCATACTTATGTTTGGTATGATGAGTGCCATAATAAACGTTGTTCTACTATTGTAAACGCTGATGAGCTTCGGCTTGCTACTTCTGGATAAAACAAAAAAAGAGTGTTAGTCACTCTTTTCGTGGTCATTATTAAACATATTTTTTATAGCTGTTGCTTGCTTTTTAATGTAAGCGGATATCTTCTGCTTTATGGCTGCTGCTTTAGCTTGTCTTTCCTCTTGTTCGATTTCTCGTTGCCTTTGCAGTTCTGCCTTATGTTCGATTTCCGCTTGCATTTCAGGCTTCAGCGCACGTCTTATACTGATAATATCCGTTTCATTTAAAACGTTTCTGCGCCGATTCATTTCGCTTTGCAGTACGTTCACGATGTTGTATGCATATGTTACGGTGATGTTACTATGATCTGAAATATAATCAACATATTCACCACCTGCTATTGAAACTATGTTTACAAAATAACTTGTCGATAAGTTTAGGTAAGATGAAAGGTGGTTAATGTGTGTTCGGTTCTGCCAAACAGGATTATACATTGCTTCTTCTTGCGACGGTTGGTACTTTATCTTGTAGTACAGCTTTACGTCTTTGCTGTTAGTTAGATATACTTTTGCGTTGTTGGCAAAGTTCTTTACTTCTACTACATATATACCCGTGTAGTCAAGGACTACAACGTCAATCTGTGCGGTGTGTCCTTGCGCGTCGGATATGTTCACGTCGTGCAGAATGTTGTCATCGTCTGTAACGTACCTTATGTAGTCTATCGTCTTGTACTCGCCTTGTAATCCTTTTTCTTCTTTGTCGGTTGTGGTTGTGTATGTTGCGCAACCTCTGTATGAATATTTTGCATTTTTTTCCGCTTGTTTTATTGCTCGTGTTATTGCTTTGATTATTAGTCCTAACAATTTTATTGGTATTATTATGGATAGTGCCAATAATGTTATCATCGCTTTGATAATTTTATACATAGTTCGACCTCAAAATGCGTATTTACCAAAATTATAACAATTAAAAAATCTATTGTCAAGAGGGAAGTACCCTCGGAAAGGAAATTTATGATTGCATTGTACCTTGCGCTTATTCCCGTAGTAATGCTTGTGATAGCATTGCTCGTAGTCCGTCTTGTAGTAGCTATTAAGAAAACCAAGCTGAATAATCAGATTCGTAAGACGATATACAGCGAGCTTGTGTCACGTTCCGGCGAGAAAACGCCGAAAGAGCTTGAAGAGTATATGAAAATAATCAAAAAATATTAAGGTGGTGATAATTTGAAAAGATTAAAATTCTTGTTTGGTGTGATTTGCGCCGTTCTGTGCGTACTTGTGGCTTTTACTATGTCTGTATGTGCCGTAGACGGTGAAAATGTTACACCGATTGACACAATAGCCGAGACTACAACTCCGATTGTCGTTACCGAAGATAATGCCGTTACATATACAGCTCCGGACGGTAATACGCTCGAAGGCGTGTGCTATACGTTCCTGACGTTCTTCTTTTCGGCTGCAACGGTAGCTGCTTACGGTGAGTTCTTCGGTAAGTTGGCTATACTTCTTGTAATGTTCATTGTATCGTGGATTTTCCGCTCCGTGTTCGGACTTTTCAAGAAACGTAGGTGATTGTATGTCAGCTGCTACAATTATTCTTCTTGTCCTCGCTGTTGGCTTTGTGGTGCTTCTTCTGTTGCAGTTTATCCGTGCTACTCGTATCGGCAAAGGTGATAGAGTTGTCGCTATTACGGGTGAGCCTGGCGCAGGTAAAACGTTCAACGTCTGTGAGCTTGGCGAACGTCGTTTTTGCAAGCTGAAATTGGAATATAAACTTGGCATTATAAAAGGTGATGAACCGTCTGTTTACAGTTCTTTTCCAGCTAAAATCGGCGGCGAAATGACACACGTATTGAAAAGGGAACATCTCTTATTTCAAGAATTGCTTCCCGAAAATTGTGTTATTCTGATATCGGAGTTTTCCGAAATAGCAAGTAACCTTGATTATGCGAATCCTCTTGTAGTGCTATATCTTGATATGTGGATAAGGCTTATAAGGCACTTGTACAACGGTCACGTTATCATTGATGACCAAGCTTTCGGACAAGTCCTGATTAACATACGCAGGCGTACAAATACAGTCTACAGCCTTTCAAACTTCCGCCGTTGGCTTTTTATAACTCCGTTCTATAAAGTCAATGTAGACGTTCTGAAATGTATCGAAGACACTATCAACGTAAACAACATTGAAGAGGAAAATAACAATTATCTGTTTGGCTTCTTGCCGTATCGTTTTATGCACAAACAGAAGTATAATACAAGGTGCTATCAGGATGTTAAGTACACAGGCTTTACATTCAAAGCTCCTGACGAATGGCAGGACGATATGAAAACAAATTACTTGATAGACTTGTCGTGTACAAAGGACGAAGAAAAGGCATACAAAGAAGAAGGTCGAAAATATGCTCTTTATCGTATGTTTAAGAACGCTAAACAGGGAATAGAGGATTGCCTTGAATTGGCTGTACAAAATGATGATAAGGCTAAGATAATACGTTATACGGATATGCTCGAAAAGATGAATTCGGCAAAGGTTGAAAGTGAAGTCACGAAGTGACGAGCTGCCTTTAGGGGGTGTGCGAAGTCGGGGGTTGCTTTACGCACCCCCGACACAGCACGTCGTTATTGTAATTATACAAAAAAATATGTTTTAATGAGGTGAAAATATGATTATACTTATAATTGCTCTTTTTATACTTTGCGCTATGTTTTTATTTCTTGCGGTTGCAGTCACAAGAAAACTTACTCCTGTTGTAAAAGACAAGAGAACCGTACATTATTTGAAATTGGATTATAAATATTGTGATGATGTTTATAACTGTTATAAAAGATTTGAGCTTAGAAAAAATGACCGTAATTATGAACAGGGCGATATAATAAAGTTCATTCCGGTTGACAAAAATGTTATGATAGAACATAAAATTGAAAAGTGTGCTTACCAGATTGTAGATATCTTCCGTCCGGAAGATTACGAAGATGAATTAGGCACGGTAATTCGTGACGGTTATGTGATATTGTCAATTGCACCTTGCTATTATTCATTCAAGGACTGATTTATTCAGTCCTTTTTTATTTTGAAAGAGTTTCAGAGAATTATAACTTTTATAAAGTTGTCTCTGATTGAATATTGAAAGGCGAGGTGTCCGGCGTGCGTAGCTTGCGAAGTTCCGGCTTTGCCGTCCCTGGCTATCATAATAAAAGGATCTGCGCCTTAGTTGCGTTAGCTTTGCTTTCAAATGGATCTGTTTCTTTTCAAGAAAAGATAAGAAAAGTGGAGTAGTATTAGTAGTAGGAGTTTTCCAAGTTGTAAATGTGGTCGGCTTGCCGTCCATATTTTCAACGTGGTAAACTCTCGTGCCCAGTTTTCCACGTTGTAATTGTGGGGAGCTTGCTCTCCATAATTTCAATGTGGTAAACTGTCGTTATCCTGTTATGGCTTGTTCTTTATACAAGCGAACGGCTGCGCCGTGGCCGTTCGATTATTATACGGGAAGTGCCGTAAAGGTCGCGCGTGCGCACGCACGCGCATAGTGTTACCTTTACGGCACTTCTGTAAGTTGTAATTTTTTTAAAAAAGTCCTTGAATGGTCTATATTTTTCGACTTACAATGTTTTGTAAGTTGTTGTAAGTGCTTGTAAGAGCATTGTTTAAGTTTAACAAATGGAGCTGTGTATGTTTCACAAATTTTCAAAAATGGTCTTGACAAACAGAGAAGTGTCAGGTATTATACAGGCAAGGTGCAAGGATACTCTTAAAAGACAAGGCACTCTATTTTTTGTGTGATATCGAATTATACAAAATAGAAATTTTATATAAATCAGGGAAGTAAATAAAATAAAAAGCCGGATAAATCAAAGCTATTTTTCAAGTCTTGCTCTTATTCCGGTTTTTATTATAATTTTGTTTATTTCATTAAATGCATTTTTACAAGCGCTTTATATATTTTTTCTCCGTGCGGAAATATCATTATATCATCACGATTAAATTCTTTTAACACAAAAAGAAAAATAAAATACGCAAATACTGTAAGCACAATTGATATGACAGTTCCTACGGTCGGATGTCCTGCACGGTATATTGCATTATATGAAGTTAAAGTTAATATTGAAGCAAATCCCGACGCAACAATAGGCTTTATAATAAGTTTGAAAATATTTATTTCAGAGCTTACATATTTAAGCACAAACATAAAATTTACTGCCGCCATAACGAAATAGCTTACAAGAGTTCCTATAGGAGCACCCAAAATACCAATTGATTTAATAGACATAAGTGCACAGCTCACAACTGCTTTAGCTACTATTCCGCAGACCATCGATATTATGGGTTTTCTTTGATAATGACAAGCTTGAAGCGCTGCAGACGTAACCGTGAGTATCGCCGAAAAGAATATTGCCGGTGATAATATTGACAAAAGCGGTGCTGCGCTGTTTACGGAAGCTTCGTTTGAAAATAAAAGTCCCAATATCGGCTTGGACATAATTGCCATTCCGATTGCACATGGTATGGAGATTATTACCGTCATTTTCACTGAAGCACTGAGTACGCTTCTTTCTTTTATTTTATTTTCAGCTGCTCTGGCGGCGGATAGTGCCGGTGCAAGAGATGTTGAAATAGGATAAATAAATGCTGACGGTAAATGAAAAAGCGTTACTGCAAGTGTTGTATAATTTCCATATGCGGCTTCAGCCGCTTCTGCAGAAGAATATCGCTTTATAATATTTATTATTGTAAATGTATCTATTGTGCTGGTCAAATTAAGCGCTACTGAGCTTAGCATAACCGGTACGGATATAAGAAGCAGATTTTTAAGTATTTTCTTTGACGAGGAAACAGTTCCGTCATCCTCTGCAAGCGTATAGCTGTAGTCCTGTTTGTGTAAAAATTTTGCACATATAAGAAAAACCAACCCACAAGCTTCACCTATCGCAACGCCTGCTATCGCGTATGCCGCACAGATTTCTATACTTTTTCCCGTTCTTACAGCCCATGTTCCAAGAACTATTCCTAAAATAAATTTGCCTGCAGATTCTATTATTTCAGAGCATGCTGTGGGAAACATATTTTGGTGTCCCTGAAAATATCCGCGTATGGAACTTGATATACAGATAAGAAAAAGCGTTGGCGATATCGCCATTATAGCCCAGTTGGCATCAGCAGAACCCATGAGCTTTGCAAGTCCGCCCGCACCAAACAGCATTATAGAGGTTCCTATCGTTCCAAGAATAAAAAATAAGCAGACCGCTGTGCGGAATATCCGCCTAACTTCAGCTTTTTTCCCTTTTACTCTTGCTTCCGAAACCATCATTGAAATTGCTGTCGGAAGCCCTGCTGTTGACACAAGATACAATGTTGTAAACAGATTATAAGCTATATTGAAATAACTCATGCCTCTGTCTCCCAAAAGGTCATGCAGAGGTATTTTGAATAAAACCCCTATGACTTTTACAATTATATTGGATATCATCAATATGATCACGCCAACAATAAGTCGTGGTTCTTTGGCTTTGTTTTTCTGCATTGCTTTACCTTTCGGAACTTAATTATTATTCGGATGCCATATATAAATACTATTCATTTCAGAAGTAATATATTCTGATATTAATAATTGAAAAATATTATTCTTTGCCTATAAATTCTCTGAATACCGAGTCTCCCGGAATCAAGTGTGATGGCATCTCCGGAACGTTTTCGTATCTTTGTTTGAGCTCTTCAAATATTCTAAATTCATCTTTATTGCATAAATCATAATTTATAGATTCAAGTATATAATTTTTCATAACGTTTATCTCGTAAAGCATAAGCGAATTTATAACAAAATCAGCTTTTTTACCTTCCGGAATAATAACCTTTTCCTCATTTGCAACAACATCGTCCCAAAGTCCTATGGTTCTTGCGGGAGACGATGAGCGAAATTTGTAATCGCGAACAAGTCTGCGCACAAAACGTATATCTCTTCCTGAAAAATAATGTCCATAAGCCATAACATCTTCTGAGACGCTTATATAAATTGTTTTTCTTTTTTCATTTGGAATGTGGCAAAGGATTTCAGGATACATTGCCTGAATTCCTTCGAAAACAATAATCTCATTTTCCGCAAGTCTGTGAGGATGATAACCACTTCTTGTCTCTGTGCTAAAGTCAAAAGTTGGAAGCTGCGCTTCCCTGCCGCCTGTAAGTTCCGCAACACATTTGCCAAAATATTCAAGATCTATTGCGGCTGCCGATTCAAAGTCAGGCTTTGGTTCATCTTTTATTCTGTCCCTGTAAAAATCGTCTATAGAAACGACTTCCGCTTGCTTTCCGTATTTTGCGAGTTCCTTGAAAAGTATAGCTGCCGTCGTTGTTTTTCCGGAGCAAGAAGGTCCGGAAAGCATAATAAATCTAATATTTTTATCAGATGATATTTTTTCTGCTATATCAATTATTTGTGCTTTATAATTGTCTTCGCACAAAAGAATGAAGTCTTTAATTTCAGCTTCATTGTTAAAGAATTTTTCGTAATTTATCACTATGAAACACTCCTTATGAATTTTGTGAGTAAAATTCCTCCATTGTCCTTAATTTATTCTGTCCTTTTTCATTCTCCTTGTCAGACAAATATTCATACGGATATTTGTAGTCAAAGATTCTTTCTATTTTTCCTCCTGCAGTAGAAACAAGTTTCGATACGGCTCCCGCGCCAACAGAAAAAATAGAATGAACTTCCTCCATCATATATATATTGTAACGTCCCTCTGTACCGGGCAATGCAAAGCCTACGTTTTCAAGATTATCTACCGTGTTTTTCTGTCTGTATATATAATAAGGTATATACCCTGCATTTTTACAGGCAAGCTGAGTATAGTCCACGCATTTTGTGGTTTCACTGAATGTATTGCAGATATCGCCCGCATGGCTCGCAAAATCAGCTGCGCTCTTTATACAAAGCGTATGTACAGTGATATTATCGGGACGAAGTTCGATTATTTTATCTACTGTTTCAGAAAAACTACGGAATCCCTCAGACGGTAGTCCTGCTATAAGATCTGTATTTACATGCTTTATGCCGGAATTTTTAACAAGATCGTATGCACGGAAAAAATCATCCACAGTGTGATGACGGCCGATTATTTCAAGTACGGCGGGATTAAGTGTTTGCGGATTTACGCTTACTCTTGTCACGCCACCGTTTTTAATGACTGTAAGTTTTTCCTGTGTTATAGTGTCCGGACGTCCGGCTTCAAGCGTAAATTCTTCAAGACCATGAGTGTCTATGCACGAATTTATGACATCAAGAAGTTTTTTCAGTTGTTTTTCATCAAGAGTTGTCGGCGTTCCTCCGCCTATATACACGGTTGAAACAGTAAGTCCGAGCCTTTTTATTTCTTCGAATATGTCCTTTATATCATTGCACAGTTTTATAATATAATCGTCTATCAATGAAAGAAGCTTTGAAGAAGTAAATGAAACAAAACTGCAATAGCTGCATCTGGAAGGACAAAAAGGAATTGAAATATATACACTGCATGTTTTGGAATCAAGCTTTGAGATTATCTTTTTTTCTGTTGCTGCAATATCTGTTACAAGTGCGGCTTTCTTAGGGGAGACCAAATATTCCTTTGTCATATGACTTTTTACTTCGGTCTTTGTTTCGCCCGACGAAAGACCTCTCAAGGCGAGTTTGGCAGGTCTTACTCCTGTGAGTATGCCCCACTGAGGAGTTACTCCGAGAAGTGCTTTCCCTGCAGAAAAAAACGCTTTTCCGCAGGCTATACGTTTTAATGTATAGTCTGTATATTTGCCGGTATTAGGCTCCGAATAACTTTTTGTTATACTCTTCCCTCCCGAAGACAAACTTACAGTTGCTGTCACTCCGTTTTCATCAGATGTTATATCTACTATTGCTTCCGGTGAGCCTTCGGGCGCTGTATCGCATTTTGAAAACTTTGATGCAGGAAAAAAGAGCAGACAAAGCGTTTGAACATAATATTCATTTATATCTCCATTTATGGTAAGTTTCATTTTATAACATCCTTTTTAAGAAGTACTTCGCTGTCCATAACTATTGTTATTGGACCGTCGTTATTTATTGTATACATCATTTTTGCTCCGAAAACACCGGTTTGAACGTTGCAGACGGATTTTCTTAGTTCTGATACAAAAAATTCGTACAGTTCATTTGCTCTTTCAGGTAATTCTGCATCAAAATATTCCGGACGGTTTCCGTGTGAATAATTTGCACAGAGTGTGAAATTAGATACAACTATCGCGCTGCCGCCTACATCTGTAATTGAAAGATTAAGTTTGTCATTTTCATCAGAAAATATGCGCAGTTTTGCGATTTTTGTCGCCAAAGCGGAGGCGTCACGTTCGCTGTCGCCTTTTCTGACTCCGAGCAGTATCGCAAGTCCCGAGTCTATTTTGCCTGTAAGTACATCGTTTGAAATAACCTGAGCCGAACTGACCCTCTGTATAACGGCACGCACAGTTGTCAACCTCCGTTCTTTGCATATCCGCGCTCTACTGCAACTACGTCTTTTATGCTTTTTAGTCTTGCCATTATGCTATTGAAATGGGCAAGATTTTTGCACGCTACAGCTATATTGAATACTATCTCGCCTCCGGCGCGTTTCTGAGTGTTTATCTGTATTATAGAGACTTTCATATCAGCAAGAGTTGTGCTTATATCTGCGAGCATTGATATTCTGTCTTCTGTAATGACTTGCATAAGCGCTTCATATTGAGCGTGCTTTGAATCGGTCTCGTCAACTTCTTTCCATTCAACATTTACAAATCTGTCGTTTTCCTTTGATATTGAATTAAGCACGTTTGGACAATCTACCTTGTGTACGGAAATGCCGTATCCTTTTGTTATAAATCCAACTATATTATCGCCCGGAAGTGGATTGCAACACTTTGCAAATTTCACCTGACAGCCTTCAACTCCGTCAACTATAACACCCCCGTATGAGTGCGAAGAACGCGGCCTCTGAACAGTTTGCACCTGTGTTACATCTGTTATTTTGACTTCCGGCTCGGGCATTACAACACGCTCGAATTCTTCTTTGAGGCGTGATCCTACGGTTGTCATACTTATGCCACCGTAACCAAGCATACCGAAAAGATCTTCAGGAGAGTTCATCCCGAGCCGTGATGCTACTTTGCCTGTAATTTCGTTAAACTGTTCATCGGTAACATGCACGGGTGATATTCTGCGAAGCTCCGTTTGGATTTCATTCTTCCCTGCTTCAATATTTTCGGCACGTTTTTCTTTTTTGAACCATTGACGTATTTTAGCTCTTGCTTCGCTTGTGCAGGCAACTTTGAGCCAATCTCTGCTCGGTCCTTTGGATGCGGAAGATGTAATTATCTCAACGATTTCGCCGTTGTTGAGCTTTCGATCGATAGGCACGATCATACCGTTGACCTTTGCACCTATCATTCTGTTTCCTACCGCTGAATGAATGTGATATGCAAAGTCTATACAGTTTGCATTCTGCGGGAGCGTTATAACATCACCTTTAGGCGTAAATACAAACGTCTCGTCCTGAAATATATCTATTTTCAGTGCGTCTATAAATTCATCCGGATCTGCGGTGCTTGATTCATTTTCTATAAGTTTGGCTATCCACTCAAGCTTGCGGTCAAGATCACCGTCGCCTTTGTCGCCCGATTTATATTTCCAATGCGCGGCAATACCGTATTCAGCTATCTGATGCATTTCCCATGTTCTTATCTGAACTTCAAAAGGAATGCCGTCTCTGCCTATTACGGTAGTGTGTAGCGAGCGGTACATATTAGGCTTCGGTATGGAAATATAGTCTTTGAAACGTCCGGGCATTGAATTGAACATCTCATGGATTATTCCAAGCGCTGTGTAACATTCAAGCTCGGTATTTACGATTATTCTTATGGCATAAAAATCGTAAATTTCATCAAAACTTTTGTTTTGATTATACATTTTTTTATATATGCTGTAAACGGATTTTACGCGACCTTCAAGTGTGCATTTTATTCCGTTTTCGTTCATTTTTTCATGAATAAGCTTTCGTGTCTTGTTTATAAAGTCACGATTTTCACCGAATTTTCGTTCTATATCTGCGCTTACTTCCTCATATCCTATGGGATCAAGATAAGAAAGCGCAAGATTTTCAAGTTCCTGCTTGATTCTTTGCATACCGAGCCTGTGTGCAAGCGGAGCGTAAACATGCATTGTTTCAAGCGCTATCGTGCGTCGCTTGTTCTCCGGCTGAGCATCGAGTGTACGCATATTGTGCAGGCGGTCGGCAAGCTTTATAAATATTACCCGCACGTCTTTTGCCATTGCAAGAAACATCTTGCGAAGGCTCTCCATATGTGCGTCCTCTTTGTCTTCGATACGGATCTGGACAAGTTTCGTCAACCCGTCGACAAGTTCTGCAACCTGTGGGCCGAATTCTTTTTTAATTTTCTCAATATCAATTTTATCTGCACAGTCTTCAAGTGTGTCATGAAGCAACGCAGCGCATATCGAATCGGTATCAAGCTCAAGTCCCGCCACTATTTCAGCAACGGCTACGGGATGGCAAATATATTCTTCTCCGCTTTTACGGTATTGCCCTTCGTGCAGTTGCTTTGCATATTCGTATGCCTTTGTTATTTTTTCTATATTATATTTTTTTCCTGTATTTTCGAGAATAAATAGTAGTCTGTCAATTCCTGAAAACATTTGGTTACCTCGCTTTTCCGGACATTATCGGTGCTGCGAAAATGTCTTTCTTTTCTTTGAATTTCCGAATTGTTATCTTGTATTCAAAAAGTGATATTTTTTCAATTGAGATAAAATCCAATTGCTTAAAGGCAGCAAGCGCCACCCCTGTTTTTATGTATGAAGATGAGCCCGAAGAAATAAGCTGTTTTATTGTCACTACTCCAATGTCTCCACCAAGTGCTGAAATAAGTCCTCTGTAAATTGCAGAGCACTCTGATTTGTTTGGAACGTCAGACAAAAACGGGGTTCTTCCTTCAAAAATGAACTCATCACATTCTTTCTGCATTTCACACAGATTTGTTTTTGCTTCGTCCGAATAGTCTATGTCGCGCGCTATAAGCTGAATACTTTTCATTCCCCTGAACTCGTTTACATCTATTCCGCACAGTATATCAACTTCATCGCCCTGTGAAAAACCAAGCTCGGCAATATTGGCTCCGAAGAAAAGTGTTGTAAAGCTCTCCCCGTCACGAGTCAATATAAGCTTTGAGTGCTTTCCCATGCTCAATGGCAATACTTGCAATATCATAGCGTTTTTGAATATGAAAAGGGGTGTTGCATTGCCCGCTCCGAACGGATCAAGTCTGCTTACCGCGCGCACGGTGTCTTCATTTATTTCATCGGATTCAATCTCCGCATCAATAACGGTTTTCTGAATACTTTCGTCACGATCCAAGTGCTCTTTTGTATACTCGCTCAGCTTCTTTTTGAACTCGTTGAGCTTATCCCTTTCAACTGTAAGTCCTGCCGCAAGCTCATGACCGCCATACTTACATAATGTGTCCGAACATGCCGCAAGTGCCGAAGCAAGATTAAGTCCCTTTACACTTCTTGCTGAGCCTTTACCTATTACCCCATCGCCTTCGAATGAAATTAATACCGAAGGAAGATTGTACCGTTCGGTAAGTCTTGACGCTACTATTCCTATCACACCATGATGCCAATGATCGCTTGAAAGAACTATTACGTTTTCGTTTGATATATTATGTTCTTTTTCTATCTGACTGACAGCTTCAAGGAAAATTTCATTTTCAAGCTCTTGCCTGCGTCTGTTTGTGTTGCAAAGCTCATCTGCTATAATATCGGCAACTTTTGGAGATTCGGCAAGAAAAAGCTGAACGGCTCTTCCGGCATTACCTATTCTTCCAACCGCGTTTATACGTGGAGCAATGGTATATCCTATAAACGATGAAGTTATTTTTTTGGGATTGTCATAATCAATACCCGTAGCTTTGAAAAGCGCTCTTATACCGATTTTTTGAGTATTCTGAAGCATTTTAAGTCCGGATGAAACTATTATTCTGTTTTCACCTACCAAAGGCATAACGTCAGCAATAGTACCTATAGTTACAAGATCTATATATTGCTTGCACATATCGTTTATCACGGATTTATCGTAGCTTCCGTTGTTCTTTGAAGAAAGTTCAAGCGCACATATAAGCTTGAACGCCACTCCGACGCCCGAAAGCTCCTTGAAAGGATATTCGCAATCAGGGCGCTTGGGATTCACAACAGCTTCGGCTAAAGGAATGTCGCTGCGGCATTGATGGTGATCTGTTATTACTATATCAACTCCGATGCTTTTCGCATATTTTACGTCTTCCGTCGCGGTAATTCCGGTGTCAACAGTTATTATAAGCGTCGTACCGCTTTTTGCAATGCTGTCAATGGCAGAAAAATTAAGTCCGTATCCTTCATTTTCTCGTGCCGGAATGTAGTAATCCACATTCGCACCGTGCTCGTGAAGATACATGTACATTATCGATACCGAAGTAACTCCGTCTACATCATAGTCGCCGTAAATAGTTATTTTTTCTCCAGATTTCAGTGCTTCTTCAGTTCTTCTTACAGCCTTGTCCATGTCACAAAGCAAGTATGGATCATAAAGCTCGGAATCCGTTTTCTCCAGAAAGGCTTGAGCCGATATCGGATCTGTATATCCTCGATTTATAAGTAAACGGGCACATACAGGGCTTATTTTAAGTGAATCGGCAAGTGCTGATACAAGCTCCGGATCCTGAGTTTTTATAACCCATTTACTTCTGTCAAACATTTTTTCCTCCGCTCAGTTTTCTTTATCTGAGTATCTTCTGATTATTGCAAGCGCACACTTTATACCGTCTACGGCTGCGCTTGTTATTCCTCCGGCGTAACCGGCTCCTTCACCGCAAGGATATATATTATCAAAGCCTTCGGCTACATAGGTTTCGGGATTTCTCGGCATTTTCACAGGAGATGAAGTTCTTGTTTCCGGCGCGGTAAGAACAGCGTCCGATGCAGCAAAGCCCTTTATCTTTTTATCAAAATCAAGCAGCGCCGCAGATAAAGCATCCGGCACGAATTTAGGAAATACATTGCTTATGTTTGTAAGCGTTACCTTGCCACCCATATATGTCGGAATAACGCTTCCTATATGATTGTCCGAGTTTTTCAAAAATGATCCTACTGTTTGCGCGGGAGCAAAGTAGTTTTCCCCGCCAAGCTTATATGCCATTTGCTCGATATTTCTTACAAAAGCTTCTCCGCCGTCTACTGTACCGCCGAAATCCTGCGGCAGAACAGAAACGCATACTGCGCTGTTGGCATTTCTACCGTCTCTGGCATGACAGCTCATTCCATTGGTAACAACCCCATATCGTTCCGAAGCAGCAGCCGCAACTTCGCCGCCGGGGCACATACAAAACGTATATACTCCCCTTCCCCCAACATGAGTGGAAAGAGCATATTCGGCATGAGGGAGTATTCCGTCGTAGGCTGATTTGCCGTACATTGCAAAATCTATATTCTCCTGCAAATGCTCTATTCTGACTCCGACAGAAAAAGCTTTTGGGATTACCCAAAGATTGTCATTCCGCAGTTCGGTAACCGTGTCTCTTGCGCTGTGCCCCAGCGCAAGGACAAGCGCTCCGCATTCGATTTCTCCTGACGAAGTCCTTATTTTATTCACTTTGCCGAGACTTTCGCATATACCGTTCATTTTTGTATCGAAATAAACATCTGCGCCGAGACTTATAAGCTCTTTCAGCATGTTGTCAACAACGCCGACAAGATAATCGGTCCCTATGTGCGGTTTGGCTTCGTAAAGAATGTTCTCGGGAGAGCCAAGCTTGTGAAACGTTTCAATTACAAAGCTGCACAGATTATCGTTTATGCGCGTCATAAGTTTTCCGTCGGAAAAAGTTCCCGCTCCGCCCGCACCGAACTGAATGTTTGATTCTGGATCGAGTATCTGCTCGTTTTTGAAACGCGCGACGTCCGCCATACGTTTTTTTATATCAGATCCGCGTTCTATAACTATTGGACGATAGCCGTATTTTGCAAGTATATAAGCACAAAACATTCCGCCAGGACCAAATCCCACGACAACAGGTCTGCCGCAGAGCTTTTCGGTGCCATGCTTTGCCTCGATGCTTGAGTCTGCCACTTTGGTTATTTTATCGGCTGCGAGAGCGGCGACATCGTACAATTTGGTTGATCTCACATCGGCGGATACCGAATATACAAAACGTATATCGCTTTTCTTTCTTGCATCTACTGATTGCCTTGATATGTTGTAAGAGAGTATTTCATCTCCTGAAAAAAACTTCAAGAGTGCTTTCTCGGCTTTGCCGAAAGCATCGTCTCTTGAAGCTTTGATCGGTAGTGATATCCCTGATACAATAAAACGCTCTGTCTTTTTCAAGTCACTCATAATTTTATATTGAACCTGCCGATACGGCATAAGCCCATATAAGTATCGCGCAAAGGAGGGATATTATTCCGATTATTATATCGGCACGTCTGCTTTTTCTTATAGCGTAATCGTCCTCTGCCGGACGATCGGACTCATCGGAAACGTTTTTCTGCTTTTTTGAAAAAATACTCATCTTCCCTTACCTCCGGATTATTTTGAAGCCTTGCTTTTTTTCTCTGCGTCATCGTCTCGAAGCAGATTTGAAAGCTCGGTCTTGAGTGTGTTATAGTCGTAATTGCGTCTGAGCTGACCGTCAATCGCAAGTGATATCGTGCCGGTTTCTTCAGAAACAACAATAATTATCGCATCGCTGTTTTCGCTCATTCCTATCGCGGAACGATGCCTTGTTCCGAGATCTTTTATTATATCGTCATTTGTGGACATCGGCAAGAAGCATCCTGCTGCGCATATTCTTCCGCCGCGAATTATAACGGCGCCGTCATGAAGCGGAGCTTTGTTAAAGAAAATATTCTTGAGGAGAGATACATTTACGTCCGCATTTATTACCGTACCTGTTTTAATGATTTCTCCGAGAGGTGTCGAACGTTCTATAACTATAAGCGCACCGGTGTATTCTCTTGAAAGCTCGCTTGCCGCTTCGCATATCGCAGTTATTGCATTATGCTTCAAGGATGTGTTTTTTGATTCTGAAATAGTCTTTATAAACGATACTCCGCCGAATTTTTCAAGTACGGAACGAAGCTCAGGCTGGAAGAGAATAATAATTGCAATAAGTCCTACCTGAACAAGATTTGAGAATATGAAATTGAGCGCACGCATATTGAGCAATTCGCTTATAAACATGAGTATCACTATAAGGAATACACCCATAGCAAGCTTGCTGGCGCGTCTGTCGCGTATAAACTTGACTATATAAAAAATAATTATTGCAACAAGCAAAATATCTATTATATCTATAATGCAGTGCAGAGACTTGAATTGCTCCGCAATGATATTAAACAAAGCCTTGATCTTTTCCATAGTGTGAAGAATCCCCCGAATAAGTCAACAACAAGTTAAATGTTTTTATGAGTAGTGATACTTTATTATAATATATTTTTTTATATAAATAAATACCTTTTTCAATTATTTTTTCAATTTTTAATGAATTTTTTTATTTTTATTGCTATGAGCTGTATAATTTGATATAATCTCTATATGCAAAATACTTAAAAGGACTACAACAAATGAACGTTTTCAAAAAAATCGCACGCGCACTAACAAGCAAAGCGGCTCGAGAATGTAAAAGATACTATACATCTGCGATAATCGTTGCCGCCGGAAAAAGCACCAGAACAAGCGGCGCAGTTCCGAAACAACTTGTCCCGATAAACGGCATCCCCGTAGTTGTACGGACAATGCTTTCTTTCGAAAAATGTGCACTTATAAATGAAATTATAGTTGTTGCGGCAAAGGGTCAGTTAAAAGAATACGAAAATTTCAAAAGGCAGTATAACATTACAAAACTGTCTGCGGTGACTGCAGGGGGGAACACGAGAAGTGATTCCGTGCTTGCCGGCTTCGGAGCAGTATCTCCAAAGTGTGAATTTGTCGCCATTCATGACGGAGCCAGATGCCTTATAAAATCCGAAGATATAGAAAAAGTAATAAAAAGCGCGTTCCGTTACGGTTCCGCCATAGCGGCGTCAAAATCCACAGACACATTGAAAAAGGTAAATGAAAATGGAATAATATCCGAAACGGTAAACAGAGATACCGTAATGCGGGCGCAGACGCCGCAGGTATTTATGAAAGATATTTACGAAATCGCCATATCGTCAAAAACAAAGCCTTCCTCCCCTACTGACGACAGTATGCTTGTCGAAAGCGCAGGATTCAAAGTTCATACTGTTGAGGCAGGAGCGTATAACATAAAAATCACAACGGATGAAGATTTTTATGTTGCGGAAAGAATAATATCGAACGGAGAACTTGTATGAGTATCAGAATAGGACATGGATATGATGTTCATCGTCTGACGGACGGAAGAAAACTTATTATCGGCGGGGTGGAAATACCGTTCGAAAAAGGTCTGCTCGGACACTCCGATGCGGATGTTTTGCTTCACGCCATAGCGGATGCGCTGCTTGGTGCATGCGGACTTCCGGACATAGGCGTGCTTTTTCCAGATAATGATCCGTCTTACGAAGGAATTTCAAGCCTGATACTTATCGAAAGAGTAAGCAAAGAGCTTCGCAGGCAGAATGCCAGAATAATAAATATAGATTCGACGGTAATAGCTCAAAGTCCAAGGCTTTCGCCATACATAGGTCAAATGCGTGAAAAAACTGCTTTGGCGCTCGGAATAAATGCAGAAGATGTAAATATAAAAGCAACAACAGAAGAAAGGCTCGGCTTTACGGGAAGCGGTGAAGGCATCTCCGCACATGCGGTATGTATTATCGAAAAACAAAACAATACATAATTCCCTTTCATATCTTTTGATTTTCGTAATAAACCTCTTTTTTTGCTGCTTCGTGACGTTTTAAGAACTTTGTTTTGTCATTATAAACAAAACGCATATTGGATTTTTGTGACAAAAATTTTTCGTTTTCACCTTGCAAATTTTTCCTTATTGTGGTAATATATGTATGGTAGTTTTTGGAGTAACAAAAAGCGACACGAAAAATTTACACGAAATGGAGAACAAAGAAATGGATCAGAGAATTAAAGTTTTTATTGCAGACGAAAGCGCCGAGTTCCGCCGCGCGCTTAAAGAAAACCTCATAAGAGCGGGCATCGACGTAGTTGATGAAACCGACAGCGGAATAGACGTACTTACAAAGATCAAACGTTGCACACCGGATGTTGTGCTTATAGACGTTTGGCTTCCCAAGCTTGACACGGTTCAGATAATCAAAAAGGCGAAAACACTGTTTCAGAATCCGTCAAACGTCCCCGACTTTATAGTATTTTCATACTGCTCGAACCCGAATCTTTTTGCAGAAGCAACAGAGGCGGGCGCGGCATACTGTATGCACAAACCGTTTGAATATTCTACGCTTATCGAAAGAATCGCACGCATCTACAAAAATCGTCAGAGCGCCTATAAAAATCAGATAATGAACGGCGTTCAGTATTCGCAGGAACCGAGCGATCTTGAAGCGCAGGTTACCGAGATCATACATAGGATAGGTGTTCCCGCTCATATAAAAGGCTATCAATATTTACGCACAGCCATAATGATGACAATAGAAGATAACGACCTTATAAATGCGGTTACAAAGGTTCTTTATCCGTCCGTAGCGAAAAAGTATCAGACAACATCTTCAAGAGTTGAACGTGCAATACGTCATGCAATTGAAGTCGCTTGGGACAGAGGCGATATCGATACGCTTAACGCCTTTTTCGGTTATACAATTCAAAACGAACGCGGCAAACCGACAAACAGCGAATTCATCGCAATGATAGCCGATAACATGAGACTCAAAAACAAAATTTCTTAAAATAACCAGAAAGACGGCACAGCAGAATAAAACTGCCGTGCCGTCTTTTTTATTTAGCAAAAGCCGTACATCAAGCGATTATACGCTCTTTTTGTATAGTAACGCCCATAACAATAGATACTTTACAATTTTCCGGTTAGTTTCGCCTTTATGATATACCAGGCAATTGCAAGTATTACGAAAATAAATCCTATAATCAGTGTTTGATTATAAGTTAGAGGAATATGTAGTTTTTTAAGCAACTTTTCTGCGTCTGCAGGACCCATTATTAGTTCGTATATTCCAAATAGTGCAAATAGCGCTGTGGCCGAATAAGAAATAATACTCACAATTTGCATAATTATATTAATAAAGAGTTTCATTTCAACTTATACCCCCTTTGATTAGCTCTCGCAATTGGATCAGAACTAAATATTGAATATACTGTATGTCCTCAGGCATATGCAACAAATACGTATAGAAGAACTTTGCCGCCGGTAGAATGTAAAAAGTCATTAAATTTAAGAGGAACAACTTTGTATTTCATAAGGTCTGTTGCGATATAAGTGGCACGAGTAGTAAAAACCTTCGAAAATGCAGGTGAAACAACTTTGCATCCATTACGGTAGCTTTTCCATGTTTTTCTTTTTGTTATCTTCCATAATTGCGGTCCTCCAAAATAATATTCACTATATGTCTTGTAAATTTCGCGAAAAAATCAAAAATCAATGTTATCAAACAAGCTTAGCTGTTCATATTTCGTTTGACAATATTATGTTTTTATATCGACCCACAGCTTATCGATCATGGTGCTATGACCACCGCGTCATTATGAATCAATTTTTTAACGATATTGGACTGTTGCGCGTCGTGGAGAAATTTTAAAGCAAATATAGTTATTACAGCACTTACTTATGATGCTTTTTTGGCTGGAAGGAAGCAATAAGAATGTGCCCTGCTTCTCCAAAAAATCAATTATGCCTTGCTTTTGCAGAAACAAGATTTTTCTTGCATCAATTGCGTTTAGCCAAGGGTAGGCGATGATATGCTTACCTAACGCAAACAAAATCGCTAATGAAATACTCCATATTTCTCCACTGACAAAATCCATTGTTCGGTTGTACCTTGCATTACTCAGACAAAAAATATCTTTAATTTCGCTGTGCGTATATTTTTGATGACCAGCAAACAAAGCATACTCTATGCAGTTGTGTACTGTGCATTTGCTTTTGTCATCAAAAAAATTATACCATATAGGGTCAAGTACATTCCCGGAAAGTAATTTCAATTCTTCTTTCGTTGATAATCGTTTGTCAATATAGACCTTGCTTTGCGTCTCCCATCTGCCGTTTCCCGTAATTGCATTTGCAAGTCCCCAACCTCCGCATCCGAAATCACTGATGATACCATATGTTTTCCCTGATAGAAATTCATAATTTACAGGAGGGAATGACTCTACACTGCTAAAAGTGTCAGTAGAGCACTCAGCTAATCCCGCAAAATTTTCAACCCTTATACTTTTCATTATTTGAATCCAATCTCTATAATCTCAAATATTTTGATAGATCCATTAATCATATTTCGATATGCGTCTGAAAAAGGAACCGTTGTATTAGCGTTGCATTACAAAATCTTTATAAAGATTACGTATAGGAAATAAAAGCCTCGACAATATTATACTTTTATTCTCCCGCTTCGACCTCGCTGTCAAACTGTTTTTTGGATTTCGGTGCCGCTATAACATTTACACTGTCGCGGTGATATTGTCTTACAACAAACTGCTGATCCTTGTCGGAAAAGCGAACCTTTACTATGCCTGCAAGCGGCACTGCTTCACATACCGTCCCTCTGCCATCAGGAGTATCGACTATTGAGTCTACCTTAGGAGTCTTTTTTATTTCTTCTTCATATACTTCGTGTTCATAACGCAGACAGCACATAAGACGTCCGCACGCACCGGATATCTTCTGCGAGTTAAGCGAAAGATTCTGTTCTTTCGCCATTTTTATAGACACCTGACCGAAGTCATCAAGGAATTTGCAGCAGCAATAAGGGAGTCCGCAAACGCCGAGTCCGCCTATCATTTTCGTTTCATCTCTTATGCCTATCTGTCTTAACTCTATTCTGGTTTTGAATACTGAAGCAAGATCTTTTACAAGCTCACGGAAGTCTACTCTTCCGTCGGCAGTAAAATAAAACAGGAGCTTTGAATTGTCAAACGTATACTCCGCTTCAACAAGCTTCATTTCAAGCTCATGCTCTGCGATCTTCTGAAGACAAATTGTAAAAGCTTCTTTTTCCTTTTGCTTGTTTTCTTCGTTTTTTTCATCGTCTTCCTTTGTTGCGCGTCTGATGACAGGACGCAAAGGAAGAACCACTTCACTTCCGGGAACGATTTTATTTGCTACGGCGACACCGCCGTATTCTATCCCTCTTGCGGTTTCGACTATAAGATTTTCTCCGGCGGTCGCAACGATACCGCAAGGATCAAAATAATATATTTTTCCTCCGTCTTTGAAGCGGATACCTATTACCTCGTATTCGGTTTTCTTTTCGGACTCTTCGGTGATTACGGTGTCCATTTTTTATCCTTTCCTTACGCTGCGCGCCACAAAAGCACAGAAAGCGCCGAAGCGGCAAGCGTTATATTAAAATTATAATTGCTGTCATATGCAAGCGCTGCTATCGCTTCAACAGACTTCTGAAGCGTTTCCAAAGGAAGCGCAAGAACATATTTCTCCGCCTCGTCTTCGGTCCAAAAGCCGCCTTTGACTTCTCCCGTAAGCTTGGACGAAAGTATATCTCTGTATGCAAGGGCAAGCATCGAAAAAAGCCTGTCCGCTTCTTCTCTTCCCGGCATAGCCTTTGATACCGTATTTAACATATCGTATTCCGATATGCCGCGATTTTTCTTCGATTGTGCGTCGATTATCGCTTTTGCCGAAAGAAATGTGGAGTACTCTTTTTCCCCGTCCGAAAGCAGTTTTTCCGCTTTTCCGGGCGCTCCTCCCGAAAGTCTGACGGCAAAGTCAAGCTTTTTCTCATCATATAAAAATTCGGGAACAGACTTTGCGCGCAGATATTCAAAAACTTCATCTCGTGACAGGAGCGGCATTACTACTCTCTGCACTCTTGATTTTACCGTGGCAAGAATATTAGCCGAAGACTCGCACAAAAGCAGAATATAAACTCCGGAGGGAGGTTCTTCGATAACTTTCAAAAGAGAGTTCTGCGCCTGAGCCGAAAGTTTTTCGGCCCCGTCAAAAACATACATTTTGAAATCAAGCTCCGTCGGAGTAAGCGGCGTATCATCTATCATTTCCCTTACCGCATCAACGCTTATATTTTTCTGCCCTTCTTCGCGAGAAATAAATTTTATATCCGGACAGTGACCCTCGCTTATTCGATGACAAATGTTGCATTCATCACAGTTTCCGACGCAGGCAAGAGATGCCGCAATATATTTCGCAAGCGATTTTTTTCCGGAGCCCGAAGGCCCTTCTATAAGATATGCATGAGACAGTATTCCATTCGATATCCATCCGGAAAAGCGCTGTTTTATGTCTTTGCAGCCAAAAAGAAATTCGTCCTTATTCATCAGAAGCGAAGATATTTTTCAACGTCAACAATGAAAACGGTGGCACCGCCAACGGAAACATGTGCCTGTGAAGCACCGAAAATACTTACATTGCCGGGAACGGATATCGGAACATTCATTTCACGCTTTTTACTATGTGTTTTGATTATTTCAAGTGCGCGGTCAACGTCTTTTTCTTCAACACCCAAAATAAACGTTGAGTTGCCGTTCATAAGAAATCCGCCTGTCGAAGATATTTTTGTAATATGAAATCCTTCGGATGTAAGACTTGTGTTTACAAAATGAGCATCGTCGTTATTTACTATAGCAAGCAAAAGTTTCATTATTGTCACCCCGTTTAATTATTTTTTATTATTATATCAAATTTTATAAATGCTGTCAATCACATTAAAATAAAAAACGGCGGGATTTATCACGTCCTGCCGTCATTTATTATCATATTAACAATTTCGGAAGCCATCAAAAGCCCCGCCGAGTTGGGCACAAAAGGAGATGACGCCGGAGTTCGTTGTCCGTCGCCTTTTGGGTCTTCTTTGGAATATATAACTTTAAGATGCTTTATGCCTCTTGCTCTGAGTTCCCGTCGCATAACTCTTGCAAGCGGACAACATTCGGTTTTGAATACATCGGTTATTTCAAGCATATCCGGGCGAAGCTTATTCCCTGTGCCCATTGCACTTATCACAGGAATTCCCATTGCCTTTGCTTTTGATATTATTTCAAGCTTCGCCGTAACCGTGTCTATGCAGTCGGCAATTACATCAAACCCGGAAAAATCAATGTCATCAGCATTTTCGGGAAGATAAAATACTGTCTTCACATCAACGGTCATATCGGGATTTATATCCATCATGCGCTCTGCCATGACTTCGGCTTTCTTTTTTCCGATAGTAGAATGAAGTGCCGCCGCCTGGCGGTTTATGTTTGATTCGCAGACTTCATCGGGATCTACAAGGCACATCCTGCCCACTCCTGCCCTCGCAAGCGATTCTGCAACATACGAGCCGACTCCGCCGACCCCAAAAAGCAAAACAGAGGAACGCGACAGTTTTTCTATCGCGTTCTCTCCGTATAATCTTGCTGTTCTTGAAAATTGTTCCTTTATCATTGCTTCTGTAAGTTTTCTTTCTTTGTTCTGCCTATCATCTTATAGCGCAGATCTGTAGAAAGAATGGTCTTTCTTATTCTTATGCTCTTTGGAGTAACTTCTATAAGTTCATCATCGGCAATAAATTCAATAGCTTCTTCAAGCGTAAAGACTTTGGGCGGAACAAGACGAAGCGCTTCGTCCGCACCGGTTGAACGTATTGCGGTAAGATGTTTTTCTTTACATACGTTAACGGCTATTTCACCCATCTTCGGGTTTTCGCCAACAACCATTCCTTCATAAACCTTGCACTGAGCGCCTATAAACATTGTGCCTCTGTCCTGTGCATTGAATACGCCGTAAGATGTCGATTCGCCCGTTTCAGAAGCCACAAGAGAGCCTGTAAATCTACGAACGATATCACCTTTATATTCGCCGTAAGAATCGAATACAGAGCTTATAATACCTTCACCGCGCGTATCAGTAAGGAATTCACTTCTGTATCCGAAAAGACAACGTGTAGGTATAAGGTATTCAAGACGCATGCGCGAACCATGAGGAGTCATATTTACAAGATCGCCTTTGCGCGAGCCGAGTTTTTCCATAACGGAGCCGCAATAGTCCTGCGGAACGTCAATTTCAACGCGTTCAATCGGCTCGCAGAGCTTGCCGTCGATTTCTTTGTAGAGAACTCTGGGCGTGCTTATCCCAAGCTCAAAGCCTTCACGGCGCATTGTTTCTATAAGAATCGAAAGGTGCATCTCGCCTCTTCCCGCAACCTTGAAGCAGTCGGTAGTTTCACCGTCGGTAACACGGAGAGATACGTCCTTAAGGAGTTCTTTATAAAGTCTTTCTCTTATCTGACGAGAAGTTACATATTTGCCTTCTCTGCCTGCAAACGGGCTGTCGTTTACCATAAACGTCATTTCCATTGTAGGCTCGGAAACCTTTACGAATTCAAGCGGTTCAACACAGTCAACCGACGTTATCGTATCGCCTATGGATATGTCGTCTGCACCGGAGAAAGTAACTATATCACCGACCATTGCGCTCTCGACCGGAACTCTCTTAAGTCCGTCAAATTGATTAAGGCTTACAATCTTTGTCTTCTTGGGAGCAACGTCTGGAGAATGGAAGTTCGATATCATAACTTCCTGATTTACCTTTATCGTTCCGCGTTCGATTCTGCCTATTCCTATTCTGCCGACATAATCGTTATAGTCGATAGAAGAAACAAGCATCTGAAGCGGAGCTTTTTCATCGCCTTCCGGAGCGGGAATATATTTCAGTATCGTATCAAACAGAGGCTGAAGATCCGTTCCCTTTTCATAAGGAGAATATGAAGCCGTTCCGGCTCTGCCAGAACACCAAAGCATGGGAGAGTCAAACTGCTCATCCGACGCATCAAGCTCGAGAAGAAGCTCAAGTATTTCATCTCCGACTTCGTCAAGACGTGCGTCGGGACGGTCTATTTTATTTACAACAACTATAACTGGATGGTGAAGCGCAAGTGCTTTTTGGAGTACGAATCTTGTCTGTGGCATAGGACCTTCCGCTGCATCTACAAGCAAAATAACGCCGTTCACCATTTTGAGAATACGCTCAACTTCGCCCCCGAAGTCTGCATGTCCGGGAGTATCGACAACATTTATTTTTACGCCCTTGTAATGTACGGCTGTGTTTTTTGCAAGTATTGTTATTCCACGCTCGCGTTCAAGAGCGTTTGAGTCCATTACTCTTTCTTCAGTAGCCTGATTTTCACGATAAACTCCACCCTGCTTGAGCATTTCGTCAACGAGCGTTGTCTTGCCGTGGTCAACGTGGGCTATTATCGCAACGTTTCTTAAATCTTCTCTTTTCACTTTATAAATCTCCTTAAACCGATATTGATTCAACGATAAGCCATTTAATTCCAAACAATAAGAAATTATATCACACTTGTTCAATAAAATCAATATATTTTTATAACTTCTGTAAAAAAACAGCGAAATGTAGTACACATTACGCTGTTTTTTGCCGATTTTACTGTTCATGATGAAAAAACGCACAAATTTACGTCTTACCGCACGAAAAGTTTATTCAAATCTAACTTTTATCAACATCAAATACATAGAATATTCATCGGAATATTTTCCTGTGCCGTTTCGTCTTACCGTAAGACTGACTATGCAGTCCTTTCCGCCGGACAAAGCCTTTATATTTTCAACGGAAACGTCGCCCGAATATATTTTTTCACCGTTTGCATCAAATACCTCAATTGTATCGACAACATCGACGTTTTTATCGGTTTTGACAGAAAAACCGTTTTGAACTGCTATCTCCGGCATTTTATCAATGCATTCGTTTATATCGAAGCCGAGTATCTTTCCTGTACCGAAATATGTCATTTCATCGCTTGAACCGTAGAGCTGACCGCCGTAATAATATTTATACGGAATGATTTCTTTTCCATTATCGGATACGATCGTAAAATCCATCTCACCCATTTCGGAAAGCTTTTTGGATAGATCTTCCGTTTCCGTTGACTCAGACGTATTTACGGAATCATCGGTGTCGACGTTGTTTTTACCGCTGTTGCACGAAAAAAGAGTTGTACATGCAGCAATAAGAATAAATATCGCAAGTATTTTTTTCATATCGTTCACTTCCTTTCAACCATTAGTCGAATAATGCATCGCTTTTTCTCACACAAAAAGGGACATTTTTTCAAATGCCCCTGATTTTTTATGCAATTATACGTTTGCACTGTAGTTAGGCGCTTCTTTTGTGATGTTTATATCGTGTGGATGAGACTCTTTGAGTCCTGCGCCTGTTATGCGGATAAACTGTCCTCTCTGCTGAAGGTCCGGAATCGTTTTGCAACCGCAATATCCCATTCCCGAGCGAAGTCCTCCGAGAAGCTGATATACAGTATCGGCAAGCGGACCTTTATAAGGAACTCGACCTTCTACGCCTTCCGGTACGAGTTTTTTCGTTCCGGTCTGGAAGTATCTGTCTCGTGAACCTTTTTCCATAGCTGCGATAGAACCCATTCCGCGATAAACCTTAAAGCGTCTTCCCTGATATATTTCACTCTCGCCGGGACTTTCCTCACAGCCTGCGAAAAGCGATCCTATCATTATTGTATCTGCGCCTGCGGCTATCGACTTTACAAGATCTCCGCTGTATTTTATGCCGCCGTCTGCGATTACGGGAATATCATATTTTGCTGCAACACAAGCTACATCATATATAGCGGTTACCTGCGGGACGCCTATGCCCGATACAATTCTTGTTGTGCATATCGATCCGGGTCCTATACCAACCTTTATTGCGTCCGCACCGGCTTTTATAAGGAATTCTGCTGCGGCTGCCGTTGCGATATTTCCCACAATAAGCTGACAATCAGGAAAAGCATTTTTTACTTTTTCCGTAGTTTTTGCAATGTTCATTGAATGACCGTGTGCCGAGTCGAGAACGAGTACGTCGGCTCCTGCCGAAAGAAGCGCGCCGGCTCTGTCAAGCACATCGGCAGTTACGCCTATAGCTGCGCCGCAAAGAAGTCTGCCGCGTTCGTCTTTTGCGGAATTGGGATATTTTGTAGCTTTCTGAATGTCCTTTATCGTTATAAGTCCGCGGAGATATCCGTTCTCATCTACAAGAGGAAGCTTTTCAATCTTCCTCTTGGCAAGTATTTCTCTTGCCTGTTTATGTGTTGTGCCGACGGGAGCTGTAACCAGGTTATCTTTAGTCATGACCTCGCCTATGTCCATGCTCATATCCGTAAGGAAACGCATATCGCGGTTTGTGATTATACCTACAAGCTTTCCTTCACCGTTCACTATCGGAACGCCGGAGACTTTATAATTGTGCATAAGCTGTTCGGCTTCATAAACTTTGTTTTCGGGATGGAGGAAGAAAGGATTTGTAATTACGCCGTTTTCGCTTCTCTTTACCTTTTCAACCTCACTTGCCTGCATATCAATCGGCATATTTTTATGGATTATACCTATTCCGCCTTCTCTCGCCATAGATATCGCAAGCTCGGACTCCGTAACCGTGTCCATAGCGGCAGAAATAAGCGGAGCATTGAGCCTTATCTTTCCGGTAAGTCTTGTTGAAAGCTCTATATCTGTGGGGAGTACCGAGCTTTCAGCCGGTATAAGAAGAACATCGTCAAACGTAAGTCCTTCTTTTACGAATTTTTCGGCTGTGTTTTGATTTACCATTCGTTTTTACCTCTCATTTTTTTAAATAATTTTTTCTATTTTACAACAATTTATTATACGTGTCAACATAAAAATAAGTATGTTTTCTCGTTTTTTGAGAGAAAATAAAAATAAAAAGGATTTTTATATAAATGAAAAAACGAAGAAGAATGTATAAAGCTCCCTCCGCGGATAGATTCTCGGCGGAAGCTATGTTTTCAAATCCCGTTGCTTCTGCAAACGAGTGTACGGGTATGACACCGACAGTCCCCTTGACGGAGGATGAAGCGACAAGTTATTGCGACCTTCTCGATGTTCCGGTAACCTCGTGTGACGGCGGAGAGGCGTATAAACGTGCAAAATAATCATTTTATTTTAAGAGAATCGGGATGTTTTTAGCTCCTATGCACTTTACTTATATATCTTTGTAATTTGCAAAAACATGGAGTCGTTGTACTTTGATTATTCAAAACCCCTGACTAAAACATCGGGAGCGGAAATTCCGCTCCCGATGTTTTTTCTTTATTTATCTCTTGTAAAGAGGGCCGTATGCCGCGCAGGCACGATAGTCCTGACCTTCTTTGTCCATGCCGAAAGCATTCCATGCTGACGGACGGAAAATATCGTCCACAGGCACGTTGTGCATTGATACGGGGATGCGGAGCATTGAGCAAAGCGTAATAAGATCGGCACCGATGTGACCGTAAGAAATTGCGCCGTGATTTGCGCCCCAATGATTCATAACCTCATATGCATCCTTGAACGGGCTTCCCTCTTTGCCGTCGCAACGAGGTGTAAACCATGTGCAGGGCCATGTAGGATTCGTGCGTTCCATAAGAACATCCGTTACTTCGTCGGGGAGGTTTACTGTCCATCCTTCCGCTATCTGAAGCATCGGTCCGAGCCCCTTTACAAGGTTGAGACGTATCATTGTAACAGGCATTTCGGCTCTTGTCACAAAGTGAGACGAGAAGCCGCCGCCACGGAAGTTATCGAAACCGGCCTCGCACCATGTCGTTGCATCAGTCATCTTCTTGATGTCTTCATCGGTTACTTCCCACCACTTCTTCATGAGATGATTGCCGTCTTTGTCCGTGCATTCGCCGCAAGCGTCAAGACAAGCCGCGCCGGAGTTGAGAAGATGGATTATACCACCGTTTTCTTTTGCTTTGCCCGTGAATTCATATCCGGCAACACGCTTTGTAGCTTCCGGCGACCAGAATGTACGAACGTCTGCAAATATCTGTGCACGATTTGTGAGAAGTCTCATAAAGAGCATTCCGAGACCGTTGAGAACATCGTTTTCGGTTGCGAACGTCATCGGTTCGCGTGCGCCTTCAAAATCGAACGAGGAGTTGAGAAGCGCTTCGGGATAGTCACAGTTCGGCCAATGGTCTGTCCACTGTCTCTGACCCTGGAATCCTGCGCAAATAGCGTTGTGACCGAGCATTTCTTCTTCAAAACCTTCGGGAAGGTTTTTGTTTCCGCGGATAAGATCTCTTATTATAAGATACATCTTAACCGTGAATTCCCACTGTTTTTCTTTCTGCTCGGGAGTAAATTTGATAGCTCTCTTTTCACCGAGGAAGTCAACAAAGTCGGGGTTGTCGTCTCTGCCCTCTTTGCAATGCTCTTTTGTCCATGCAAGAGCACGTTCATAGTCTTCTTTATTGTAAATGCCTTCTTCCATACGACGAAGAATTTCAACTTCGTCTACGGATTCAACACGCATTCCGAGATATTCTTCTATAAACTGCTGATCGATGATCGATCCGCCGATGCCCATGCACATAGAACCGATCTGGAGATAGCTCTTGCCACGCATTTCGGCAGCGGCAACTGCAGCGCGACCGAAACGAAGAAGCTTTTCTTTTACGTCTTCGGGAATGTTTGCAACATCGCCTACATCCTGAACTTCATGACCGTAGAAGCCAAATGCGGGAAGTCCCTTCTGTGCGTGAGTTGCAAGAACGGATGCCAGATAAACCGCACCGGGACGTTCTGTTCCGTTAAAGCCCCAAACGCCTTTTATAGTCGTAGGATCCATATCCATTGTCTCTGCACCGTAACACCAACAAGGTGTTACCGAAAGAGTAATTGCAACATTTTCTTTTTTGAATTTTTCCGCACATGCAGCGGTTTCTGGAACACGACCGATAGTTGTATCAGCCATTACAACCTTAACAGGAGTACCGTCTGAGTAGCAAAGATTTTCTTCAAAAAGTTTTTTTGCGGCTTCTGCCATTGCCCAAACCTGCGGTTCGAGACTTTCGCGAAGCTTCATCGGACCTCTGCGTCCGTCAACAATAGGGCGAATACCTATTACGGGATACGTCATGATAATTCCTCCGAATTATATAATTTTTCGCGAGAGCAACTTCTTTGCTTCGCGGATTTGTGTAAATTATACCATAGATATTATTATAAATCAACCTTGCGGAAAAAAATTTGAAAAAATAAATTTTTTTACCCATTTCCTATTGACATTTTGCTTTTTTTGAGTATAATTGATTAAGCCGTGTGGCGAAATCGCACGGAAATACGCGAGAGTGGCGGAACTGGTAGACGCGCACGTTTGAGGGGCGTGTGGTACACACCATACGGGTTCAAGTCCCGTTTCTCGCACCACCGAAAAACCACTGCGTAGACAGTGGTTTTTTGGTATAACAAATCAGGATATTACTTCCCTTCTCGGAGAGATCGCTCCGAGTAAAAATTAACGGTCAAAATTGCATATGCGGGTATGGCGGAATTGGCAGACGCGCTAGATTCAGGTTCTAGTCGGGGTTCCTCGGTGAAGGTTCAAGTCCTTTTACCCGCACCACAAAAAGCCTTGAAAACGCTGAGTTTTCAAGGCTTTTTGCTATTTTTCTGCCGTTGTCACACGGCGGTCGAGGGGACGCACGACCTATGGCAGTGCGTCTGCCTATTCTCAGTTCGCGGCGAAGGCTTTCGCGGTAAGGGCGCCGTCCTCATCGTAAAGGTCAAGGTGACTGCTGAAGGCGGCTTTGAGATCGATGTTGATCGACAGCTTTCCGTCGCTCTCGTGAATCACGATATTGTCAACGAGTAACCGCAGGTTGTTGTCGCTGACTGCGCCGTCCTTGATGATGCCGTCGAGAATATCAATACTGCTTTTCATTTCGGCTTTTCGCTTTCGGATTGTCGTATCATAATCACGGATGGCTTCGATTTCCGCTGTCAGACTCTTGATCTCCGCCTCGCATTTTTCAAGCATACCCGTATAAATGTCAGCGTGTTCACGGTCACGGATACGCTCCAGAAGTATCTGTTCCTGATCGCTTTTCCGCTGTGCAAGCCTGTCGGTCAGGCTTTTAATCCGCTTCTCGGAGGTGCTTTTCTTTGCAAGCCAGCTTTTTACATCGGTTTCAATTGTCCGGTAGTTGGTTTCGGCTTCCTCCTTGATGGCGATCAGTTCATCGTAAATCAATTTATCAAGCGTTGACTCGTCGATTCTGTGTGCGGTGCAGTTTTCTTTGCCGTAACGGTGGTAGCCGTTGCAGGTGTACTCATAGCGCACATTGTCCCTCCAAATACGCTTTCGGCAGACAAAGGAGGAGCCGCAGTCTCCGCACTTGATCAGCCCCGTATAGCGGTGGTGCGGCGCGTTCTGTCCGGCGCGGACATTGCGCTCCACATTGTCGCGGAGTAAAAATTGTGCCTGCTCCCATATCTCTCTTGATACGATAGCAGGCACAAAGTTTTCATGCCGGTAGTGTTCTTCCTCCGGCAGTTCCTTGCGGATATGATTGATCTTGCTGGTGTAGGATCGGTGGCAGACGAGAGTTCCGCAGTAAAATTCATTTTGCAGAACACGCTTAATTCCCGTGTTCTCCCACAGGAAGCGGTGTGCGATTTCAGGCTTGTTATATCCGAGCTTCTTTCCGAGGAGCTTCTGCTGGTAATAGCCCTGCGACTTGATGCCCTCAGCGTTGAGTATTTTGGCGATTGCCTTGATGCCGTAACCGGAGAGGTACAGATCAAATATCCTGCGGATGATTGCGGCTTGTTCCTCAACGATGACCACCTCACCGGTGTTCTTGTCTTTGAAATACCCCATCGGCGGGATAAGCACGATGCCTTTTTTCTGCTTCTGCTTGTATCCCGCACGGATTTTCTTGGAGATGTCCCGACAGTACATATCGTTGAAGATTCCCTTGAAGCCGACCATCAGCTCATCATCCTCGTTGCTCGTGTCGATATTTTCCGTCACCGACAGCACCCGCACATCGTGCTCCCGCAGATAGTCAATGAAGAGTGCCGTCTGCGTTTTGTGTCTGCCGAGGCGGGAAAGATCTTTGACGATGACGGCATCGATCGTCTTTTTCTCCACTTCATCATAAATTTTTTCAATGCCCTCACGGTTGAAGTGCATGCCGCTGACATTGTCGTCAAAGGATTCTCCGACGACGGTGTAACCGTTGTTCTCCGCGTATTCCACCAGAATATTTTTCTGATTGGTCAGCGAATTCAGTTCCTTGTCCTCGTCACGGGACAGGCGGTAATAGAGCCACGCTCTCATAAAAATTCTCCTTTCTTACGCCGACTTTTCTTCGGCGTTCTTTTTGATTTCTTCTTTAGCCGTCAGAATTTCCACGGCAGGGGTGTCATCCGCAAGGTAATCGCGGATCACGGATTTCAGAAACGAATTGAATTGTTTGTCGTTTCCGGTGTACATGAAGCACACGCTTTCGATGACCGGTTCTTTTCTCTTTCCGCCCATAAACTCTCCTTTCTTCACAGAATCGGCTGACCCTAAGCGCAATTCCTTGTGATGCTCCCTCGGTGGTAGCACACACAATACCACAACGCTTGCCGCAAGTCCAGCTGTTTTTTTCAGAATTAGCAATTCAGACATATAGTCTTGTCATAAATAAAAGCCAAAGCCCTGATCTTCCTCATGCGTACTGTACGCGGAATATTGAAGCAGTGCTTTGGGTTCGACCTTGATGCCGAGCATTTCCAGCTCCATGACTGTCAGCTTATCGATTTGATAATCTTCGACAGGAGGCGTGAAGCGCCCTTCATACGGTATGGCTTCGAGCAGACTTTTGAGCAGAGAGAACAGCCCTTCGCCCACGGTGTAGCTGTGCTCCGGCTGAAGGTCATTTACATATCCCTTGTACTGCGCCGCCAGTCCCGACTCACATCCGCCGAGGAGAAAATAAATCTCCAGATTCTTTCGCAGCAGCTGCTCGGCAAAGAGCTTGTTGTCACGGCATTTATGACCGTCCGGTGTGGTGAAGGTTATATACTTGTGTCCCTCCTGCCAGTCCACCTTGTAGCCGTGCATCTCCATCTCGTAGATAAAATCTTCTTTGCAGGAGGTGCGGCAGACAACGGAATATGCCTTGCGTCGCAGCAGGTCTTTCCACTTCGGCATCGAACCGAACGAAGATTTTGCTTCGGTTTCAGACAGCCCATACTCACGGCAGAGCTGATTGGAATACTCCTTGACGCGGGAAAGGTCATTGGCAGTCTGATGAAACTTCTTTCCGTTTTCCATATTCACCGAGTTCATGACGAGGTGATTGTGCAGATGATCGCGGTCGCAATGTGTGGCAACGACGACCTGATAGCCGAGAAAATATTCGGCAAAGCGCAGACCGATTTCGTGTGCGGTTTCGGGAGTCAGCTTGTCCTCGGGGCTGAACGATTGGACAATGTGGTAATATTGTCTGCCGTCGGTCTTGCCGAATTTGTTTTTTACAAAGCGGAATTCGTCAAGTGCTGACTCGGGCGTGCAATGGATACCCGAAACCAATATGCCGTCCTCGGTCTTGTTTCGGTTCATGACATAGGGAAAAATGTTGTTTATCGGGCATCCCGAAGCAATGAATTTAACGATTGCCATACTTTTTGCACCTCCTGTTTGGTTTCTCCGAGGTCAACCGCCCGAACAAATCCTGCGTTGACGGCACGGGTGAGTTGGTTGAGGTTGTTTCCGATGCGCCGAAGCTCGTGCGCAATCTCATCGGCGCCGTCGATATTGACGATTTCTTTTTTGAAGATACAGTCGCGGACAAAGTCGCTGATGCGCCTGTAATGACCGTAGGAATGCTCCTCGATCCATGCTTTTTCCTCCGGTGTAACGCGGAAGGAAATGAGGACACTTTTGTTTTCTTTTTCGTTCATAGAGTAAAGTCCTTTCTTTTATAGTGAAATATCCCGCAGGCGGGATATGAAATGTTGCCTTGCGGCAACATGAAATAGCGGCAGTTGCCGCTGTGAAATTTCTTTTGCAGGCAAAAGAAGTTACGCCCTCGGCGTAGGGGTATGGGCATAGCCCGATGCCTTTGGCGCCGCCGAAATCGGCTGGCGTCATACAAAGGCGAAACTCGCAATAATCTGCAGCAATTTGAAAGTCTCATGCAGGGACGCAAGGGTCGCAAGGGACGAAAGATATGAGGGCAGAAGAAGTTGAGGCACTTGGGTCACTTGAGGCACTCTCTGTCGGTTGCGGTGACACATATTTCACGCGGATATACTTTTGACCGTTGCTTCGCCTGCTTTCAAAGTAGACACCGAGCGCTTCCATCTGAAACCGCCAGCGGTTCATCAGCTGCTTCATCCCTTTGGCAGTTATCTCTCTGCCGAGCGTAGCTGACAATGCAGAGGCAAGGTCGGTGTTACTCCCGTTGAAAAGGAGCGTTGCTTTCATCAGCGTGACCAATGCCGTCATCTCATCCGGCATGACAGTTTCGGGCATGGTCAGGCTGTCGGAGAGCAACTGCCATGTGCAGGTGACAGGTTCCATTTCCAGCTTCATCTTACGGTCGCGGATGTCTCGCCCGGAGGCGTACAGCGTTGCACTGTTTTCGATGCGCTCATTCTTTTCGAGGACATAGATTGCGTCAACCGCACCCGCAATTCCGATACTGCCCGAGAGTTTATTGATAGGGTCTTTATCTCCCATCTTGCGCAGGTGATGCACCAGCAGAAGACAGATCTTCAGTTCCTCTGCCAAAGCACGGAGCGGTTGCAGTTCGGTATAATCGTTGCCGTAGGAGACATCCCCTGTCGGGGTACGGATCAGTTGAAATGTGTCGATGGCGACGAATGTGACAGCGGGATGTTCGTGTTTGAATTTCCGAATCCAATCGCACACACCGCTTTCGATAGAAGTGCTGCCGGTGGCAAAGTACAATCCGGGCGGCACATCGTCCGTAATTGTATTAAGCCGTTCCTGAATCCGGCGTTCGGAATCCTCCAGACAGAGGTAGAGAGTTTCTCCTTGTGTAACGGGAAGTCCCCACATCGGCTCTCCTTTTGCGATATGAATACAGAGGTCAAGGACAAGCCATGATTTACCGACTTTCGGGGAACCTCCGAGGATGCAAAGCCCCTGCGGAAATAAGGTTTCGACGCAAAACTTCGTTTCGGGAAGTCTCTTGTCCATAAGGGTTTCGCCGTCGATGACGGCAAGCGTTTGTTTTTTCAAGCGTTATGCTCCTTTCGTGATTTTCGCACACAAGTGCTTGTGCGCGGTTTTGTTTGTTGGCGGTACAAAGTCCCGCCGGGATGTTGTTCTCGCCACACGAGGCGAATTCGGCGGTGTTACGCTGCTATATTCTGCATGATGGTCGTCTCCTTTCACTCCGAATATGGGAGCAGTTTTTATAATTACAAAATTCAAAACCGAATCTCCTGCTGTTAGAAAAACGGCAAAAGAAAAAGACCCGCACCGAATCGGCACGGATCCAAAATCAAAAGTGCGGCATCTCAAAAAAATTCCGGTGTTGTCGCCGCACCGACCGGAGTTGCAGAGGCTGCACAAGAGGAAGTTTGCATCGTCCCGGCTCCTCCGGTCTGCCTGCTTCCGGTATGTTCTTACGCTCGCTTGACCGCGTATTTCGGGATACTACCGACTCGCTTGCCGATCCTTCCGGAGCGTGATTTCACGCCTTCCTCCTCGGCACGAGGCGCCACCCTCGCTGTTATGGCAAGTTCCGTATCCCGTATCCTCCCGGGGCAGGAGTATTCAATTGTCACCGCAATTGCGGTGGGAGGAGCATATTGTAATGCCCCTCCATTGATACCCCAAGGTCAGAAACACAAAATGTTCCCGATAGCAGAAATTTTTTGAAATTATTTTTTTGCACAGAAAAATCCACCCGACTTTTTACGGTCGGGTGGCTGTGTGTTATAGCAGTTCGATAAATTGGAATTTTCAAATTAGTCTTTGCAAATAACCTTTGAATCTTCACCATCAATTACAATTCCCTGACGGTTGTTAATTGGGCATAGATTCAAATC
>OOIG01000009.1_pt1 | contig 199582 bp, 183 predicted proteins | sample 1692091 | NCBI WGS metagenome assembly OOIG01 (sample SAMN06348188, study PRJEB24527) | human gut metagenome | biome: human gut; feature: ankylosing spondylitis patient; material: feces | host: Homo sapiens | place: China | collected 2015-10 | reverse complement strand
ACCCGATTCCGTTCCGTGTCGTCGATTCGAAGATAGGCCTTGATATCGATGTCGCAGTCCGCTGCTCGGGCGTATATTCCTATAAGATAGACGACCCCATGCTCTTCTATACCAATGTCTGCGGCAATGTCGAGCAAGATTATACCCGTGAAGAGATAGACAATCAGCTCAAGACAGAGTTCATCAGCGCGCTTCAGCCCGCTTTTGCTCAGCTCTCCGACCTTGAGCTTCGCCCCAATCAGATAGTAGCTCACAACACCGAGCTTGAAACCGCTATGAACGCCGCCCTCTCCGCAAAGTGGGGCGAGCTGCGCGGACTCAAGGTCGTCACAATAGCCCTTGGCTCGGTCACTCTCCCCGAAGAGGATGCGGAGCTCATCAAGCAGGCTCAGCGTGCAGCTATCATGCGCGACCCCACCATGGCGGCGGCAACCCTCGTCGGCGCTCAGGCGGACGCCATGAAGACCGCGGCAGGCAACCAGGCAGGCGCAATGACCGGCTTTATGGGCATGGGCATGGCTATGAACGCAGGCGGCGGAATGAACGCTCAGAACCTGTTCGCCATGGGTCAGCAGCAACAGCAGCAGGCTCAGCAGCAGGCTCAGCAGCAGGCGGCGCAGCAGCCGACGGACGGCCCCGATATGGCGCGCTGGAAGTGCTCGTGCGGCAATATGGTGTCCGGTAACTTCTGCCCGAACTGCGGCGGAAAGAAGCCCGCTCCCGAGTCGGCGGCAGGCGCTTGGAAATGTCAGTGCGGCGCTACCGCGACAGGCAAGTTCTGCCCCGAGTGCGGCTCTCCGAAACCCGCTGACGCAAACGGCTGGACCTGCTCGTGCGGAACCGTCAATAAGGGCAAGTTCTGCCAAAGCTGCGGAGCCAAAAAGCCCGAGGGCGCTCCTCTCTACCGCTGCGATAAGTGCGGCTGGGAGCCCGAGGATCCCTCCAATCCTCCGAAGTTCTGCCCCGAGTGCGGAGATATATTTGACGATAGCGATAAAAAATAAGACAGCCGATGAAGGCACTGCTCATAATTTTGATTCTGCTCACGGCGCTCATATTGGGCGTTGCCATAGGCGTGCGGTGCCACCGCCGCTTAGCGAAAAAGCAAGCTTCGCCGAAAATCTCCGAGCTGCCACATATCCCCGAGGGCGCTGTGCTTAACAGCCTCAACCGGGGACAGAGGCGGGAGAGAATGTGTATGACGAAGCAGACAGTCTGCTTTGCGTAGGCCGACTTCTGCCCGACGGCAGCGTTATTTCGGTGAAATATAACGGCATGGGTGAAAAAGAGCTGTTTGAGCTGCTGAAATCGTTCTTATGATACGGTTTGCAGGCTGACAGCGCAAAACGGGTCGTTACTGCGACCGAAAAAATAACAGGAGGAAAACACTATGGGATTATTTGATAAGAAATATTGCGATATCTGCGGCGAGAAAATAGGACTTCTCGGAAACCGCAAGCTTGAAGACGGCAACCTCTGCAAGAACTGCGCCGCGAAGCTGTCTCCGTTCTTCAGCGAACGCCGCCGCTCGACGGTCGAGGATATCAAGCGTCAGCTTGCTTACCGCGAGGAAAACGAGAAACTCGTCAGAGATTTTAACCCCGACGTAATGTTTGACGGAAGCAAAAAAGTGTATATCAGCACTGTCTCCGAGGCGTTTATCGTTACGGGAAGCTCGAATTGGCGCAGCGCCAATCCCGATATCATTAAGCTTTCGCAGGTTGTTGCGGTCGACACAAATATAAAAGAAAACAGGGAAGAGATATTCTTCGAGGATTCCGACGGAAACAGAAAGAGCTATCAGCCGCCCCGCTATGAGTGCGACTATGAGTTCGATGTGGTTATCCGCGTGAACTCCCCGTGGTTTGACAGTATCGAGCTTGAGATAAGCGACGGAAGCCGCCCCGACAGCCCGTATACCGACCTCTACCGCGAGTATGAGCGCAAGATGAACGAGCTCAAGGATATACTTCTGCGCCGTGATAACCGTTACCGCACATGGGACGGCGACGGCATGATGAACCGCACGGTATACGGCGGCGACAGACCGTCGAATCCCGCCCCCGGATATGCGGCAGCCCCCGCACCGGGATATGCAGCCGCCCCCGCGGCAGGTTATGCGGCAGCGACTTCGGCCGGATATGCGGCAGCCCCCGCGCCTCAGCAGCAGGCGGCAGCGGCAGCTTGGATGTGCCCGTCCTGCGGCGCACAGAATACAGGCAAATTCTGCGCAAACTGCGGCTCTCTGAAGCCCGCTTCGGTTAGCGGCTGCCCGAATTGCGGCTGGTCGCCCGCGCCCGGTCAGGCTATGCCCAAATTCTGCCCGGAATGCGGCAAGCCGCTCGCCTGATAAAGCAGTGGTAATCGGCGTCCCGAAAGGCGGAGGTTTAATGCGGCTCGATTCCCGCCCGATCCAAGCCTTTCGCGGCGCTGCAAAAAGCGAATAAACAAATCAGCTTGCCGAAAAAACGGCTTGACGGAAAGGGGAGATGAGCTTACGGCCGGCAGGTCATTGCTTCGTGCCGAGAGAAAAAGACGGATAAAAGAAGCTTAAAGGCTTCGGAGCCGATATTAATGCGGCGGAGGATATCGGTTTTACGGCGTTTACGCAGGTGGGCTGTAAGATTTATCTTCGGCAAAAGAACCGCGCATTTGTGTGTGTATCGCCGACCTGCGTAGCTGCAAATACAATGAACAGCTTTTGAAAACGGCAAAAAACAAAATACCGTTAGTTCGACTTTTCTTTATGTCGGTACCGAAAATTCCATGCGGCTTTTGCGGCGGTAAAAACATAAAGACGCTTGACGGTTAATGTTCTTTTAAGAGAGGAGTTTTTTAATGCAAACCTTGCAGGAATATAAATGTCCCTGTTGCGGCGGCGCAATAGCTTTTGACAGCACGCTCCAGAAGATGAAGTGCCCTTTCTGCGGCACTGAGTTTGAAATGGATGCGCTCAAGAGCTATGACGCCGAGCTTCAGGGCGAACAGGCGGACAATATGGAATGGGAGACCTCCGCGGGCAGCGAGTGGCAGGAGAGCGAGATTGAGGGGTTACGCTCTTATGTATGCAAATCCTGCGGCGGAGAAATAGTGGGCGATGCCAATACGGCGGCAACGTCCTGCCCGTTCTGCGGCAATCCGGTAGTCATGATGAACCAGTTCGCGGGCTTGCTCAAGCCCGACATCGTGATCCCGTTCAAGCTCGATAAGAAGGCGGCAAAGGCGGGGCTGATGAAGCACCTCAACGGAAAGAAGCTTCTGCCCAAGATTTTCAAGGATCAGAATCATATCGACGAGGTAAAGGGCGTCTATGTCCCGTTCTGGCTCTTTGATACCGATGTCGACGCGCAGGTGCGTTACCGTGCAACCAAGGTTCGCACATGGAGCGACGAGGATTACAGATACACCGAGACGAGCTATTATATGATTCATCGCGGCGGAAGCGTCGGCTTTGAGCATGTCCCGGTGGACGGCTCATCCAAAATGCCGGACGATCTCATGGAGTCCGTCGAGCCCTACGATTATTCCGATGCTCTGGATTTCCAGACGGCTTATCTTGCGGGCTATTTTGCGGATAAGTACGATGTGACCGCCGAGGAGAGCATCAACCGCGCCAATCAGCGCGTCAGGCGCTCCACGGAGGATGCCTTTGCCTCGACGGTTCAGGGCTATGCAACGGTCAATGCCGAGAGCAGCTCGGTGCAGTTCCATGGCGGAAAGGCAAAGTATGCGCTCTATCCCGTGTGGCTGCTGAACACAACCTGGAACGGAGAAAAATATACCTTTGCCATGAACGGACAGACCGGCAAATTCGTCGGCAATCTTCCGCTCGATAAGTCGGCCGCCACAAAGTGGACGGTGGGACTCGCCGCGGCGCTCAGCGCTGCCGCCTGCGGCATTGCGTGGCTTCTGCATTTTGCAGGAATACTGTAAAGGAGGGATAACGATGAAAAAGAGAATACTTGCGATGATATTTGTCCTTGCCCTCTGCTTCTGCACGGTTATCCCGGCTTTTGCGGTGGATGCGGACGGCTTTGTAAGCGAATACGAGCGCGTTCAGGATATGGCGAAGCTCCTCTCGGAAAGCGAGAGAGAAGCCCTTATAAAAACGCTCGACGAGCTCAGCGAACGTCAGAAAATGGATGTAATAGTCGTGACGACCAATACGTTGGACGGCAAAAAGCCCATGGAATATGCCGACGATATCTATGATTATTGCAAATACGGCTACGGAGAAAAAAGAGACGGTCTGCTGTTCCTCGTCAGCATGGAGGACCGCGACTGGTGGATATCCACCTGCGGCTACGGCATAACCGCGTTTACGGATGCCGGAATCCAGTATATCGGCGAGCAGATGGTAGAGGATTTGGGTGACGGCAACTATGCCGCCGCATTCAACACCTTTGCCGAGCTCTCCGATGATTTCATCACAAAGTCAAGAGAGGGAGAGCCCTACGACAAGAGCAATCTGCCCAAGGGACCTCTTTCGATAGTTTGGATTGTGATCTCGATTTTGGTGGGCATCGGCCTTGCGATGTTTATAGTCGGCAGGATGAAGGCACAGCTCAAGACAGTGCGCTTCCAGGCGGCGGCAGGCGACTATATGAAGAGCGGCAGCCTTAATATAACGGAGAGCAGGGATACGTTCCTGTACAATACCGTTACGCGCACGGCAAAACCGAAGAATACTGACAGCGGCAGCTCCGGCGGAAGCAGTACGCATACATCTTCCTCCGGAGAGACACACGGCGGCGGAGGCGGTAAGTTCTGAGCCGCCGCAAAAAAAGCGAGGTGTCTATGAAAAAAGCAACAGCAGTTTTAATCTTCATTCTCATCTTAGCGACATTTGCGTTAACCCCGTCGCTTGCTGCGGGGAATATAGTGATTACCCGTCAGCCGCAGAACGGAACCTTCCCGGAAAACAGTGCGGCATCTTGGAGCGTAGAGGCAGCGGGAGATAATCTTTCCTACCATTGGTTCATCGTGTACAAGGGTGTTACATATGATACCAACAAGTCCTTTGCCGAGGGTCATCCGTGGCAGGACGGTGTTGTCGGAAGCGGCTACGGCTCGAACGATAAAGGAAATACTTTCTTTATCAACGGTATCGGGAGCGCCCTTGACGGGGCGGAAATCTACTGTATCGTCTCGAACAAAACCGGCAGCGTGACCTCGGCGAGGGCTTATATCTCCGTAGGAGGAAGCAAGTCCCCGCCGGAGCTTAAAGTGTCGGCGTCGGTCAGAGTGGAAAAGGGCAAGGTCCTCAAGCTCTACTGCGACGCCAAGGCATCGGACGGTGACGAGGTTAAGTCATATTTATGGTATGAAACAACTACCGGCAAGCTCAAGGATATTGTAGCCATAGGCGCGAACGAGGGGTACTCGGAGAAAGATCCTATTCTCGTCTGCAACACGGGAAAGGCCGGGACGCGCTACTATGTCTGCTATGTTGAGACGAAGCTCGGCGGTAAGGCGTATTCGAGCGTCATTCCCGTCACGGTAGTCGAAAAGGCCGCGCCGACACAGAAGCCGACTGCAACACAGAAGCCTGCTCCGACGCAGAAGCCCGCCCCGGTGACTCCGGGCGCGGATAAAACCTCCGGGGTTCAAAAGACCTCCGAGTCGGACAGCGTTAAGGCGCCGGACGAAAGCGCAGTCGGTATGGAAACCGATATAGGCGAGCCTAGCTCTGTCGAGTCCACCACGGCCGCGAAGCAGGACAGCACGGGGAAAACACTCTCCGTGAAGGCGGTTGTCCTGATAGCGATAGCCTGCCTTGCAATAGGCGGCATAATAGCCGGAGTGGCGGTTGCCCTCAGGAAAAAGAAGCAATAGCATTTGAAAAAGGAGAGATTATATGAGTATATTTGATAAGCTTAAGAGCACGGCGCAGCAGGCGGCGACCTCTGCCATACAGTCGATAGGCAACAAGAGAGAGAAGTTCACCTTCGCTTCTCTGCCCGAGAGCCTTGCCGAAATGCAGGCGCTCCCTGAGGCGAGCCTTGACACACCGTTTAAGACGGCGGCTCTGACCGTCCTTGCCCTCTGCGCCTATGCGGCGGATAAGAATATCGGCCTTGAGATGCTCAACTGGCTCAGAGGTCCCCGTCCGCTCAACGGTCAGGAGATATCCTTCCTCAACGACCGCTTCCGCGACGGCAAGACCTATCTCCCGTTCACCTACTTCGTAGGCGCAACGCCCGACAATAACTACACTCCCTCTCAGCCCTATACAATTATAATTGAGAGCAATCACGTATCCGGCGAGGAGAAGGACTACATGAAGCTGTTCATTCCCTGCGGCGGCGCGGACGATCCCCGTCCCATTAAGATGCGCCAGCGCGGCTCCGACGGCAAGTGGTTCCTGTGGGAGCAGTATCTGCTGACAGGCGTGCGCACCCCGAAGGAAGCCGACCCGTGGGCATAACAGGAGGGAAATAATATGGATATTTGCGGACTTTGGAAAGTCAGGGAAATGCACTTGGTTACCCCGGACGGCGAGAAAGTCTTTACGGCAGACAGTCAGGTCGATAACGATATGTATGCCGAAATCGTCCAGATGTGCAAATATATCATGGAATTTGCACCGGACGGAACGCTCAACACGCTCTTATTCGTGCCCGAAGAGGTGCGCGAAGAGGCGAAAAAGCAGGGCGCGGACATCCGCGAAAACGGATATGCGGTTTTGGAGAGTACCGTATGGAAGGAAGAAGACGGAAAGTTCTACTATGACACCGGGATTCAAGGCGAGGTGTTGGGCGAAAAGGTTGATTCTTTTGCGGAGATTTCACTTCTGCCGGATGACTGCCTTCTCTATAACCTCGGCACGATGATACTCGAGCGTGCGTAAACTGCGCCCTGCTTTAAAACGGCAGCAAAAAAGAAAATCTTCCGATTAAACGAACCCGCCCCGCCGACTGTACGAACCGTCGGCGGGGCAGGATTTTTTGCCGTCTTTCTGTCTCGATTTTTTGACAAGCGTTTACTTGAAGTATAAAATTAAGCAAGGCTGACTTTTCGGGAGGATAATATGACGCTTAATGAGATGAAAGCAGGCGAGGGTGCGCTCAGATGCAGATTGCTCGATATGGGGCTCATTCCGCGAACCCGTGTGACGCTTCAAAAGGTCGCGCCGATGGGCGATCCGATAGAGATAATGGTGCGCGGCTATGAGCTGACGCTCCGCGTTGACGATGCGAAAAAGATAGAAGTCAGAGCCGAGGAGGACGCAAAATGATATTTGCTCTCGTAGGTAATCAAAACTGCGGAAAGACAACTCTCTTTAACGCACTGACAGGCTCTAATCAGCACGTCGGAAACTTTCCGGGCGTCACAGTCGATCAGAAGATGGGCGCGATAAAAGGCGCATATTAAAGCTGCTTATAGACGCCGGCGCGGATAAAAATAATGTCTCCGTCTACTCAAAAAAGAGCATCCGCGAGCACTACGAAAACGAGTCCGTCTGGCAGATATGCGGCGAGTTTTGGGAGAAGTAATAAAAAGTCACGCGAGGGAACAATGCTTTTCTCGCGTGACTTTTTAGCTTACCTGATTTGAAATAACTTCTTTGGCAAAATAAAGAAAAGCCTTCACGCTTGAAACGTGAAGGCTTTTTGGCGGACAGGGTGGGATTCGAACCCACGAGCCGCTTGCGCGACTACCTGATTTCGAGTGCGTTGCGCTTCGACCACTTTTCAGATTTTTTGTGTCAGAAGCTGTCAGCTTTGTTGTGCCGAAAAGCCGCACAGTTACTGGATTTTTTGAGCGTCACACCCCTGAAAACGGCTCTGTATCGGGACTTTTGCAAAATGGGTTCGAATCACGCAAAAATGCGATTTTGGGCAGAACTGAGGGCAGACAGGACAGAACAAAGACAGAACGGCAATACACGGACAGCACACCGATAATACTGTATTTTTGAGGTGTATTGCTAATGAAAGAGAACGCAATCAATTGGGATTCTATCCCGGATGTTATAACGAAAGATCAGCTTTATCGAATTTGCCATATCAGCAAATCAACGGCGTTGTATCTCCTGCAAAGCGGAAAGATTCCGTGCGCGTACACGGGAAAGCGTACCCGCTGCTATAAGATCAAAAAGGAGGATGTCATCGCCTATCTTAATGACCGTAAGGTTTTTCCCGAAAGTTACTCCGCCCCCGCTGGGTGGTACAGCGGCAGTTATCCGATAAAAATGAAAAGGGAGATACCGCCCGTGGTGCGTGAGGATATGCACGGATATTATAAAAAGCTTCTCTCTAAATATCCCGATGTCCTGACGGCTGACGATGTTGTTAAGCTGACGGGCTATGTAAAAACCTCCGTCAACAACTGGTGCCGAAAGGGACGCTTGAAGTCGTTTAAGAAACAAGGCTGTAACTATATCCCGAAAGTGTATCTAATCGAGTTTTTCTGTTCACCGTACTTTCGTACCATCGTTCGAAAATCGAACTGGCATATTTACATACTAAAGGAGTTTGCCCGGCAGGGACAAATCCGTAAAAACAGAAAAAACGGAGGTGCGGAATAATGGCAAACTTCATTGAAGAACTGTTCTATGGAAATATTGATCCTCAAGCAAGAGGATACCGCAAGGATCATCGTGTTATCAAGGTGTCGGACAATATGAACGATATTGAGGAAAAGCTGACAGAACGATTGCAGGGTGAGGATAAAGATATGTTTCTCGATTTCTGCAATGCGTATGCCGAACTAATGGGAGAAGCAGAGCTCGACTCCTTCATCGTCGGCTTCCGCCTCGGAGCAAAGATGTTGTTTGATATCTTTTGCAACGATGACGCCCCGTTTGAGAGCTTTCTAAAAGATTAAATTGTAGCGAGCCTCCTTAGGTACGATAAGTATCAAAGGAGGCTCATTTTTGAAATGTCATAAAAATAGGAGTGAAATCTTATTGAAATGTCAGGCTTTTGAGGGTCAAAATCCATTGAAATGTCATTTTGGGTAGCCAAGCAGTAAATTTCAAAATCGCACATTCGACTAAAATAAACCTCCTTTGTACAATGGTAGTGCAAAGGAGGTTTTGCAAATGAACAATAATAGTCACGCTATGCCCGCAGTCCCAAAGCAGGATAAATTCGTTATTGAACTACCCGACTATTCTGTACCGAGTTTCATTTCAGGTGCAACCAAGGAGTATGTTGGATCGAAAGAAGATATTGATACTATCTCAAGGGGATCGGAAAACATCATTGCAAAATCAGTCTTTGTACTTGCAGAAAACTGCTACAGTCAGCGTAAGATTGATATGGAGTTCATAAATACTTATGGATTTGACCACAGCATCAAAGCTGATGAACTTAATGTTTCCGTTTTATATTTGAAAAACGGCGGGCAGTATCTGCGTTGCATTAAAGCTCAAATCAAGAATATGGCTATCGGTATCAATAAGCAATACTATTATCGTCCTGAATCTCCAATGGGTAATCCTGACGTCATTTATGTGGATGGCAACTGGTTTTGCTCACGTCTTTATACGATAGAACGGGTATATAAAGATCGGCAAGAGTGCCTCTATGACATCGATTATCCATCTAAAATTGATTTTAGAAATTTTCTATTAGACATTTTTGGTGACGGATAATCTGCAAATTACAAAATCGCACATTCGACTTTAGCGAGCCTCCTTTGTACAATAATAATGCAAAGTAGGTTTTGCATTATGGAAAAAACGTTATTTGAACAGATGGGCGGTACATATACGCAACAGGGAGATTATTTGTTGCCGAACTTGGTATTACCCGCCGAAGAAGAACAATCAATCGGCGTATGGGGACAAAGACGCTTGCACTATTTGAAACAGCACCACCGGGTTTTATATTACAATCTGCTCACTTCTGGAAAGCTTCATTCTCACCTTGTCGATACCGAGGAACAAGCACAACAGCTATTCTCTCGGCTAGTAAATGAATATGCGGCCAAAGAAGGCGTTGACGAGCAACTCAAAGTTGCGGACCAGACGGTGTGGGTACAGAAGATGAACAATATCCGAGGACGAGCTCGGGAAGTCGTTAATTACGATGTGATTTTTGCATAATGGCTTTTCAACAGGTACGGGAGAAAGAACCTCCTGTACCTGTTTTATTATCTGTCTGTTTCAGATGTTTCAAAATTAGTCAAGTGTGATTTGCCGAATCGTACTTGACTAATTTGCTTTTATATGTTATACTGTAGTCACTCTAAGATGGAGGTAGTGCAATGTTTATTGGTAGAGATCGTGAACTTGCAACGCTGAACAAGCTTTATAAATCAAATAAGTTTGAATTTACCGTAATATATGGTCGACGCCGTGTCGGAAAAACTGCGCTGATCAATCAGTTTATCGAGGGTAAAAACGCAATCTATTTTATGGGCGTTGAAAGTAACGCAAAGCAAAACCTCGAAAATTTTAGCAAAAGCATTATTGAGTATAACACCGGAATTGAAACCGAAACCTCTTTCCTTTCATTTCAGGCAGCTTTAGAGTACGTATTCAAACTGTCCGAAAAAGAGAGATTGATTCTTGCTATCGATGAGTACCCTTATGTTGCTCGGTCGTCCAAAAGCCTTGCCTCAACGCTTCAGCTTATGATTGATAAATATAAAGACAGTTCTAAACTGATGCTTATCCTCTGCGGTTCCTCTATGTCCTATATGGAGGATCACGTCCTTGCCTATAAAGCTCCGCTTTACGGCAGGCGGACGGCGCAGATGAAGATTCTCCCCTTTGACTTCGAAGAGACGTTTCATTATTTTAATAATTTCTCCGATGAGGACAAGGCGCTTATTTATGGAATTGTTGGCGGTACACCGCAATATTTGCTTCAGATGAACGACGAGCTGAGCGTTGAGGATAATATTAAAAACACCTATCTGAATCCCATCTCTGCCCTTTTCGAAGAGCCTGAAACCTTGCTCAAGCAGGAAGTGCGGGAACCGGCATTGTATAACGCTATCATTACTGCTGTTGCAACTGGTGCTTCCCGTATGTCGGAAATCTCCAGCAAAGTCGGGGAGGATACGAATATTTGCTCGGCTTATGTGAAGAACCTCGTATCCCTCGGCATCATACAAAAAGAAACTCCATACGGCGAAAAAACATCACGGAAATCGGTCTACTCTATCGAAGATAATATGTTCCGTTTTTGGTATCGTTTTATTCCTGAAAACAATTCCATCATTGCCCGTGGAGCTGCCGATCTTGCTTATAAGCGTATTGAACCGTTTATGTCTGACTATATGGGCAAAGTATTTGAAGATATCTGCAAACAATATCTATGGAAGTTATTGCTTACCGGTAAATGTCCGGTCGAGTTTTCCTCTCTTGGGCGCTGGTGGGGTAACGATCCTGTAGAAAAGAGTCAGGCTGAGATTGATATTATCGCTGAGCAGGATAAAAACGCTGCTCTTTTCGGAGAGTGTAAATGGACGAATGAGAAGGTCGATCTCGGCGTTTTAGAAACGCTTGTAAAGCGTAGCGAGCTGTTCTCATATAAAAAGATGCACTACTACCTCTTTGCCAAATCAGGATTTACCAAAGGGTGTATTGATAAGGCAAATGAGATGGGTAATGTTACTTTAGTGAGCTTTAAGGATATTGTCAGCAGGGGGAAAAGTACAATTGACTGATGAAATAAATTCTCTGCCTGAGAGCATTGAAAAAGCACTGGAAGTTCAAAACAAAATCAAAGAAAGCATTGCTCCGATTATGGAGTCGCAAGAGCGAATTGAGATAATAACGGCACCACTATCCCGAGCATTTTCTGCGTATAAAACCAATATATTGTTTTCCAGTCCGATGATAGAAGCTATGAAGCAGTCGGTTATACATTCTGCCTTTGAAAACATAAAGCTACAACTATCTGTTCCGGCTTTGAATTTGGCAAAGCAAATCAATATCTCATTACGAAATTCTCTTACCGACTCAATCAGGGGTGTTCTTGATAACTATACTTCTATTGTTAATGTGTTAAGAACTCCCGCGTTAGATTGGTTCCGCAGTTTTGATTTCACTCCGATAACCGAGGCACTTAAAAACTTACAAATTTATTCTGATATATCTCGAAAATACAGGGAACTGAACGAGATTTATCTACAAACAATGTACGAGACCAAGTGGTTTCCCTATGCTGGGTGGATAGCCGATATGTCTCTTTTTCGGGAAGTAAATGAGATTATCAGCACCAGCAAAGGAGTAAGCAAAAATCGAGAAAAAAGAATAGATAAAGCTATCCTTTCATACTACACCAAGACCGAGATACGAGGGATAAAAAGGTTGTGGTGGAATACCGATCTGGATTTTTGCATAAGGAAAACTCTTAGCCAAGCGATAGAGGCTTACCTAAGAGGTGAGTATGCATTGACGATTTCGTGCCTATCCACAATGTGGGAAGGACTAATCTACATAAAAGCCAAAGATGTGCCGCCATCCGAAAGAAAACGCCAGAGAATGGATACAACAAAACAAGAGTTGCAGAAACTTGTTGAGTATAACGACTATGAGTTGATTTTTAGCGACTATTTCAATAACTTTATCGTGTCTAACTGTAATGCTGTTGACGATGTTGTCGAAGGAGTCCCTAACCGTCACGGGGTTGCACATAGTTGGTATAAAAAATATCCAAACAAAAAAAGCAGCACTCAATGCAGTCCTTTTGACTGACTTCATCATTAATCTAAAACCAATTGAACAAACGGAAGAAAGCAAAGAAAAACAGTTTCAAAACATTGATTGTTGATAACTGCAAGTGAAATTTCAAAAGATTTAAAGTTTTCAATTGAAAAAGTTGAATCTATTATGCAACAATGCATTGAACGAATAAGTCAGAAAAAGGCAAAAGGGAGACGTAAAAATGTTATTAGATAGAAAAGCGATAGAGACAATTTCAGTTAGTGCTGTGCGTAATAGCATTGTTACATCTCCATTCCTCGATCAATTCATAGCAGACAATGACAAAGAACCGTCTTGGGACGGTAATGTCTATATTTACGAAGATACAAGCAAAAAGAAAAACAAGCTAAAAGGTAGATTGCCAGTTCAGGTCAAAGGAAAGATATGCGCTGATTTTTCAGCAGACGAGATTTCTTATTCTATGGATGTCTCTGACCTGAGAAACTATTTATATGATGGCGGCGTTGTCCTTTTTGTAGTCTATATGAACGCTTCGGGAACGGCTACACAAATCTATTACTCAGAACTTACACCGCTGAAATTGCGATTTGAACTCGATAACGCAAAGGCGCAAAAGTCAAAGACTGTAAAGTTGAAAAAATTTCCGGAGGACGGAAATAAGAAGGCGACCATATTTCTGAATTGCTTACAAAATTGTCAGAAGCAGGCCAGTTTCACGGATGCTAAACTTTATTCGTTAGAGGAGCTTGAAAAAACAGGATTACTTGAAAGTCTCACCATTCCTTTAGTTGGGGCAGGTGTGTTTGACCCTAAGATGCTTTTGGTGACAAGTGAAGCATATTTGTATGCCAATATTAGGGGAAGCTCTATTCCACAACCGATTGAACTTCTCCCAAAAGGAATAGTCACAAGAGAAGAAGTTTCAAATGATGTAGTAATTGATGATTATATTCATTATAAAAAATATAGCGTCATAAAGAGCGCCGAAAGCACAACGGTACAGTTCGGTGAAAGCTTCAAGATAACATTCGAAGAAAAAAAGCCTTCGTGCAAGATGAATTACAAAAACTCGACCAAACTTCGCAGTCTTGCAACAGACCTGCATTTTCTTCTCAACTACATTGAGAAAGGCTATTTCCAAGTAGGAAGTGCCAAGTTTCCGTTTGATAAGAGCGGAGCCAGTTTCAATGACTTTGATATAAACAAAGAGAAAGGACGCTTGTTGTTTGCTCAGCGGTCGGTAACAGTTCTTGATATGCTCGGATACAAAGAGGACTTGGATGTAACGAAGCTGACTGGAGAAGATATTCGTAATTTGGAAAGGCTTGCGGTTGCTCTAATTGATAAAGAACCAGTGTCCGGACTCAAACCTGACCTGCCACCTGTCCTTTTAATGACAGTAGCGGATTTAAAGTTTGTGCTTCTATTTACAAAAGGCGAAAGTGAAGGAGAATATTCCATTTTTGACTTTTTCAAAAGTGAACTAAGCGTTGCATATGAAGGCGCTAACGGAGAAATGATACCGACCTCGCAATATGCAATTCTTCACGCTGACGATTTGCTGAAAATACAGAATATACAGTCTGAGTTATTCTTACCATCATTTCAGAAAGTGGAAACAGAAGATAAATATACAAGAGCAAATTGGTTCTTGCTTGAATTATTGGAAGCCTATGATAATTCAAACGACCAAAGGCAAGATTTACTTAAAGCTGCAGATGATTTTTCTAAATGGTTATATGAATCGCCGGATCAATACTTGGATTATCATATTAAATGCCTTAACCGTTATCAGGTTCTAAAACGAGAACGGGAACTTACCATAGATGAGGTGGCAGAGTTATGGGGCATAGCAGAAGATAATTCTGTGACTGATGAATGTAAGCTTGGAGCTTACCTATTGTTAGATCTGCAGGTTCCTGCTAAGCGTCATTTTGAAAAGCTTGCCGAAGAAGCGCAAACCGCATTCAGGACTTATCCCATATTCAGATATTATAAGCCAGAGGAAAACAATTGACTTAATAGAGCAAAAAACTTAGTTGAAAGCTGGAATTATTATTTACTAAAGGGTACTGGAGGGGGTTGGAAACGTGGCAGATAATCACAGCAAAGAAACCCGAAGCAAGAATATGTCTCATATCCGCAGTAAGAATACAAAGCCAGAGGAAAAAGTTAGAAAGTTTCTTTTTTCAGAAGGATTTCGTTATCGAAAAAATGTTAAAACACTTCCGGGTGTCCTGACATTGTGCTCCCAAAGTATAAAACCGTGATTTTTGTAAATGGATGCTTCTGGCACAAACACGACTGTCCAAGATTTGTTTGGCCATCCTCGAATCAGGAGTATTGGATCCCCAAGATTACAGCTAATGCTGAACGTGACGAGCGTAATTATCAGAAGCTTAATGACCTTGGATGGAAGGTGCTGATTATCTGGGAATGTGAATTGCGAACCAAAGTAAAAGAAATAACATTGAAAAATATAGTTGCTGAACTGGAGAATAAAAATGAATGCGACCAATAAAACATTATCAATAATTGCTTTTTACTTATCGGAATACGATATGGATGCTGTCAGCGCACTAGGCTTCAAAACTCGTACTGAAGCAATCAACACTATCTCTTCCGACATAGGAAATGGCAATAGTTACCTAAAACTCAGGCGGGACGAATTTGATGCCCTTCCAGACAGTTCAAGTTCCAGAAAGGGCTGGCGAAATAGGCCGCCAATAAAAGATGTTGCTGAGATAGCTGCGTATTTGCATCAGTTTTCTTTTAGCGAGTTGACGGATATAGTTAAGTCACTCGTTGAAAACGGTGTCAGAACTGAGGATAATATTGCTGGTTCTTCTGCTAATTTGCTTGTTGATACAATGGATGAGGCAGAATTGGAACATATTATAAACTTCTCGGATCCTACCGCAAAACTTGTATCAAAGACGAGAACTGGTGCTCAGCGTGTATATAATCAATCAATAGTAACACAACTAAAGAATTTATACCGTGGGAGCTGCCAAATTTGCGGATGCAATCCGGTTTCAGATTTTGGAGTAAATATTTGCGAAGCGCATCATATCTCTTTCTTTTCGGAAACACAGAACAATGATGCAAGCAATATTATTATTTTATGTCCTAATCATCACAGACTAATACATAAGCTCAACCCAGACTTTGATCCTGAAACATTAGCTTTTTCTTTGAATAATGAAAAGATACTGACGGTAAAGTTGGATTATCATTTGAAACGCAAATGAATAAGTGAAATATTCAGATGTTTATTTGATTTTGCAGCAAAATATTGCGTTTTCGCAGCAAGTGTGTTATAATTTGATGGGTGATAAAATGATAGGTGAAAAGCTGAAGGCTATTAGAATTTCTAAAAAAATCAGTATAAACACTGTAAGCGAAAAAACAGGAATTACCAACAGCAGACTTTCTAAAATTGAAAGAGGGATAATACCGCATCCAAGCTTGGATGACATCAATGCAATCTTGAAAGTATATGAAGTCCCTTTGTTATCGGTTTTGTGCGAAGAGGGATACTGCGATAAAAGGGATGGCGTTTTGAAGAACCTTGAGTTGCTTAGCGATTTTGAAATTAACCACATTCAAGCTGAAATAGATTTTATATTGAAAGAAAAGGGAATGGAAAATGGTATTTAGATTAGGAGAATTGTTCTGCGGCCCGGGAGGAATCGCTTGGGGAGCAACGAATGCCGTAATTGATGATCCTGAATATAGAATCGTCCACGAATGGGCTAATGATTACGATCACGACACTTGCGAGACATACAGGAACAATATATGCAACGATAATCGAGACAGTGTAATTGAAGGTGATGTAAGAAAGTTAGACTATTCTACGTTGACCCCTATCGATGCTTTGGCATTTGGCTTTCCCTGCAATGACTATAGTGTTGTCGGGGAACAAAAGGGTATGGAGGGAAATTATGGCCCGTTATATTCTTACGGTGTACAAGCTTTAACTCGTTTTCAGCCCAAATGGTTTTTAGCTGAAAATGTTGGTGGTCTTAGAAACGCTAACGAAGGACGTGCTTTCTCGAAGATTTTAGGAGAAATGCAGGCGGCAGGATATACCTTATATCCGCATTTATATCAATTTGAAGATTATGGCATCCCTCAAGCTCGCCACAGAATAATCATTGTTGGTATTCGCAATGATTTGGAGGTGGAGTACAAGGTTCCTTCCCCCGAAAACTATGAGATGAAAACGTGCAGAGAAGCGATTGAAGAACCACCCATTCCGGAAACTGCTGCAAATAATGAATTGACTCGTCAATCTGCTGCAGTCGTTGAAAGGTTAAATTATATTCGGCCGGGCGAAAACGCATTTACTGCCGATTTGCCTGAAAATTTGCAGCTCAATGTTCTTGGCGCAAGAATCAGTCAAATATATAAACGTTTAGATCCTGATAGACCCGCTTATACAGTAACCGGCAGCGGCGGCGGCGGTACGCATATTTATCATTGGGAAGAGCCTCGTGCCCTCACTAATAGAGAGCGAGCTCGCCTACAAACATTCCCGGATACGTTTTCTTTTCACGGGAATAAAGAAAGTGTCCGCAAGCAAATAGGAATGGCAGTTCCTTGCGAAGGAGCCAAAATCATATTTGAGGCAATTTTAAAATCTTTTGCCGGAATTGAATATGACTCTGTTGAATGTAATGCTATGGAGTATATGTTCAATGGCGACGATGACAACAAGTGGCAATTCAATTCAGATTTAGAGAATAAAGTTTTGATTGAGCCAGCTAATGAGGGCGCAAACGAACTGCGGATAGTGTCCGCATATGCCTCTCCTAGTATGGTTGCGTGGCATATGCAAACATTGGCTGACTTGGAATTGCAGCCTGTGCAAATCAAGCTGATTGTCGGTATGTGTCCTTTTGATGGTTTAAGTAAAGTCACAAATTCAGGATTCAAAAAACTTGCCGAGACTGATTTCGGCCCCGAGTATTCCTCGTTCAGTTGTCAGTATGTTTATAAAGCCCCTGCTGTACACTCAAAGCTTTATTTGTGGATGAAGAACGGAAAGCCGTATAAGGCCTTTTCCGGATCTGCAAATTACACCCTAAAGGGATTCAGTAAAGATTGCGACGAATTCATCACAGAATGCGACTTGGACGAGGCGGCGGCATACTTTGATAAGGTGGAGGCGAAAACGATATATTGTACTGCCAACGAGGTAGAAAATTATATTCGGATTTACCGCACTAGTCCTAACTATAGTTATGAAGCTACTATGGTTGATTTCAACTCAGAAGAGAAACAATCTATATCTTTTCTCAGCAACAACGGCGAAGTTCCAACAACTTCAAGCTTAAATTGGGGGCAGAGAGAAAAACGAGACCCAAATCAGGCATACATACCATTGCCATCTAAGATTTCAAAAACCGGATTTTTTCCTCTGAATAAACGCTATTTTACTGTAGTTGCTGATGATGGAGAATGCTTTATTATGCGTGTGGAGCAAGCAAACAATAAAGCCATTACAACTCCCAGCGATAATGCTGAAATAGGACGATATTTCAGAAGCCGCCTTGGACTGCACGAAGGTGAAAAAATCACAAGGCAGCATTTCGAGAAATACGGCAGAACGGATGTTACATTTACCAAGTTGGATGATGAGCATTTTTTGCTGGATTTCTCAGTTGATCGTCCAGAAATGGAAGAATAACAAAAAGGAGTGGCACGGCCACTCCTTTTTGTTATGAAAGTCTAAAGTACCCATCTGCATAATTTAGTTTTTTCGAATCATAAAGCTCTTTTGGGATGACTTTAGCCACTAAATGGTTTATGACTAAAAATGATAGCAGGTTGGATTCGTCAATATAAGTTATGTTGTTTTTTGTGAGCAACGCATAAACAATATCGTCCAAATTGCGATGATCGGAATCTTTTGAAACCACTATCTCCTTGTTGTACCGCCTGTCCCTAATGGCTGGCGAAACCAGTTTCACACCTAAATTATATTTTTTTATGATGGAAACAAGTAAAAACGAATTCCACTCATAGGGTACGGACGGAAACGCCTCAAAATCGGTAAAGCCGATCATCGATAAATAGTCGTTTGACGCTATCTGTAAGCTGAGATATGACTCTATTGTTTTCAATGCTTGCTCATCGACGCAGAACTCATCTGAGAGGATGTAGACGTCCTCAGAAACTCGAACATAATCTTTTTCTAATTCGTAAAAGATCAAATCGGCAGTCGTTTCTGACCAGCATACACTTCTTGATATTTCCATAAAGGCACTTCTGCTGATCTGCTGAGTTGTCCCTAATAGATACAGAGCAATGGCTTTTGTTGTCAAAGAATCGACGATTCCCTTTTGGCAAATATGAGGACGGCTGAACTGATAATTGCCTCCAAATAGATTTTGGAGAACATAAAATAGGTTTGTCGTATTTTCGATTTGATTTTTTGAAACAAATTCGGGAAGCTCTTTTTTTGCTTTTTCAAAGATCAGCCTGTCGCTGCAATATCCCTTGAAAAGCTGAAAAATCTCTTCAAGTATTTCTTGCAGTTTCGATTTATCGTCATTGGTAATATTAATGTTTTCGATGGTGTTGAAGCTGTTATAATCCCACTGCAGCAGAGAATCAGAATTGTTGACGGCATTCACAAGCATAATATCTGATAATCCGCCGATTAATTTCTTTATTTCTGCTCGGCTGACTGCACTGCCTTTTTCATTGATAAACAGAACAATTCTTTCCGAAAGACTTAAAGAGGTTGCTGTGCTGTCTTTCTTAGTTAGACAATCCCTCGAAAACTCATACTCATCACGATATAAATACGCCAGTATTCCGTGCAGGCCGTGATAATTGGTAATATCAGAAGTGAACGCTAATATGCCCTCAAATTCATTGAAAATCTCTGCGAAATAAAGCGTTTTTAGAGGGCTGGAATCAATATAATTCTTTATGTCGTCAATAACGGATTGGTCAAAATTGATATTCTCGATGAGCTTTGCTTTCCCACGATCACACGTAATCAAATAATCGGAAAGCCGTGCACTAATGGCACGATTCTGTTCGGGCAGTTCATATTCACCGAACTCCGTATGAAAATAGCTCCTTAACAAATTGATTTCTTCATCAGAATGTAAAGCGATACCATCTTTGAAGTATTTGTTGATCAGCATAAGGCAAAGATTCACATAGGGCTGCTTTTTGAGAAAAACAAAATCCCCATAAAAGTGAGCGTTTATTTCAAATAGGTAGTTTAAGAATGCATCTGTTGAAATGAAATCCAACTCGGAATCGTTCAACATTTCTTCTATCTGCGGCAAGCATTCAAAGAAATTTATTCCTCCATCTCCGATGAATTCGCTCGTTAGTTTATAGAGTTTTGCCTTGGTGTCTTGTGCTTCGGTTTTCTTTTTGATAAACATATCAGCAAAAGACAAATATTCTAACGAGGGAGACTCCTGAAGCGTGTACATTATTACTGTATCAAACGCATCGTCGTCGAAAAATTCAAGGACATCCTGAGTCAAGATATATGACAGGTTATTATTCGTCATATGCTGCTCTATAAGTGAGCTGAATAAAGGCGCAAATTGCCTGAAGAACTTTGCTTCGATTTGGCGGACTCGTTCTCTGGTCAGTCCGTGTTTATCAGCAATTTCTTGAAGCGTTTTTTTGTTAGCTCTGTCAATATATATTTCAAATTCCCGGTTATCTTTTTGCTGATTCAAAAGATCAGTCGCTATCTTTAGAAGTGGTGTTTCGAAAAGTTTGATTTTCTCAAAAGTTGTCTGAGCTATATTGCGCCCGAACATTCGAATCAGCTTACCCAAAGTGATGGTGCTTAAATCACCAATCTTTGAATATCCATTTTCAAAAAATACCGCATTGCTTTTAGCGGAAATTCCCGCATAACGCAAACAGGAGATTTCTAAATTGAGGTTGCTTGTATCGATGTTGATAGAAGGACGCACCTCTGTTGGGGTATCAGCAACTGTTTCTATATGTGGTGTACCTGCTTCCTGCAATATGCTTTGATACTTTAACTTGATAGCTTCAAGTTTGCCAACACCAAATCCAGGCTCATTGAGCAATAATGTGAAATCAAAGTCCTCAAGATCTGATAAAGTTTCTAACCCGTTTCTATTACAATATTCCACAAACAAATGATAGGTGTTGCCGGCAAATAGGATTGATATACTGTCCGGATCTGTTTGAGCGGAGGTTTGTATATCGGAAGATGCCAATAAGGAAAGAATCTCATCGCAGGTTTTTTGCCCCATATTCTTTAATTCAAGCAAATCATTATCTTTTACAAAATCCAAAACAGCTCCAAGCGTATAGAGCTTATTGCGCATTAAGACGTTTTTGGCTCTTACGCTTAGGTTTGTTATTTCTAACACGGATAGATCGGCATTAGGGGTGACTTGGGGTTCCGGCTCATCCGTATTCGGAGCATCAATGGTTTCGCCGCCGGAACGATTTGCCCCATCATATCGCTGATAATATAGTTGAATCTTATCATCAACAATATTTATGAGTTTTTCCCATTCTGTTTTGGACATCGAGTTTGCTATATCTTCATTGAAAACGAAAACAAGCTTGCCTTCAGCATTGCGATTTAGAAACAAATAACCTTTTTCATTAATGACCTTAAAAGGCTGACTCTTTATTACTGCAAAAACATCATAGTCTGAGGAGGACTCAATCTCAGCAATGCGGGTATCTACATCATAGTCCGGCTGTAAGCCATTCATTTTCCTGTGAAGGTAGAAATCTTTAATTCGAGAAATAACGATTGAAACCGTGGGTTCTTTATTCTCGAGAATTGTCTGGATTATGGCTTTCAGCAACAACAATTTATAAGATTTTTGATATCCCGCTAAGCTGTCCGGAGAACCAATATATGAAATAAAATTAGCTTTTGTCGCATTAAACTTAGACGAGCAGTTAGGACAGATTCCCGTCTTGATCTCGCCTATGTCTATTCCACAATTAAAACATCTCATCATTGATCCTCCGGATTTCTAATTAAAAGCCAATCTTCTCTTTTATTTTAGAATAAATTTCCTCGTATGACAAGCAATCAAGAATATATATACCGCCAAGCATATTCACATACTGAGAAATCGTACGAACTAAGTCACGATTTATGGTTTTTCCATTTTTCTCAGCGTCCAGCAAGGCGCTTATAACCGCCTTTGTTATGGTTGCATTACTTGCAAATCCAATATCTAATAGATTGTTGATATAGTCTTGATCACGACAGATAAACTCGGTTAGCTCATAAGGATTTGTTCTTTTAGAATCGTATGTATGGTAGCCGATCCACCACAAGCGTGCAATTCCATTTCTGAACAAAGGCCTTTTGCTGTATCCGTGTTTAGGTTTGCTGAAAAAGTAACGATCAAGTTTGTCATTCTCATTATCGGGCATCCAACGATATCTCATATAATCTAGTCCTTGGTGCAGAGTAAATGCAACCCAAATTCTTTCGTCAGATGCCTGAGATTCGCTCAGACCCTTCATATGATTATAAACCCGCCTGATATTTTCCACATCAGTAGCGACAGGCTTGTCTTGAGACATATCAAAGGAGAATTCCTCAATTTCAATTGAGCTGTCTCTTATGATGCCGCTATCATTGAAGAGCGTCGGCAGATCCGTCGCCTTTTTCTTTAATATTTCTTTGTATATTACGGCGTAGTTTGCCTTGGCGGCCAATAAGCCTTCTTCTGTGATAAACTTAATTCTCATCGTCCGTACCTCCGGCTAAGTAGCTAAGTGCTCTCATTGTAGGAGAATCCATCAACAGCTGTGCAGTTCTATAAGAATCCAAGTTTTCTAAGCTTTGCTCGTTAAGCTCAATTTTAAGATTCCTGCACGCCTTTGTGAGAGCCTTAAACCACCGACAATTGCTGTCGTTATAATTATACAATTCAAAACGAGTAGCTTTTAATTCCTCAAAGACCTGAACTAAAGCGGGCACGATAATCATCGAATGCATAATGCTTTGCAGTTCCAGATTCGAGCTAAGGTTTTTATATATATTACAACCCTTAACAGGAATATGTATAACGATCTTCGGTTTGGTACTGCTGATGTCAACATTAATTATAGTCTCGTTTGGATCTAAGTTTGGAACGATCGAGAAGATAGAAGATGTGTTTTCCAAATCGTCTTTTTGCTTGTTGAGCTCAATTTCAACACACCCGCCGATTGCAAGCAGGCATCCTCTTTTTATATTGAAAGAGAAGCCTTTGTAATCCGTTGAAAAATCAGGGTTTTTATACCCTTTTATATCTTCGTTGGCAACAATTACGGTACTTATTTGCACGGCACCGTTCAACTTGCTTTGATGAATCTGGAAAGTTGTTTCTTCATCATCCGTGATAACAGCGTGCCGATAGCAGGTTTGTACACACTCGATGTGGTGAACAATGGAGGCCTTTTTTGCTTTTATAAGCTCATTAATACCATCATTATTTGTCGAGGCTTTCAAAATGAGTTTTATATGATATCCGTTTTTTTCAAAATCCACATCGCTTGTAAAGGTAGCTGTAGCATATGAATCATTTCCCGCTGCAATCACAGGATAAGGGAAATACTTATTTCTTATTAACATATGCCTTCACCTCCATCGAACAATAATCTTTGTGATCCAGCTGCAGATTGATTCTAATGTGCTGTCCGTTTCTGAAAGTTAATCCGGTAAGGGCATTTCCATTAACAGCCAGCTCTGCGTCGCCTATTTGAGATGCTTTGACAATAGGGGCTTTATATGCCTCAGTTTCACCAGACAAATAGAAATTCAGAGAACCATTGTCTGAATCCGCCGAAGGAATAAAGTCAATCATATATTTGCCCTCATCCGGATTGCTGCAAATACACATAAATTTGGAGGGCTTGATTTCTTTAGATGTATTTATGGTTTTTTCATTTCCGTCAACATAGTCAACAGGCTGAGGCGGCCTTGGCGGATCTACGGGGGGATCTACAGGATCGGTGTGTACCCAATCAGTATGATCACCACCATCCACAACGTCTACATCTCTTTCGGCATCGTCGTCTCCGCTATCTACAGAAATTGCATCCGGTATAAACTTGCGATTTATAATTCTCTTTTCTATTTCGAGAACATTGTCCGAGACGGCTTCTTCTCTGTTTTGATCTTTTTCCTCTTCGGGAGTATCTGGAATAAAATTCGCAACCCCAACCGCATCGATTTCGTTTTGAGGGCCTTGTTCTACAAGTTCCTCTAAACACTTTTTCATATAATCATTAATTGATTTGATAAGCTGTCTTGCTTCAAAAGGATTCGCTGCTCGATCCGGCTGCCATTCAGTATGCTCGGGGTTTTCAAGGGCACGAAGCTTCTCATTGATTGCATCTCCCTCTATAAACAAAACACCCGCAAAAGAAATAAATCCATTAATGCGATCGCCGTCCTTAATCTTCATTCCGGTTTGACGAATCATAGCAACTTTACGATGAAATTCATTGCCATTGAGTAAATAACCGAGTTTGATGTTGCCCAATCCCAAATGGTTTGATTCGAACCATTTGGTTTCAGAACTGGTGAGCACCTGATAATACTCAAGGACATAAGTATTAGCCAGCACTTCTGCATATTCTTCCATAAGGTTAGGTAACGTTGCTTTATCAATTTTCACAGAGCCGACGTTGACAGCCAGTTTTCCATTCCAAATTGCGCCGAGGAAACTGTCAAGAATTGAGACAACAATGTCTGTTTCCCAATCATTTTGCGAGAAACGGTAACCTATAACATATACATCGGTTCCATAGTCACCCGGATCTCTCGCAAAGCTTGGATCAAGGTTTAAAGCAGAATATACAGGCGTATTACGGTCATTACCAAAATACCCGATACCCTGAGTGGTTTCTCCGTCATCTCTCTCGAAAGTTACCAGTCTGGATACGCCCTGATATGCGCAAACATCTTCAATGTCATAGGTATTATAGAAAACTGTAGAAAAATCCGAGCAAGCAAAAGGTGCGAACTTACCAATACCAAAGGAACCTCCGGCAGGCCCTTTTTTATCGGAAGAACCAGAGGATTTAGTCAGCCGCATCCAATCGGTATTAATATCGGTTGTTTCTTTAGATCCGGTCAAGCCTTTGGTCTCAAAATCGCTGATACGTAAGACGCTGACCGTTTCCGCATTGATTTTTTCAAAGGCATTCTTAAAGAAGTCTTTAGTGGTTTTCGCTTTTTGCCCGTCCCAGTAAGCCAAACATTTTGCAAAAGTTTGCTTTAAGACATTTGCGTCAGGAATATTGCTTGTAGGAATTTCGAAGTTAGAAAAATCCACACGGACAGTTTTGCCTGTTGCGGCGTCAAGAGAGTTTTGACAAATCTCTCGAGCCAACGACTTTAAAGGCGTCCCTCTAAATGTGGCAACGCCTGAATCGTTAATACCCTTATTCTCCCCGTGGTCATTTGAAGGAAAGTACCAGTAAGCCATATGTATTCTCCTTATTTCAATTTAAACTTTATAGAATCATCACTAGAGGAGTCGAACTTTGCCTTTGTCGCCTTCAGCTCGTTTTCAATAGCAGTAAAAATCTTTCTGACATCTTCTTTTGAATATTCATAAGATGCTTTGTTGGAGCAATTGCCTAAAAGCCTGATCATATCAATGATTTTGTTTGTTCTTGCTTCCGCAATTCTTACGAACTTATCTTTCTTTGATTCCATTATTCTCGCTCCTTCTGGATTATTTCGATATTATTTTACAAATAAATTCCGCATTTGTCAAGAGATAAGTTGATTATTTTCAAAATAATTTCAGAATAATATTAAAATAATTCGGATATAGGCATTGGTTTGTACATTTGACACGCTGACATAACTCGAGTATCATCCGTAATAAGAAATAAGAAAACTATACATACGGAAGAATGGAGAATGATTATGTTTTACATAACAGGCGATGCCCACGGCGATTTCGGGCGTTATATCGAATTTGAGGAACGAATAAAACCGACCGAAAACGATACGATGATCGTGCTCGGCGATGCAGGACTGAATTATTACACCGGCTGGAAAGATGAAACTCGCAAACACTTCGTAAACAGCTTTCCGTTTACAACTTTCTGTATTCACGGAAACCACGAGATGCGACCGATGGATATTCAAACTTATAAAACAAAGGATTTCTGCGGTGGAATAGTTTGGTATGAGGCGGAATACCCAAAGATCCTTTTTGCAAAGGACGGAGAAGTTTATAATTTTGACGGGTATTCCTGCATCGTAATCGGCGGCGCATACAGCGTAGATAAATTTTATCGCCTTTCAAGAGGCTGGGCGTGGTTTGAAAATGAACAGCCCTCTGAGGAAATCAAAATGTATGTAGAGGAACAGCTTACCCGCCGAGAAAACAAAATCGATATTGTCCTATCGCATACCTGTCCCATAAAATACGAACCTGTCGAGGTTTTCATTCAAGGGCTTGACCAAAGTACGGTTGATAAGAGCACGGAAGAGTGGCTTGGAAGAATTGAGGAAAAGCTCGATTATAAGCGTTGGTACTGCGGGCATTATCACACGGCAAAGAAAATCGATAAAATCCAGTTTATGTTTGAGAATATTGATGTTCTGAAAATATAAAGAACAGCAAAAGGTCGCATCAGATGGTGCGACCTTTTGCTATTTCTATTCGAGAGATTTAATCGCTGACACTCCGTGAGCTGTAGGGATCCACATAATCAATGTGCATATATCTGTTCTTCAGCTCGTAATCGGTATCTAACAGGAGATTGCCAAAGAACATCTCTAAGAATTTTGTTGTGGAATAAATGCCTTTTGGAATGTTATTATAGTTAGCTCTCACCAAGGCATTACGGAAATACCAAGAGCTATTCCCAAATACTGCGCTATTTATATGGAACCCCAAGGTTTCCATATACTTAATCATAAATACAGCGGTGGCACGGGTGTTTCCCTCTCCGAAAGGGTGGATCTGCCAAATGTCGGAAGCAAGCCTTGCTAAATGTTTTACAGATTCATCTGCAGGCAAATCATTATAGAAAAACTTTTCCTCTGCAGCAAATTCATAGTCTAAAGCATCTTCGATACTGTTCCAGTCCGCATATGTGACAGTATCGCCGTTCAGTACCCATTCCTTTTTCGTAATGTTGTACTGTCTGATCTGACCAGCGTGACTGAATATACCCTCAAACAACCGGCGATGAATTGTGATCAACTCTTCGGGAGAGAAGTGAAATGCCTTCTCACCTAAAAACTTTACTATTCTTGTAGAAACCATATCTGCCTCTTTGGTTCCGTTTTCGATATCAGCGAAGGCGGTTCGCTGTTCATAATAGTTCTGTATGCGGTCTTGCACTTCATCTATATTGATTTCGCCTTCGATGTGATCCTTTGCGGCATCAAGCAAATAAGCAGAAGTATAGAGTCTATCTACAGCCTGTAAGCCAATGGCAATCCGCCAAGCTTCGATTTTCTCGGCTTTTTCGGGGTCAGCTTCCTTAATATATTCTTCAAGTTCAAATTGCCAGTTCTTATCTTCCGGCATATCTGCACCTCCAAACTCTGATTACTTATGGGGATATCGAAACTCACACAAACAATGGGACAAAACGTGGGTGTTTTTGGCGGCTGTATTTTTTGTTGTATTCAGTAAAAAGAGATTTCAGCTGAACGATATGCACGTTATCAAGATTTGTGCTTAAAGTCCAATAGCTATCCGGCACACGGTTTACGGTACAAATGACATATTCATTCTCGTAAAACGGTCTGTCTTTTGTCGTGACTCTTTCAATTTCTTTCCAAAGCTTTTGCGTAAGTTTTCCTCCGGGAATCGTATCGTAATACGCATATACAGCCCGTTTCTTTTCATAGGCAAAATCAAAGGTTACTTCACCGACTCTGATATTCTGATAACTTAAGTCTTTGGTGTCAATGTAATCAGTTGAAATGGAGTTAATGTTTTCTTTCAGCCAATAAGTACACATCTCTTTATAAAATGCAGAAAGAATCTCGTCGTTGAAGTATCTCATAAAACGCTCATAAACCTCTTCGCCGACGTTTCCGTCTGCATTTGGGACGACGGTCAACATTGTTTTATACCACAGAGCAATATAACTGTTTGCAGGATGATACTTTGTGTGACCGTTTTTCTCGGGCTCTTTTTGGACAAGCCCAAACTCGCACAGAGATTTGATATACTTATCACATTTGTTTTTGGGATAACCTGAAAAAGCCGCCAACTCGCTGATCCGATTATGACCGTTTACCATTGCATAGAGCAGCGTGTTGTAGCTCTCAGGCGTCCGGAAGCATTCACTTATTCTGCTTATCATTAAGCGGTAAAACGGTGAGCCGGTATGAAGCGCTACCTTTACATTTTCCTCAAAAGAGATGCCCGTGTCATATAACGATAAAAGCGCTGGAATGCCTGCCGTTAGAGAAAAGATGCTTACCGATTCTTTATCGCTTACGGACAGCGTTTCGGCAATCTCCTGCGTCGAAAATGGCTCTATAGATGTTGTTTTGCAGGGGACTTCAATTTGATCCCACGGTCTGCCTATCAAGATTATAGGGATGTTACAAGAACTATCCTCTTCCAAAAAGTCCTTCAGTGCAGCATAAAACTCATTCTTATCATTTCGCTCGCTCACATCGTCGAAAAAGACGGTGGGGCGTTTTTCTTTGCCGTAAATCCGCAGGCAATCAAAAAATGATGCCCAATCAGAACAATCATTGAAAATGTCAGGATAACGCTCTGCAAATGATTTCAGTGCAAGATCAGCGCTGATGTGCCGAAAAGAGAAGTACAGACTATTCTGATTTTCGGTGCAGTAAGATAACGCAGCATAGGTTTTGCCCATTCCCGGATCCGCCGAGAAGAACAACGCCTTATGAGCGTCGGAGTGGGAAGAACGAAACTGCTTGATATCTGCTTTCAGTTCATAGGGTATTCTTGTTAGAATCATAACATCACCGTCATATCGTAAGTTGACCTTTTTGTCATTATAACAGATTTTTGCCCATATTTCTATCATTTCAAATATTTTTTCAAAAATATTTTCAGCCGGAAATTCCAGTAAACAATGGGGTTTCCAGCTGTTTTTTATTATCCGATCAAAAAATCTTTCTGCGGAGGGGGTGTGCATTTCCCCGATCCCAGTCGGAATAAGTGGAGAGACAAAACTCAATAATATCGCCCATTCTATGCGAAAACAGGCAAAAACGAAAAAATCCTTTACCGTTTTTGCAAAAAAGTCAGCAATTAAAAGTGAGAGCAAAAAAATCTCGCTGAGAGGTTGGATTTCAGCCGTTCCCAGTCCAAACAAGTGAGAGATGCTTTTACGGGTTTTATATTCGCCCCGTACCTCGCTGACTACTTATTGAGAGGACTTTTAAACACTTTCTCTCTATTGCACCTTGACAACTGAATGACCGGCTGAATGAGATATGTTTTTCGGCGAAGTAGCGCCACGATATGAGCGTGCCAAGAAAAACAAAACGCTGCGGTGAGATTCCGGGGCAGGAACGACATTCGGGCAGACCGGCGAAGGAGACGGTATAAGGCTTACCTCTCCTTATATCGACTCCTAAAGATACATAGCTGCACAACCGTGTGGCTGGATTTTCTCATAAAAGGAGGTAATGAAAGATGAGAAAAGCAGAGCTCAAAGAGCTTTACAAAATGATGTTTCCGGACTATCCGGACATCGTGACCGTTGCTCAGCTTCAAAAGATGCTGGGTATCAGCAGACAGTTGACCTACAAGCTGATCGGCGACGGTTATATTCCCGGCGTGAAGATTGGCAATGCCTTTCGAGTGCCGAAGGTCAATGTTATCAATTATGTCCTCTCTGAGGACAGCAGAAAGGAGGTGAGTTAGTATGCCTGAAAAATTACAGCTTGTGGACGCCGATACGCTGCTATCGACCCCGATGGAAAAGACGCTGTTTGTTGTAGACGGTCTGATCCCGCAGGGCGTGAGTATGCTGTGCGGCTCCGGCAAGATCGGAAAGAGCTGGCTGATGCTGTGGCTCGGCATCCGTGTAGCGCAGGGACTTCCCTTGTGGGAGCTGTCGACACATCAGAGTGATGTGTTCTATTTGTGCTTGGAGGATACACGGGTGCGTATTAAAGACCGATTGTATCAGCTGGTGGATAAAGCGCCGCTCGGACTTCGCTTTGCTACGATGTGCGGCAAGCTAGGCTGCGGACTGGAAGAACAGATCATCGATGCGTTGAACGACTACCCGAAAACAAAGCTGATTATCATCGACACCTTGCAAAAGGTGCGTGATTCAAGAAATGGTGCCGGGAAGAGCGGAATGTACGCCAATGACTACGACGATATATCGGCGATCAAGCAAATCGCAGACAAATTTAAGATCGCCATCGTCTTGGTGCACCATCTCAGAAAGCTGAAGGACAGCGCCGATCCGTTCAACGAGGTGTCCGGCTCCACCGGAATCACCGGCGCTGCCGATACCAATTTCATATTGAAGCGTCGGCGTGGCGAGGAAACTGCAACGCTGCTTGTTAACGGCAGAGATGTCGAGTATCAGCAGTTCACTCTGCGGTTTAAAAATCAGGTGTGGCAGATGGTGGAACACAAAGACAGCACCGAGCTGCACCGAGAAGAAATACCGCAGTTCCTCTTTCGTTTGGTGGATTTCCTGAAGGACAAATCTGGGTGGACGGGAACGGCGACGGAACTGCTCTCAGCAATGGGAGAAACCGAAACATCGCCTAACTGTGTCACAAAATTTCTCGGTCGCTTTGCCGGTGAAGTACTCACTCCGGCGAGTATCGAGTATAAGACAAAACGCACCGGGCAGAGCCGCCTGATGCGCTTCAGAAGGTATGACGGCAATGACGGCGGTGACGGCGAGAACGCTATATAGCAAAAACACCGTCACAGCTGTCATAACCGTCATTTCCCAAAAGATGTACACAGGTAATGCCAACGGTTAAGGGTAACGAGCATAGGTTTTGTATTGCCCCCAAACCGGCGGCAGTTTGCCGAAAGGGGCAGTACCCCTGTAACCCCGGAAAAAGCAAAGAAAGGAAGAAAATTTTATGAGAGAAAGAGCAATAGCAATCAACATTCGAGTGACCGAAACTGAGAAGCGAAAGATGGAAAGAAACGCAAAACTTTGCGGAGTTTCACTCTCTGCGTACTTACGAAAAGTCGCCCTCGGAAAAGAAGTCCGAGCGGTAGCGCCGCAAAGTTTTTATGAAGTGTACCGTCAGGTAAAGGTGCTGAAAGCCGGTTGGAAAACTTCTTCCGAGGCGACAGTTGACCGAGCTTTTGAGCTTTTAGAGCAGAGCATTTTGAATGCCTATCACGATCTGGAAAGCAGCGAAAACGGAAGTGACAAGCCGTGGCAGTAACAAAAATTTGGGCGATCAAAGACAACATTCGTCGAGTGGTTGAGTACGCAAGGAACCCCGAAAAGACCGAGTACAGCGACATACAAAACCTTTTACACTACGCCAGGAACGACGAGAAAACTGTCATCGGTGAAGAAAAAACGATGTATGTTACCGGCGTAAATTGCGGTGCAGATACGGCGTTTCAGGAAATGATTTCGGTGCAGGAGCGCTTCGACAAGACCACCGGGAATGTTGCTTATCACGCTTATCAGAGCTTCAAAACCGGTGAGGTTACGCCGGAGCTTTGCCACCGTTTGGGCGTGGAGCTGGCGCAGAAAATGTGGGGCGACCGGTACCAAGTGCTGGTCGCAACCCACTTCAACACCGGCACTTATCATAATCATTTTGTACTGAATTCCGTTGGAATTTGGGACGGCAAGAAGTTTGATTGCAATGAGGGAGCCTATTGGAAATTTCGAAGTTTGTCGGACGAGCTGTGCAAAGAAAATGGCTTGACGGTGATCAAAAATCCAAAAGGCAAGACGCCTCGGACAATCTATTTTGCCGAGAAAAACGGCGAGCCGACCAAGTACAACCTGATGCGGGAAGCGATTAACAAGGCGCTCTCGATGAGCACCAACGAGAAAACTTTTTGCTTTGTAATGCGGCGGCTGGGTTATGTGGTAGACCTCAATCCCTATCACAAATACGCAACCATTCGCTCGATTAACGGCAAGAAAGCCACCCGACTGTACCGACTCGGCGAGGCTTTCGACCGTAATGGAATCTATGAACGAATGCGAGAAAACCGTCAAAACTGGCAGGAGCCTTACCGTTTGTACGATGAATTCATCGGCAAAAAGAGAAACGGTATTACGATACAAAGAAAGCAATATCGAGTGCAGGGCAGCTTCAAAACGGCGAAGAAAATCACCGGATTGCGAGCGTTATATCTGCATTATTGTTATCTGCTGGGTGTGATCCCGAAGAACAAACGGCGCACACCGCTGTCACCTGAAATGCGGGAAGCGTGTCGGTGGTTGGATCGGTATTCAGAACAGGTGCGGCTTGTGGGCAAGTACAAATTGCGGGATCTTCCGGCAGTTGAAAGCTTTATTGAAAAGAACAAAAGCGAGACAAAGCTGCTGACAGATTACCGAAAAATTATCCGCAAAGAGCTTGCTTCTTGCCACGACCCCGACCGAGCGCAAGAGCTGATCGCAAAGCGAAATGCTTGCACCGCCGCCCTTGCTGGGTTGAGAAAAGAAATCAAAACCGCCGAGCGATTGATCGAGGACAACCCTAAAATCAAAGAAAATATCCGCATCGAGGAGCAGATGCGGCAAGAGATTTACGCTCCGAAAAAACAAAGAAAGAGAGAGTATGAACGATGACAAAAAGAAAATCCGATTTTACTTTACCGACCTTGGACGACCTGTTTTCCACGCAGGAAATGCGGGACGATGCGAAGTTAGAGCGAGTGAGAAATATTCCGCTTGGCGAGCTTCACCCGTTCAAGGATCACCCGTTTAAGATTTTGAACAACGAGGAAATGCAGCGAATGATCGAAAGTATTCGCAAGGTTGGGGCGATCACACCGGCTCTTGCAAGACCGTTGCCGGACGGTGGCTACGAGCTGATCTCCGGGCACAGACGGCTTGCGGCGTGTCAGGTGCTGGGGTTGGAAACAATGCCGGTGATCGTCCGTGAGATGTCCGACGACGAGGCTGTGATCGCAATGGTAGATGCCAATTTGCAGAGAGAAACAATACTACCCAGCGAAAAAGCGTTTGCTTATAAGATGAAGTTAGAAGCGATAAAGCATCAAGGTGTAGCTTCTTCCCAAGTTGGGAAGAAGTTGCTAAGTATCGAAAAAGTCGGTGAGGACAGCGGCGAAAGCCGCAATCAAGTCCACCGTTATATTCGCTTAACTTATCTTATTCCCGAGCTGCTTGAAATGGTAGACGAAAACAAAATTGCTTTCAACCCTGCGGTGGAGATTTCTTACTTAGATCATTCAGAGCAACGGGTATTGCTCGACGCAATGAGCCTGAACGACTGTACGCCATCACACGCACAGGCAATACGACTCAAGAAAATGTCGCAGGATAGCGTACTTACCAACGAGGCAATTCACGACATAATGAGCGAGGAAAAACCCAATCAAGCGGAGCAGATACGCTTCAAGCGTGACGACTTCAAAGAGTATTTCCCACCGAGATATACCGATGAGCAGATCAAGCGGGATATTCTGAAAGGCTTGGAGCTTCTCAAGCGTCAGCGTGACCGAAATCGGGACGCCCGTTAATTCGAACCGAAAGCGGCTACAAAACAACAAATCGCACAATGGCAGAACTCACACCGGCAAAGTATAATAGCTCTGTCGGTGTGAGCTGTCCTGTGTATGCCAATACCAAGAAAGGAGTGTAATATGGTATCAGGACACTTAGAAATTAAAAAAGGGTACTATTATGTGGTACTCAGCTATCTCGATGTCAACGGCAAAAGGCACAGACCGTGGATATCGACAGGACTTCCCGAAAAGGGAAACAAACGAAAGGCGGAGGCAGAGCTTGCACGAATTCGCAGCACCTACGAACCGCCGAAGGAGGTGGAAGATTTAAGTTCAGATATGCCCTTTGCAGATTACCTGCTTCAATGGCTGGATATTGTGAAGGTACGTATCAAAATCGCAACCTATGCTTCGTATGAATCAATGGTGAAGAGTGCGATCGAGCCGTATTTCCGCAAAAAGGGATATACTCTGCGAGGCTTGGAAGCTCGTCACATTCAGCAATTCTACACGGAGAAGCTGAAAACCGTCAAGCCTAACTCTGTGATCCACTACCACGCCGTTATTCATCAGGCGCTTAAATATGCGATGAAAACCGATTTGGTGCCACAGAACGTTGCAATGAAAGTGGATCGCCCGAAGAAGAATGATTTTCAACCGGTGTTCTTGGATGCGGCGGAATTGCAAAAGCTGTTTGAAATCATCAAAGGCACAAAGTTGGAGCTGCCTGTTTTAGTTGCCGCTTTCTACGGTTTGCGCCGTGGAGAGGTGGTCGGGCTGAAATGGGATGCCATCGATTTTAAGCGAGGCGCTATAACGATCAAGCGAACCGTTACTTCTGTTCAGTTAGACGGAAAGACACAGATAATTGAGCAAAATTCCGCCAAAACGAAATCCAGTTTGCGGACGCTTCCGCTTGTCGGCAGTTTTCGGGAATACTTCCTGCAAGTAAAAGAGGCGCAGGAACTGAACAAGAAAGTCTGCGGCAACTGTTACAACTACGAATATGACGGTTTTGTATTTGTGGATGAGATGGGAGAACGGATGCAGCCCGGTTACTTAACCTCTTATTTTCCAAAGTTTATTCAGCGCCACGGAATGCGAAAGATGCGCTTCCACGACTTGAGACATAGCTGTGCCAGCCTTCTGCTTGCAAACGGTGTTCCGCTGAAACAAATTCAGGAATGGTTAGGACATTCGGATTTCAGCACCACAGCCAACATATATGCGCATTTAGACTACAGTTCCAAACTGTCCTCGGCGCAGGCGATGGTGGGAGGCTTGACGCTGCCCGACGCCGGAGGCTTCAAAAGCAAATGGAGTGAAATGAGCGATGAAGCAAAGGCGGCTGATACAGAATCGGAAGGGTGAAAAAGTTGTTCTGTCCTGAAAAAATCAAGTGCCTTGTAAACACTTGCGGGGAAAAGGAAAAGTCCAGCAAACCCGCTTGTTTACTGGACTTTTTGGCGGAGAGGGCGGGATTCGAACCCGCGTGGGATTGCTCCCAAACTGATTTCGAGTCAGCCCCGTTATGACCACTTCGATACCTCTCCGTATATGTTATGCCTGAAATTCTGCAAAACCCTTAGGGCAGAACAGCAGGACAGAACAACAAAATATTCAATTTTTTGAACCGGCGCAAAACCTTGTAAATAGGGAGTTTCGAGGTGGACGAAACTAACAGACCATCCGACCATTTCGAGACAATATTGATATGACAATGTTATTATATTTATAAGTTTATATCGTTTGTATATTCAACTGAAATAAACTGTTTCCTTTCCCGACTGCTAACCCGTCCCGTTTCATAGGCCGGTAAAAAACGAGGATGATTTACAAACCGTAAATCATCCTCGTTGAAGTATTATTTTAAATCATTTTCGCCGTTCTGAAGCCAATCGCGAATTTGAACTGTTTAATTTACGGTAGGCTTTGGGCGTTTGTCCCGTTTCGTTCTTGAAAACGCGGTTAAAGTTTCGTATGGTGGAGAATCCGCATTTCATTGCGATTTGGGTCACATCATCGTTTGTGTCTTTCAACAGCTCGCAGGCGAATTGGATGCGATATTTGTTGACGAATGAGGCGAAATCCATGTCAAAATTCTTGTTGAAGAAGGAAGACAGATAGCTGTAATCGTAGCCGAATTCCTTTGCTATATCATGAAGCCGCAGCTTTTTGGTGAAGTTATTTTGAATATACATTGAGAGAGAATTGGTGAGTGCAAAATAGGACTCATCAATTTTTTCTATTTCGCTTTGTTCAAACACGGCGGCGCAAAGCCTGTAAAGGACAGCCTGCTTTGCAAAAATACTTCTGTTCTCGTCCGTCAGAATATCGATGTCATTTCTGTTGTCAAACGAGAACCTCGTGTCGGAAAGTGATTTCATCTTTGTTTTTTCATAAAATAGGGAAACAAGGTCGGTTGAAAAAACGCAGAGATAATCCTCGCTCTCCTCGGGCGTGGAGTAAGAATGGATATACCCCGGCAGTATGAGCATTCCCTCGCCGCTGTGCAGCTCATGTTTTTTGTTTCCCACTTCACACACCAGACAACCGCCCAGGCAGAACACAATTTCATAGTTGCAATGTGTGTGCTTTTGAAAGTTCAGATTTTTGTCTACCTGATTATAAAGATACTCGCCTTTTACGCTTCTGTGTCCTTCATAAACGACCATAATTTAATCACCGTACAAATATATTTCCATTATTATAAAACATATTTCTTTTATAATCAAGATTCATTTTATATAATGAACATGGGATAAAACAAAAATATGTCTGTAAAGGAGCGCGATTATGAATTATAATGATGCGGTAGCGGTATACCAAAATTCTCCGACAAGTGAGACATTGAAGGAGGTTTGCAAACAGCTGTGCAGCGAAATGACATTAAGAGAGAAGCTGAAAATGCTTTCGGGCAGGCAGTTTGCTATGCGAAATTGCTATGACTTGTTTACAAAGGGCAGAAAGTACAACTACAGACCGTGCATTGCAGGCGGGATTAAGCGTTTGGGGATCCCGACGGTTGCCTTTTCGGACGGCCCCCGCGGCGTTGTTATGGGTAAAAGCACCTGCTTCCCCGTTTCAATGGCAAGAGGCGCTTCGTTTAACGATGAGCTTGAATATGAGGTCGGCACAGCCATTGCAAAAGAAGTGATTGCAGGCGGCGCCAACTATTTTGCCGGTATATGTATTAACCTTTTGCGCAATCCCCGCTGGGGCAGAGCGCAGGAAACATATGGCGAGGATCCGTTTCTGCTCGGAAAAATGGGCGCTGCACTGACAAAAGCGGTGCAGGATAACGGCGTTATCGCCTGTCCAAAGCATTTTGCCTGCAACAGCATTGAAAACATCAGATTTTCGGTGGATGTCCATGCAGATGAAAAGACTTTGCAGGAGATATATTTCCCCCATTTCAAGAAGTGCATTGACGCCGGCGCGATGTCTATTATGGGTGCCTATAATCTTCTTAGAGGGGAGCATTGCTGCGAAAGCAAGTATTTATTTACGGATGTCTTGCGCGATCAGTGGCATTTTGAGGGCTTTGCAATTACCGACTTCCTGTTTGCCCTGAGAAACGGGGAAAGAGCTGTTAAGGCAGGCATGGATGTCGAGATGCCGATGAAGATACTGTATACCATGCTGCCAATATATTTAAGAAACGGGAAAATATCGCAAGATGATATCGACAAGGCAGTTCGGAATGTTTTGACGGGCTTAATAAAGATAACACCAAAAATTAAACATCAGTCCAAGGATGTTATCGCCTGTAAGTCCCATGCCATGCTTGCAAAAAAAGTTGCGTGCGAGGGTACTGTCCTGCTTAAAAACAACGGAATACTTCCGCTTAGCGATGTCAAGAAAATAGCCGTCGTCGGGCGGTATGCCAACAAGATCAATGTCGGCGATCACGGTTCGAGCAGCGTTGCGAGTCCGTATACGGTTACTCCGTATAAAGGCCTCTGCAATGCATTCGGAAAAGAAAATGTTGTCCTTTGCGAAAGCCTTGATATATCGTCAAAGCTTGATGAAATCAAGTCGTGCTCCTGCGTTTTGATTTGCGTAGGCAGCGATTATAAGCAGGAGGGAGAAAATCTCGCGAACTTCTCAAGCAAGGATGGTACGGCAGAAAAGGCGCACGGCGGCGACAGATATTCGCTGCGTATTCCGTCAAACGAGGTGGAGCTTATTCACCGCATCTGCGCAGATTGCGAGAACACAATCGTTGATATCGTCGGAGGAAGTGCGTATGTCATTGAAGAATGGAAAGACGAAGCGTCCGCTATACTTCATTCTTTCTACAGCGGAATGGAGGGCGGAAACGCGCTTGCAGATATATTGACGGGCAAGGAAGTCCCGAGCGGTCATTTGCCGTTTACAATTGCTAAGGATGAAAATGATTATCCGAAGTTTCTGTTCCCCGGAGAAAAAACAAGGGTTATCGACTACGGCTACTACCACGGCTATACATTGCTCGACAAGGAGGGTAAAGAGGCTGCGTTCCCGTTTGGCTTCGGCCTTTCCTATACCGAGTTTGAGTACTCCGATATACATGCCGAAAATAAAGACGGTAGCATAGAAGTGTCGCTGAAAATCAAGAATATCGGCAGCTTCGACGGAAAGACGGTCGTTCAGGTCTATGCGGGAGCAAACGGAGATCATCCCGTGAAGCTGCTCAAAGGCTTCAAAAAAGTCAATGTCCCGGCGGGAAAAGAGATCGAGGAGACCGTGACTGTTTATAAGGATGACCTTAAATTTTATGACGAAAAGGCCGGAGAATGGTATTTGGAGAATGAATACACATTCTATGTCGGTCAGAACAGCGCGGACGCAATGAACAATAAGCTTACGGTCAGCGTTTGATTGAGTAAATTTATTATATAAGAAAGGCAGACTGATATTATGGAATATTTTGATTTTGTAAAGAATGTAAATTACGAGGGCGAGCAAAGTTCAAATCCGTTTGCTTTCAAGTTCTATGATCCCGACAGAGTGATTTTTGGCAAAAAGATGAGCGAGCATTTGCCGTTCGCCATGGCATGGTGGCACAATCTGGGCGCGGCAGGCGCGGATATGTTCGGCGTCGGTACGGCCGACAAGTCTTTCGGAGCGATACCCGGTACGATGGAACACGCAAGGGCAAAGGTGGATGCCGGCTTCGAATTTATGGAGAAGCTCGGTATTAAATACTTCTGCTTCCACGATGTCGATTTAGTCCCCGAGGACAAGGACATAAATGTTACAAACGCGCGTCTTGATGAAATTTCGGACTATATTCTTGAAAAAATGAACGGCACGGATATCAGGTGCCTTTGGGGAACGGCAAATATGTTCGGCAATCCGAGGTTTATGAACGGCGCCGGCAGCACCAACGATGTCAATGTTTATTGCTTTGCTGCGGCGCAAATAAAAAAGGCGCTTGATATTACCGTTAAGCTCGGCGGCAGAGGCTATGTGTTCTGGGGTGGAAGAGAGGGCTACGAAACTCTGCTGAACACCGATGTTAAGTTTGAGCAGGAAAACATAGCTTCTCTTATGCGCATGGCTGTGGAATATGGCAGAAGCATCGGATTTGAGGGAGATTTCTATATTGAGCCCAAGCCGAAGGAGCCGATGACGCATCAATATGATTTCGATGCCGCAACGGCAATAGGCTTTTTGAGACAGTACGGACTCGACAAGGATTTCAAGCTGAACATCGAAGCCAATCACGCGACGCTTGCCGGTCACACCTTCCAGCACGAGCTGAGAATTTCTGCCGTAAACGGTATGCTCGGCTCCATTGACGCGAATCAGGGCAACCTGCTTTTGGGCTGGGATACCGATGAGTTCCCCTTTGATGCATACAGTGCAACGATGTGTATGTATGAGGTGCTCAAAAACGGCGGACTTACCGGCGGATTCAATTTTGACGCTAAAAACCGCAGAACGAGCAACACCGCAGAGGACATGTTCTATGGCTATATTCTCGGCATGGACACATTTGCTCTCGGTCTTATCAAGGCAGCCGAAATTATAGAAAACGGTACAATCGATGAGTTTATTGAGAAAAAATATTCTTCGTTCAGCTCCGAATTGGGCCAGAAAATCAGAAACGGCGATACGACCCTTTCGCAGTTGTCCGAGATAGCCTGCGAAAAGAAGATCTGTGAAATTCCGGAATCCGGCAGACAGGAAAAGATTCAGAGCGAAATAAACCGAATTCTGTTTAAATGAGGTGCGGCGAATGGACTGCTTCATAGGGCTTGATATAGGAACCTCGTCGGTAAAGGGAATGCTGCTGAGCGAAAAGGCGATTGTCAAAACGGCGTCAAGAGAGTATCCCCTCTATTATCCCAAAGACGGTTGGAGCGAGCAAAATCCGCAGGACTGGTATGACGGCAGCATTTCTGTAATAAAAGAGCTTATATCTGACATTGACAGAAACAGTGTTGTTTCAATCAGCTTTTCGGGGCAGATGCACGGCCTTGTCGTGCTCGACGAAAACGACAATGTGATCCGTCCCGCCATTTTGTGGAACGACAGCCGAAGCTCGCTTGAGACCGAATACCTTAATAATATTATCGGCAAAAAGACGCTTCAGCAAAATACCGGCAATATCGCATTTTCCGGCTTTACCGCGCCGAAAATACTTTGGCTGAAAAACAATGAACCGGAGAATTTCAAGAAAATAAAAAAGATAATGCTGCCGAAGGACTATGTGGCGTACAGGCTTAGCGGTGTGTTTGCGACCGATTGCTCAGACGCTGCGGGCACATTATATTTCGACACAAAAAATCGTCGCTGGTCCGAGCCTATGCTGTCGGTGCTTGGCGTAAGTGAAAAGAATTTGCCAAAAGTATATGAGAGCTACCAGGCGGTAGGAACGCTCAAAAAGTCCGCTGCCGATAAACTCGGATTGAATGAAAATGTGAAAATAGTTATCGGCGCGGGAGATAATGCGGCATCCGCAATCGGAACGGATACAATTGAAAGCGGGGACTGCAACATTTCGCTCGGAACCTCGGGCACGATTTTTGTCGCAAGCGACGAGTTTGATTATGTGCCGAAGGGAGCCATACACACATTTTGCTCCGCGGCGGGCAAATATCATTATCTTGCCTGCATTTTGTCGGCGGCAAGCTGCCAAAAATGGTGGGTCGAAGGTATAACAAAATCGTCATATGATGGAGACTTCGCGGAATATATCGGCAAAAGTCAGGTTATGTTTTTGCCGTATCTCATGGGTGAGCGCTCGCCGATCAACGATTCAAGCATTCGCGGAGCCTTTTTCGGCTTGTCTCTCAATACGACAAAAGACGAAATGACGCTTGCGGTGTTAGAGGGGGTCGCTTTTGCGATAAAACAAAATCTCGATATTATCCGGGATCTCGGAATATATATCGAGACTTCAAAAATCTGCGGAGGCGGCACGCGAAATAAAGAGTGGGCGAAAATCATTGCATCTGTTCTGGACATCGAGCTTTTGCTTCCGGAGGTTGAACACGGAGCTGTTTTGGGCGCCGCGTTCTTAGGTGCGAGAGCTTGCCTTCCGGATGACAGGTATGAGCAGCTCAAAGACAGCGTTAAATCGAGCTATACCCACATTTTGCCGGATGAAAAGCTCGTGAAATACTACAGCGAAAAATACTCAAAATGGTCGGAACTGTATCCCAAAATCAAAGAGTGATGGTAAGCAAATAAGAATAAAAAATCAAGGCAGATGTATAATTTCTGCCTTGATTTTTTTTAGCATTTATAAAAGTCCGCTTGGCTTATTAAGCGCTAAATGTCCGTGAGCTTGGATGTTGTTTCTATTATTCCAAACTCAACAAAATCACATCGTTCGTCTCGACGGTCAGTTTTACGATTGTTGAACCGACGCTTGCCGAAAACGGAATTTCTTCCGCTTTCAGGGCAGTTTTTGCTTTTATTTCCTCCACCTGACTCTTTGTCAGGATATCCAGGCTGCCGAGAGTTTCCCATTCGGCTTTTGGGTTGCAGTGATTGTTGTCTATAATTTGCGCCGTTACCGATTTTGCGGAAATGTTTATTTCAACTTCAATTTCCGTTTTCTCGGATTTGCCGTAATCATTATCCTGCGCATATATCAGCACCTGAACCTTTTTTTCGTCTGTAAAAGCGGCGTATTCTATGTCGGAATTGCGGCTTTCGGGCAGGACGAGCCTGCTTTTGTGTAATCGAGAAAGAATTTTAAATGCCCAGAAGTTCGGTTACGGTATGCCGCAGTTGCTGACAAGTCCGAATCCGCCGTGAAACGGCGTGCCGAGCATGAACTGTTCTTCGTAGATACTTCAAAATACCAGCTTTCAATCTCTTCGCTGCCGTAATATTCCGACAGGAATTTAATGAATTTCTTTATGAAATCCACCCATTTGTCCATTGATTTCGGGCGGGTTATGTTATTGAGATAGCGTATTCCGGTTTTCTTTCCGCTTGCGAGTGCGCCGGGCATAAACGAGAGCTCAACAAACGGTTTCATTCCGCAGGCGAGCACATTGTCAAAAACATCAGCAATTTGTTTGAAATTTATCTCATCTATCTTGTCTGAAAACGGCACAGCGGCAAAAGGCTTGTAATCCGAGAGCCGCTGAAAGCAGAGCATATCGTCATCAAATATGCCGTGAAAGCGAATATACTTCATGCCCAGCTCATCGTGAACGAGCTTTACATGATCACAAACATCCTTTCTGTGCAGCTGGAAGGCATGATCGTTGCCGACTCCGAACTGCCAGGGAAAATTAGTAGGAACGGTTTTTGCATTTTTATCTATTACGATTTTCATATGCACCTCACAAGAACTTTCACTATCTGCTTGACGCTGTGCTGAAGTGCGGCTTTTGATATCTCGTTGCGTTTGACAGCTTTTAATATCATACGGAAGTGTTTTTTACTGCCGGGGGTGAGCAGATTCGTGCCGGCACAGACGCTTCTTATGCTGTCAGCGGTGTCATAGGATCCCCAGTCTGTCATAACAAAGCCGTCAAAGCCCCACTCGCCGCGTAAAAGGTCATTTAGCAGTGCGGAGTTTTCGCATGGATAGATACCGTTTACCGGGTTGTATGATGTCATGACACAGCCTGGCTTATACAGAGAGAAAGCTTTGTCAAATACTCGCAGATAAAGGTCGCGCAGGGTGTTCTCGTCAATTATCCCGTGCGCCGATTTGCGCTCGAACTCCATATTGTTGGCGATAAGATGCTTGTATGTCGCGATAACTCCGTTTTCTTCGAGTCCTCTCGCCTGATATGCCATTAAAGTGCCCGTCAGTATCGGATCCTCCGAGTAATATTCCGGATGGCGTCCGCAGAGAATGTTGCGGTGAAGGTTTCCGCCGGGACCGAGATTTATTGAAATGCCGTTTTCTTTTGACTCGTCCGCAAGCACTTTGCCTACCTTATATGCAAGGCTTTTGTTGAATGTTCCGGCGAGCAGATTGCTTGACGGAAATCCGGTCGTAGGACGGTTGAGATTGACGCAGCAGTTGCCGTCGCTCATGTATAGCGTCGGCACGCCCAGACGCTTGCTTGACGCGAGTTTTCCGGCGGCTCCGCTTTTGCCGGGACGCCAACAGGAGCCGTTGCAGACGGTAAAATCCGCCAGATCTCTGAGCGAAAACTGTGAGACAAAGTCGTCAAGTTTAGTTAAATCTTCCTTGACATCGGAAAGCGTTATGGGACTTCCACTGTATCGGGGCAGCGCATTATAAGAGGGCCTTGTATATTCGGCGTGAACTGCTATGGCATTTTTAGCCTCGGTGATTTTTGTTCTGCCCGTGCGGATATTGCCGTTTTCGTCAATACCTGTTATCTCTTCGGACTCACGGCAGACAGATACGGTTTTTTCACAGACTACATCGTCTTCAAGGACGAAAGAACAAACTGTTCTGACATTGTCCGCTTCGCCGCCGACCATAACATCGTACTGTCCTTTGGAGAGAATGAACGCGTGAATGTTTTTGTCATAGTGCGAAAAATCCTTTTGCGGTATGTCGATCGTCAGCGTTTGGCATTCGCCTTTTTTCAAAAGTGCTGTCTTTTCAAAGCCGCAGAACAGCTTTGCGGGTCTCGGTTCATTCCCGCGCGGTGCTTTGACATAGACGAGAACAGAGTCCTTTCCGGGAACATCGGAGTCGTTCGTGACTTCTGCGCTGATGCGGAGTATGCCGCCTTCAAATGATGCGGAGGAGCGGACGGAAAAGTCGGAATAAGACAGTCCGCGACCGAAGTAATAAGCGGCGTCTTTTTTGAACGAGTCAAAGTAGCGGTAGCCGACAAATTCCTGTTCCTCGTAATATACGCTTGCGCCGAAGCGCTTTCCGTCGTCGGAGTAGATAGGAGAGTTGTCATCGAGATTGATGAAGTTTTTGGCGGACGGTGAGTCGTAATAGTCTATCGGCCATGTGTCGGCAAGTCTGCCGGAGGGATTGACTTTTCCGCAGAGAATATCAATGAGACTTTCGCTGCCGCGCTGACCGCTGAAGCCGGTCCAAATAACAGCCGACGCACCGAGCCCGCGGATGAACCCCATCTCGATAGGATATCCGGTGTTCAGAATGATTATAAGATTTTTATACTTTGCGGCGGCTTCGCTGAGCGCCGCTTTTTCTTCGTCTGTCAGATAATATTCACCCTTTATCGGTCGGTTATCCTTGTTTTCGCCCGAGCCGCGGGAAATAAAGAACAGAGCCGTCTCGGCATTATCGCATATGCTGAGAGCCCCTGAACGTTCGATAGCCTCGGAAACGGTCAGCGTCCAGCGTGGCTTTATGAGGCTTGCACCGATTGCCGTTATACGAAAATCATTGTAAGCCCCCAGCAGTTTTATTGAACTGCCGCTGCCAAGCGGGAGAATGCCGTTGTTTTCGAGCAGGACGATGCCCTCATCGGAAACCTCTTTTGCCGCTTGCTCATTTTCTTTGTGCAGACCGTCATCAATCGGCTTGGGCGGGGTTTTGAATCTGAAGGTGCAGTCGGGAAAACGTCTGCCGTCAATATCTCTATAGCCGCTGAGTTTTACGGTGTAGGTCTTGTCAAAGTCCTGAGCCGCTTCGCCAACGGGCAGGAGATATATGGGCAGGGGTGAGAAATCAAATTTGACGCATTTGCCCTTTGAAACGGGTTTGCCGTTTACCGTTGCTGTTCCGTAGCCGTCGTCGGCTATCATTTTTGTGCAGACTATGGGCAGGCTGCGGGGCGCTGCACAGTTCATTGCAAACATCCCGTTGTCAATGTCATAAGGATTATATTTTTTTGCCAGTAAAGTGAAAAACATTGGCATTTCAGCTCAACTCCATTTTCAAAAAATCTGCTTTTCCTTTGCCTCGATATACTAAATACAGGGCATCAGTTTTTTCTTCGGGATCTATTTTGACGGAAAATGTTTTCCATTCCGTCGATTGAGAAAGAGGAATAATTCCAACAGTTTTGTCTCCGATTTTTATATCCATCCTGCCGTTTGCATTTCTGACAGTAACAGAAATGCAGACGGGCTTTTTGAAATTAAAATATTTGAAACCGATGACGGTGCCATTGGTAATTGCCGTTACAAAGCTTTCGCCGTTTCGCGACGCGATGTTGGGCTGTCTGTCTCCTTTGCCGTTTCCCTGAACATTTTTAGTGCGGCGGTTATACAGATTGCAGCACAGAGCGGCGGAATATTCGCCAGCTGCCGGCAGGGGAGCACCGACACCCTGTGTGGTTATCTCAACCTGATTTATTGTTCCGTCTGCGTTTATTGTTACGGGTTCCGCGCAGGCTTGACGGGAGAAATCCGTATTGTTCGTGCAGCGGTGATAGAAAACATAATATTTTCCGTTAATCTGTTCTATCGAGCCGTGTATCGTTCCTGCGGGAGCTTTTCGTTGCTTGTTGCCGCGATAGCCGAGGTCGCTGTTTGAAATAATAACGCCGCGATATTGAAAACCTCTGTCCGGAAAATTGCTTGTCGCGTAGGCAAGCTCGTTGTTCTCGCCGGATGAGTATATCAGATAATACAAATCGTTTATTTTTCGTATGCATGGAGCTTCATAAAACGGGTGGCGATAAAGCTCGCTCGATTTATCCGCTGTAGTCTTGCTGTCGAGAACCGCCTTCGGTTCGCTCTTTACCGTGCACATATCATTTTCAAGTTCGACAACTGCGCAGGAAAGTATGCTTGGGCTTGTTTCCTTTACCTCGCGATACGAGCGGTTGGTCAGTTTGCTGAGCACAAAACGGTAGAGCGGAGAAAACACTTTGCTTCTGAAATCTCTGCCGAGCCCCCATCCGTAATAGAGCCATATCCTGCCGTTGTCGTTTATGACTGCGGGGTCGTTTGTAAGAAACTTCAAAACCGGAGCGCCGTTTTTATATTTTATATCGCTGAGATATTCAAACGGACCGTCAGGACTTTCCGAAACGGCGACAGACATCGGACCGAATGCAGATGTGTTCGGCCCCGCAGCGAAATAGTAGAGATAATATCTCCCGTCATTTCCCCTTACGCAATCGGGTGCATAGTAATCTACAAGGCGATCGTCGCGGCTTCTCGGATCCTGCGATTTCAGGTAGACTTTTTCTTTGCAGCTCCAAGACGAAAGGTCTGAGACGGGAGCCGACCAGACGGAGTAATCCTGCACACAGAATCGGTCCGAGTTTTCGGCATCGTGACTGCCGTATAGATATACCCTGTCACCGAAAACATGAGCTTCACCGTCGGGAATATATTCATTTAATGGAAAAAGCGGATTCATGGTATTATCTCTCCGTTTGTTTCGATAATCTTTTTATAATGGTACGCGGAATTTTTAGGTGTGCGCTTGAGTGTTTTATAATCGACATATATGAGCCCGAACCTCGGCTCGTAGCCCTCTGCCCACTCAAAGTTGTCCATAAGCGACCAATGCTGATATCCGAAAACCTTGACTCCGTCATCGATGGCTCTTCTGACATTTGAAAGGTAGTCGTTGATAAAGCCGATGCGCACATCGTCCCTGACTTCTCCGTCCGTTATGCTGTCGTTGTTTGCCATGCCGTTTTCGGTTATGATTATCGGCAGGCGGTATCTGCGATAAAGGAACTTCAAGGTCCAGTAAATCGAGCGTCCGTCTATTACCCAGCCGAGCGAGGTGGTGTTGAGCTTTGATTTGTCAATGCTTTTGTCGCCGCCCCAGGCGGAATAATTGAATGCCTCATAGTGGTTGACGGCAAGAAAATCAAAATCTGTTTTAAAGCGGGGCATATCACTTTTATGCGTCGCGTAAACACAGTAGGCGGTGACGGGCTTTCCCAGAAGAATGGGATCCATCCACCAGCGGTTGTTCATCGTGCCCATAGTCACATTGAACGATTTGTTGTACGCTTCTTCTACGCTCTTCGGGTCTGATTCATCATTGGGTATAAACGCGCCCGACGCGAAAGAAAGACCTATAAGCGGTTTCTTTTTCGCGTATTTTCTGATGGTTTCGACCGCCCGACGATTTGTGAGCATAAATATCTTCGTGAACTTCGGCAGGGCAAGATAGCGGTGCTTGAACGGCGCATGAACTCCCTGCATATAGCCGTTCATGAGAAAACAGGACGGCTCGTTGAAGGTTATCCAGTATGTTACTCTGTCGGACAGAGCTTCGACGACTGCTTTTACATAGAAAGCAAAGTCGTCTATAATATCTTTTTTCAGCCAGCCGCCCTTTTTATATTGCCAGAGCGGCAGATCCCAGTGGTAGAGCGTAACGAGCGGCTCGATTCCGTTTTTAATGAGCTCATCAACGAGATTGCTGTAAAATTCAAGTCCCTTGGGGTTGACCTTGCCGTCTTGGGAGATAACTCTCGGCCAGGATACGGAGAACCTGTATGATTTCAGCCCCAGCTCCTTCATCAGAGCGATATCTTCCTTGTACCTGTGATAATGATCGCAGGCGACATGGCAGTTGTCGCCGTTTTTTATTTTTTCTTTCGGAGCTTCATCCCATATGCTGGGCGTTCGGCCGTCCGAATCATATCCGCCCTCGATCTGCGGTGCGGCTGTCGCGGCTCCCCAGAGAAAGCCGTCGGGAAAAGCATTTTTGCTCACGAATTATCCTCCTTACTTGTTGTAACGGTGAAGTTCAGCAGATTCAATTTGCCGGAGCCTTCGAAACGAAAATACAAGGCCGACTCGGCAAGAGAGAAACGAATACCTGTCTTTGCCCGCCGTGTATTTGGACTAATATCTATTTCTCCGATACAATCGCCGTCAATCTGTGTGAACAGGCGAAGTTTACCGCGTGCTCTGCCGCTGACAGAAGCAATGATGCCGGCGGCATCGGACAAATCAAGATATTTATAACCGGTAACAGTTTTGTCTTTTATATTTGTAATATATTGGCATGGATCACATTCACGGTATTCTCCTTTTTGGGTTATGTACGGATAAGAGCGCTTGTTGGTCTTTGTTGTTTTGCACGCGCCCTGTTTTCCATACAGCACGCAGGCAATCCCCGCTTCATAATTCACACCCGTCCTCGTCGGAGTGGAGAGAAAAAGACAGTACCGGTTGAGTGTTGTCGGTGACTACATCCTTTTTTGAGTGTTCTATTTTTATTTCATCAATTTCAAACATAGTGTTTTCTCAAAACTCGTTTATCGAACCTTTGGTTATTCCGCTTTCGTTGAATGAATCAACTGCAAAATAATACTTTTCTGTTTCTTTATTTAAAAATGTTACCGTATAGTCATTTTGACCATACAAAAGAATGCTGTTATAAAGCTTATCGGGGGCGATTCCGAGACGGATGCAATATCCCATAGCATCGTTTTGACTGTTCCATGAGAGCCTTGCTTCGGTGGCGCTTGTTCTCTCGGCATTTTCGCCGGAAACCGCCGAGGGCTTTTTATTATTGTCGAGACCGAATACTCTGAGCCCGGATATCGAAAAATTCTGCCCGTATGGAGCACTTGCAAAGACTATGCGGATATAACGCGCCCTTGCGCGGCGAGGGATGAGCTTGTGCGGAAAAACCGTGTTCTGCGTTTCTTCGTAAGGAGCCCAATCGGTACCGTTTGAACTGTATTCTATTCTGTATTCATAGCGGACAAGTTCTTCTTCGATATATCTCTCCTGGGTGAACGTTCCGCCGTATTCTTTCATCGGGGCGCGCTTCTTTTTTGTGAAGCAGTCGGCAAAATTTACCTGTACCGCTTCAACATTATATTCTTTCCCAAGATCGACGCTCAGCCATTCTCCGCTGTTTCCGCTGGTTGCCGACCAAGCGCTTTTTATGCTTTCGTCAAAGGCGTTCTGCGGGTCGAATCCGCTGCGGCTTGAGGAGGCGCACGCCGCCTTGTGATAAGACAAAAGCATCCATTCCGGCTCAACGGTCAGCGGGTCAAATTTTCCGTCAGGGATGTTCTTTGGATAGTCCGCAAAATACTGGTTGCAGAACAGTAATCCGTCTTTGTCAACTCCCGCAGGCCAAAGACCGAGACGGCGTTCAAAATTATGGTTGACACCCACGCAGACCGTGGAGGCGTGCCAAAGATTTCCGGATTTGTCGCTGAATGTGCTGCCGTGACCGGCTCCGCAGGTGAATCCGGACGGAACAATGGAATACGGATTGTGCTTCTGCCATTCAAATTTACTGAGCTGGTTATCTGAAATCAGAACCGCATCGCCGTAGGTCGGAAACTCCGTGCCGGGAGTTGCATACTGAAAATAGTATCTGCCGTTTATTTTGTTGAGAAATGCGCCCTCGATAAACGCGCCGTCTCCGACAAACAGATTGATATATTTTTGCCACAGACTGATTTTTTTGTCGGCATAGATATCCTTGTTGTCTATGCCGTGGTTCTCTTTGTAGCCGGACACTATCGGTACCTTTTTGCCGATGGGAGTCATCGTCTTTATATCCATCTCGATTGCATAAATAGGCTCTTTTGAAGAACAGCCCCAATAGAGATACGCTTTGTTGTCTTCAAAATGAAGGTGCGGATCCCAGAATGCAAACGGCGCCGAGACAAGCTCAAAGCCCTTAAAGGGGTCGCGTGTGCGCAGTATCCTGCTCTTTTTTGAATAAGAAGAGGCGCAAAAATACAGCCATCCGTCGTGCTCACTCACATCGGGAGCATAGCCGTGTATTTCAAGCTTTCTGTCCTCGTGAAAGTCCCAGTGGAACAGGTCGTCCGAATAATAGAAGCCTCCGCACTTTGAGGTAAAAAGAAAATATTTGTTATTGAAGAGAATTACAGTCGGATCGGCCGCTTCCTTGTAGGCATATTTCCCGAACAGCGGATGCTGATATTTATATGCTATTTCGAGCGGATTGCAGTATAATTGCGCCATGTTGTTATTCCTCTTTTCCGCCCGTCACTTCTATGGAGAACGAGACAGGCTCTGTATTTTCGGAAGATACCGTGACGGTTGATTTGCCGTCGGCTTTCCCTGCGCGGAACACAGCGAGCGCTCTTCCGCGGTATGTATTATGATAAGGGCGGATAAAAACTTCGTCGGTTTTTGTCAGCGCGCTGCCGAATCCCTGCAGAGTGACTGCATTGCCGTCAATTTTTATGTCAACGCGCTGTTCCATATACGGAAGAAGCACTCCGTTTTTGTCGGTGAACTCAATTTCCGCAAAGCACAGAGCCTGCCCATCGGGCGGCAGAACCGAGCGGTCGGGCTTGACTGTCAGAATCGGATCTTTTTCGCCGCTGATGAGTCGGGTGCGCCCCGCCTCGTTTCCGCTTTTGTCCAGGGCTATCGCGGTGAGCGTACCTGGGGCATATTTCACGGAGAACAGAGCCTTGTTTTGGCGGACTTTTTTTGTTCCTATAACCTTACCGTTGAGCTCCAGTCTGACGCTGTCGGCTGTTGTATAAACCTCTGCGACGGTCGGCTTTCCTTCAAAGCCGTGCCATGTCCAGCTGTCGAGCGCATTTGTGAACTGCCATGCGCCCTTGCTCGGCGTTTCTCCGCTATGGTTGAGAGGCCTGACTGCGAGAAACGGCTCGGTTTCCGTTCCCCATACGGTTCGGAGAAATGCCATTTGCGCCAAAGGCAGACCGGTAATGTCAATCATTCCCTGCCCGGAGAGGAGCGGAAGCCCTTTGTAGGACTGATATGTCCATCCCATGCAGGTCTCGCCTATGTAGTCCCATGCCGACCATACGAAGTCACCTATCAGCTGCTTGTGCCTGAGAACGCGGTTCCAGTTATACGGCAAATCGGCGGACATAGTCTCCGTGCCTATCATCAGCCGGTCGGGATATTTTTCGGCATCCTTGTCATAGCGCGAGGATGCGTAATTTAGTCCGACAATGTCAAGGGCGGGGGATATATCGCTTACCACTTTTTCCGCCATATTGGTTTTGCTCAGTGCAAAGAATAACTTGCCGAGCTTTTCTGCCCAATAATTGAAAAATGCCGAACCGGATTTCTTTTCTTTGTAGCCTTTGCCTTCCGGCAGAGGTTCTCTTTTGTATTCCTTTTTGTCGCTGTAAACTCCGATGCCAAGACGCGCATAGACATCAAGCAGGACATTTATTCCGCAAGTGACCGGACGAGTGCCGTCGAGCGAGTGAACTGTATCGCGCATTTCGGCGCACAGCTCGATTCCGCGCTTAGAAGCCGTTTCCGTGACCTCATTGCCGAGAGAATACATTATAACGCTCGGATGGTTGTAATCATTTTCAACCATTGCAGCGAGAACGGATTTGTAATCGGAGAGAAAATCACGCGAATAGTCATGATATTCTTTCGGTATATACCATCCGTCAAATGCCTCGTCCATGACATACATGCCTATTCTGTCGCAGGCATCGAGCAGTGAGCGGGAAGCGGGGTTATGCGCCATGCGCAGAGCATTGAAGCCCTGGCTTTTCAGTATTCTTACGCGGCGTTCCTCGGCGTCGGCAAAAGAACAGGCGCCGAGAACTCCGTTGTCATGGTGAATACATCCGCCGCGAAGCAGGGTCTCTTTTCCGTTGACAAGAAGCCCGGTTTTTCCGCTCCATTCGAGAGTGCGTATGCCGAATTTTTCAGTCAATTCTTCGCCGTCTCTTGAGACCTTGCAGGTGTAGAGGTAAGGCGCTTCTGCGGACCACAAGTGCGCCCCGCTAATCTCAAACCGACCTTTTTGACCTCTGGCGGCAAGGCTGCCCTCGGCATCGAAAATCTGTATTTCCGCACCGTCGTCGGTATCGACTTCGATAACGGCGGGTGAGATTCCGACGGTTTTTATCTTCAGAAAAGTCGGGGCATCTTTTTTTGAAATTTCAAGATATACGGGGCGGTATATTCCGCTGCCCGAATACCAGCGGCAGTTCGGAACAAGGCTGTTGTCGGCAAGGACCTCAACGGTGTTTTTGCCGCTCGTGACTTTTTCGGTGAGGTCGGCGGTAAACGGCGAATAACCGTATTTGTTTTCTTTAACGGCTTCGCCGTTTACGCTCACAACTGCATTGCGGTATACGCCGCCGAAGTGCAGCCGGATGTTTTTGCCGAGATCACTTTCGTTGATTTGAAATGTTTTTGTGTATCTGTACTTTCCGCCCGGAAAGTATCCGCCCTGAACCGCGTTTCTGCATGAAGCATATCTCTTTTCGCCGAGCATCGCATCGTGCGGAAGACAAACGGAGAAGCTTTCGCCGTTTTCCTTTGTCAGCGTCCAGCCGTCGTTAAAATCGAATATCATTTGGATTCACCATGTTTTTTGGCGAGCTTCGCCGCCTTTTTCTGTTCTTTCTTTGCCTTTGCGGCGAGATATTTGGCGTTTTCTGCCTCAAAGTCAAGTCCCTTCTTTTCACAGAGGGCTTTGAGGTCCTTTATTCTGTTTTCTTCGTATTCGCGCTCGTCGCGTTCTGCCTCCAGTCTGTCCAGTTCTTCCGGTTCGATCCACTCTTCACCTTTGGCAAGGACAGCTTCTCTCTTTCTGCGGAGCAGTTCGGCGGAAATTTCGGGCATCTTCTTTTCTACATCCACGAATGGAAGCAGAATTATGAACGCTGTAGAAAGAATAATATCGAACAGATAGAATGAGAGGGTCATGAATGCTCTGACTTTTTCGTTTGGCATAACTCCGGCAATATCAACGAAGCCGAGGCGGAGAATGGCCGATTCGTATCCGCCGGCAAACGGTGCATATATAAGAGTCATAACAGCAGTGACAATACCTGTGCCGAGAAGTCCCTCAAGGCGGATATGCGACTTGTATTCGATGCTGTCAAATGCAAAGCAGGTAAGCGTTGCAAATATATATGCGTTGGGAAGCCAGCCGAGGTTTCTTAAAAGTCCCGCTATCAGAGCAGGAATCATTTTATCCGGAAATATCCAGCCGATGATGCTGCCGATAAGCACGAGCGAATATCCGCCGACGGTCAGATTCTTTATTCCGACTTTTTTGGATATCGGGTATATCAGGAAAGCGCCGATACCGAGCGGAACTCCTGTTACGATCTGATAGATCATCTGCATGAAATCGTTGTTGATGCCGCCGAGCATATATTGAATGTAGAAATATTGAACGTTTCCGCCCTTGTAGTTGTCAACAATTCCTCCCAGAAGCCCAAGAAAAGTCAGAATGACCCAGTATTTGTTGGTGAACAGTGCTTTCATCTGTTCTTTAAGAGGAATATTGTTTTCTCTGTCAATTCCCTGTTCGAGTGCGATATCTTCGATAATACGCTCTCTGGTGAAATAGTACTCCATGAGCACAAGCGGAACGGCGACTATCGAAAGGATTATCATAAGTATAGCATATCCTTTGATATCATACTGGAGCCATAACGGGATAATGACCGAAGAGACAAGCATTCCGATGAGTATGCCGGAAATGAGAGTCCACGACATTTTGCGTATAAAAGTCAGCTGAGCTTTCTCTTTGGCGTTGTGAGTTGAAAGAGATACTATGTTGTCGCGGAACAGGTAAAAGTAGGAGGTTCCGATTGTATGATAGCATATGAGCAGGGTGAAGAAATAGTACCAGTAGTTATCACCCAGAGTATTTCCCGAAAACAGGAAGATGGTCGCCGCTATTGCAACGGAACAGAATCCGAAGATCAGATACCACGGACGGAGTCTACCCTGCTTTGACTTTGTGTGCGAAATGAGCCACGACACCAAGAGACCTGTAGCGACGGCAAGAATCTTTGCAACAGTCATTACCATCTCATATTTTTTGCCCATTGCGGATATCATCGCGGCGTTGCCTTCGCCGTACATTGCGCCGACCTGTTGGGTGAAAAACTTTTCAACGAGCGCGGCGACAGTGTTGACAACGAGAATTAGTCCAAGAGGACCGATAAGGTGTCCGAGATATTTTTCTTTCCATGACACCGAGCAGGTTTTTATCTTTGAATCAAAAAACTTTGTATTTAGTATGCTTTTTTCAAGCAAGGATATTTCTTTCATAAGTTCACCCTTTTATCAATATGTGCCGTCGAAGTGTTATTTCGATACTTTGTTGAAATCTATTTTTATAGTTGTTTTTCCGCCCTGTTCAAATGTTACCGGAACGGAGAAAATGCCGTTTTGACCCTTGAATGTCTTGCTTTTTCCGGCGGCAACGCCTATGTTGCCGTTTTCACTCTGGTTTTTGGGTGTGAGGGTCAGCTCCGTTCCATCGTCATTGAGTTCCCAGTAGCCGTCGCTCCACATGGAATATTTTCCTGCGAACTGAGCGCAGTGGAGCTCGTAGACTCTGCCTTTTTCACCCCATTCGTTTGGGGCGGAGATGTTCTTGAGCAGTATGTACACATCGCCGACAACTCCTGCCCATATCTTGCTTTCGGAATCGGATCGCAGAATGTCGCCCTTTTTATCCTTTATGAAGGCAAACTTGCCGACAGAAACAGACGGCTGTTTTGCCGGGACGGCTGTTGTTCCGCTTGAAGAGGCATCTGCTTTTGTCTCTTCAATGGATGCGGATTCGGAATCTGTTTGCGGCACAGTTGAGTCCGGCGATGCCGCAGACGTGTCCTCAACTTGAGCTTCAACGCTTCCCGAGGATGCGTCGGTGGTATCGGTTTCGATGTTCTTCTGGTCGCGGCAGCCTGCAAATAAAGCAAGCATCGCCAGTGAAAGAAGCGCGCAGATAAATTTTTTCATATATGATCCTCCTGTTTTTGATTTTGCTCTTTTGCTGTGATTTTAGACGCGGCAAACACACAATGCCCAAAATCAGTCAACAAAGTCTGCAAAAAATAATCATTATACATTGATTTTAATCAAAAACAGTTGAACGGTATTTCACTATCGGGTATAATATTATAAAATAAGGTTCGTGGGGGTGTTCTTTGTGGATGACAGAATAAATAATATATGCAGTTTATTTTATGCTTCACATTATATACCGCTGGCGGTGTATGAAGAAAGGACTATAGTACATATTTTTTCGTCGGCGGGCAGCAGTCTCGATTTGTTTTCTTTGTTTGAGGCTCAGTCGTTTTCCGCCGAGCAGACTATGTATATCCTGACTTTGCCTGAACAGGGGACATATGGGCAGATAAGAATAAAAAACAGCCCGATGAGAGTACTTCTCGGTCCGGTTTTTCCGACGCCTATCACGGAAGATACGGTTATGACTGTTGCGCGAAGAAATTTAACGGATAAAAAAGATATGGATGCGTTGGCGGAATTTCTGTATTCCATTCCGAATTGCTCATATAATCAGTTTGTGAATCTTGCCGCGTTTCTGAATTTTATTATCAACGGTGAGATGTTTGACATTGCGGAGCAGTTTCTCGAAGAATCGTCGGATGTAGGAAACAAGCTTGCGGTTACATATACCGAGGATCTGTACAAATCGCAGGACGAGCAGGTTCTGCACGGAACATATCAGTTTGAAAATATGCTCCTCTCATTTGTAAGGGACGGCGAGACAGACAAACTGAATGCGTTTTTGACCTCCACCGCGAAAACAACGCACCTGCGGGAGGGAAAACTTGCGGAAGCGCCGCTGCGTCAGGCAAAAAATCTTTTGATAGGCGTAGCAACTATGGTCGGCAAGGTCGGCGCTATCGGCGGCGGACTCGGAGTTGAAGAGACTTATCGCCTTATCGATCTGTATATCCAGGAGTGTGAAAAGACCTCATCAACAGAGGAGGTTAAAGTGCTGCAGTACAACATGCTTCTTGATTTCACGGACAGGGTTGCACAAGTGAAGGCCCCGCGGAATGCGTCGAAAGAGATATATGCCTGCATGCAGTATATTCAAAATCACACAAACTGTCAGATAGGAATAGATGATGTTGCGGGATTCATCGGAAAGAGCAGGACATATGTAACAAAAAAATTCAGGCAGGAAACCGGAGAAAGCATTACAGATTTCATTATAAAAAGTAAAATAAGAGACGCCAAAAGGCTTCTCAGATACTCTAACCGAAGTCTGTCGGAGATCAGCACCCATCTTTGCTTTTCAAGTCAGGCGTATTTCCAAACCGTGTTTAAAAAGTCTACGGGTATGACGCCGAATGAATACAGGAATGTTCACAACGAAAAGTGATTGGAACTTGAGGAAAATCGAAATTTTAAAGTAAAAATGCGATTCTTAGCAGTTAATCAAAAAATACAGAAAATAATAAAGATGCAGTGCCGAACGCGCAGAATGGCTTCATTATCAAGCAAACGGTCGATAGGATAACCATCTGCGATAAATATATGCAAATAAAATTCAAATGCGGGGTGATATTCGCCCGGCAATATGTAGAATAAAAAGAATGAACAGCGCCTCGAAATGTCTTATACAGCATTTCGAGGCGCTGATTGCGATTTTTATTGCGGATATTTCTTCAGAAAGTGGTGGAAATAATCACAACGATATGTTACAATTCCGATGAAGAGGGAAGATGAATCATAATTTTTTGCCGCCTTTTTCTTTTTATTGAAAAGATGCGTTGTTGAATATAGGAGTAATAATGTAATTTGTGCTTGAAAGAGCAGCTGATACACACAACAATGCGGTTCAGCTTTCGCTGTGCCCACTCACATCCACGTACTCTGCAATGAATATAAATTCTCAAGCATGTCTCAACACAGATTTTTAATGCTGTGTTACGGTGCAAGGCTTTCCGAGCCTTTTGTGCCTTACACGCAGCAGAAAGGAACGGTCATAACAATGAAAGAAAACCAAGAAAAGAAATCAAAGCTTTCCGGATTGGGTGCCACGCTTCAGCTCGGGAATAAGCCGCTTTGGAAGGAACGCGTGTCATATTTCTTCGTGAACCTCGGAAACATCCCTATAATGACTATGGTCAACGCATACCTTTCGATTTTCTATACCGACACACTCGGTATGGACGCAAAGGTCGTCGGAACAATGTTTTTGATAGCGAGAGTTTTTGACGGAGTGAATGACCCGTTCATCGGTTATTTCATTGACAGAGCGCCAAACTCAAAGTTCGGAAAATTCAGACGAATTCTTATTGTCGGAACGATCATCTGCACCTTGAACTATGCCGTGGTATGGATGGGTCCGGCATATGTTTCGGATTCGATGAAGGTTATAGTTGCCTATATTTCATATATGCTTCTCGGTGTGACCTTCCCCGTTATGGACATTTCACTCAACAGTATGCTTCCTGTAATGACAAACGATATGGAGGAGCGAAATTTCCTTGCAATGCTAAAAAATTTTGCTTACGGTCTCGGCGGTGGACTCAACCTCATAGCTCCTATTGTTTTCGCAAAGTTCAACTCTTCCGTCAAGGGCTATAATATTATGAATCTGCTTGCTATGGGAATCATCCTTTCGTGCTCGCTCGGCGGAATCACGGGCATTCATCAGCGAGTCGAACCGCTCAAGGATGCCGGATATAAAGCAAAGGATGTTTTAAGAATCATTAAATTGAAGCCGATTGTCGCTTTCTTTATCGGAGGACTCATTGTTCAGACGGGACTTGCGTTCGTTGCAACGTCGAATCCATATTATGCAACGCACGCGCTCGGCTCGATCGGAAAGCTCACGATTATGAATACGGTCGCAATTGTCGGCGGCCCCGTCTCATTGCTTGCCGTTCCGCTCGCGAAGAAGATTGGGAAGCGCAGGATTTATGTTTGCGGAATGATCGTCACGGCGATCGGTTGTCTCGTTCGCCTTGTTGCGGTCAACGACAAAACGAGCGGCCTTGTCGCCGCCTGCATCTCAAGCGTAATTTGCAGTTGCGGAACAAGCTTTGCACAGCTTTTGTATTATTCGATTCAGGCGGATAATATCGACTATGTGGACTACAAGCTCGGCCTGCGTGCTGAGGGCGTGATTGCCGCAGCGACCTCAATGATTACAAAAATCAGCAACGGAATAGGCGCAGCTTTTTCGCTTTACGTTCTTTCATGGACAGCAAACGGCGACGGCTCATACACAAAGTTAGGCCTCAGCCTTGCTGACGGCTTGATTCCGGGTATAGTTGTTTTTGTTGGTGCGATTGTATTCTTGTTGCTTTACAGAATCAACAACGCGGAAGCCGAAAAAATTCAGGCGGTGCTTTCGGAAAGACGGGAGACGGCGGAAAATGAAACTTAAAAATATCCGAATCGATGATCTGTGCGGTTTTGCCGTGACAGACAGTGAAAATCCGCGCTTCACTCTTGAAACCGAAAACGAGCTTGAAAACGCTTTTATTTCTTCATATTCCCTTAAGGTCAAAAGTGACGAAGCTGTCCTTTGGCAGACAGAAGAGCAAAGCTCTACGGTCGACAATATCGTTTATGGCGGAAGAGCTCTTCTCCCGTGCACGGTTTATACGGTGGAAGCGATGGTTTGTGACAATTACGGAAACAAAGCCGAAAAAACGGCGGAGTTTGAAACGGGCTTTCTTTCCGGCGATTTTTCTGCGGAGTGGATAACGAAGCCGAACTATCACGTCGGTTTCAGAAAAAGCCCCATTCCGCTCGTCTTCAAACGTCAGTTTTTGCTTTCGGGTAAGGTGAAAAAAGCGCGGCTTTATTCAACCGCGTTCGGAATTTATTCTTTCACGCTTTGCGGAAAAGAGATTTCCGACGACCGCTTTGCTCCCGGTTTCACGAGTTTTGAAGACCGACTTCAATATCAGGTTTATGACATTGCGCCGTTTCTCGAAGAGAAAAACGAATTGGTTTTCACCGTTGCGGGCGGTTGGGCGGTCGGAATTTTCGGCCTGAATAGAAGTAATAAGCTCGGCGCCGACAGGCTCGCGCTTAAAGCGCTTGTTCAAATCGAATATGACGATGGGCGAAAAGACGAAATTAAAACCGACGAAAGCTGGCTCGTTACCGCTGACGGGCCTGTCAGAGACGTGTCGTTTTATAACGGAGAGATATTCGACGCAACGAAAACCTTGAGCAAGGCGATCTTCGAAAATGCCGAAAAAGAGAAGCCCCGTATTTCTCCGCGCCTCGTCGCATCATACGGAAAATTTGCAAAAATAATCGAAACGCTCGAACCGAAAGAGATTCAAAAAAGCCAAAACGGCTATATCTATGATTTTGGTCAAAACTGCGCCGGAGTTCTCGAACTTGAAATTAAAGGGAGAAAAGGGCAGAGGATAACCGCTCGACATGCGGAGGTTCTTTTGAACGGTGAGCTTTTTACAAAGCCGCTGCGTTCGGCGAAAGCAAAGCTTGAATATGTTTGCGGCGGAGAAGAAGAGACCTACTGCCCGAAATTTACCTTTATGGGTTTTCGTTATGCCGAGCTTTGCGGAATTGAGCCTGAAAACGTCAAGGTCAGAATGAAGGTTATTTCCTCGATTGACGAGGAAACGGGAGACTTTTTCTGCTCCAACGAAAGCATTAACCGCCTTCAAAAGAATATCAGATACAGCGGTTTTTCAAACTTCCTTGAGATCCCGACCGACTGTCCTCAGCGCGACGAAAGACTCGGTTGGACGGGCGACATCTCCGTTTTTGCTTCGACGGCGTGTTTCAACTTCAATATGAACCGCTTTCTTAGAAAGTGGCTTATTGATGTGAAGGCACAGCAGACAAAAGACGGAGGAATCCCCGTCGTTGTTCCTCGGGTCAAACATTTCGGCGGAACAAAGATTACGGCCGGCTGGTCCGACTGTGTTTTCCTTGTCCCGTGGGCGCTTTATCAAAACAGCGGGGACAAAACCATTCTTGAAAAGTTTTATCCGATGATGAAAAGATATCTTTCGGGAGTCGAAAAGAAAGCGGCGGCGTTTTCATCGGGGGAAGATAGATACATTTGGTCGCACGGATTTTCTTACGGCGATTGGTGCGCTCCGAACGAAAATCAAAAGCAATGGATGGCAAAAAAGAAGTGGATTTCAACCGCATATTATGCCAACGATTGCGCCCTCGCATCAAAAATTGCGACCATTCTCGGTTTTGAAGAGGAGGCTAAGGCGTTTCAAGAAAAGCGAAAGTGCATCGAAAACGCATATCGGAACGTTTTTACCGACAAAAAAGGAACGCTCAAAAACGAGTTTCAAACGGCCTATGTTTGCCCGCTGTATTTTGGAATGGTGAGCGGAGAGGAAAGAAAAAAATATGCTGAAAACCTTTTAAGACTCGTGAAAGAAGCCGATAATCATCTTTCCACCGGCTTCCTCGGAACACCATATCTCCTTTTCGCCCTTTCGGACAACGGATATATAAATGAAGCATATGACCTTTTACTTCAGGATACCGTCCCGTCGTGGTTATATGAAGTCAAAGCCGGGGGAACGTCAATTTGGGAGCGTTGGGACGCGCTTCGACCCGATGGAACCGTCAATCTCGGAAAAGATCCGGGAAGCGGTCTGGTAAACGCTGTCGGCGGAGGAATGGTTTCTTTCAACCATTATGCGAACGGTGCAGTCGGCGATTGGTTATATAGGCGCGTCGCGGGGCTCGAAGCGATTGAGCCGGGCTACAAAAAATTTAAGGTTGCACCCCTCGTCGGAGGCGGACTCACGAGCGTGTCATGTTTCAAAAAGCTTTCGAGCGGAACTATCAAAATCAATTGGAATTTTGAAAACGGCGTTTTTGTCCTCTCGATTAATGTTCCGTTTAACACGAGCGCTGTTATCACGCTGCCCGACGGAAAGAGCTTTGAAGTTTCAAGCGGAAAATATGTGTACAGCGTTGAAATGTGAGCAATATTATTTAAAAAGCCATGTGATGACATAACCGAATAATATAAAACATATAGGCGCAGCCGATGGATTTTACGTCAGCTGCGCTTGGCTTTTTAGACAAAACAGAAAACCCTGTAAGCGTCTAATCGTCGAAGAATGTTAACCGTAATGTAGTTTTGTGTTTCAAATCTGCCCCACAAGTCAAGCAAAGAAATAATGGAATATCTTTTACGAGCGACGAGCTCGAACGAATAGACAAAATCAGTCTGACCTGATCTTTTCTGTAATCCCCCGTAAATGTGAATCGCACCCCGCTTGTCAAGCTGCAATGCCTGATAAACGGGGTGCGGTTTTGGTAAATGAAAGTGCTGTCTGCGGCTCTGGACTGGAAACAGAAATATGCAGGATGTCTTTACGGATAGTAAATTAGAGATATACTTTTGCTGTCGTGAGAAGATATTAAATATAAGTGAATATCCGTAAATAAATAAAAACCGATGAATCCGTTGGATTCACCGGTTTTTCGCTGGCGGACAGGGTGGGATTCGAACCCACGAGCCGCTTGCGCGACTACCTGATTTCGAGTCAGGGCCGTTATGACCACTTCGATACCTGTCCGTATTTTTAACGGCTATGATATTTTAGCAAATGTGCCGGGCTTTGTCAAGCGGATTTGCAATTTGCCGTGAATTTTATTTGCGCATTTTCGGTATGATGCTTGTGCTGCGATGAAATGACCCCACCCGTTTTGGCGGGTGGGGCTTTGTGCTGTGGGTTTTAGAATGTGACTTTTACAGTCTTTATCTCGAAGGGCTTGAATCTGAGCGAGACTGTGTTGCCGCTGACTTCGAGCTGCTCTTCGTTTTCTTCGAGCAGGTTGCAGACATATACGCTCTTCGGGGCGCGGTCGAAGGTGTAGACGCAGTCGGTCGTCTTGTTCCATGTCTCATATGCGCGGATGACGACATCGTCGCTGTCCTCAGCCTTCTTGACGGTCTCGATGATAACATTGTCCTTGTCGGTGCTCACGAACGAGTAGCTGTCGTGAGCCGCCTTGCCGCTGACGCAGTAGAGCGGCAGGTTGAGCGAATAGCCCTGGTTGACGACATCGGAGGTGTCGACCGAGCCCGCGTGCGGGTAGATGGAGTAGGTGAAGCGGTGAACTTCTCTGTCCTGCTCGCTGTTCGGGTTGACGGCGCAGCGCAGGAGACTCGTTCTGATGTGACCGTCCTTTATGTCGTGACCGTACTTGCAGTCGTTGAGGACGGAGAGACCGAAGCTGTTGTCGCTGAGATCGACCCACTTGTGACCGACGACTTCAAACTGCGCGAAATCCCAGAGCGTGTTGCGGTGGGTCGGACGCTTGTAGTTGCCGAACTGGATGTCGTAGGTGGCCTGAGTCGCGTTGACATCAACGGGGAAGTCCGCCTTGAGAAGTATCTTCTTCTCTTTCCAGTCGACCGTGTAGTCAACATCGATGCGCGGCAGGTCTGCGTAGAAGATAAAGCTCTGATCAATGGTCGAGGAGAGGAACTTGCGCGTGACCTTTATGACCGTGCGGACGGGTCCGCTCTCTGTCACATCGACTGCGCTGACATCGTTTATCTCGGTGTACTTCTGATCGAAATAGACCTTGATATCCCATGCCTCGTGGTTGAACGGTCTGTCGTCGTAGGCATAAATTTTGTTGAGAACTTCGCCCTCGGGCGCGACTGCTCTGCCGGTCGCCTTGTGAATGAGCGATGCGATGTTCATGTCCTTGTCGAACTTGACGGTGAAGAACTTGTTCTCTATAGTCTTGTTCTCGACCTTTACGGTGTTCTCGCCGGACTCGCCGCCGTGAACGATGCGGAAAGTCTTGTATCCCTTTGCGGGCACGCCCTTTGCAAAGAACACAAGGCGACCGTCGGCGGATTTCTGCCACGGCATGACATTGCCGTCGGCGTCGACTATCGAGAAGTGCTCGGCGGCGGGCATGTCGGTGATAACGACATCGTTGCGCTCTGCGCCGAATGTGTTGAAAACGGTCAGGGCGTTGCCGTCCGGAGTGCAGACTATCTTGCCGAGAGTGTCGGCTATCTCAGCTTTGCCCTCGGAGATGAGCTTGTCGTACTGCTCCTTGGAATCCTCGTAGACCTCTTTTATCGAAGAGCCGGGGATTATATCGTGGAACTGGTTGAGGAGTATTATCTTCCAGCCGTCGTTGATGAACTGACGGGGATAGGACGCGATGCCGTTTGAGTCGGCGATGGCGCAGATAGTCTCCATATCGTGATAGAGCAGCTCGCTCTTTCTGTTGTAGCGCTTGTTTCTGCCCTGCGAGGTCAGGGTGCCGCGGTGGAACTCAAGATAGAGTTCGCCCGCCCATTTGGGCAACCTGCGCGAACCCTTGACTTCCTTTTCGAGGTCGTGATAGAAGTCTATTGCAAACTCCTGCTTGACCTTCGGACAGCCGGGGATGCCCTTTGTCATGCGGTGACCCATTTCGAGCATATCGCGGGTCGGCCCGCCGCCGCCGTCTCCGTGGCCGAAGGTGCAGAGATACTCTTTGTTGAGATCCTTCTGCGAGTATCTGTGCCAGCCGCCGAGGATGTGCTCGGGATTGAGATAGGCGTTGTATGTAGTCTGCCAGCAGTCGCCTTCGTCGAAGCAGTCGGTGCTCGGCGAGAAGTGGGAGAGAATCTCCGTGCCGTCGATGCCTTTCCACATGAATGTGTCATAGGGCACTTTGTTGAACTCGTTCCAGGATATCTTTGTGGTCATGAAATAATCGATGCCGGCTTTCTTCATGATCTGCGGGAGAGCCGCGCTGTAGCCGAAAACATCGGGGAGCCACATTATCTTGTTGTCAACGCCGAACTCGTCCTTGAAGAAACGCTTGCCGACTAAGAACTGGCGGACGAGGGATTCGCCGGAGGTGACGTTGGTGTCCGACTCGACCCACATGCTGCCCTCGACTTCCCAGCGTCCTGCGGCGATCATCTTCTTGATGCCCTCATAGACCTCGGGATAGTCCTCCTTGACAAAGGCATAGAGCTGAGCCTGCGAGGACATGAACTTGTATTCGGGATATTCCTCCATGAGCTTGAGGACGGTCGCAAAGGAGCGGCCGGCCTTCTCTCTTGTCTGGCGGAGTCTCCAGAGCCATGCGACATCTATATGTGTGTGACCGATGCAGCAGGCGGTAGCGTCCATGGCGTCCTTTGAATATATTTCCCTGTCGAGCAGGTCGATTGCCGCCTCGGCGGAAGCCGCAAAAGTATCATAATCGGCGGTGTTGAAATCGATAAGATTGACGGCGTCGTTGAGCGCCTTGACTATATCGATGCGCGGAAGATCGTCCGCGTCATAGAGGGACGCAACTTTGAGCGGGGTTTTGAGATCGAAGATGAGGCGGTTGACAAGGTCATCGACGACCTTGAGGCGCGCGCCCATTCTGAGCTTGCCCTTGAATTCCCATGCGTCCGAATACGCGTTGAGGCAGCAGTTAAATTCTTCGCCGCCCTTGGCGCAGTCGAGCAGGCGTATCTCGCTGTGGTTCGAGTCGCCGCCCTGGCGCAGCTCGCCGTTAAAGTACATGATGAACTGCGGGTTGCTGCGATTCCACGGACCGCTTGCGGAGGGGGTCAGCTGATAGACCACGGGTCTGCCGGCAAAACGCTCGGGAACTGTGAAGCTGTGGCGGAACCACGCGTAGTCTTCTTTATAGCCCCAGTAGTCGTTCTCCGAGTCGAAGTCCGTCCATTCGCCCTCGTCGATCTGTGAAAATTTGTACTGCCCGTCGCGGAATTTGAAGCCGCCGAGCGTCTCGCTGTCGGGGTAGAGATATTCATTCTCAAGGTCCTCAATGACCTTGTAGACCCTTCTGGCGAGCATGAAGCGCTCGGAGTTCTTGTCCGTGAAGCGGATGTCTACATGACTCATTTGATTGCTCCTTTCGGAAAATTCTTTGATTTATCCGTCAAAATAATTTTAACCTGCGGTACATGACAATTATATATTATTGCCGCGGGGGTTACAATAGATTTTTAGTTGTTTTGCCAAAAGATTTGAGCCGCAAAACAAAAAAAGCCCCGCAGACGAGTGCGGAGCTTTCTCTATATTATTTATGCCTGGTTGTTGCGAATCATGTTGAGGATATTGCCGAGATTCGTCGTGCCCTTGAAGAACTGCCTGAGCTCCTTGAGGGACTGCAGGAAGTTGGGGTTCCAATCCGAGCGGGGAGCGGGCTTTATTCCCATCTCTTCGAGCATCGGGCGCAGAGCCTCAAAACGCTCCTCGAAGCTGTTGTAATCCATATTGGCTCTCTTCGTCCAGCCCGCCTCGGCGACAGCCCAGAAGCGCGGAAAGCACATATATGAAAGCTTGTCGAAGTCGCGGACATACTCCGCCCAAATCGGGCACTCGACGCCGTAGACATTCTTCTTGCCCACCTCGGTCAAGCCCTTGATATAGGGGTCGAGGCTGTAGGTTTTCTTGAGCGAGGTCATGCCGTAGGGGTAGTCGCAGTAGTAATAGTAAAACTCGGAGACTATCACCTTTCCGCCGTTGTTGGCAAATTCGACCGAGCGATCCTTTTTGTCCATCCAGCGCTGAACGATGATGTCCTTGGGCATCATGCCGCTGTTGAGACTCTCGTTCCAGACTATCGCCGTCTTGCCGTGCTTTTTGAGGAAATCTATCGCTTGGAGCACAAACCAGCCCTGAAGCTCTTCTTCGTCCTTGAGACCCAGTTCTTTCATGCGCGCCTGGCACTTCGGGCAGTTCTTCCAGCGAACCTTGGGCGCTTCGTCGCCGCCGATGTGGAAATATCTGCCGGGGAAGAGCTCAATCATCTCGCCGAGCACATCAAAGACGAGTTTCAGCGAATCATCGTTTCCGGCGCAGAGAATATCATCAAAGATGCCCTGCTTCGTGCCGACCTCGAGGGGCTTGCCCTTGCAGGAGAGCTCGGGATAGGCGGCGAGCACGGAGAGCGTGTGTCCGGGCATATCGAACTCGGGAATAACTTCAATATAGTTGTCGTCGGCATATGCGACTACTTCGCGGATCTCGTCCTTTGTGAAATATCCGGAATACTCCTCTGCGAAGTGGTACTGGCCGAAATCCGAGCTGCGGCGGCGGGAGCCGACTGTAATGAGCTCGGGGTGGCTGTCAATTTCAACGCGCCAGCCCTGGTCGTCGGTCAGATGCCAGTGCATGGTGTTCATTTTGACGAGTGCGGCGGCGTCGATGAGCTTTTTGATGTTCTCGACCGTCGTCATGTGGCGCGCGCAGTCGAGCATGAATGCGCGGTATTCAAATGCGGGCGCGTCTTCGATTCTCACGCACGGGCAGATATCGAGCTGCTTTAATTGCTTCAATGTCTGGCTCGCATAGAAAGCTCCGCGCTCGCCGCCGGCGGTGGCTTCGACACCGTTTTCGGTCACTTTGAGCACATAGCCCTCTTCGGGCAGTTTGTCTGTCAGACGCGCGGAAAAGCTTTCGGAATCGATGTTTTCCATCTTGACGCTTCCGCCGAGATAGTCGATTTTGTTGGGATTGGGAATAATATTGAGCTGCTTCATTTTCTTTTCCTCCGAAGGGCTTTTATCAAGGGTCAGTATACAATAAACGCAATTTAAAAGCAAGGCGAAATTCAGCTTTCGGGCTTTTCTTCGGATTCTTTATGCTCGCTGTGCTCGTTTTTGATCTTCTCGGCTCTGCACGCCTCGGTGCACATCTCCTCCTGCTTTTCGAGCGTTATCTGCTTCATCGTGTTTTCGTCTATCTTCATCAGCTTCATCAGTATCGCCTGACGGGCGAGAATACGGTTCATCTTGCCGTGGATATCCTCGATCATTATCTCGGTTTTGAGATTTACCTTGTAGTCGTTCTCGGCGCGGCGGCGATCCTTTTCCTCCTGGCGGTTCTGGCTCATCATTATCAGCGGAGCCTGCAGTGCGGCGACGCACGAGAGAACTAAGTTGAGCAGTATGAACGGATAGGGGTCGAACGCGCGTTTGGCGAGTATAACATTGCCGACCATCCAGAGTATCAGCAGGGCGGAGAACGAGAATATGAATGCCCAGCTGCCGGCGAATTTCGCAATTTTATCTGCGGCGCGCTGACCGAATGTGTATTTCTCCTTGTCGGGGTTTGCAGATATCCTGCTGTCGGCGAGCAGGGATATGATATCCTCGTTGCTCATGTCGTGCTTGACATCGCTGATTATTTCGTTGACAAGTTTCTTGTTCTCTTTCATCTGGCACACTCCCTTGAAATTATCCGTATACTATTTTAACATAAGACGAGAGGATTTTCTATAGCTATATTTGCGTTTGCCAAGCGGCGGTGGTATACTGTGTTCAGACATAATTCAGTCTTATGCGCAGATAATATATATGAAATAAAGGGGAGAAGAAAATGAAAGAGCTCATAAAAAATATTTCAAAATCAGAGGTCCTGACTCTGAGAGATCAGGTGCTCTGCCAGCCGGGGCAGGTGGTCAGCAAGACCCTCGCCCAGAATGACGCGCTGAGTATAACGCTCTTCGCTTTCGACAAGGACGAGGAGATAAGCACCCACGCCTCCGGCGGCGACGCATTTGTCACCTGCCTAGAGGGAGTCGGAAAAATAACGATAGACGGCGTTGACTACGAGCTGCACGAGGGCGAGAGCATAGTTATGCCCGCCGGACACCCGCACGCAGTCTACGGCAAGGAGCAGTTCAAGATGCTTCTCGTTGTGGTGTTTTGAAGATAAAATAACAATGTCCGCCGTATTAGATATAAATGCGGCGGACAAATTTATATAATTTCACCCCTGCTTTGAAAACTCGCATCCGCAGTAGTTCTGTCTGTATAGATCATACTGCTTCGAAAGTTCTATTGAGCGCTTGTAGCCCTCGCGCTTTTTGAAATCTGCGGGCAGGTGGCGCACTCCGTATTTTTCGCCCATCTCCTCGCCGATGCGGTTGAGTATCTGCGAATTCTTGTGCGGGCTCACGGAAAGAGTGGTCGTGAAATAGTCGAAGCCGTGCTTCTTCACCTCCTGAGCCGTGCGCTCAAGCCGCAGATAAAAGCACTTTTCGCACCGCGAACCGCCCTCGCGCTCCTGCTCATATCCCTTTGCCGCGTCGGTGAACTGCGTATGATTATATTCACATTCGAGCATTTTTACATTGTGCTCCGCGGGCAGGAGAGATATTATCCTGCGCTGTTCGCTGAGCCGGTGTTCATATTCCTCTGCGGGGTAGATGTTCGGGTTGAAGTAGAGCACGGTGACATCAAAATATTTTGTCAGATATTCGAGCACATAGCTGCTGCACGGTCCGCAGCAGCTGTGCAGCAGCAGGGACGGCACGCGCCCCTGCTTTTTTATTTCATCAATTTCACGGTCGAGTTCGAGCTGATAGTTGATTTTGTTCATCTCAACGCCTCCGCAGTATATGATACCGCAAAGGGGCAGATAAATCAACCGCTCAGTCGAGGATGCGCCCGTCGGTCGATATCGTCACGACCTGCCACGGGATGAATTTGCCGCTGTTCTGCAATGCTGTTTTTGCGGCGTGTTCGAGTCCGCCGCAGCAGGGGACTTCCATTCTGACGATCGTCACGGACTGTATATTGTTGTTCGCGATTATCTCCGTCAGCTTCTCGGAATAATCGACGCTGTCGAGCTTCGGGCAGCCGACAAGGGTTATGTGGTTCTTGATGAATTTTTCGTGGAACGCCGCGTAGGCGTAGGCGGTGCAGTCGGCGGCGATGAGCAGCTTTGCGCCGTCAAAATATGGCGCGTTCACCGGCACGAGCTTTATCTGAACCGGCCACTGGCGCAGTCGGCTCTGCATTTCGGCGGGCTGAGCCGACGGTGTGTTTTCCTCGCGGTTCATCGTCATGAGCCTTGAACCCGGACATCCGCCGTGATGTCCGCCGAGCTTTTTCTTCATCATGTTTTCTTTGACTGCTTCGGCGTTGTAGGCGGCTGCCTCGCGCTCGACAAAGGTTATCGCGCCTGTGGGGCATGCGGGCAGGCAATCGCCGAGCCCGTCGCAGTAGTCGTCGCGCATGAGCTTGGCTTTGCCGTTGACCATGGCAATCGCGCCCTCATGGCAGGCTGCGGCGCAAGCCCCGCAGCCGTTGCATTTTTCTTCGTCAATATGGATTATTCTGCGCTTCATAAAAATTCCTCCGAGCGTAAAATTTGTTTTTTTCTTGACCTGACGCGTTTATTATAGTAGAATCAGGACAAAAATACTGTTGCAAAAACAACGGAGTGATAAAAATATGTCGGAAAATTTTGAAAAAATAAAAACAGCGCCGCTCTTTTTCGGAATAGACGAAGCCGAGCTGCCCGAACTGCTTGAAGCCCTCGATGCGCACAGCCGCAGATATCAAAAGGGCGAAATAATAATGCCCGAGGGCGAAAAGACGGACTCGCTCGGGCTCGTGATGAGCGGCAGCGTTCTGATAGTGCAGGACGATTTCTGGGGCAACCGCAATATCATGGCGCGGATAACTCAGGGCGGAATCTTCGCCGAGTCGTTCGCCTGCACGGGCGAAAAGCTGACCGTCGGCGCGGAGGCGGAGAGCGAATGCGAGATAATGCGGCTGAAGGTCGGACATGTGCTCGGCTCGTGCCCGAAGTCGTGCGCCGGACATTCAAAGCTCGTCGGCAATCTGATATCCGAGCTTGCGCGCAAAAATCTGAATTTCAACTCGAAGCTCGGGCACATGGGCAAGCGCACGACGCGCGAAAAGCTGCTGTCATATCTTTCGGCGCAGGCGATGAAGAGCGGAAAAAATGAATTTGACATTCCCTTCGACCGCCAGCAGCTCGCCGACTATCTGTGCGTTGACCGCAGCGCGATGTCCGCTCAGCTCTGCGCACTCAGGGACGAAGGGATATTGAAGTTTAGGAAGAATCATTTTGTGCTCAACAGAATATAAAAACGACCGCCCGAATAAACGGACGGTCGTTTCAATTATCGGTTAAGATTATTTCTTCTTTCCGGTGCCTTCGTACTCCTTTATCCATGCGACCATGTCAGTGAAGGACTGCTTTGCGCCCATGGGGGCGTAGCCAAGCTCTTCCTTAGCCTTATCGCAGCTGAAGTTGCAGTTCGAGGTCAGCTTGCGGATGGAGTAGCGGGTGAAGAGCGGGGTTTTCTTCGCGGCGTTGTAATAGACCTCCATGAGAGGAGCAAACGCATTTGCAAGACCGAGAGAAATCTTGAGGCTCGGAGCCTTGAAGCCGCAGATGTCTGCGAGCATATGTATCAGCTGGTCGACGGTGACGACCTCGTCGGTGAGGATATAACCTTCGCCGGGTCTGCCCTTTTCGGCAGCGCCGATCATGCCCTTTGCAACATCGCGCACGTCAACGAAGTTATATGCGCCGAAGGAGAGCGATACGGGGAACTTGCCCTTGAGGAACATTCTGACCATCTCGCCGACGGAAGAGACCTTGAAGTCATAGGGACCGCAGCAAGCGCCGGGATAGACAACGACAGTCTCGAGCTTGTCATCGTTGTTCGCAAAGACATAGTTTGTGGCAGTAGCTTTGGTCTTTGCATATGTTCCGTCAAGACCCTCGGGATTGAAGTGAGAGATCTCGCGCATGACCTGATTGTCGGGGAGCGGGGGATAAGCGTCAACGGAGGATGCATAGACAAGGCGCTTTACGCCGCACTTTTTGCATGCCTCAACAACGTTCTTTGTGCCGTCGACATTGACCTTCCAGGTCATGTCCTCGTTGCCCTTGTTTATCTCGATAACGCCTGCAAGGTGATAGACGACGTCCGCGCCGTCAAAAGCCTTTTCGAGAGAAGCGGGATCGGTGACGTCGCCGAATACGCGCTCGCAATTGATGCCGTCAAAGATCTTGCTGTCTTTTCTGATGAGTATTCTGAAATTTTCGCCGCGTGCCTCGAGTTCCTTAACGAGTGCATAGCCGACGTGACCCGTAGCGCCCGTGACGACTGAAAGCTTGTCTCCCATGGTTAATTAACACTCCTTTAATTTTTAAGCTTACGGAGCTTATTATATATCAGAAAAACTTTTTAATATTTATGTTAAAGAACTATTTGGCAGTAAAAAGATAATTATTTATTTTTTTAGTCAAAGTGCCGAAGTGTTTCGCCAATAACATTGACTTTTTGTATGTTTGGAGCTATTATTTTATAGTGGTATTTTGATAGTGGTATTTTGCTCTGCAAGGCGGCGTATAACTTGAACGGACGCCCGCGCAGAGAACGGACATATATATTTGAAAGGAAGGATACAAGTGGCAAAATACGTCCTTGCACTCGATCAGGGAACGACGAGCTCACGCGCCATCGTTTTCGACAAAAAGGGCAATATCGTAGCCAAGGCGCAGAAGGAGTTCGATCAGATCTATCCCGCCGCAGGCTGGGTCGAGCATGACCCGATGGAGATACTTTTCAGCCAGTTCCAGGCGGTGACTTCCGTCTTTGCTTCGGGCGGGATAAAGCCCGAGGATATAGCCGCTATCGGCATAACGAATCAGCGCGAGACCACCATTATGTGGGACAGGGAGACGGGCAAGCCCGTCTACAACGCCATTGTCTGGCAGTGCCGCCGCACAGCGGAGCTCTGCGAGCAGATAAAGGCGGACGGCATGGAGGAATACATAAAGGATAAGACCGGTCTTGTTATAGACGCGTATTTCTCCGGCACAAAGATAAAGTGGATCCTTGACAACGTTCCGGGCGCACGTGCGCTCGCTGAGGCGGATCAGCTGCTCTTCGGCACGGTCGAGACATGGCTCATATGGAATCTTACCGGCGGCAGAGTGCATATAACCGACTACTCCAACGCATCGAGAACGATGCTCTTCGATGTCGACAATCTCTGCTGGGATGAGAAGATGTGCGAATATCTCAACATCCCGATGTCCATTCTGCCAGAGGTCAAGCCTTCGAGTATGGTATACGGCAAGGTCGCTGGCGGCATAATCGGTCTTGAGGATCTCGAGGGTATCCCGATCGCGGGGGCTATAGGCGATCAGCCGGCGGCTCTGTTCGGTCAGGCATGCTTCGAGCCCGGTCAGGCGAAGAACACCTACGGTACCGGCTGCTTCCTGCTGATGAACACGGGCGAAAAGCGCGTTAAATCGAAGAACAACCTGCTCACGGGCGTCGCCTGGGGTATCGGCGACAAGGTCGAATACGCCATTGAGGGCTCTGCGTTCAACGCAGGCTCGGTTATCAAGTGGCTTCGCGACGAGCTGCATATGATAGACAACGCAAAGCGCTGCGATGAGCTCGCCGAGAGCGTGCCCGACGCAAACGGCATATATTTTGTTCCCGCGTTCACGGGACTCGGCGCGCCCTACTGGGATATGTATGCGCGCGGCTGCATAGTCGGACTCACGCGCGGAGTCAACCGCGCTCATATCGCGAGAAGCGTCCTCGAGGCTATCGCCTATCAGATGACCGACCTTCTTGAGGCGATGGAGGACGATTCCGGAATAACATTCACCGAGCTTCGTGTCGACGGCGGCGCGAGCGTCAGCGATATCCTGCTCCAGATCCAGTCGGATATGATACGCACGATAGTTGACAGACCCAAGACCGTCGAGACGACTGCTCTTGGAGCGGCATACCTTGCGGGTCTTGCCGTCGGCTACTGGAAGGACAGGGACGAGATCGCGCAGAACCGCGAGATCGAGAAGATTTTCACTCCCCAGATGGAGAAGTCGCACCGCGACGAGCTCTACAAGGGCTGGAAGCGCGCAGTCGAGCGTTCGCGCGACTGGGCGAAGGATTGATATTATCTGGCCGCCGACCGGTTTTCTGATCGGCGGCCGTAAAAATAACCGGGTATTCTCGAACACGAAAGGAAAACGAAAATGGATTATCTGAGCGAATCACTCAAACTGCACTATAAACTGCGCGGCAAGCTGGAGATACAGCCGAGAGCCGGGGTCAGCAACAAGGACGAGCTGTCCCTTGCCTACACCCCCGGAGTCGCGGCGGCGTGCCTCGAAATAAAGGACGATGTCAGCAAGAGCTATGATCTGACCCGCCGCTGGAACACCGTTGCCGTCGTCACGGACGGCACCGCGGTGCTCGGTCTCGGGGATATAGGTCCCGAGGCTGGCATGCCCGTCATGGAGGGCAAATGCGTGCTCTTCAAGGCGTTCGGCGGAGTCGACGCGATACCGCTTTGCGTGCGTTCAAAGGACGTTGACGATATAGTCAACACCGTCGCCCTGCTCGCAGGTTCGTTCGGCGGAGTGAATCTCGAGGATATCGCGGCTCCGCGCTGCTTTGAAATCGAGCGCAAGCTCAAGGAGCGCACGGATATACCGATTTTCCACGACGATCAGCACGGCACCGCGGTCGTCTGCCTTGCGGCGGTTGTCAATGCATTAAAGATAGTCAAAAAGCAGCTCTCCGACTGCACCGTTGTTTTCAGCGGCTCGGGCGCTGCGGGCGTTGCGATAGCGAGACTGTTTGACTCTATGGATGCAGGCGAGATTATCATGTGCGACCGCAAGGGCATAATCTGCGAGGGTGGGGATCTGACTCCCGCAAAGGCGGAAATTGCCGCATTCACAAACAAAAATCACCGCACCGGCACGCTTGCCGACGCGATGAAGGGCGCTGATATATTTGTCGGCGTCTCCGCTCCCGGAATCGTTACAGAGGAGATGGCGGCGTCGATGGCTGAAAATGCAATAATCATGGCTATGGCGAACCCCGTACCCGAGATAATGCCCGACCTTGCAAAGGCGGCAGGCGCGGCGGTAGTCGGCACGGGCAGAAGCGACTTCCCGAACCAGATAAACAACGTTCTCGCGTTCCCCGGAATTTTCCGCGGCGCGCTTGATGTCCGCGCGAGCGACATAAACGAAGAGATGAAGATAGCCGCCGCCAAGGCGATAGCTTCGCTCGTCAGCGACGATGAGCTGAACCCCGATTATATCCTGCCTGCGGCGTTCGATGAGCGCGTCGGCAAGGCGGTCGCCGATGCGGTTGCGCAGGCGGCGAGGGACAGCGGCGTTGCGAGAATATAATTAAAATTTCGTGGTGTAGCCGCCGTCGAGCTTTATCCCGCTTTTTTCGCAGCGGGATTCAACAAAGCTCTGCGTCCGGTCGATGACTGTTCTGAAGCTCATCGGCATTTTAACGGGAGCGCGGCGCGGCGAGTGGCTGCCCTGCGTTATCAGCTCGCTTTCGATGCAGTCGAGAATATGCAGATAGGCGGGGTCGTTGAGAATATCTGCGTTGGGCACCCAATCGCTCGGGAGATTGCCCTTGGCGGTCTCCGCGATTATGATTCGGTACATCATGAGGCTGTATATCCTGTGCAGGGAGTCGACGGTTGAGTCATTACTCTCCTGCGGGAAAGTCAGAAATTTGCGCAGCTTTCCGGCGACGCGGAATATAGTTAATGTGTTGAGCTCCGAGTCGGAGGGCAGGTCGCCTTTGATGCCGAACGCGCCTTCAAATCCGCGCTTCGATTCGCTCAGTCCCAGCAGGTAGTCCGTGGTGACATTGTAGTAATCCGCCGCGCGGCAGAGAAAATCGAGCCCGCATTCGCGTATGCCGTTTTCGTAGTGTGAGAGCAGCGCCTGCGAGACTCCGAGTCCTGCGGCGGCTTCCTTTTGGCTCAGCCCCTTTTCTTTTCTGAGTGAAGACAGGCGCGCGGTTATATTTGTTGCCATAGCGATACCTCTTTTATACAGTCTGTATAATCATTATATCAGAAATTCAAGAATTTTCAATCATACAGTTCAACAAAATACCCAGCGTATTTTTGGAGGAAACATGAAAAGCTATATAGTCTATATCATAAGAAGCGGCGCGACAAAGGAGGAGACCGAGGGAAAATATATCGGTCACACCGACGTTGAGCTCAGCGAAGAGGGCAGAAAACAGCTCGAGAATATGCGCTCTGAGCTTGTCTATCCGCCCGTCGGCGCGGTCATATCGAGTCCGCTCAAGCGCTGCACCGACACCGCGGCGATACTCTATCCCGACAACAAGTGCATTACTATAGATTCGCTCATAGAGTGCAACTTCGGCGAGTTCGAGGGCAAGGATGCGGAGGAGCTCAAAGACTATCCGATGTTCCCGCGCTGGCTCGCCGGCGAGCAGGGCGTTGAGCCGCCGTTCGGCGAGAGTAACGAGGCGTTCGCAAAGCGCGTGTGCGAGGGATTCATAAAAATAATCGACGGTCTGATAAAGACCGAAACCGACCGCGCGGCGATAGTCACTCACGGCGGCGTGATGATGGCGCTTCTCACAAATTTCGGTCTGCCCCAGCTGCCGATGCACGAGTGGATAACCCCGAACGGCTGCGGCTACACTCTGCGCATAACCCCGTCGCTGTGGATGCGCGGGCACAAGCTGGAGGTCGTCTACGAGTTCCCGTATGAGAAGAACGACGAGGACGGCGAAGAAGAATAAAATTTGACGGGAGGCGGCAATATGCAGTACAGAACCATAAGAGCGGCGGCGAGCGCCGAGTTCGTTGAAAAGCGTTCGCGGTTCATCGGCTATATATCGCCCGTCACGACTCAGCAGGACGCGATAGCGTTTATTGATTCGATAAAGTCAAAGAACTGGGACGCGACGCACAATGTCCCGGCATATATAATCAGAGATGGCAACATCTGCCGCTTTTCGGATGACGGCGAGCCGCAGGGCACGGCGGGAATGCCGGCACTCAATGTCCTGCAAAAAGAGGAGCTGACCGACTGCGTTCTGGTTGTCACCCGATATTTTGGCGGAATACTTTTAGGCGGCGGGGGACTCGTCAGAGCCTATTCGCACGCGGCGAAAATCGCAGTCGATGCGGGCGGCATAGTGACCCGCGCGGAGTGCAGCATAGTGAAAATCCGCTGTGACTACACATTCTACGGGCGGCTCGCCTCGCTTATCCCGGAGCAGGGCGGCATAGTCGAGGACACGGCGTTCGAGGACGCGGTGACGGTGAAAATGAGAATACCGCAGGAGCTTGAGTCTGCGTTTGAGGCGCGGCTCGTTGACCTTAGCAACGGCACTTGCCGCGGAGAAATAACAGACACGGTTTTTGCGGATATAGACTGAGGAGGAGAAAAATGAAGATACTTTTTCAGGGCGATTCGATAACGGACGGCAACAGATACAAAGAGCCCGAACGCCGTCACGATCTCAACCATCAGATAGGGCACAGCTACGCATTTATTGTCAGCGGTATGCTCGGCGCGGAATATCCGGATGCCGGACTTCGATTTGTAAACCGAGGCATTTCCGGCGACACGACGCGCGGACTGCTCCGCCGCTGGCGCGAGGATGCGCTCGATATAGAGCCGGATGTTCTGAGCCTGCTCATCGGCACGAACGACTGCTTCCTTGAGGGCGAAAATCATGTTGAGCCAGAGGAATACGAAAAGAATCTCGAAAGCATACTCTCGCAGTCGTTTGAAACGAACGGGGAGCTGAAAGTGTTTCTCATGGAGCCGTTCTTTCTGCCGACAAAGGACAGATTCAAGGCGGAAGAGAATATTTGCCGCGAAGAGATAGGCAGATATTCGCAAATCTGCCGCCGCATTGCCGAAAAGGACGGCAGGATATTTTTCATCCCGCTTCAGCACCTGTTTGACGAAGCAGCAGAGGGACGTGACTGCGCCTACTGGATTTGGGACGGCATCCACCCGACGGAGAGCGGGCACGCGCTGATAGCACGCGAGTGGATAAAAGCATTCAAGGCGATGTTTGAATAAAAATCTAAACCAAACAAAAAAATCCTCCGTATGAGTCCATACGGAGGATAACTTTTTGCTTTGATTATTTCTCGGCGGCTGCGGCGGTTCTTCTTGCCTGGAGCGCGTCGGATATCTCCTGCTTCTTCTTGCCGACGATATCGTATTTGAATATCGGAATAGCGGAGAGCAGGGAGAGAATACCGGGGACAACGGCGTAGGCGAAGAACACGATGTCCTTTGTCTTTGTCGCGAATCCGGCGGCGGTGCCTGCGGCGATCTCGCGCACGGTGTCCGAATAGCCGGAGACCTGAACGAACACAAGACCGAGTGCCGTGCCGAGCGCAAGGCAGATTTTTATAGTCAGCGTGAGCACCGAATACGCTGTGCCCTCCATGCGCTTGCTGGTCTCGTACTCATAGTAGTCAACGCAGTCGGCGGTCATTATCATGGGCATGAGGTTGACGGACGCAAACTGGAGACCCATGAGGAAGAGCGAGAAATAGAAGAGCACGGTGAGCACCATGTTGTCGGGGTTCGTGAACCAGAAGTGGGCTATCACGAACGAGAGCACGGATGCGATGAAGCCGTAGACCGAAAGTCCGATAAAGACCTTTTTCTCGTCGAGCTTCTTTATAAGGAGCGGGCAGGCCGCCATGCTTATCATCGTGCCGATGGCGGTTGAGATGCCGAGGACTGCAACAAGGTTCTGTGAGCCGAGAAGAATATTCGCCGCCTGAACCTGAATGCCCATTGCCATCTGGCGTCCGAAGCCGAGGAAATACGAGATTATGACGAGCATGAACGGCTTATTCGATTTGAGCGCGCCCATCATGTCCTTGAAAGATATCTTGTCGCCAGCGGTGTAGGGTACGCGCTCTTTGTTGAGAAGCGGGATAAGCCCGAACAGCACGCAGCCGAAAACGGCAGTGAGCACGGCGGTGAACAGATATTCGTTCGCTATCATGGGCAGGTCGGTTTCGCCGCTCTTGACGAGCACCTTGGAGCCGCCCGGGATTATAAGGCAGGCGATGGGCACTATCACGACGCAGGCGGAGAAGCCTATCTGCTTGAACGTGTTTGAGATGGAGACGACATTCGTGCGCTCCGTCGGGTCGGGAGTGAGGACGGATGCGATGCCCTGCGAGGGCACGTCGCCGAGGGTCATCGCGAAGCTCCAGAGAAGATAGGTCGCGAAGATCCATATGTAAGTTGCCGCTTTGTTCGTCTTGAACGGCACATCGATGAATACGACCGCAGACATGGCGAGCAGGGGCAGGATCGACTTTGCAATCATCGATTTGAACTTGCCGTTTTTGCTCTTCGAGCGGTCGATCATATTGCCGACGAACGGGTCGAAAACTGCGGAGAGAATCTTCGCCACGAGCACGAGAATACCGACAACTGCGATATCCGCGCCGAGAATCGAAGCGTCAAACTCCGCCTGATATGAATTCAGGAGTCCGACTATCGCCTGGAAGCCGAAAAGGCCGAGCGAATAGGCGGCGATTTCCTTGAAGTTCATATACTTTCCTTTTGATGAACTCATTGTTATTCCCCTTTCAGCAAGCCCCGAATCGTTCTTTGCCTCAGATTTAAGGCTTTACTATACTAAATTGATTTTATTATAAACTGTGAATTTGCCCGTGTCAATATGGATGCTGTAATTTTTGCCGACAGATTCAGCTCTTCTGTTGTACGTCGGTGCGCCGTTCGGCTTGACACTTGTCTTTATTAAATGTATAATTTACCATGAGTTAATATAACAGCAGGAGGATAAAATCGATGATTTCAAAGAAACTTTTCGGCACTCTTTCCGACGGCAGAGAGGTCGATATATACGAGCTCAAGAACGCAAACGGCGTCAGTGCGTCCGTCATTACATACGGCGCAACCTGGCAGTCGCTCTTTGCGCCCGACAGAGACGGCAATTTCGAGGATGTTCTCATCGGCTTTGACGATCTCAAGGGTCATGTCGAGCGCTCGGACTATCAGGGTCAAATTGTCGGCAGATATGCTAATCGCATCTGCGGCGGACATTTTACCGTTAACGGCAAAGAAATTGATGTTGTAAAGAACGAGAACGGCAAGACATGCCTGCACGGCGGCGGCGAGTTTTCGCACGCTGTCTGGGCGGCAAAAGTCGAGGGCGAGAGCCTTGTTCTCGAATATAAGAGCGACGAGGGCTCGAACGGATTCCCCGGCGAGATGAGCGCAAAGGTGACTTATACTCTTGATGACAGCAACGAGCTTTCGATTGCATATGAGGCTGTCTGCACAGAGGATACGCCGATAAACATGACGAATCACGCGTATTTCAATCTCGGCTCGTATAAGCGTCCGAACGTGCTCTCTCAGGAGCTTCGCCTGTCCGCGTCGCGCTACACTCCCATTGATGAGGACAGCATACCGACCGGCGAGATAAGAGATGTCACCGGCACGGCATTCGATTTCAGACAGATGAAAGCTATCGGCAGGGATATAGGTCAGGACGACGATCAGCTCATCATCGGATGCAACGGCTACGACCACAATTTCTGCATCGACGAGGGCACGCAGGGCGCGTTCGCGACTGCATATGACCCCGAGAGCGGGCGCGTTATGGAAGTTACTACGGATATGCCCGGCGTTCAGCTCTACACCGGCAACTTCCTCGACAAGATACCCGGCAAGGGCGGCACGGTGATGAATAAATATGCCGGCTTCTGCCTTGAGACTCAGTTCTACCCCGATTCTCCGAACCAGCCGAACTTCCCGTCCTGCATTTTCAAAGCGGGCGAAAAGTTCAGAAGCCGCACAAGCTTCAAATTCTCGGTAAAATAAATTTTTCAGAGGCGTGTTTATGAATTCAACGGGTGCGCGGGCGCTGATAGATGTGCTGCTCGAACAGGGAGTCGATACGGTTTTCGGCTATCCCGGCAGCGCGGTGCTCGATATCTACGATGAACTTTACAAATGCGATAAAATTCGCCATATACTCACCTGCCACGAGCAGGCGGCGGCTCACGCGGCGGACGGCTACGCCCGCGCAACTGGCAGAACGGGAGTTGTTATTGCAACCTCGGGACCCGGTGCCACCAATCTCGTGACGGGCATCGCCGCAGCATACATGGATTCGAGCCCCGTTGTTGCGATAACGGGGAACGTCAAGACCTCGCTCCTCGGCAGCGACTCGTTTCAGGAGGTCGATATCGCGGGCGTTACGATGCCGGTGACGAAATATTCGTTCATCGCGTCGGGCGAGCGCGGAGTGGCGCAGGATGTCCGCGAGGCGTTTTCTATAGCGCAGTCGGGCAGAAAAGGCCCGGTGCTCGTCGATATCCCGGCGGATATCGCGGCGCAGAGCGAGGAATATGAACGCGCACCGAAGAGCGAGCCCGCCCCGGCAAAAGAGCCGGAGAAAGCCGAGCTCGAACGCGCGGCGCAGATGATAGAGAAAGCCAAAAGACCGCTTATCTATGTCGGCGGCGGGGCGATAAGCTCCGGCGCGTCGGACGCGCTGAAAACATTTGCTCAAAAACTGCATATCCCCGTCGCGTGTTCTATGATGGGGCTCGGCGCTTATCCGTGCTCGGCGGAGCTGTTTCTGGGGCTCGTCGGCATGCACGGAAACCCGGTCGCCAATATGGCGGCGTTAAACTGCGATTTACTCATTGCCGCGGGCGCGAGATTTTCAAACCGCGTCGCCGCGAGCAAAGAGAGCTTTGCACCGAAGGCGAAGATAATACATATTGATATAGACGCGGCGGAGTTCGACAAAAATATAATTTCCGACGCCCACATTCTCGGCGATCTCGGAAAGACGCTCGAAAAGCTAAGTATTATGCTGCCGCCCGGTAAGAACTCCGAGTGGCTCGGCGAGATAGCCGAGTTCAAAAGGCGGATTCCGCGCCCGAAGCCCTATGCTCCGTACACGGTTCTGCACACTCTGAGCGAGCTGACGAAGGGCGAAGCGAATATAGTGACCGATGTTGGTCAGAATCAGATGTGGACGGCGCAGTACTATGATTTTGAACGCCCGCGTTCGCTGATAACCTCGGGCGGACTGGGCGCGATGGGCTTTGGCATGGGTGCGGCGATAGGCGCGGCACTCGGCAAACCCGAGCGAAAGACCGTTCTGATAACAGGGGACGGCGGATTCCACATGAGCCTGAGCGAGCTTGCAACGCTCAGCAGATATAATATCCCAGTTGTTGTTGTCGTGATGAACAACGGCGTGCTCGGCATGGTGCGCCAGTGGCAGAAGGTGTTCTATGACGGACGCTTTTCCGCGACTCAGCCGGAGCGCGGGACGGATATAGCCGCAGTCGCAAAGGCGTTCGGCGTCAAGGGCATGAGAATAAAGAATCCGTCGCAGGCGAAGCGTGTTTTCAAAAAGGCGCTCTCGATGGACAAGCCCGTAGTTATAGACTGCCGCATCGACCCCGACTGCGCGGTGCTCCCGATGATACCTCCGGGCGGCGATATCACGACGGCTATCTACAAATAAGGAGAAATTATTATGACTCAGAAGCTGACCGTTTCGGCGCTTGTCCGAAACCGCTCGGGCGTTCTGCTCAGAGTGGCGGGACTTTTTGCGCGCCGCGGATATAATATACGAAGCCTCACGGTCTCCGAGACCGAGCATCCCGAGTTCTCGCGAATGACGGTTGTCTCCGAGGTTGAGCCGGAGCAGGTAAAACAGGTCGAGGCTCAGCTGTTGAAGCTCGAGGATGTCATAAAAGTGGCGCATCTCGAAGAGGGGAAGCTCGTTTCGAGCGAGCTGCTGCTGATAAAGGTTCACTGCCTCAACAAGGACAGACCGCAGGTCTTAAAGACCGTCATAGCCTACGGCGCGAGGGTCAAGGACATCGGTCACACGATGCTCACGGCGGAGCTGACGGGCGAGCCGGAGCGAATAGACGCGTTTATCGCGGACATGAGCGTCCACGGAATAGCCGAGCTTTCGCGCTCGGGCATAACCGCTCTTGAGAGCGGCGACACGGTCATAAACGACTGACACGGGAGGGAGAGAGTTGAAAAAAATCGAATTGCTCGATTCGACCCTGCGCGATGGCGCTCAGGGTGAGGGAATATCCTTTTCCGTCAACGACAGGCTGGAGATAGTCCGTGTGCTGGACGATCTCGGCATACCGATAATCGAGGCGGGCAACCCCACGTCCAATCCGCGCGAGCTTGAATTTTTCGAGCGGGCGAGCAGGCTGTGGCTCAAAAATTCCCGCCTGTGCGCATTCGGTTCAACGCGGAGAAAGGGCGAGAGAGTCGAAGAGGACGCGGCGTGTGCCGCTCTGCTCAAGGCGGGAACCCCGTGTGTGTCAATAGTCGGCAAGAGCAGAAAAATCCAGGTCGAGGGCGTTTTGCAGACGAGCCTCGAAGAAAATCTATCTATGATAGAGGAGACCTGCCGCTTTTTCAAAAACCACGGCAAATATGTCGTTTTCGATGCCGAGCACTTCTTTGACGGTATGTCGGACAATGACGGCTACGCTCTCGAAAGCCTGCGCGCGGCTCTGCGCGGCGGCGCGGACTGCCTGACGCTTTGCGACACGAACGGCGGCTCGTTCCCCGATTATATTGAAAAAATCACCGGCGAGGTCGTAAAAGCCTTTCCGGGTACAGATATAGGAATCCACACCCACAACGATTCGGACATGGCGTGCGCGGGCGCACTCATGGCGGTCAGAGCGGGCGCGAAGCAGGTACAGGGCACGTTTATCGGCTTCGGCGAGCGGTGCGGAAACGCGAAGCTCACTTCGATAATCCCCAATTTGCAGATAAAATCCGACTATGAGTGTATCCCGCAGGAGAATCTCAAAAATCTGACCTCTTCGGCGATAAAAATAGCGTCGATAGCGAATGTCACTCTGCATAAGAATGTTCCGTTCGTCGGGCGCAGCGCATTTGCTCATAAAGCTGGAATGCACGCCGACGGTGTTTTGAAATTCAGCGAATCGTTCGAGCATATCGACCCCGAATCTGTCGGCAACCGCAGGCGATTCCTGCTTTCTGAAGTGACCGGCAAGGCGGCAGTGCTCAAGAAGATACAGAAGCTCTATCCCGATTTTGACAAGGATTCGCCGCAGGTCGCGGAACTGCTCGATATCCTGAAGCAAAAAGAATACGAGGGCTATCAGTATGAGGGCGCGGATTCGTCGTTCGAGCTGATAGTTCACCGCCTCGTCAGAAAATATAAGCCGTTCTTCGATCTCATCAGCTACAAGGTGCTCGACGAGCTGCCCTATGACAACGGACACAGCGCGACGGCGACGATAAAGCTCAGCGTCGACGGCAGAGTCAGAATAGCGGCGTCGGACGGCGACGGCCCCGTCAACGCGCTCGACCGCGCTCTGCGTGAAGCGCTCGAGGTGTTCTATCCGTGCCTTAGAAAATTGAGGCTCATCGACTACAAGGTTCGCGTCATGGAGCCGAAAGATGCTACGGCGGCGAGCGTCCGCGTTCTTATAACTTCGTCCGACGGTGAGGATATCTGGACAACTGTCGGCGTGTCGCAGGACGTTATCAATGCGAGCTGGATAGCGCTCGTCGACTCCATCGAGCATAAGCTCGTGAGCATGGGCGAGAATCTGCACAGGTAAATATACGAAATTTTGTAACAAAATGTTATTCCGCCATTCACACAAACTTTTTTGAATGGTCTATAATAATTACAATGGGTTCGTTTAAAACAAAGGAGAGGTACTTATGGCTAACGAAAAAATACTTGTCGTTGACGACGACGTTAATATCTGCGAACTGCTGCGCCTCTATCTTGAAAAAGAGGGCTACACAGTCAGCATAGTGAACGACGGCGAGAGCGCCGTGAAGAGCTTCGGCGAGATTCAGCCGGATCTGATGCTGCTTGATATAATGCTGCCCCGTCTCGACGGCTGGCAGGTCTGCCGCGAGATAAGAAAATTCTCGGACAAGCCGATAATCATGCTCACCGCAAAGGGCGAGACTTTTGATAAAGTTCTCGGCCTCGAGCTCGGCGCGGACGACTATGTCGTCAAGCCCTTCGACGCAAAGGAAGTTGTGGCGCGCGTCAAGGCAGTCCTCAGACGCAGCGCGGGCGCTCCGGCGGCGGATATAAAGCAGGTCGAATACGACAAGCTCAAGATAAACCTGACGAACTACGAGCTCTGGGTCGACGGCAAGCGCATCGACACTCCGCCCAAAGAGTTGGAGCTTATCTATCACCTTGCCAGCAACCCGAACAGGGTGTTCACCCGCGACCAGCTGCTCGACGAAGTCTGGGGCTTCGACTATTACGGCGATTCGAGAACGGTCGATGTCCATGTCAAGAGGCTCAGAGAGAAGCTCGAGGGCGTGTCCGACAAGTGGGAGCTCAAGACCGTCTGGAGCGTAGGCTACAAGTTTGAGACCAAGGATTGATGTGCATGAAAAAAGCACGCAAAAAGTTTGAAATAAAAGATGTAAAGAACGCAGGCTCGAGAACAAAACGCTCGGGTCTGTTTCACCGTTACTTTTATGTGACGGTGCTGATACTGTTTATCGGCTTCACCATTCTCGGCTCGTCGTTGTTGATATTCATCGCGCGCTACCAGTCCGAAGAGAAGACGGCGCTTTTAAAGCAGAACGCGCAGACCGTCTCGCAGACTGCCGCGGCGCTTATTCAAAAAGGCTACTCGCTTGAAGAGAGCAACAAGAATTCTACTCTGCTCATGAGCGTTTCGACCGCCCAGCTCTCGCAGGCGATAGATGCGGACATCTATATATGCGACACCGACGGCAAGATAATCTGTTGTAAGGATATATGGCAGTCCAATCTCGTGATGTATATGGGCGAGTGCATAGTCCATAGCAAATATACAGTCCCCGAAACAGCTCTGTCGAAGCTCAGCAGCGGCGGATATACCGAAACGGGCACGCTCGGCGGAATGTACAAGAGCTCGCATTTTATAAGCGTTGAGCCGATAGTGGCATCCGGCAAGCTTTGCGGCGCGGTCATCGCTTCGCAGGATACGGATTCGCTGCACGAGCCTGTCAGGGCGATGCTTAAGATGTTCCTGTTCTCGGCAATTCTCGCGCTCGCGATAGCATTCGTTGCAACATATGTTATGACCTATCAGATGACAAAGCCCCTGCGCGAGATGTCGGTGGCGGCAAAGCAGTATGCAAAGGGCGATTTCAGCAACCGAATCTCGGTGCCCTATCATAAAGTGCTGGGCGGCGACGAGGACGAGGTCGCGGAGCTTGTGACGGCGTTCAACTCGATGGCGAACGCGCTTTCGGCTATCGAGACTTCGAGACGCAATTTCGTCGCGAATGTCTCGCATGAGTTAAAGACCCCGATGACCACTATCGGCGGATTCATAGACGGAATACTCGACGGCACGATAGATTCGTCGAAGAGCACATATTATCTCAGAATAGTCTCCGACGAGGTCAAGCGCCTTTCTCGCCTTGTCACGGGTATGCTCAATATGTCGAAGATAGAGGCGGGTCAGTTAAAAATCCAGCCCAAGGAGTTCGATATTTCGGCAATGACCTTCAAAACGATGCTCGGCTTCGAGCGCGCGATAGATGAAAAGAAGATAGAGATACGCGGCCTTGATAAAGTCGAGCCGCTCAACATCTGCGCCGACGAGGATATGATAAATCAGGTCGTATATAATCTTATCGACAACGCCGTGAAGTTCACGAACGAGGGCGGCTATATTGAGGTTGCGATAAAGTCGGACAGCGAAAAGATGATATTCTCCGTCAAGAACAGCGGCAAGGGAATCTCGCGCGAAGAGGCGGGCAAAGTCTTTGAGCGCTTCTATAAAACGGACAAATCGCGCAGCTACGATGTCAAGGGAGCGGGTCTCGGACTGTATATAGTCAAGACCATAATCGATATGCACGGCGGTCAGATAACCGTCAACAGCGAGCCGGGCGAATATACGCAGTTCGTGTTCTGGCTTCCGCTGAGATGAATTTTTGCGGAAAAAAGTTGAATAAAAATCCAAAGGTTATTTACCCGACGTTCAAGAAATCGTAATATTGAGAGTCCATAATAGTGTCAAAAGATGAAGGATATCCCGAAGGCAATGGATGGAGGTAAATTCAGTTTATGTACAATGATGATTATGTGAACAACTTCGGCAGTTCCGGCGAGACGCCGCCCGAAGACAACTCGGCAGACACCGCACAGCAGTCTGCACCGCTTGAGCCGGATCAGGTTTATTCCGCTCCGCAGCAGCCCGGACAGGGCAGCTATAACAGCCAAAATTCATATAATTCCGGCAGCTACACGCCGCCTCAGCCCGAGAAAAAGAAGAAAAAGATGAGCGCGAAGAAGAAAGGCGTTGCGGTTTTCGCCGCGATTCTCGCAGTTGTTATCGCGGTCTCCGCGACCGTCACCGTGCTTGCAAAGAGAAATAATAACAATAGCTCGGGCGGCGGCACTTCTGTGACCGGCACTTCCGAGGGCGACGCTCAGCTGAACATCGCCGAGACACCGAAAGCGACAACGATTTCAAAAGGCAACGGCGTGCTCACCTCGGCTCAGATATATGAAAAAGTTTCGCCGAGCAATGTCGGCATAGTTGTATACAGCCAGTCGTCAAGCTCGGCTTCCGGCGAAGGCTCCGGCATAGTCATGGGCGAGAATAAGGATCACACTTATACCTATATAATTACCTGCGCCCATGTTATCAGCGGCGAGGGCGTCAAAGCCGTCGTTCAGCTGCATGACGGCACTCAGTATGACGCCGAGATAGTCGGCTACGATTCGCGTACCGATATCGGCGTGCTGAAAATAAAGGCTACGGGCTTCACCGCCGCAGAGTTCGGCGATTCAACGAAGCTTACGGTCGGCGAGACTGTCTATGCAATAGGCAACCCCGGCGGCACCGAGTTCTTCGGCTCGTTTACAAATGGTATGGTCTCCGCGATTTCGAGAACGGTCAGCAGCCAGATAGGCTATTCCATGGAGTGCATCCAGCACACGGCGGCTATCAGCCCCGGCAATTCCGGCGGCGCTCTGATAAACGAATACGGCCAGGTGGTCGGAATAAACTCGCTTAAAATCAGCGACAGCAGCTATGAGCTCATGGGCTTCTCTATCCCGATCTCGTCCGCAAAAGAGATAATCGACGATCTTATCGCCTACGGCAGAGTGCCGAACCGCCCGAAGCTCGGCATCAGCTACTTCTCCAATACATCGAATCAGCAGTATAACATGATCGTGCAGATAAAGGGTCTGCCGGCGGGCTCGCTCATAATCGCGGACATCAACGAGGACAGCGACCTTGCAAACAGCAGCGCCCAGGTCGGCGACCTCATAACTGCGGTCAACGGCAAGGAGCTGAGCACCTCGGAAGTTCTGCTCGAAGCGATTGAAAACGCCAAAGTCGGCGACACATTGACCCTGACCCTGTGCAGGATATCGAGCAACTATCAGACAAAGGAATTTAATGTCAAAGTGAAGCTCGTCGAGGATACCGGAAACACTGCTTCCTCTTCCTCCCAACAGCAGCAGGAGCAGACAACTCAGCAGGATAACAGATCATTCTACTACAACCCCTTTAATTGATATATCACCTTTCTAACGAAAAACGCGGGTACAGCGAAAACTGTGCCCGCGCTTTTTGTTGAAAAATACAGCCCCGGCAAAATCTGCCGAGGCTGTTGGTTTTGATTATTTCTTGAGTCTCTTGTCGGTCTTTGTTGCAAGGTGGGTGCCGACGCTCTGAAAAATCTGAACGAGCGCTATGAGCAGGATAACGGCAAAGATCATGACGAGATATTTGTAGCGGTAGTAGCCGTAGTTTATGGCAATCTTACCGAGTCCGCCGCCGCCGATTATTCCGCTCATTGCGGAGTAGCCGAGGATGGTGGTTATCGCTATCGTGAAGTTCGAGAGCAGCGAGGGCACGCTCTCGGGAATCATAACTTTGACAATTATCTGCATGGGCGATGCACCCATGCTCTGCGCGGCTTCGATTATGTTCGGGTTGACCTCGCGCAGGCTGCTTTCAACAAGGCGCGCCACAAACGGGAACGACGCGATGACGAGCGGGACTATAGAAGCGACAGTGCCGACCGCCGTGCCGACAATAAGGCGGGTCAGCGGGAAAACGAGGATCATCAAGATCAAGAACGGCACCGAGCGCAGAAGGTTTATAATAACATTGAGAACCTTCATCAGAGCCTTCGGCAGGGGAAGTACGCCGCCCTTTTCGCCCGCGACGAGCAGCACGCCGAGCGGCAGGCCGATGATTATCGCAAAGAGCGTGGAGAGCAGGGTGACATATATCGTCTCCCAGATAGCCAGCGGGAAATCATTTTTTAATATATCGAGGGCTTCCGTCAGCGCCTCGGAAGTGAATGCATTGTCAAACATCTTTTAAACCTCCTCAACAAGAATATCCGGCATACTCTGCAGATATTTCGACGCGCGTTCAAGCTCGCTGTCCCCTCCGGGGATGCCGAGGAGCATATTGCCGTAGACCTTGTCGCCGATGCAGCGCGTGGAGGCCGCCAGGATGTTCGCCGCGATTCCCTCGTCTATAGCCATCTTGGTTATCAGCGGGGTGTTGGTCGCGAACGCGCCGTTGAAGACGACTCTTATCCTGTGCTCGTCCGAAGCGGGAGCAAAAATCTCATCCGAAGCGTCGGGGAACACGAGGCGTTTTGCTGCCGCCGACTGCGGATGGGCAAAGACGGTGCTGACTTCGCCCTGTTCAACGACCGTGCCGTTGTCAAGAATGGCGACTCGGTTGCAGGTCTCTTCGACAACGCTCATCTGGTGGGTTATTATAATAACCGTTATGCCGAGCTTTTTGTTTATGTCTCTTATGAGGTTGAGGATCGAATGTGTGGTGTTTGGGTCGAGCGCGCTTGTCGCCTCGTCGCAGAGCAGAACTTTCGGATTTGTAGCGAGTGCGCGGGCTATCGCGATTCTCTGCTGCTGACCGCCGGAGAGCTGAGCGGGGTAAGCCTTCGCTTTGTCGGGCAGACCGACTATCTCGAGCAGTTCGAGCGCGCGTTTCTTCGCGTCCTCTTTCTTCATGCCCTCAAGCTCGAGCGGAAAGCAGATGTTTTTCAGGCAGTTGCGCTGCATGAGCAGGTTAAAGCCCTGGAATATCATGGTTATGTTGCGGCGGGCGTCCCTGAGCTGCTTGCTCGAAAGCGAACCCATATCGACCCCGTCTATGAGTATCTGGCCCTCAGTCGGGCGTTCGAGCATATTTATGCACCGCACGAGCGTGCTCTTGCCCGCGCCGCTCATGCCGATGATGCCGTAAATATCGCCGTCGTTTATCGTCAGAGAAACATTCTTGAGCGCGTCGAGCGAGCTGTCGGCGGTCTTGAAAGTTTTTGACAGATTTCTTATCTCGATCATTTTATGCCTCCGAACTTCTGGATAAAAAGATAATGCCGGCAAGCAGCCCGATTAAGAGCAACTTAGCCCGGCATTATATTTTATAACATTTACTTCACTGCGTCAAGAGTGGTCTGCTTGCCGCCGTAGAGAGCCATGGGCTCGACGTGGACATAGCAAACGGTGACGATGTTCGTGTTGTTCTGCTTGTTGAAATCGTCGAGGTAAGGCTCGTGCTGGAAGTAGTTTGCGTCGATCTCGCCGGACTCAACAACATTGTTGGGCTGGACATAATCTTCGAACTCTTTGATGTCAAGGGTGACGCCCTTAGCGGCAAGGATCTCCTTGGCAACGGCGAGAATCTCGGCGTGCGGTGTGGGGGATGCGGCGACGGTTATGGTCTGACCCTTGAGTGCGTCGTAGTTGACGGAGGGATCGTAGCCGTCACCGGGGTTTGAAACAACGCTGATAACTGCGCCGTTATACTTGGAAGCGATGAAATCGGCGACCTTCTTGCTCTGGAGAGCGGCGGAAAGAGCCTTTATCTTGTCGGAATTCTCGTTGCCCTTCTTGGCGGCGAGGATGTTCGAATATGCGCTCGAGGAGCCCTCAATGGCGAGATTGTCCTTTACGGGGTTAAGACCCGCGGAGATAGCGTAGTTCGAGTTGATAACAGCATAGTCAACATCCTTGAGAACGTTGGGGAGCTGAGCGGCTTCAACCTCTTTGAAGGTGATGTTCTTGGGGTTGTCCTCAATGTCTCTTACGGTTGCGGTGATGCCGGCGCCGTCCTTGAGCTTGATGATGCCCTGCTCCTGAAGAAGAAGGAGCGCACGGGCTTCGTTGGTTGCGTCGTTGGGAACGGCAATGGTGATGCCCTTGCTGCCCGAAGAGCAGGCGGCGAAGCCGAAGATGCAGCCCAGCGCGAGAACCGCTGCGAGAATGATCGATATTGTCTTTTTCATGTTGATTATCTCCTTTGTATTTTAATTTATAAGGTATTGGGTTGAAACGGACTTTTTAATCATGCGCCTTGCGGCACATTCGCCAATGCCTTATATCAAAGGGCGAGAATAATTTCAGATACTGCACTTTTCTTCCTCCTCAATGCAAATAAAAAACGGGAAACTCCTCACGAAGCTCCCCGAATCTCTGCATATATCAGATTTATTCGTTTGACGGAAGCTCGTCGGAAAAAGGCATGCACATGCACATGCGCATGGAGAACATGCACATTTCCATCATCATAATGTTGCTGTCAAACTTTTTCATGATGCTTCCTCCCTGTTCAGTATCTATGAGCGTATTATAGTCTCTTATACCTACGCTGTCAATAGGCTTTTACAAAAAATTCCCGATTTGTCCCGATGCACAAAAAAGCAGGCGAAAATGCGCCTGCTTTTGAACCGGTTGACTTAAAATTTGCTGTTATATATCGCGGCTGCGCCTGAAATTGCGCTCAGCCTTGCGGCGAGCGGCGGTTTTTCTCTCTTCGGCGAGCTTTTTTTCGTGCACTTTTTTGCGCACGGACGGGCGGTTCGGGTTCTTCGTGCCGGTTATCTTCTTCTTTTTATCCTTGGGTTCGTGCAGCTCCGGATTCTCCTTGAAGAATATCAGGCTGCCGCCGACGACCTGAACGACCTCGGACTGCGTCTTTGCCGCTATCTCCTCGGCGATCTCGCGCGGGGGCTTGGGTGCTGTCTCGAGCAGTACCTTGAGCTTGAGCAGTTCACGGGAGCGGAATGCGTCGAGCGTCTGGGCTATCAGTGCGTCATTGACGCCGCCCTTGCCGACCTGAAAAAGCGGCTCGAGCGAATTTGCCTGCGCGCGAAGCGCGGCTCTCTCTTTGCTTGTCATATAATTTCCTCCAGTTTTTTCGCAAGGAGTCTCAGCGCCTTGCCTCTGTGGCTGATGCTGTCTTTTTCTTCTGCGGTTAGCTGCGCCATCGTCTTGCCGGGGAACTCGTCGGGCAAAAACAGCGGATCGTAGCCGAAGCCGCCCTCGCCTGCGGGCTCAAAGGCAATCTTGCCCTCGCACTCGCCGCGCACGGTCATGTGCCTGCCGTCCGGGAAACAGCAGCAGACGGTCGAAACGAATCGCGCGGTGCGCTTGTCCATAGGAATGTTGGACAGATTTTTGAGCAGGAGCTCGTTGTTCTTCTCGTCGTTTCCGTGCTCGCCCGCGTATCTCGCGGAATAAACTCCCGGCGCGCCGTCGAGCGCGTCAACGGCAAGTCCCGAGTCGTCGGCGATGCAGGGCATACCGCTCTCTTTGCAGCCGCTGTCGGCTTTTAAGAATGCGTTCTCTTCAAAGGTGACGCCCGTCTCCTCAACATCGGTAAGCTCGACTCCCGCCTCTTCCGCGAGCAGAACGCGCACGCCAATGGGTTTCAATATGCGCTCAAGCTCGGCGCGTTTTTTCATGTTATGTGTAGCTATGAGAAAATCCATTATTCGTCCTCTTTTTCCTCTTCTTCGTCTTCAATCGGCTCTGCGTCAAACAGACCCTCGGCGAATGCGCGGGCGTTGAACGGGCGGAGGTCGTCCACCTTTTCGCCGACGCCGATGAACTTGACGGGTACGCCGAGCTCATTTTTGATGTTTAATACAACGCCGCCCTTTGCGGTGCCGTCAAGCTTCGTTAAAATGATGCCGGTGATCTCTGCAACATTCTTGAATTCTTTTGCCTGATTGACTGCGTTCTGTCCTGTAGTCGCATCAAGCACGAGTAGGCTCTCGCGGTCGCTGTAGGGCAGCTCGCGGTCGATGACGCGGTATATCTTCGCCAGCTCCTCCATTAGGTTTTTCTTGTTGTGGAGTCTGCCGGCGGTGTCGCAGATGATTATGTCGGCGTTTCTCGCCTTGCCCGCCTGAATTGTGTCGTATATAACAGCCGCCGGGTCTGCGCCCTCGCGGTGCTTGACTATCTCGACTCCCGCGCGGTCAGCCCACTCTTCGAGCTGCTCGATAGCGGCGGCTCTGAAAGTGTCCGCTGCGGCGAGGATAACTTTTTTGCCCTCGTTTTTGTACATTGCGGCGAGCTTGCCTATGGAAGTGGTCTTGCCCACGCCGTTGACGCCGATGACGAGAATGACGGAGGGGAGAGTGATAAGGCTCATTTCCTCGCCGCCCTCAAGCATCTCGGCGACTATCTCTTTTATCTCGTTCTTGACGGCTTCAGGCTTGCGCAGATGCTTTTTCATAACGCGCTCGCGCAGCTTCTCGACTATCTCCGATGCGGTCATGCAGCCGACATCGCCCATGACGAGTATCTCTTCGAGCTCGTCATAAAATTCGTCGTCAATTTCGGTCTTGCCGTGGAGCATCGAGTCGATAGCCCCAGACATATTCTCGCGGGTCTTTTTGAGTCCCTTGTTTATTCTTGAAAAAATGCCCATTTTTATCCTCCGTGCGGTCTTATTTCAGACCGTTTTTTATTCTTTCAACTGCTTCGAGCGTGCGCTTCGGTTCCGCGAATGCGGTCAGGCGAAAATATCCCTCACCCATCGTGCCGAAGCCCGAGCCCGGCGTGCCGACCACCTGAACGGTGTTCAGAAGCCTGTCGAACATCTGCCATGAGGTCAGCCCGTTCGGCACTTCAAACCAGATATACGGCGAATTTCTGCCGCCGAAACAGCGGATATTAATGCTTTCGAGTCCGTCCGTTATCTTCTTTGCGTTGCCGAGATAGCAGTTTATATTTTCTTTTATTTGCCGCCTGCCCTCGTCGGAATAGACGGCTTCGGCGGCGCGCTGGGTTATATATGACACGCCGTTGAACCGCGTCGCCTGCCTGCGCGCCCACAGCGCGTTGAGGCTGATCCCGCCGCGTGAAAGCTCGCGCGGTATAATTGTATATGCGCAGCGAACGCCGGTAAAGCCCGCAGTCTTTGAAAAACTCCTGAACTCAATGGCGCATTTCTTTGCGCCGTCAAGCTCGAAAATGCTGTGCGGAATGTTGCTCTCTGTGATAAACGCCTCATATGCGGCGTCAAAGAGAATGACGCTGCCGTGCTCATTAGCCCAGTCGACCCACTGTTGGAGCTGATTTTTATTCATCGCCGTTCCCGTGGGATTGTTGGGGGAGCAGAGATATATTATATCGACATTTTGCTCCGGCAGGGGAGGAATGAATCCGTTCTCCGCGGTGCAGTCGAGATAAGTAATATTTGAAAATCTGCCGTTTTCGAGCGGCTTGCCGCCCCTGCCCGTCATGATGTTCGTGTCTATATAGACCGGGTAGACGGGATCGCAGACGGCGACTTTGCACTCGGGCGAAAAGATATCGCCGATGCTGCCGGTGTCGCTCTTTGCGCCGTCGCTTATAAAAATCTCATCTCTTTCGAGCGTTATTCCGCGCGCGGCGAAATCATATTTCAATATCTTGTCGATAAGAAAATCATATCCCTGCTCGGGCGGGTAGCCCCTGAATGTGGCGGCGTCCGCCATTTCGTTGACTGCCGAGTGCATGGCTTTTATGCATTCCTCGGGCAGGGGACGCGAGACATCGCCGATGCCGAGGTCGATTATATCCGTCTCGGGGTGAGCGATTTTATAATCTTTAATTTTTCGGCTCATCGTCGAAAAAAGATAGTTGCTGCGGAGAAGCGAAAAGTTTTCGTTTATTTTCATCTTGCGCCTCCGCCGTAGGCAATTTCGCCTGTAAAGACGGTCTGTGCCGGACCCGTCAGATACACATCTCCATCGGCGCTCCATTTTACTGAAAGCTCGCCGCCGCGAAGCGAGATTTTGATATCCGTATCGCGCTTGCAATAGCCGTTCAATATGCAGGCGACCGCCGCCGCGCACGCGCCTGTGCCACAGGAGAGAGTTTCGCCCGCGCCGCGCTCCCAAACGCGCATTTTAATGTGTGAAGCCGAAATCGGCTGAACGAATTCCGTATTTATCCTGTCCGGAAATGCGGGGTGATTTTCAAACTCGACGCCGATTTTTTGAATATTTATAGAATCAATATTTTCAGAGAAAACCACGCAATGCGGGTTGCCCATCGAAAGGCAGGTGACGGAATAAACTTTTTCGCCGACTTCGAGCGGATGAGAAATCACGGTGTCCGATTCAATAAGCGCGGGAATATCCCTGCTTTTCAGCATCGGTGACCCCATGTTCACCTGCGCCGAAGTGACCTTTCCGTCCGTCTTATATATATTAATGTATTTTATTCCGCAGAGAGTCTCCAAAGATATCATATCTTTGTCGGTCATTTTGCTGTCGCAGACATACTTTGCGACGCAGCGCGCGGCGTTGCCGCACATCTTCGCCCGTGACCCGTCGGAATTGTAGATATCCATTCTGAAATCCGCCCTGTCGGACGGCAAAATCAGCACAAGCCCGTCTGAGCCGATACCAAAATGGCGGTCGCTCAAAAATTTCGCCGCGGCGGGAGGGTCGTCGATCGATTCATCAAAACAGTTGACATATATGTAGTCGTTGCCCGTGCCCTGCATTTTGGCGAATTTCATTCACAAGACCCTTTTCATTTATATATTAGCGAGCTCGCTGAGCAGATGCCGCGCGGTGGCGGTTATAGAACTGCTCTCGTTCATGCTCCTTCTTCTAATATATGCGTATGCGTCCTCTTCAGACACACCGTTTACTTTCATATATAAATGTTTTGCCTTGTCGATTATCTCCTGATCCGCCGTGTTGCGCTGACCGCCCGAGCGTATGCGCGACTCGGACGAGGAGCGGAGCAGCTTTTCTATTGCACTGCGAAATTCAGGACGTGAGAGCGGCAGGGTCATGCACTGCACGTTGCTCATGCCGAACAGCGGGGACTGGGCGGAGGATATAAGCAATATCATATCGGCGCCCGGCGGGAGCAGACGAAGCATGGCGGCAGGCGCCATGTCGGTCAGGCGGTGGCAGATTATTATAGCCGAGGGGAGACGCTGAGCGAAATCGAGGGTCTGCGAAGCAGAGCGGCACTCGATGACGCCCATTATTCCCATTTCCGCAACGAAGCCGCGCAGCTGCGCGCGCACCTTGTCGGATGACGATGCTATAATAATATCGCGCACCATTTATCCCTCCCTCGCGGTGCGTCAGTCTGTTAGAAAAATCAGCTCTCCTGCACGTTTTTTATGATATCGTTGATAGTCGTTCTGAGCGCCGAGTCGGTGTCGCTCTCTTTCTTTATCTCGTCAAGGGCGTAGAGCACCGTTGAATAGTGCCTGCCGCCGAACTCCGCGCCGATAGCCTTGGCGGAAAGTCCCGTGACCTCGCGCACGATGTACATCGATATCTGGCGGTATTTCGAAGTCTGTGCGTCCTTCTTCTTTGAGCGCAGATCCTCGGGATTTGCGCCGTAGGTGCGCGCGACCTCGGTTATTATCTTGTCCACAACGACGGGAATAGGCTTGTTGTCGCTGAGAATATCCCTTATCGCCTGCTGAGCGGTGGCGGTGTTGACATGCGCGCCCTGTATCTGGACATAAGCCTGCATCTTCTTGACCGCGCTCTCAAGCTGGCGGATGTTGTTCTTGAGCTTCTGCGCTATGTATTCAACGACATCGTCGCTGATATCGAAATTAAGCGCGTCCGCCTTGCGCTTGACTATGAGCATACGGGTCTCGAGATCCGGCGGCTGAACGTCCGCGAGCAGACCCCACTCAAAGCGGGTGCGCATTCTGTCCTCAAGCTGTGGCATGTCCTTCGGCGGGCGGTCGGATGACAGAACGATCTGCTTGCCGTCCTGCGTCAGGGCGTTGAAGGTATGGAAGAATTCCTCCTGCGTGCGCTCCTTGCTCGCGATGAACTGAACGTCGTCCATCAGAAGAACGTCGACCTTGCGGTATTTGTTCTGGAATTCCGTTGTTGTGCGGTGGTTGAGCGCTTCGATAAACTCGTTGGTGAATTCCTCGCCGTCGGTGAGGACTATCTTCATCGACGGGTCGTTTCTTTTTATCTCGTGGCATATGGCGTTGAGCAGGTGCGTCTTGCCGAGTCCCGAGTTGCCGTAGATGAACAGCGGGTTATACGCCTTGCCGGGGTTCGCCGCGACTGCCTGCGCCGCCGCATGGGCGAACTTGTTTGACGCGCCGACAACGAATGTGTCGAATGTGTTTTCAAAATAGTTCGAGGCGCGCGTGCTGCCGTCTATCTCCGATGAGCCCGCCGCAGAGCCCGAGGAGTCAGACTGAGAATATCCCTCGCCCGGCGCTATGAACTCGACATCGACATCGAGACCGAGCGCGTTCAAAAATGCGCTGTGAAGCGTGCCGCCGAACTTTTGCGCGAGGATGCGGCGCTTGAATTCCGCCGTTGTCATGAGCACGGCGCGGCTGCCGTCAAAGCTTATCGGCTCAAGCTCGCTGAACCAGACGTTGTAGATAGATTCGGAGTTTGTCTGCTTGAGATAGTCGGAGACTACCTGCCACAGCTCGTTGAATGAATCCATTAGTTAACTTCCCCCATCATAATACTTTATAATAGGATAGAGTATATCATAAAACCCCCTTTTTTTCAACAAGCAGTTTGCACAAGGACGCAAAAAAATGATTGACATTGATGTGAAGTATGATATATAATAGTAGCTTGCAAGGGTAGGCGAAAGCGTTATACCCATATCTGCACATAAGATCACGGCGGTACGAATGCCACCAAAGCGCCCGCCGGTGACTAATATCCTGTGAAACGGAGGTTACCGCAAATGAAAAGAACTTACCAGCCCAAGAAGCTGCACCGTAAGAAGGAGCACGGCTTCCGCAAGAGAATGTCCGACAGAAACGGACGCAAGGTTCTTTCCCGCCGCAGAGCGAAGGGAAGAAAGCAGCTCACCTATTGATCGGCCTTTTTAAAGGTCTTTTAACAGGTCGAGCGGATTATTGCCACGGATGGATTGATTGCTTTGGCAGAATATCAGACGCTCAAGCTTAACAGCGATTTTCGCAGGACTTACGGGCGCGGCAAATCAGCCGCTGACCCGGTGCTTGTCACATATGCGCTCAGAAACCGTTACGGTGTCATGCGCATCGGGATAACCACCGGCAAAAAGCTCGGAAATGCGGTGGAGCGCAACCGGTGCCGCCGGATAATTCGCGCGGCTTTCCGGCAGCTCGAAGGCGAGTGCTGCGGGGGATGGGACATTGTATTTGTCGCCCGTCATAAGACGGTCTCCCGCAAGAGCACCGACATCGAGCGGTCAATGCGCAAACAGCTGGGAGCCTTGGGTGTTATCGGTATATCTGCAGGAGTGAAAGTTGTGAAGTGAAAATGAAGGACATACTGATAAAACTTATTCAGTTTTACAGAAAGCATATCTCACCGCAGCTGCCCGATATGTGCAGGTACTATCCGACCTGCTCTCAGTATGCGATAGAGGCTCTCGAAATACACGGAGCGTTCAAAGGCTCTCTGCTGACTGTTGCCAGACTTCTTCGCTGCAATATCCTATTCCCCGGCGGTTATGATCCCGTCCCTCCCAAGAGGGACAAAAAATCCAACCGGAGGACTCACAAATAATGGACGCCATTTACACGACATTGGGTATCCCGTTCGGATATGTTCTCAGGTTCATATTCGAAGCTGTTAACAATTACGGTCTTGCACTCATCCTCTTCACCCTCTTCGCAAGACTTCTTATGATTCCCACTTCTATCTACCAGACTAAGGGTACCGTCAAGACGCAGCGCCTTCAGCCCAAGATCCGCAGAATAAACGCCAAATACAAGGGCGATCAGAAAAAGATTCAGGAAGAGACTCAGGCTCTCTACCAGCGCGAAGGACACAATCCCATGAATATGGGCTGCCTGCCGCTCGCCATCCAGTTCATCATCATCTTCGGTCTTATCGGCGTTATCTATCACCCCCTCAAGTGGGCGCTCGCGATCGATGATACAACAATCAATTCGCTGACAGAAATAGCAAAAGGACTCGCTGAATATAACGCAAAGACAGGTAAGCAGACTATCGAGCTTTTTGTTATCAACCATATCAATGAGATAAGACCCATCGCGCTCTCAAAGGGCATCAGCTCGGGAGTTATCGACAGCATCGCGAACTTCAACTTCACCTTCCTCGGCATACCGCTGGGCGAGATTCCGTCGATAAAAGAGCCCGGAATCCTCTGGGTCATCCCCATTCTCTCGGGCCTTACTTCTCTCGCAACGAGCCTCTTCTCAATGCTCCAGCAGCGCAAGAACAACCCCGAAATGGCGAAGAACCCGACCATGGGCTGCATGACTTTCGGTATGCCCCTGTTCTCGCTCTATTTCACCTTCCAGTTCCCCGCCGGTATCGGTATCTACTGGATTGCATCGAACGTTTTCGCACTCATTCAGACAGTTATCCTTTCGTTCACCCACAGCCCGAAGAAGATGATTGCAAAGGCTATGGTCGATGAGACTGTCGAGCGCCGTTCAAGGGAAGAGAATCTCAAGCGCGCACTTGCGCAGAAAAAAGAAGAAAAATAAATTTTCCAGGTGGTGGAAACAGAGATGTTAAAAGAAGCTATCGGAACCGGCGCAACGGTCGATCTTGCAAAAGCTGACGCTATCGCGAAGCTCGGCATATCCGCCGATTCGGATTTTGAAATCGAAGTTCTCGAGATGCCGACAAAGAAGATGTTCGGTCTGCTCGGAACAACTCCCGCAAAGGTCAAGGTGAGCTATGATGCTCCGTCCGAGGCCGGCGCGAAGGAATATCTTGAAAAAATTCTTGCAAGCCTCGGCATCGAGGGCGCAGAGATAAAGATCGAAGAGACTGACGAAGAAGTCAGTATCGCGGTCGAATATGACGGCGACTACGGCGCAGCTATCGGCCGCAGGGGAGAGACACTCGACGCTATCCAGTATCTCGTCCGCCTTGTCGTCAACAGGGGCGCGGACAAGTCGAGAAGAGTCTCGCTCAACATCGGCAACTACCGCGAGAAGCGCGAGGCAACCCTGCGCGCACTCGCTCAGAAGAGCGCCGCAAAGGTCAGAAAGTACGGCAGAAATGTTGTGCTTGATCCCATGAATCCCTATGAGAGACGCATCATTCACACGGCTCTCCAGGATGTTGAGGGCGTGACCTCCCACTCTGTCGGTTCCGAGAATGACCGCAAGGTCGTTATAACTCTCGAAGAGGGCGTGAAGCCCCTCAACGGTGGCTCCAGACCGCCCCGCGGAAACGGACGCGGCGGATATCAGAACCGCGACAGAGGCGGCAGAGGCAGAAATGACCGCCCGCGCAGCGACCGTCCCGTAGCTCCCTCCCGTCCGCCCAGATCCGATGCGGCTTCCGCTTCGAGATACGGCAGGATCGAGCCCATCGCTAAGCAGAACAGCGAAGACTGATAAAAAACAAAAGCACGGTGTGTCAAAAGATGCACCGTGCTTTTTTGTTGCCCATAAAAACACCCCGCAGACTTGAGCCTGCGGGGTGTTTACCTATCTTGATTTTATTCCTTGCCGAACATCGCTTTGACATTCGAGCCTTTGCAGATGAATATCTCTCTGAAGATTATCATGCTCGCGAAAGCTATCGTGCCACCCATGAGGACGTCGCTGAAGAAGTGCGCGCCGACGATTATGCGGCTGACTGCGACCATGCCGGTGTAGGTGATGGCGGCGATCCAGCTGACAGCTCTCTTGCCCTTGCTCTTGACGTTGAAAACATCGAGGAGCATAAGCAGGCAGTAGACCATGCCGGCGGAGCAGGTGTGTCCGCTCGGGAACGACTTGAGCGCGTCGGTCGTGCCGAAGAGTGCTCTCATCTCGTCCTTGGTGAGGTGCTGACCGTTGGCGACATACCAGCGGGTGAAGTTATCAAATCCGCCGATCGACTGGCCGCCCTCGCAGTTCATTGCGCGATAACGCATGCGGCCGACGGGCTCTTTGACAGCGGCGACAAGACCGTTTGAAAGCGCGGCGACGCAGAGCACCGCAACTGCGAACATAACCATCTTGTTGACCGATTCCTCGGAATAGTTTCTGATGGCGAAGGTCGCAAAGAAAGTCATAAGACCCGCGAAGAACAGCGATATGCCCTTGAGGAATGCCGCCTTGCGGAACAGCTCGGCCTCGGGACCTATATGCTGGAGCGCATATTTTACGGCGTCGTCAAACATGACGAAGTATGCTGCCGTTCCCGCGACGAGAAGAAGTATCGCAAGAATTTCTTTCCACGGATGCTTTTTCATCTTGCGCATGACCTGCCAGAAGAGAATCTGGAAGCTGAATGCGAGCATGAGATAGACGGGCGACGAGCCGACGGCCTCGAGCACAACGCCGTATACGGTCTCGTTTGTGTAGTAGGTGTGGGCGGCGAGCGCCTTTGCCGTGAGGATGTTGCTGACCTGGAGGTCAGTGAACGTTGCGGTCACGAGCAGAGCGCCGAACACTGCGATGAAAAGCAGCAGGGCGACCCACGATTTTGTTCTCTTTGTCAATGTCAACTCTCCTTTATGTAATGGGTTTCATTTGCAGTTTAATTATAGCAAATTGCATATTTTTGTCAATCTTTATTTGCTGTCCTTGTTGCACTTTATATCATATAATGTAGCGGGCGGGCATTTTATGCGCAGACAGGAAAAACTTGCCGCGCGCAGTATCGCCGCAATCCGCTCAAATATATTGCAAGTCCGGTGATTATGTTGTATAATATAGAATATATAAGTATAATTGGGAATCGTGCGGTTTGGAGTGATTTTTCTTATGACGGCGTATCTTGACAACAGCGCCACGACCCCCGTGTGCAGTGAAGCTGTTGAAGCGATGAAAACCGCTGTGACGGAGCTTTGGGGCAACCCATCGTCCCTGCATCAAAAGGGGATAGAGGCGGACGAAATGCTCGAAAACGCGCGCTCGAATGTGGCGCGCAGGCTCTTCTGCCGGGATGACGAGGTTTATTTCACCTCCGGCGGAACGGAGAGCAACAATCTTGCCGTTCAGGGCGCGGCTCATGCCATGCGCCGGCGCGGCAGACGGATAGTGACGACGAGCGTCGAGCATCCGAGCATTGATGAGACGGTCAAGCATCTCGAAAACGAGGGCTTTGAAGTCATACGCCTCGGCGTTGACAAAAACGGACGCATCAGCGAGCGCGAGCTTTTTGAAGCCGTGACTCCCGACACGATACTCGTGAGCATTATGGCGGTCAACAACGAGACTGGCACAATTCAGCCGGTCGAAGCGGCGAGAACTGCGGTAACGCGTGCGAAGTCGCCCGCACTTGTTCATTGCGATGCGGTGCAGGCTTTCGGCAAACTGCCACTCAAGCCCGCTGCTATGGGCGTTGACTTGATGACGGTCAGCTCCCACAAGATACACGGACCCAAGGGCGTCGGCGCGCTCTATGTCAAAAAAGGTGTGCGCCTGTCGCCGATAGTTTTCGGCGGCTCGCAGGAAGAAAAACTGCGCCCCGGCACTCAGCCCATGCCGGCGATAGCGGGCTTCGGCGCGGCGGCTGCGGCTCTGCCGAATCTTGCGGCTGAGCTCAAAGAAGTTACTGAACTTCGTGACTATATGCGGGACAGACTTTTGGCTCTCGGCGGAGTCGTTATAAACTCGCCCGATGATGCGCTGCCGTATGTGACCAATATTTCGGTGCTCGGCATAAACTCCGAGCCGATGCTCAACTTCCTCTCTTCGCTCGGCGTCTATGTCTCGAGCGGCTCGGCGTGCTCAAAGGGACATCAGAGCTCGGTGCTCAAAAATATGGGGCTGAGCGACGAAGTCAGAAAGAGCCCGCTCAGAATCAGCTTCTCGCGTTTTACCACAAAAGAAGAGATAGATATGCTCATCGACGGCATTGCCGAGGGGCAGAAAACAATAAGGAAAAATAAGTAAAATAAATAAAAAAGGAATCACAATATGAAGGAAGTTATTCTCATCAAAAACGGTGAGCTTGCGCTCAAAGGACTCAACAGGCGCACTTTTGAAGATATGCTCATGGCGAATATCCGCCGCAGACTCGCGTCGCTCGGCAAATTTACCTGCACCCCCGCGCAGTCGACGATAATAGTCGAAGGACCCGAGGATGCCGATCTCGACGAAGCGACCGAAAGACTTCTCAAGGTCTTCGGCATAGCCGGACTCTCGCGCGCCGCCGCAGTCGAAAAGGATATGGACGTTATTCTCAACACCTGCGTTGAATATACGGCTCCCCTGCTCAACGCCGCATCGACTTTCAAGGTCGAGGCAAAGCGCGCGGACAAGAAGTTTCCGCTCAATTCTCCCGCGATATGCAGAGAAGTAGGCGGAAAGATACTCTCGAAATTCCACCATCTGAAAGTAGATGTTCATAACCCCGATGTTATAATAAACGTCGAGGTGCGCGACAAGTGTGCGTTTATCCACGGCAACCAGCTCAAGGGCGCGGGCGGTATGCCCTCGGGCTCCGCAGGAAAGGCGGCTCTGCTCGTCTCCGGCGGAATAGACAGCCCCGTTGCAGGTTGGATGATGGCAAAGCGCGGCGTGGAGCTGATAGCTATTCACTTCGCTTCTCCGCCCTATACGAGCCAGCGCGCCGAGCAGAAAGTCCACTCGCTTCTGCGCCAGGTCGCAAAATACAGCGGACGCATCATGCTCTTCGTTGTCCCGTTTACCGAGATCCAGGAGCTTATAAAAGATAACTGCCCCGAAGAGGTGTTCACGCTTATCATGCGGCGCATGATGATGCGCATCTCGCAGGAGATTGCGGTAAAAGAGGGCTGCCAAGCGCTGATAACAGGTGAGAGCGTCGGTCAGGTTGCGAGCCAGACCATGCCCGCAATAGCCTGCACAGATGCTGTGACCTCGATGCCCGTATTCCGTCCGCTTATCGGCATGGACAAGGACGAAGTTATTGCAATATCTAGAAAGATTGAGACATTTGATATATCCATCCAGCCCTATGAGGACTGCTGCACGGTGTTCACTCCGAAGCATCCGCGCACCCATCCGACAATAGCCGGAGTTGAAAAGGCGGAGCGCGGCACCGAATGGGACGAGCCCATAAAGCGCGCAGTTGAGGGCACAAAAGTTACGGTTATAAAAGCTTTTTCAAAAGGTGAGTAACAATGGCAGTGTGTGAAATTCTCTGTGTCGGAACCGAGCTTCTGCTCGGCGATATCCTCAATACCAACGAGCAGTTTCTCTCAAAAGAGCTTGCGGCGATGGGCATATCCGTCATGCACCGCAGCTCCGTCGGGGACAATCCCGAGCGCCTCGCGCAGGAGCTGAAAACGGCTCTCGGGCGCAGCGATATTGTTATCACTTCCGGCGGACTCGGTCCCACGGACGACGATCTGACAAAAGAGGTCTGCTGTGAGGTCATGGGTTTCGAGCTCAGAGAAGATGAAGACACGGCGGAGCGCATACGCTCATATTTCAAATCAAAGGGCGGCAATATGCCCAAAAACAACCTCAAGCAGGCGATGCTGCCCGTCGGCGGCACCGTGTTTGAGAATAACCACGGCACGGCACCCGGCGCGGCGCTCGAAAAGAACGGCAAGTGCGTTATTATCCTGCCCGGCCCTCCCGGCGAGCTTGCTCCGATGTTCAACGAGAGCGTGCGCGGATTCTTGAAAAAATATTCCGACGGCGCGATAGTCTCGCACACGGTCAATATAATCGGCATGGGCGAGAGCTCGGTCGCCGAAGAGATAGAGGATATGTTCGACGCAAAGAACCCGACCGTCGCACCGTATGCAAAAAGCGGCGAGGTGCGGCTGAGGATAACCGCGAAGGCGGAAACCGCCGACGAGGCGGACAAAATGTGCGCGCCTGTAGTTGATGAGATATGCAGCAGGCTCGGCGATGTCGTATACGGCACCGATATGAACAGCATCGAAGAGCGCGTTGTCGCTCTGCTCAAAGAAAAGGGCAAAAAGATAGCGACTGCCGAATCCTGCACGGCGGGATATATCCCCAAAAGGCTGACTGATATCCCCGGTGCGTCCGAGGTTTTCGAGTGCGGAATAGTCAGCTATTCGAATGATATGAAAACAAAGCTCCTCGGCGTTTCGCTAAAGACGCTTGACACCTACGGCGCTGTCAGCGAACAGACGGCGCGCGAGATGGCACTCGGCGCAAAGCGCGTGAGCGGCGCGGATATAGCGATATCCACAACCGGTCTTGCAGGACCGGGCGGCGACGGTGTTCTGCCCGGCGGACTGAGCTTTGCGGCGGTCACGGACGGCGAGCGTACGGTTGTTGAAAAGATAGTCACCGGCCATGAAAATGACCGTGAATATAACAGATATGTCACGGCGTCGAGGGCGCTTAACCTTGTACGCCTAATGCTGGAAGAGAAAATAAAGTAAACCTGTATCGGAGGAAAGAGTATGTCTGACAAAAACAGAAAAGACGGCGAGTTTTCGCTGCCCGATATGAGGGAGATGTTTGAGCACTACACATCGGTTGAGGACGATGAACCTACGGCACAGCGCAGCGAAATGGAAGATATCGCGCGCAGGTATCTTGACAGCGGCGACGATGAAACCGGGGCGGAATCACGGCAGGAAAGCGGCGCCGTGACCGAAGAAAAAGAGCCGGAGCCGGTATCCGAGTCCGTAATTGAACCCGAGCCGGAGCCAATAATTGAGCCCGATTCGGAGAAACCCGCAGAGCCGAAAAAGGACAATTTGTATAAGTTTATCCCGCCCGACGATCTGAGCGGAGAGGATATTCCGAAAGTGACCGAGCCGGAATACCCGACCGAGCAGGCGCTCGACGATTTCGATATGCCGACAGATTCAACATTTGCCGTCAACCTCAGCGAGCGTGACCGCGGCTCACTGCGTGAATATGAACGCGAGGTCAGCGAGAACGAGAAGAACAGCGGCAGCGAAAAGGGCTTCAAAAAATTTATAAAGGGCATCATCCCGATGAAGGGCGACGCCGTATCCGAGATAGTCCGCAAGATAGTCTTTATGGCGGCGATAATTACTGTGTTCGTCAGCGCGGGAATGCTGATAAACACATATCTTGTTCAGCCCAACATCGTTGACAATGACATAAAAGATATCAAGCCCAGCGAGGAGCTGACCTGGGACGAGATAAAGGAGAAATACCCGAATGTCAAGTTTCCCGAGGGTATGCAGTTAAAATACGCCGAGGCGTATGCGCAGAACACCGACCTCGTCGGCTGGCTGAAAATAGACAAGCTCAAGATGGACTTTCCGATTCTCCAGACCGACAACGATTCGTATTATCTCAAACGCAGCTTCACCCACAGATACACGGATCTTGGAAACCCGTTCCTGGCTCATGCGAACTCAATCGAGCCGCTTGACCGCAACAGCATAATCTACGGCCACAGCACCCGCAGCTCGGACAAGATATTCAGCAAGCTCTTTGATTACCGCACCACGCGCGGATTCATAAACAATCCGATAATCGAGTTCAACACCATCTATCACGACTACAAGTGGAAGGTCTATGCGGTGTTTATCACAAATGCGACCACCGCCGAGGACAACGGATATTTTTTCAACTATGTCTGGACGAATATAAGCGAGGCGAGCTTTGAGCAGTATATAGCCGAGCTTGATTCGAGAAAGCTCTACACAACGGGCGTCGATATCAAGCCGACCGACAAGATTCTCACTCTTTCGACCTGCCTGTATGAGTTCGACAACGCCCGCCTTGTCGTTGTGGCGCGAATGGTGCGCGACGGCGAGAGTGAAGAAGTTGATACTTCGCTCGTCAAGACCAACCCCAACCCGAGATATCCTCAGGCTTGGTATGATAAAGACAAGAAACAGAACCCCTACAAAAACGCAAACAGATGGTATCCCAACTAATGAGGTGATATTTTGAAAAATAAGATCTCGCTCCTGGCTTTTGTCAATCAGCCTCTCCCGCGCAGGGCGATAGCGGAATATGAGTCCGTTTTTGCCGCAGCCTACGGGGAGTGCCGCTTTGAGCAGTTCACGGACAGCCGCGAGCTGTTTTCTGCCCTTGCCGGAGCGTTTGGAGATTCGGAGACTGTGGTTCTCGCGGCTGCCGAGCGGCATTATATCGAGATAAAGAAGCTGCTTTTCGACGCGCTCAGAACAAAAACCGCATTCTCCGATAAAATAGCCGAAGCGCTCGAAAAGGCGGATGAGGATCAGTGTCTGATGCCTGCCGACGCACAGATACTTGTGACCGATGACGGAAAATACAGCGGCTTTATTGAAAAAAGCGGAAAACAGATGCTGGTTTTTCTGCCCCTTTCCGACGGCAGATGCGCCAGGGTTGCCGAAGAACTCAAGTCTGTGTTCCTGCCCGTTGAAAAAAAAGAAGAAAGCGCAAATACTCCCGAGCCGGACGCGAACAGTGCCGGCGAGCTGAGTGCTGAGGAAAAGTGCGATCCCGAAGAGGTTGTTGAACTCTTGAAAGAGCGCGGACTTTCCGCTGCGGTTGCATCAAGCAAAAACAGCCCGTTCGTGTTCTCAGTCCTGCCCTATGACGACGGATCAGATTTCGGCGATGTCATATTCGCTCAGTCGGTAGATGTCGAGCGCCAGGAGGACGAGAGTCACGGCGAATACATAGCCGCCATGGCGGGGCGCGCCAGAGCAAAGAGCGGCGCGTCGGTCGGCGCGGCGATATCGAATGTGTTCCGCAACGACGATGAGGACAGCAAGCATTTCATGCTAATCTGCATAGCGGACGAGAACAAGGCGCGTGTGTTCAAAGTTTTCAGCCGCAAGGGTGAGACTACGCAGGAGTTTATCTACGCCTGTGTTCACAGGCTCTATTCCGCGCTCGCCGACTATGCGCGCAACGGCTTTGTCATGCACGATGTCAGCGACGATGCGTCAATAATAATCACGGATGGTGAACATCCGTCCCATCATAAATCGGCACCGGTGCGCTCGGGCAAAAAGACAGCGCTTATAGTCGCGTCGGTTATCCTGATCGCCGTGCTTATCGGCACTGCCGTTACATTTCTTGTCAAAGGCTATGGCTCGCAGTCGGGCGCGTCGCTCATCAGCGCACGCACTCAAGACACCACCGAGAGCGGGACGGGCGACATAATCGGCGTTATAGATGATATTATCATTGCTGATGTCGAAGATCCAAACGGTGATGTAAGCAATGAGCAGAGCTCGGACAGCACCGCAGCGCAGAGCACTGACTCCGGAAAAACAACGGGGGAGCAGACAAATGGCACTGTGCCCGGCTCGATAGCCGAGGGATCAACCGTCCTGACGACGGTTATTACCACAAAGCCCACGACCCGCCCGAACACGACTGGAAAACCGACCACTAAGCCCACCCAGAAACCGACCGAGACCACGACAAGGCACAGCTCTTCAAAGACGGGTACTTTTGTTTTCACCGTCTATGGTTACGGCCACGGAGTCGGCATGAGCCAGAACGGTGCGTCAGAATATGCGCGCCGCGGCTGGACATACAAGCAGATTTTGCTCCATTATTATAACAACCCCGGCATCAGCCTCGTTAAAGATTCAAAATTGCCGAGCAAGGTTACATATAACGGCAAGAGCTATTCGCTCGCCGAATATCTCGGCAAGACTGCATATGCCGAGGTCGGTCCGTCCGCGCCGCTTGAGTCGATAAAGTCGCAGATGGTCGCGATTTACACCTACGCAAAGCGCCAGAATTTTAAGATGACTACCTCGAACCACGCGTTCCGCGAGAGCTACGCCGGAACGAGTTCATCTATTGAAAACGCGATAAAAGCGACGCTCGGCGAATATCTTGCATATTACGGCTCGCCTGCGTTCACTCCGTATTTTTCAACGGCGGCGGGGAAGACGGCTTCGAGCGCGAATGTCTGGGGCGGCAGTCAAAGCAGCTATCCTTATCTCGCGGGCGGCAGGACAAGCCCCGAGGGCAATGTCAAACGCACGCTGACCATTTCGAGCGAGGAGCTTCGCAAGAAGGTCGAAGCGTATAACGCAAAGGTTGATTCATCAAAGCGCATAACGCTCCAGAGCAACCCTGCGCAGTGGATAAAAATACTCGAGCATGACAGCGCGCGCGGCAGCAGCTGCGGATATATTTCGAGCATGAAAATAGGTAATCAGACGATGCGCGGCAACGCATTCAGGCTCAACATAATGGGCGCGGCGACGCTCCGCTCGCATTGCTTCACCTTTACTTATACGCCGGACTGACGCTGAAATAAAAATGAGCCGAGAGAAAAATACTCTCTCGGCTCTTTATTTTTACATATCCGCATATATGCGGTACAGCTTTTTGGACATATTTTCTATTGAGTAGTTGTCTATGGCCGAACGCCTGTTTTTTGCCGACAGCTCCGAGCTCTCGCTCATTTTGACAGCCTGCCCGAGCTTCTCCGAAAGGCTGTCGGAATCGCCGTTTTTAAACCAGAGAAAATCAAAATTCTTTTCCGCGTGGCTCTTCATTCCTGGACAGTCGGACGCCACAACCGTTTTTCCGCAGTAGGCGGCCTCGACTATGGCATAGCAGAAGCCCTCGCTTCTGGAGGCCTGAATATATATGTCGGCGGCGCGGTAGTAGCTTGCGATGTCCTGTCTCGGCGGCAAAAGCTTCAGCCATTCGGGGAATTCGCCGAACTGCGCTCTGATTTGCTCTGCAATAGTCTGTGTATTTGAGGCGGTGCAGACGGCAAGATAAATGTTGAGCCCCTCGTCTCGGAGCTTTTTGACCGCCTCGCACGCCAAGTCGATGCCCTTGAGGCGGTAGTCATAGCCTATTGCAAAGCAGAGAACGGCGCCCTCGGGAACACCCAAATCGGGTTTACAAAGCTTTTCGTAGTTGTCCATTCGCGGAAAATATACCGCGTCGTTTAAAAGCACGGGCTTGCAGGAGACTATATTGCTCTCGGCCTCCCGCAAGGTGTGCGGGCTTACGCAAATGACGGCGTTCCAGCTGCGGTAGCAGAGCCGCGCGAAAAATTTCTTTATTGTGCCGAAGCTGCCGAAGCTGCTTCTGTAGTGCTTGAATTTTTTCACGCGAAGCCCGAGACAGGCGATATTGACGCACATATCGGTTTTCATGTCGGTGAAGTGTGTGTGAACGGTGTCGACGCCGTTTTCTTTTACGATTTTTCTGAAAGCTCTGATTTTTTCTTTGACGGAGCTTTTGTATATCGCTGCGGGAACTTCTTTTTTCAAGTCGAAGAACCACTGATTGCGGCGCTCTGCCATTCTTTCGGGAAACGCATAGAGCATAAAATCGCCGTCACCGAGGCTGTTTTTTCTGAAGTATTCGAGAGACTCGATAAAATTGCCCCTGTATTTTGCGGCATAGTCGCATATCTGCAAAATCTTCATGCTCGCTGCACCTCCTGTTTCTTTCGGTTAAAATTATAGCGTCTCGCCGAAAATAAATCAATAGCATAAAAAGACGCGAAGCTTGCGAAGCAAATATGACTCGGCGTATGCCTAATATCACTGCAAAGCAATAAAACTCGCCGCAGGCGAATATAACTGAAAAGCACTCGTTCTTTGAACGAGTGCTTTTTCTGGTGGAGATGGCGGTAATCGAAACCGCGTCCGAAAAGGGCTCCCCACAGCTTTCTACGGGCGTAGCCTGTCTTTTAAGATTCCCTCGCCGGAGCGCCGTCAGGCAGGCTCACCGGTTCGGTAGTTCCGTTGTTCATGACGGGTTACGGAGCGCTCACCCGTGCACGTTCACTGCTAATCGACGCCTTGTGCCGGGCCGCAGTACTCCCGGCAAAGACGGCTGCTATTTAAGCAGCTTGTAAAACTGTTTTGTTGTCGTTTATTATTTAAACGTATGGGTTTTATAGCGGTCCCACACCGCTGCCCGCTTACCGAAGTTCAACCTCCCCGTCGAAATCCTTTCATCCCCATATATCAAACGGCTCTCGCCGATTGAATCAGAAGTTTTTCATGCTGCGCTCGATATTGCGCGCGGCGTCTTTTCTTGCGGCCGTTTCACGCTTGTCATAGAGCTTTTTGCCCTTGCACAGCCCGACCTCAACCTTTGCGCGCCCTTTTACGAAATATACGCTCAGCGGCACGAGGGTCAGACCCTCCTGCTTCGTCTGACCGAGCAGACGCATTATCTCGCGTTTGTGCATCAGCAGGCGGCGCACCCTCAGCGGGTCGCGGTTGAAGATGTTGCCGTGCTCATATGGGCTGATGTGCATTCCGTTGACGAACAATTCGCCGTCAACTATCGAACACCATGAGTCCTTGAGATTGAGTTTGCCCTGGCGTATGGATTTGACCTCCGTGCCGCAAAGCTCGATTCCCGCTTCGTATCTGTCGAGCACGAAATAGTCGTGAAAAGCCTTCTTGTTCTGGGCGGCAATTTTTTTCTGTTCTGTGCCCATGGCTTTCACTTCCTTTCCGCACGGGCAGTTTTCGGGAGAATATTATAACGCCCGGCGGAATTTTTGTCAAGGCAATACCGCGCTCAGGCCTTATTCTTGAGTTTTGTCAAAAATATGAGAAGCGAATACATTTTATGCCTGAGAAGCAGAAACTTTATATTTGATGCTCGTGAGGAATATTTGTCCGCCCTGCGGTCTGTACACAGCTTGAAAAGCTCAAGCTCCTCACTCTGCCGAATGAGCTTTAAGGCCTCTTTTTTCGGCAGTGCGGTCGCGGTGGGATAGAGAAAGCTGCGATATATATATCTGCTCAGGCAACAAAGCAGATCTTCCGTTTTTTCATCGTAGCAGCCGTCCGACCGAATGAGCGAGCGTATCTCCGCATTTGCGCAGGACGTCAGGCGAAGATCGTTATACGAATATGTCTTAGTCATTTGGGAAGCAAAAATATTATAGTTGTAAAGCGATATCGGCAGATAGCTGAAGGTGTTTAACCGGCTTATCATGTGCGCCGAGAGAAGCTTATCCTCGCCCCGGCTGTAGCCCCGGTAAAACTCCGTATCGAAAGTATCGGCGAACGCGCTTCGTCTTATGCATTTCAGGCACAGAGAGTTGAATCTCGACGAGAGCAGCAGCTCCCAAAGCTCGCGCTTGTTGCTCTTGTCAAAGGTCTTTCTTTCGTCGAAAAGCTTTTCGTGCGCAGAGGTGCCGTCGGAATAGCATTTGCTCAGGTCGAAAAATACCATGTCGCAATGACTTTTCTGAATTTCTTCGTTTATTAGCGTGAAGATTTTCGGGTCCACCGTGTCGTCCGAATCAAAGACGATGAAATAGTCCCCGCGCGCATTCTCAAACGCAGTCTTTCGCGCGAGTAATACACCCTGATTCTCCGTGTGAATGACGCGCACACGGCTGTCTTTTTCTGCGTATTCGTCGCAGATGCAGCCGCTTGAGTCCGTCGAGCCGTCGTCAACTATGAGCAGTTCAAAATTTTTGTAGCTCTGATTGAGAACGGAATCCAGACATTCGCGAAGATATTTTTCCGTGTTGTATACGCACACTGCGGCGGTAAAAAATACAGGCATATTATCCTCCGTCAGATGTCCGCGCAGCAGCATTTCGAACGGCGCTTCTGCCTGCTGTGCTCGTCGCGCAGGGTGCTGTCTATGGCTATTCTGCGTATGATATCCTTGACGGTTATGTCAAGCTCGCTGTTTTCTGAGTAGTCTGCCGCGAAGGCGAAGTCAACGCGGTTGTGATAGAGCAGGTCACTCACGCCCTCGAGCTGGCGCGGTTCGTTGTTGTGGACGGCTATAGAATATCCGCCGTATGCCTTGACCATCTTCATGCAGGGGACGTCGGAGAGCCCGTCGCCGATATAGAGCATATTGGAAAACGGAACGCGGCGCTTGTTGTCCGGAGTAGAGCGGTTGAGATCTTTGTCGTTAGATACATCGAGCACGCCTTTGTTTATGCGATAGACAAACTGGGTCTTTGCAGTATAGTTGACAGCGGTTTTCGGCCAGACTGCCTCGCCGTTTTCGCCGTAAAGGAACTCACAGGCAAAAATCTCTTTGAAGCATTTGCCTATTTCGGATCCCTCGATTATCTCTTTGAGTCCCGAAGAGAGGACATAGTGCTCGACGGTCACGCCGTTCTCGCTGCCGAAGCGGTTGAGGCGGTCGAACCAGCCGGGCAGACCTTTATACAGTTCTATCGCGCGCCCGCACTCCATGACGCTCTTGCGCGTCAGCGGAATCCCGCACTCATGCGATTTTTTTATCATGATGTACATATAGGACAGGATTTTGTCCATATGCTCTTCCTCGGCGTAGCTGTTGGCGAGCCCCCAGAAATCCGCGGGCTCCATGCCGACGCTCGGAATGAACTGATATTCCTGCATATCCTTTGTGCAAAGTGTGCGGTCGAAGTCATAGAGTATCGCCGCAACAGGTCTTTTTCCTGCCATTTAAGACACCTCCGCAGTTATACATATATATTGGGGTTATATTATACTATGAGTGTATCAAATTTTCGCGGAAAATGCAACATATATGTATCGCGGCGATAATATGCACATTATTTTGTGGTAATCTTTGTGCAATTTTTCAAGATGTTTTTGGTGACAAGAGCGCTTTCGTGGTATATAATAGATTTTGCCGGGACGGAAAGACCGATTTTCTCCGTCTCGATTTTTACGGCTTGAAAAGGGGTATCGGTATGCGCGTCAGAGGTCTGCAAAAACTTACATTGCTCGATTTTCCTGGCAAGATGGGATGCACTGTGTTCCTCGGCGGATGCAACTTCCGCTGCCCGTTCTGCCAGAATTCGGAGCTGATTCTTCCCGGCGGGGACGAATATGAGATTCCGGAGGAAGAATTTTTTGCGTTTCTCAAAAAGCGTCAGGGCATGCTCGACGGCGTGTGCATAACAGGCGGCGAGCCGCTTGTCAATAAAAACGTCGATGACTTCGCAAAGCGCATAAAAGACATGGGCTATCTCGTAAAGCTCGACACCAACGGCACTTTCCCGGACAAGATGCAGTCGCTTATAGACGCGGGGCTCGTTGACTATGTGGCGATGGATATCAAAAATTCGCCCGAAAAATATGCTGAGACGGTCGGACTCGAAAAGTTCGATATGGAGCCGATATATGAGAGCGTGCGCCTGCTCATGGGCGGAAAGACCGATTTTGAGTTCCGCACGACCGTTGTGCGCGAGCTGCACAGCGCGGAGGATTTCGAGAAAATAGGCGAGTGGCTCAAGGGCGACGAGAAATATTTTCTCCAGAACTTCACCGATTCCGAGTTCGTTTTGCAGAAGGGTCTTGGCTCGCACAGCCGCGAAACACTGCGCTCTTTCGCGGATATAGTCCGCAAAAATGTCCCGAATGTCGAGATAAGGGGAATATAACGGACACTGGAACTCGGAACATCTTGGGGCAGAAAAATAAATTCTACACAATATCTTGTATTTTGCTGTTGACATTTGCCATGGTTGCATCTATAATTGAAGGCAGACAGCGCAAATGAAGCGTAATATAATTTTGACATATATTTGGAAAAGAAAATGGAGGCATGATGATGTACAAGGTTATCAAAAGAGACGGCGCAGTCGCCGATTTTGATATAGCAAAGATATCTTCGGCTATATCAAAGGCTTTCGATGCGCTCAACAAGGAAACTCATCCGACGGTCATCGACCTGCTCGCACTCAAGGTCACTTCGGACTTCGAGGGCAAGATCAAGGACGGACTTATCGCCGTTGAGGACATTCAGGACAGCGTCGAGTCGGTGCTCAGCCAGGCGGGCTACGCCGATGTCGCAAAGGCCTATATTCTCTACAGAAAGCAGCGCGAAAAAGTCAGAAACATGAAGTCGACCATCCTCGACTACAAGGAGCTGGTTGACAGCTACGTCAAGGTTTCCGACTGGCGCGTTAAGGAGAACTCGACTGTCACATATTCCGTCGGCGGACTGATTCTCAGCAACTCCGGCGCAATTACGGCTAACTACTGGCTCTCCGAGGTCTATGACGAAGAGATAGCAAACGCCCACAGAAACGGCGACATCCATCTCCATGACCTCTCCATGCTCACCGGTTACTGCGCGGGCTGGTCTTTGAAGCAGCTCATTCAGGAAGGTCTCGGCGGCGTCCCCGGAAAGATAACCTCTTCTCCCGCAAGCCACCTTGCGACCCTCTGCAACCAGATGGTCAACTTCCTCGGCATAATGCAGAACGAGTGGGCGGGCGCTCAGGCGTTCTCCTCGTTCGATACCTATCTCGCCCCGTTTGTTAAGGTGGACAACCTCTCTTACCGCGAGGTCAAGAAGTGCATCGAGTCGTTCATCTTCGGCGTCAACACCCCCAGCCGCTGGGGCACTCAGGCTCCGTTCTCGAATATAACCCTTGACTGGACCGTTCCCAACGACCTTGCCGAGCTCAACGCCATTGTCGGCGGCAAGGAGATGCCCTTCAAGTACAAGGACTGCAAGAAAGAGATGGATATGGTCAACAAGGCGTTCATCGAGACCATGATCGAGGGCGACGCCAACGGACGCGGCTTCCAGTATCCCATCCCGACTTATTCCATAACCCGCGACTTTGACTGGTCGGATACTGAGAACAACAGACTTCTCTTCGAGATGACCGCAAAGTACGGCACACCTTATTTCTCTAACTACATCAACAGCGATATGGAGCCGAGCGATGTCCGCTCCATGTGCTGCAGACTGCGCCTCGACCTGCGCGAGCTTCGCAAGAAGTCCGGCGGCTTCTTCGGCAGCGGCGAGAGCACCGGTTCTATAGGCGTTGTTACGATAAATATGCCGAGAATCGCATATCTTGCAGAGGATGAGGCGGACTTCTACCGCAGACTCGACAAGCTTATGGATATCTCCGCCCGTTCGCTCAGCGTTAAGCGTACGGTTATCACGAAGCTTCTCAACGAGGGTCTCTATCCCTACACCAGACGCTACCTCGGCACTTTCGAGAATCACTTCTCGACTATCGGCCTTATCGGCATGAACGAGGTCGGTCTCAACGCAAAGTGGCTCAGAGCGGACATGACCCACGAGAAGACCCAGCAGTTCACCAAGGAAGTCCTCGACCATATGCGTGAGCGCCTCTCCGACTATCAGGAGAAGTACGGCGATCTCTACAACCTCGAGGCAACTCCCGCCGAGTCCACCACTTATCGCTTCGCAAAGCACGATGTCGCTCAGTTCCCGGATATCATCACCGCAGCGAAGGACGGCGGCACTCCCTATTACACCAACAGCTCGCATCTTCCTGTTTCGTTCTCGGAGGATATCTTTGAGGCGCTCGACATTCAGGATGATCTTCAGACGAGATACACCTCCGGCACAGTCTTCCACGCCTTCCTCGGCGAGAAGCTGCCCGACTGGACCTCGACTGCTTCTCTCGTGCGCAAGATAGCCGAGAACTACAAGCTGCCCTATTACACGATCTCCCCGACCTATTCCGTGTGCAAGGATCACGGCTACATCGCGGGCGAGCACTTTACCTGCCCCGAGTGCGGCGGTCAGACCGAGGTCTACAGCCGTATCACCGGTTACTATCGCCCCGTCCAGAACTGGAACGACGGCAAGGCGCAGGAGTTCAAGGACAGAACCGTCTATAACCTCGGCGCGTCTCATCTCAAGAACGAGCGCACCGTCAGCCACACCGTGGAGGACGGCAAACACGAGGAGACTCCCAAGGCATCAAACGGCGCAAAGGTCATGCTCTTCACAACAAAGACCTGCCCCAACTGCAAGATAGCCTATACTCTGCTTGACAAGGCGAATATCGGCTACGAGAAGATCGATGCAGAGGCTCAGGAGGATCTGACGATGAAATACGGCATCAGACAGGCTCCGACTCTTATCGTCACCGACGGCGACGGATACGAGAGCTTCGTCAATCTTTCAAACATCAAAAAGTTCATTGAGCAGTGCTGATGCACTGATAAAACGCAGGAAGATCGGGTGGAGCGCGGCTTCACCCGGTTTTCGGCGCATTAAAGAAAAATTTTGCCATATTCAGAGGAAAAAGAAATGCAGCAATTTGATATCGTTATCGTCGGCGCCGGCACAGCCGGACTCACGGCGGCAATCTATGCGCTCAGAGCGGGAAAAACCGTGCTCGTGACCGAGGGCGAGTCTTTCGGCGGTCAGATAACCTCTTCGCCGAGAGTCGAAAATTATCCGGGAATATCGCAGATAAGCGGCAGCGAATTTGCGGATAACCTCGTTTCGCAGGCGATGGAGCTCGGCGCGGATGTTGAGCTTGAGAAGGTCATAAAAATAGTCGACGGAAAGATAAAAACCGTCATAACCGATTCAAACAGCTACCAGTGTAAGTGCGTTATAATCGCCACCGGAGCGCGCCACAGACCGCTCGGAGCGGACGGTGAAAATGACCTCGCGGGCAGGGGAGTATCCTACTGCGCGGTGTGCGACGGAGCTTTTTATAAGGGCAAGAATGTTGCCGTTGTCGGCGGCGGAGACAGCGCTCTCCAGTCCGCGCTCTTCCTCGCGTCTTACTGCAAGAGCGTAACGCTTATTCACAGACGCGATGAGTTCAGGGGCGAAAAGGCGCTTGTCAAGAAGCTCGGCGAGAAAGATAACATAAAGGTTCTCATGAACACGAAGGTAGTCAAGCTCATCGGAAGCGACGAGCTCGACGGCATAAAGATAGCGACGGGTGACGAGGAGCCCCATTCCATTCCGATGGACGGTGTTTTTATTGCGGTCGGTCAGATGCCGAACAACGAGAGCTTCAAGGATGTTGCAGACCTCGATGACTATGGTTATATCATCGCGGACGAGAGCTGCAGAACAAAGACACCCGGCGTCTTCACCGCGGGCGACTGCCGCACAAAGGAAGTGCGCCAGCTGACCACCGCAGCGGCGGACGGCTCCGTAGCGGCGCTCGCGGCTTGCAGCTATATAGACAATATGGAATAAGATAAGCACCCGGGGATATCCTCGGGTGTTTTGAATTATCAGCGCAAAAAATCTATATGTTAATCTGCGTTGCTTGCGGCAACGGGCGGTAGGGGATACAATGTCGGTAACGACTGACAGAAAGGCGGTTATACCGATGCTCAATGAAAACATCAAAACTATCAGAAAATCAAAAGGACTCTCGCAGGAGGAGCTCGCGGTCAAGCTGAATGTCGTGCGGCAGACCGTGTCCAAATGGGAGCAGGGGTTGTCCGTCCCCGATTCGGATATGCTTATATCTCTTTCGGACGCGCTCGAAACTCCCGTGAGCACACTGCTCGGCGAGAATGTCGCAAAGCAGGAAGCGAATGAGCTGAAAGCGATATGCGAAAAGCTCGAGGTGATAAACCTGCAGCTTGCGCGAAGAAAAATTGCGAGAAGAGCGGCACTTCACTGGCTGTTTATTGCACTCTGCGCGGCTGTGGTAATTATCTCGGCGGTGCTGATATCGCTCGGCAGCCCGTATCTCAGATGGAATTTCGGCGACCCGGAGACGGCGGTTTTCGGCACGGTTTATCATGTGTTCGAGTGGCTGTTTGTCCGATTCGCGCCGATTGCTTTTGTCGGTTCGCTCGTCGGAGTTTTTATGACGCGAAAGAAGTGGTAACGTCTGAAAGCGCGGCGTCTGTCTGCATAGACTTATTTGCGGGATTATGCTATAATATATACGGAATATAGCGTATACCGAAAAGGAGGTTTTCTGATGCTTATCGTTCATCTTGTTGTGGCCGGGATTTTTCTGGTGCTCGGCACTGTCTTTGCGTTTGGCAAAGGCGCATTTCTGATTGCCGGTTATAATACCGCATCCGCAGAAGAAAAGGCGAAGTACGACGAAAAGAAGCTCTGTCGGGCTGTGTCGAAGCTTATGTTTGCGCTGGCGGCGTGTTGGGTCGTGGCGGCGCTCAGCGAAATCTTCAAAAACATGATTTTTCTGTGGGTAGGCATAGCGCTGTTTGCGGTTGTGATTGTCGTTGGAGTCGTCTGGATTAATACCGGGGACAGGTGCAAAAAGTAAAATTCGGATTGTCAATACCGCGATTCTGCGTTCGAAACCCCGGTTGTCAAGACTTAGCTGAAATTGATTTGATCGGAGTTGATTTAAATGAAAAGATTGGCGGCACTGATTTTAGCGCTGATTTTTGTTTTCGGATTGGTCGGCTGCAATAACAGGAATATGAACTATATCATAAAGCATGAGCCGAGCGTCACCGGGACAGTGGAGAAAGTTCACGACAACTATATGATTATTTATTTAAAGACGGACGGCTATCCGAACGGCGCAAGATGCGCGGTTTCTCTGAATGTCGAGAATAAGGACAGCTATACGGATGTGGCTGCCGGCGACGAGGTTATCGTTTACTATAACGGTGAAATCGCGGAGAGCTATCCGCTGCAGATTAACACTGTCTATGCTATCAATCTGAAAGCCCCCGCAAGCCGCGAAGCGGAGTGATTTTTCTTGCAGCAAACGGGGCGGTTGGTCCCGATAAAAATCCGATGAGGCTCCCCGCTTTGGGGAGCCTCTATTCTTATGCGCGGACGCACAGCCGCGGCTCCCCTGCGGACAGAAATCTGTCACCTTCGGCATATCCGCGCTTGTTTTGGATTTCGTGGGGAACGACCCCCATAGCATAATATGCCGAAAGGGTGAAAACGGACAGCCGCAAAATAAAAACAGCCGCCGTATTCAGCGTGAAAAACCGAATCGGCGGCTGTTAAATTTATATATCAGAGTGTGTCAAAAAATCCCTTGGCGAGCACATAAGCCTGCTTGCCGTCGTGCGACATATATGTTGAGTGTCCCGCGCCCTTGATTATCGCGATGCGGCTGTCGGGAATTTCTTTATACATAGACACCGTGTCGGAGAGCCACATTATATCATGTTCACCCGCGACAATATAGGTCGGCGCGGTTATCTCACCGAGCATTTCGGCAGTGATATCAGGCAGGGTGAGCATCATGTCATTGAGCTTATCGTGGTGGAACATATTGTTGAATTTCACGCCGATGATAAAATACGGCTTCATCGTCTTGGGGCTCGTATTCGCGCCGCAGGATATTATCGCACCGGGGATATCCGGGTATCTCGCGGCGAGTGTCAGCGCAATTATGCCGCCGTCGCTGTGTCCCATGATATATGGCTTTCTGAGCTTCATCGCGGCGATGAACTGTGCGGTGTCGTCCGCCATGGATTCATAGTCTATCGTGCCCGGGTCGCTGCTCTGTCCGTGGCAGCGGCTTTCAATTACATAGACCGTGTAGTCGTTGGCGAGATAGCTTGCCGCCTCGGCGAGCGACTTCGCGCTGCCGCCGTTTCCGTGGATTAAGACAAGGGGCTGCTCGCCGTTGCCGTAAACGACATAGTGCATCCTGACATTTTTGAGCTGAACAAAACCGTCGCGCACCGGCTCCTGCGGCGCGGGAAGCGACGAGGTGTCGAGCGTGATAAGATTATATTTTTTCGAGTCGATGCGGTTCTTTATTCTGTATGTGCCGAACCCGGCGGCAACCGCCAGCGCTATGCATCCGACGGTTATCGCGGCGATTTTAAGCCCCTTTTTCGATGATTTTTTCATTTCTTTTTCTCCTGCCTGCGGCGTTTTCTGTATGCTATTTCGCGTGATATCTCCTGACCGAGAACATAGAATCTGGTACTTTTGAATTTATCTTCGGCGCGCTCTATCTTGCGCTGCTGCGGCGTGATATTGCGCAGGGTCACTTCATGCATATTGCCGTCGTCGAGCACGAACGCCTGAGTTAAACATATGCCGCCCTTGCCAAGCAGCTGAGCGCGGACATAGCAGCCGATGTTCTGCGACGCGGCGATGAGATCGATTTTTTCGCCCTCAGCGATTATTTTGCCGTTTGATATCCACTGCACGCGGTTATAATTTTTGCCCTCGATGCTTATGCTCTGCTCATCTTCATTCACGGTTATGCGCGTGACGGTCGGATATTCGCCCTCGCCGACAAAATCTTTACCGAGCTCATATACAGCGCGCCTGCCGACAGAGAAAAATGTGCCGTTCTCCATGCCGCGGCGGACGGTCTGCTCCGTCCTGTCCGGCAGAATAAAATCCATGAAACTCGTGTCGATATCGGAGAGCACATGGGCGTCGCTGTTCGCGAAGCCCCAGACATTTCTGCCGCTCGGTATGACCGCCGAAAGCAGTTCGTCCCAGAGTATGCGGTCGGCGCAGGTAACGGTGTCAATGCGGTTGAACGCCTCGATGCCGAGGCACGACGGATATTTTTTTAATATATCGGCGAACAGCTCGACATTCTTTTTTTCGTGCGCGTGGTTCACATCGACGTATGATTCGAGCCAGTCGCCGGGGTGGTTTATGACGGAGAGCCCGCCGCTCTCGGCGACGCCCTTGACAGGCCCTTCAAAGTCGTTTTCGTGCCCGACGAGTCCCTGACCGTATTCGGTGAAAAAGCCGTTGACATGCGCTTTTGTGAACACGGCGGTGTTTATCTCGATTCCGTATCTGAGATCGGTCATGCCGCGCCCGCGGTTTTTGTATGTGCCGTCGAGTATCGCGCCGTATTCCTCGTCGCTGAGCCATGTCGGCTTTTTTATAATGGAGCTAACGGAGAGCACGGGGATGCGCCGGGGCTTTTGATTCCAGCCGTGGTTCACGACTCCGTGGTCCGTCATGGCGAGGATATCAAAGCCCGCGTCGTAATATGCCTTTATCATGTCCGAAAAATCGACCTGCGCGTCGCTCGCGGTCGAGTGCGTGTGCAGATTGGTTTTGTAGTGGTGCCAGCTGTCCCAGTCAACGCCGGCATAGGGGTTCGTTATCTTGAATTTTCTCAAAGTGAGCACCTCTTGAAAACAAATTTATCCGCTCTTATATTACAGAAAATTAATCTTTTTGTCAACGCGCACTATTGCTTATATCGGCGGCGGAGGTTATAATAATATCAACGAGAAATCGGGAGGAGATACGAATGAAAGCTTTTATGGACAAGGATTTTCTGCTTGAGAGCGACACCGCGCGCGAGCTTTTCGCCGCGGCTAACGAGATGCCGATATTCGACTGGCACTGTCACCTGTCGCCCAAGGAAATATACGAGAACCGCGCGCCCGAGGATATAGCATGGCTCTGGCTCGCGGGCGATCACTACAAGTGGCGCGCGATGCGCTCCTGCGGCGTCCCGGAAAAGTACATCACGGGCGACGCCTCCCCGCGCGAAAAATTCATGGCGTGGGCGAAGATAATGCCGTATCTTCTCGGCAACCCGCTCTATCACTGGACTCACCTCGAGCTTCAGAGATATTTTGACATATATGAGCCGCTGAGCGAAAAGACGGCGGAGGATATCTGGAACCGCGCGAACGCGAAGATAGCGGCGGGCGGATTCACCCCGCGCGAGCTTATTGAAAACTCGAATGTCGTGTGCCTCTGCACGACCGACGACGCGGCGGACAGTCTCGAATATCACAAGCTCATCGCCGAGGACAAGAGCTTCAAATGCCGCGTTATCCCGGCGTTCAGACCCGACAAGGCGCTCGGCATCGAGCTGCCCGGCTACCGCGACTGGGTGAAGGCTCTTGAAAAAGCTTCGGGCGAAAAAGTCGACAGCTACGAAAAGCTTACCGAAGTGCTCCTGAGCCGAATCGACCTGTTTGAAAAGATGGGCTGCCGCGCGAGCGACCACGCATTCACCCGCATGCCCTATAAGCGCGCAGATGCGGCGGAGCTCGACAGAGTGTTCAAAAAGGCTCTCGGCGGCGAGGAGTTGAGCGAATGCGAAGTTGACGAATACAAGACCGAGCTTATGCGCTTCTTTGCAAAAGAATACGCGCGCCGCGGCTGGGGCATGGAGATACACATCGGCGCAACGCGCAACAACAATTCGCGTATGTTCAAATCTCTCGGTCCGGACAGCGGTTTCGACTCGATAGCCGACCACGAGGTTGCGGACAATCTTTCGCGCCTGCTCGACTCCCTCGATGTTGAAGATCTTCTGCCAAAGACCATACTCTTCACGCTCAACCCCAAGGACAACTATGTTCTCGGCGCGATGCTCGGCAACTTCCAGAATTCGCAGGCGGCATCGAAGATTCAGTTCGGCTCGGCGTGGTGGTTCAACGACAATATTGACGGCATGCGCGAGCAGATGAAAGCACTCGCGAACACCGGCGTGCTCTCGAAGTTCGTCGGCATGGTGACGGATTCGCGCTCGTTCCTGTCCTATCCTCGCCACGAATATTTCCGTCGCATACTCTGTGATCTTATCGGCAGCATGGTCGAGCGCGGACTCTATCCCGCTGATATGGACACGCTCAAGAAGATAGTATGCGACATCTCGTTCAACAACGCGAAGGAATATTTCGGCATATGAAAGTAAAGCGCGGGTTACTTTACACCGCCTCGCATGAGTGGGTCGATTTCATGCCCGACGGCACGGCGAGGGTCGGGATATCCGACTTCGTGCCGCAAAAGCGCGGGAAGATATCTTTTCTGAACCTCTGCGACGAGGGCGAATATTATCAGTCCGGCGAGGTCATCGGCGACGCCGAGGCGTTCAAGGGCGTTTGGGATATCTCCGCGCCGATAAGCGGAACTGTGCTGAGAATAAACGACGACTTGCTCGACGACCCGCAGAGTATAAACAGCGACCCATACGGCTCATGGCTCGCCGAGTTCGGCGACGCCGAGCGGACGGCTAAGCTCATGACGGCGCAGGAATACTGCAAATATCTCGGGAAAGAAGCCGAAATGATATAATAAAATAAAGCCGAGCGGAGAAAAATCCGTTCGGCTTTTGTTTTAGCTCAATTTTTTAAATCCCGCTTCGTTGACTCGTTTGGTGACATATTCGTCCGACAGATTGTAAACCAGCGTTCCGATTTTTGCGTATTCGTCGGAATCCTCGTCTCCGCAGAGCATTGCGAATCCCTTTCCGATGTTTGCGCTGATGTTGAACGCCTTTCTGACAGCGAGATAATATATCGAAAACGAAGCGCCCTCCATGACATTGTCATAGAAACCTTCGCTCAGGTCGTCGTACATGGCGTTTACCGCCTCGTTCGAGATGACCGGCGGCAGCAGACGGTGGAGAGTCAGCTGCGCGGTGAACAGCATGAGCACGCGCGCCTGATAGAGCACATTTGACGGCAGCTCCTGCGGGTCGACTCCGCCTTTTGCCTTTATGTCTATCCCGCCGAGCTTCGCCGCGTTTTCGGGCGTGAACTGCGCGAGACTCCTGCCGAGCTTGCGCGCGCGGCGGAGATTGCCGTTTGAGCGCTGGGCGTCAAGCTCCTGTACGGCGTGCAGTATATCCTGGCTGAGGTCGGCTGATTCATCAGCCTGTTCTTTCTTTTCATTTGACGGATGGAATACTTTGATATCCTTATCCTCTTCGGGACGCATTGCGATCCCTCCTAACTTATTTGGCGCGCTTTTTGAGCATCGTCTTGTAGTCGCTGAGCGCCTTGAAATCGGCGGCGGGCGTAGCAAAATCGCCGACGCTGACGGTGCCCTTGTTATACATTCCGCTGAAGTCCGAGCCGCCTATTGCGAGGAGCTTGTGAGTCCTTGCGTAGTCGAGCATATCGTTCTGCTGCTCTTCGTTGCTCGACGGGCACCAGACCTCGATGCCGTCAATGCCGTATTTTACATAGCGGTCAAGCCCGGGCACGCTGTTATATTTATACGGGTGGGCGAGGACAGCTATGCCTCCCGCGCCGTGAATGGCGTCGATAACTTCTTTTACGCCGACGAACTTCGGCTCGACTATAATATTTTTCGGGCTGTCGGGGCTGAAAAGTTCGTTATATATATCGCCGTGAAAATCCTGAGTGATGCCGCATTCGACGAGTGCGTGCATAATGTGTTCCTCGAAGATTCCGGTCGAACCGGCGGCACATTTCATGACAAGCTCGGCGGAGATAGGATAACGCTGAGCCGCCTTGAGAATCATATACTGCCCCGCTTTTTTGCGCGCGGCGTTGTTCTTGTGGCAGAGCTCCTCGAGCCTGTCCGGACTGTCGCAGAAGTAACCGAGAATATGTACCTGACGGCCGGTTTCGGCATCCGATGCGGACAGCTCAACGCCGGGGACAACGGTCACTCCGCGTCTTGCGGCGATGATTCTGCCGCGGACGGAACCCGCCTGGCAGTCGTGGTCTGTGATAGAAATGGTATCGACGCCGCGTTTTTTTGCGAGCATAATAAGGTCATCAATACCCATGGAACTGTTTGATAACTTCGTGTGACAGTGTAGATCAACTGACAAAATAAATCCTCCCTTGGAAATAAGACCCGGCAATGACCAAAGCCGCATTGTCAACGAAAGTGAACCGTGTATATACGATTGCGGCGCACGGGTCTGTGCGTGTATCTAAAGCGCATAATCCCTCAATATATCTTTTATTATACTCTTTTTTGCCGCTTTCTGCAAGCGGATTTCGAGATTTTATTTTCCGATAATCATGCGCTAACCGAAAAATAACACGTAAAAAGCATCATAACAAAAAATATATAAAAATATCCCGCAGAAAACGAAATGATTTCGGGATGTAAAATTTAAGTTGCTTTGCATAGTCGGGCGGGATATGGTATAATCAACAAAGAATCGAAAGGGGGCGAAAGCTTGGAGCGCGTATTTATAGGCATGAGCGGCGGGGTCGACAGCTCCGTTGCCGCGGCTCTGCTCAAAGAGCGCGGATATGACACCGTGGGCGTGACCCTACGATTAAAGCCCGGCGACGGCGCGGACGGCGACATTGAGGACGCGAAAAATGTGGCGAAGGCTCTTAAAATAGAACACTGCGTGCTCGATTTGCGCGGCGAGTTCAAAGAAAAGGTCATGGACTATTTTACCGCCGAATATCTGCGCGGAGCGACTCCGAACCCCTGTGTCGTCTGCAACAGAGAGATAAAGTTCGGCGCGATGCTCAAGTTCGCCCTCGAAAACGGCGGCGATTATGTCGCTACGGGACACTATGCCTCGCTCGACAAAAGCGGCGAACATACAAAACTCATGCGCTCAGACAGCGCGAAAGATCAGAGCTATTTTCTCTGCATGCTCTCTGAATTTCAGCTCGCCCACGCGATGTTCCCGATAGACGGGATGGAAAAGAGCGCTATCCGTGCCCTTGCGGAGAAATTTTCTCTGCCGGTCGCGCAGAAAAAGGACAGCCAGGAGGTCTGCTTCATCCCCGACAACGACTATTCATCTTTTATCCGCTCGCACGGATTCAAAGACATGGGCGAGGGCGATTTTCTCGACACGCAGGGCAATGTCATCGGCAGGCACAAGGGTATAATGAACTACACCGTCGGTCAGCGCAAGGGGCTCGGTGCGTTCGGCCGCCCGATGTTCGTCACACGCATCGTGCCGGAGCAAAACGCTGTTATCCTCGGCGAGAACGGCGCGCAGTATGCAAAGGAATTTACGGTTGAGGGCATAAACGCGATAAGCGCGCAGATGAGCGGCAGCTTCGACTGCGATGTCAAGATAAGATTCAGAGCCCCCGCGGCGCCCGCGCATGTTGAATTTGAGTCTGAAAATACGGCACGCGTCACTTTTTTTGAGCTTCAGAGATCGGTCACTCCCGGGCAGTTTGCGGCGTTTTATAGCGGCAACGAAGTAATCGGCGGCGCAAAAATCGCAGGGGTTGAAGCACAGCGAATTTTGTGATATAATATAACATAAAGGGAAAATAAAGGGAGGAAAGAGGGAATATGCCGGATTCGCTCATAACGAAAAGAGCGCTCGCTTCGTCGCTCAAGGAATTGATGAAGACCCAGCCGCTGACGAAGATAAGCGTCGGAGACATATGCGAGAAATGCGGGATGAACCGCAAGAGCTTTTACTATCATTTCTGCGACAAATACGATCTTGTCAACTGGATATTCGACACGGAGTTCAGCGAGATTCGCAACCGACCGGATCATATTACGAAATTTGAAGAAATATGCGAATATTTTTATGCCGACCGCGAGTTTTACCGCAACGCGCTTCAGATAACCGGGCAGAACTCGTTCAGGGACTATTTCCGCATGCAGATTCACCCGGTGCTCGAGGAGCTTGTCGGCAATCTGTTTGACAGCGAAGAGGACACGGAATTTCTTGTGACATTCCTTGCCGATGGCATGGTCTCGGCGCTCATCCGCTGGCTCAACGGCTCCGACCCGGAGCCGCCGGAGGAGATGGCGCGCAGAGTCAGGCGTACCATGGTGGCGATATCCCAGGCAATCGTTACAACATACGAGGAAGAAGAAAGAAAGGCAGGAAAAGAATAAATATAAAAAATCCGCCTCAAGCTGGCGGTGTATAGGACAACGGACATCCGCGGCAGATAAACTTGCTGCGGATGTTTATTTGTATATGAACGGAAAGATAAATCCCAATTGCCAATCACACACCACAACACAAAACAACGCTGCCCATGTATTTCAATGGACAGCGTTGTTTATTTGAGAATTCTGCAAATCGGGAATCCGATTTATATGGATTTTACACTCCCGAATAAGCGGAGAAGCCGCCGTCGACGGGGAGAATAACGCCGGTTATGAAGCCGGACTGGCTCTCGTCGCAGAGGAACAGCAGAGCGCCCGTCAGATCCTCGGGCACGCCGAAGCGACGCAGGGGAGTGTGGGTAATTATCTTGTTCGAACGCGCGGTGAGCGAGCCGTCCTCGTTGAAGAGCAGAGTCTTGTTCTGGTTCGTCGAGAAGAAGCCGGGAGCTATCGCGTTGACTCTGATGCCGACATCGGCAAAATGAACCGCCATGAACTGGGTGAAGTTCGAAACAGCCGCCTTCGCCGCAGAATATGCGGGGATTCTCGTGAGCGGTCTGTAGGCGTTCATGGAGGAGATGTTGAGAATCGTCGCGTTCTCCTTGCCTATCATGTCCTTTGCGAAGCACTGTGTGGTGAGCAGCGTGCCGAGGAAGTTGAGATTGAAAACAAACTCAATGCCCTTGGGGTCGAGGTCGAAGAAAGTCTTGACTCCCTCCGCCTTGTGGGCTATGTCCTCGAGCTCGAGCATGTCTTTGGTCGTCGTGCCGAGCGGAGAGTTGCCGCCCGCGCCGTTGACGAGAATATCGCATGAACCGAGCGCGGCGTTTATCTTCTCGCGTGCCGCCTCAAGGCTTTCGCTCTCGAGCACGTTGCAGCCGACTGCAAGAGCCTCGCCGCCCGCTGCTTTAATCTCGTCCGCGACCTTCTGAGCCGCCTCTTCGCGCAGGTCGAGTATCGCGACCTTTACTCCCTGAGCCGCAAGATCCTTTGCAAATCCGCTGCAGAGAACTCCGCCGCCGCCGGTTATGACCGCAACGCGGCCGTTAAGATTTTCGTGTACCATGGTTATCTTCCTTCCCTTTCGGACTTTGAAACAGCTTCCCAGAGTCCGTTTATATATGCCGCTCCGAGCGCACGGTCGTACAGACCGTAGCCGGGACGGGCTTTTTCGCCCCACAGCATTCTGCCGTGATCGGGGCGGATATAGCCGTCAAATCCACTCTCATAGAGAGCCTTGACTATTTCGTACATGTCGAGCGAGCCGTCCGAGGACAGGTGGGAGGTCTCGTTGAACCAGCCGTCGCGCCTGAGGACATTTCTCAGATGCGCGAAATATATCCTGTCGCCGAATTTCCTTATCATCGCAGGCAGGTCGTTGTCTTTCGACGCGCCGAGCGAGCCGGTGCAGAAGGTGATGCCGTTTATGTCGCTGTCAACGAGCGAGAGCAGGCGTTCGAGATCTGCGGTGTTCTTGATTATCCTCGGCAGACTGAAGATGCCCCATGGCGGATCGTCCGGATGAATAGCCATTTTGATTCCGCAGTCCTCGCAGACGGGAGCTATGCGGCGCAGGAAGTGGCGGAGATTCTCAACGAGATCGTCCTCGGTCACGCCCTTGTATTTCTGAAACAGCTCCTTTATCTCGCCCATGCGCTCGGTTTCCCAGCCGGGCATCGCGTAGCCGTTCGAGTTCTCGTCGATCTCGCGGAACATATCCTCGGGGCTCTTGCCCTCGATCTGTGCGCCGTTATATGACAGGCAGGTCGCGCCGTTGCCCATATCCATGGCGAGGTCGGTGCGCGTCCAGTCGAAAACGGGCATGAAGTTGTAGCATATCACCCTGACGCCCGCCTTGCCGAGATTGCGGATGGATTCGATATAGTTGTCGATATATTTGTCTGCGTTTTCGTTGCCGAGCTTGATATCCTCATGGACGTTGACGCTCTCGATGCACTCCATCGTAAGGCCTGCCGCCTCGATCTCGTGCTTCATGTCCATGACCATATCGAGCGGCCATACTTCGCCTGCGGGCAGGGTGTGCAGCGCGGGGACAATGCCCTTGACGCCGGGGATCTGCCTTATCTGTTCGAGCGATACCGTGTCCTTGGTGTCGCCGAACCAGCGAAAAGTCATCTGCATTTCAATCTTCCCTTCCTTTTTTATAACTCTATGCGTTCGCCTGCCTCAGCGCTCTTGTATATGGCGAGCAGGAGCTCGACCGCTTTGCCGCCCTCGTCTGAATCTATTGCAAACTGGCGGTTATTTCTGACCGCGTCGTAGAAATCGCGTATCAGCGCGCTGTGTCCGCTGCCCCAGCAGAGCTTGCCGTGGTTGTCGAACTTGTCCGCAGCGAGCACCGGGGTGAGCTTGTCGTCTTTTAGTTCAAACACGCTGTCGCCCTCGATGCGTACCGAACGGTCGGCGAAGTTTGCTTCGAGCATTATTGGCGAGGTGACGGCATTGGCGGTCGTTGCGAAGAACACTCCGCGAAAGCCCTGCGAAAATTCGGCAAATACGCTCACCGTGTCCTCAACTTCTATTATGCCCTTGAGATGGTCGTTTGAAGCATGGGCGGTCACGGCTTTTACATTTCCGCCGAGCATATTCATCAGATCGAGCGTGTGCAGAGCCTGATTTATCAGCACTCCGCCGCCCTCGGTCGCTTTTTTGCCGCGCCAGTCGCCGCTCGCGTAATAGTCCGCGTCGCGCTTCCAGGTGACAAAAGCCCTCATGCCGATAAGCTCGCCGTATGTTTTTGAGTCAATGATATTTTTGAGATACTGCACCGAGCGGTTATATCTGTTCTGAAAACAGACTCCGAACTGCCGCCCCGTCCTGCGCTGACATTTGCGCAACTCTTCGAGCTGGCCTTCCGTCATGGCGCACGGCTTCTCGCACAGCACATCGACTCCGCGCTCCATCGCGTAGACCGCCATCGGAACATGGAGATAGTGCGGGGTGCAGATATGTAAAACATCCGGCTTTTCGCCCGCGAGCATGTCTTCAAGGCTCGTATATGCCTTTGCACCGCACTGCTTTGCCGCCGCTTCGGCGCGCTCGGGAATGCAGTCCGCAACGCTGATTATCCGGGCGTCCGGTATATCGCGGACGGCTCCGATGTGGGTGCGGCTTATTCCGCCGCAGCCCACGATAGATATCTTCATATTCTACCTCTGTTTTCTTTCGATTATGAGCCGTAGGTCGAGGACATATCCTCAACGACAACTTCCTTCACGGGCTCTTTCTTGCCGGAAGACGAGGCTATTTTCTTCTGGAGTTCGGCATAGAACAGATCCTCGTCTATCGGGAGGGTAACTTTCTTGCCGAGCCATGAGGACAGGTGCGCCGCGTTCGAGATAGTCAGACCGTTGATGCCCTCTTCGCCGCGCGCGATGAGCGGAGTGCCGTGCAGGATGTGCGCCGCAAATGCGTTTGTAACTGCGACATGCTGCTCGGTGTCCGTGTCGACGTAGTCGATATCCTCCCAGTGACCGTTGGGCTTCGCGAAGCCCTCTTCAGCTGTTTTGCTGAACTCGGTCATGGACTGGTCGAGGACATAGGCTCTTATCCTGTCGTTCTCGCAGACTATCTTCGCGCGGTCGAGCGTTATTTCAAGTCTGTTCGTGCCGGGTGCGTCGCCGGTCGTCGTGATGAACACGCCGGTCGCGCCGTTGGGATATTCGGCGTATATGGTCACATCGTCCTCAACTTCAATGTTGTGCCACTTGCCGATGGAGCACTGCGCCTGAATGGATGCGGGCATGCCGGTTATCCACTGCCACAGGTCGAGCTGATGCGGGCACTGGTTGAGCAGGACGCCGCCGCCCTCGCCGCTCCAGGTTGCGCGCCATCCGCCGGAGTTATAATATGCCTGCGTGCGGTACCAGTCGGTGATGAGCCAGTTGAAGCGGTGCAGCTCGCCGTATTCGCCGCTCTGCACGACTTCGCGCAGCTTGATATACATGGGATTTGTCCTCTGATTGAACATCAGCGCGAACACTTTGTCGCTCTTTGAGGCGACTTCGTTCATCTCGCGAACCTGCTTTGTATAGACGCCTGCGGGCTTTTCGCTGAGCACATGGACGCCGTGAGTCAGACCGTATTCGACTATCGGCGGGTGCGAGTAGTGCGGCGTTGCGACTATAACAGCGTCGACCTCGCCCGAGTCAATGAGGGCCTCGGCGGAGTCAAAGCATTTTATCTCGCAGCTTCTGTCATGGCATTTCTTCTCGGCGCGCTCAAGCTTTGCGGGATCGATATCGGCTATCGCGGTAAGAACCATCTCGGGGATGAGTCCGTCGAGATAGTAGCCCAAGTGAGCCGATCCCATGTTGCCTATGCCGATTATGCCGTAACGCAGCGTTTTAACTCTTGCAACAACTTCCTTTATTCCGCCGACCGCGGCGGCAAAGGACGCGTTGTTGTCGGGGTAGGTGAACTTATCCATTTTCAGCGAGAGGCTGTCGTCGCGCTCAATGGTCTTGAGTGCGTCAAACACCTTGAGGTGCGGCTCGACGGAGAGGAATCTCTCGCCGTCCTTTTTGTTGAAGCGGCGGATGAGCTCATCAAAATGAGCATCGCCATGACCTGCGGGGACAACTGTCTCCTCGGCGCCTATCGCGTCTTTTACATGCATATAGGTGATGTAGGGCTCGAGCAGCTCATATGCGGGGAGAATTTCAACGCCGTTGAGAATATAGTTCGCGGGGTCGAAAATTCCGCCGATGACATCGCCGAGCTCCTTGTGGAGATCGAGGCATCTCTCGGGTATATCGCCGTAAATACCGCGCTCGTTCTCGTGGCAGCAGAGGACTCCGCGCTCCTTTGAATATTCAGCCATGGCTCTGACTCTGCGCATGACCTCCGGGCGGTACTCTTCATAGCTCTCGCCCTTTGTGAAATAGAAGCTGAACAGGCGGATATACTTCGCTTCGAGTATCTTCGCCACTTCAACTGTGTTCTTGAAGCCCTCAAAATGGGGCTCAAAATCGTCGGTTATCTCGATCTTTCCATAGTAAGAGCCTATGGAAGAGACCTTCATGCCGTTTGCGTCAAGCTTTTCCTTGAGTGCCTTTGCCTCGTCAACGGTGAACTCGGAGATGTTCTTGCCGTCAACGCCGCGCAGTTCCATGTGTGTCACGCCGTTTGCCTTGCAGGCGGCTATCTGGCCGTCGATGCTGTCGGCGGCTTCGTCGGAAAAGGCGGAGTAGAGAAATCTTGCCATCTTTGCACGACCTTTCTTGTTGTGCCGTATAAAAAGCAGCACTTGATTTACAGTCTTATTTTATACATTATTTACTCCTATTTCAAGCCCGAAGAAGTAGGATTTACAAATATTTAACCGTTAAATAAAGAACAAACAGCCGACAGCGGAACACATGGCCGTCGGCTGTTGCATTTTTCTGTTATGAGCGTTTGCGCCGCCTCGAAACAACTACGGTGGGCAGGGCGAATAAGAGCGGGATAACCGCCGCAAAGGATGCCGAACCGGTCTGCGGGGTCAGAGGCTCTTTCGAGCTGCCCGAACCGCCGTTCGATGCAGCGGGTCTTGTTTGGGTGCCTAAAGGAGTGAGTGTCTTTGCGTTCACATCGTTTTGCAAAAACTGCGGATATTTTTCGTTTGACCAGACATCGGGCTGAGACTCTGAATAGAAGAACCAGTTGTACATCGCCTTGTGTCCATCGTGAATCTTGCAGTGGAGCATATCTTTTATGAACCACGTGTTCTCGGGCATGAGGCAGGTCGATGCGTCTATCACGCCGTCCTTTGAAAGATGGTCGTGAACACCTGCTTCGTTCTTCTGAACATAGCCGTCTGGGAGAGTTGAATTGAGATCGGCAACGGTCGCGCCGACGGAGGCGTATTTCGTGTCAACCGTCGCGTCGCTGTTTGCCATATATGACTCAACGAGCGGAGTGCGCTGCTTGTTGTAGCCCGCGACTATCATTATTTTTACGCCGTCTTTCTTCGCCTTATTCAGTATCTCTCCGGCTTTGCACTGGACGTTGTAGTGATATTCGTCGAGGCGGGAGATGAGCTTCTTTGATGTGTTCTCGTTGAAAGTCATTTTCTTCGCCTGCTCGTATTCGTCGTCGGTCACGAAGCTCCATATTCCGGGCATCGAGCCGAACACCGGGTACATGAACTCGTCAAAGACCCTGTCGGTCAGATTCTCGAGCAACTTGTCGGCAACGCCGACGAGAGCCTTGAAAACTCCCGCAAAATTGAGCATATCGAGAACAACGCCGAGCAAATCGGATTGCCACTGCTCATCGGTCGGGAGCTGGGAGGCGTAGCGCACGAGGGCTTCTGGGTCAATGACGATTTTCTTTGTGAAGAGGTCGCCCGCAACCTGTGTGCCGAGTATGGGGCAGCACTGGAATATGCACGCATCGATGCCGTCTGTGCCGTATTTGTAGAAATACGCCATGGTCATAACGCCGCCCATGGACGAGGCGCGCAGAAGCACTGTGTCGTGCCCGGTGAGCTTCTTTACGCAGGCGATATATTCGTGCAGCTTATCCGCAACGGTCAGCGGATCTTCGCGGAAATCGTAGGCGAAATAGTAGCTCTTGTCAACGCCGTGGTCGGGGTTGTCGGGCAGCTTGGCGTCCGAGGTCACACGGTCTGTGGAGTCGCCGTTTTCGTCCATCTGCAAATCGCCGAAGACGCCGCGGACTCCATCGATGAGCGCGTCGCCGAAAGCGTCATAGTTCTTGTCTATGGCGAGGCGCGCTATTGCCGGGGCGAGACGTGCGGCAAGGCGCAGATAAGCGGCGGTGTCGGGTCTGAACAGCAGTCGCTCGTTCTCTGTGCCCCTGTCAAGATACAGCTTCGCGCTGCCGAGAGCCGCAACATAGATAACGGGCGGTGTGCCGCAGGTGCATTTTGCGCTCTGGGCAAAAACTGGCAGGCTTGCGCATAGCAGCAAAACTGCCGCGAGAATAATACTGAAGATTCGCCGGATGTTTTTGCGCATGGGGTTTCCCTCCGTTGTATTTTATTTTTATCGGAGACTTTTGACAAGCTCTCCGAAAGCTTTTGTTATTGTAGAACCCGCGCGTTTTCCCGCCGAGACAGCCTCTTCGTAGTGGCCTTTTGCTATGACGCTGCCGTAGTCATTGTCGGGCAGGATGTATCCCATCGCGTCATTGCACAGACCTATAACGCTCAGCTCTCTGCCATCGGGAATCATGTCGCGCATGGGCGGATATTCCCATGCGGTGCGGTTGAAGCTCTCGTCCGCGCCGTATGCGCCTCCGAGCAGAATCTCGGGCGCAAGCTCGCCGGGGATGAGCGCGAGGGACAGCTCCTTGCCAATTTCTGCATAGCCGATTTCGCTGACGAAGCAGTAGCCGGATTTTTCGCTCGGGTCGTGCAGAACTGTGTTGTCAACGAGTCCCGCCTTTGCGGCGGCGATGAGTATAGGATTGTCTGCCGGGATGAATATTTCGCGGTTTTTAATGTTTATGAAAGTCGCGACGCGCCTCTCGTCCTCTTCGGGGATAGAGAGCAGGAAGCGTCCGAGAGTCTTGCCGTATTCCTGCCAGCCCTCCGAGCCGTCATGCTCGGTTATGCAGTCGCGCTGTTGGGCTATCGCAAGCTCCGCGCCCTGGAAGAATATAAAGTTCTTGCCCGCTTTGTTTATCTCCTGCTCCATCGATGCGATGTAGTCGGAGCTGAGCATGGTGTTCTTCGCGCCGAGCGCGGTCGGGTGAGCCGCCATGAATGCAGCTACAGTCTCTTCCGAGCCGTTGTCGGGAATGAAGCGCAGGCGGACTATGTCTTTGTCCCAAACATAGGGCGGGCGCTTGTCGCGCGCGAAGTCGATAGCGTCGGTGCGCACATAGGTGAGCTTTCCGCGCTGCATGGAGTTGAACGCCTCTTTTATCGCGTCTGCGGTCTTTTCGAACAGATTCTCCATGAACTCGGGGTCACGCCCGGAGATAATATCGTCATACCGTCCGTCTTTGGTCGCCTTGACATTGTTCTTGAGCATCTTCGGCAGATCGCCCCAAAGACCCTGTGTATCAATCGCGCTGTGGCAGTGGATTGAAGAAATATTGATGGAAACTATATTATTTTCTTTTGCAAAGTCTGCCAGTCTCTCGCGTATGCGGCGTATGTCCGTGCCGGATATTCCGACGCAGTCAATGACGGCAAAAACTACGCTCCCGCGTCCGCTCGAATCGTCGAGGCAGATAACGCGCACCGCCTGGTCGTCGATGACCCCGCTCATTATATTAGGCGGATAGGAGAGATAGCCCGCTATGTAGTACTCCTTCTGATTGTAGTCGTCGGGGACGAGACTGCGGCGGGCGTAGCCGAGACGCCATCTTGAACCGCGCTTGCCCGATGATGCAAATTCGGCGTGACCGGGATAGAAATTGCGGCTCCGGTAGTTCGAGACATCGCCGAAATTCGGCTCGGGGAGTTTGTCGGCAATCTTGCCGACGGCGGCGAGGATACCTTTTCCGACAGCGTCGTCAAAGTCGCGGCGGAAAGCCTTGTCGGTCTTTAATTTTCTGCCGACCGCCGCGCCTGCGCCCGCTGCTGCGGCGAGGACGGCAAAGGGGATGAGACTGCATTTCTTCATGCTTTTTCGTGCCTCCGAAATGTGAAATAAGTTACAGTATAATATTACCATTTCAGCAAGATTTGTCAACCGTGATAAAGCGGGAGAAATGAGCATATATATCAACTATCTTTATAAGCGCGAAGGGGCGGAGAAAAGTGTTTGTGTTTTCAATAAAATCCTCAAAGCTGAAAATTGCCTTGACTGCGTTCGCGGCGGTGCTCGCCGTGGCGGCGGTGGTGCTGCTGATAAATCGCGGCAAGCCCGCGGTCAGCGACAACGCGATAAGTCTCAAAGCGTCGAACGCCTCGGAACGCGCGGCGTTTCTGTCTCAGTTCGGCTGGGATATCGAGGAGGACCCGGTCGAGGTCGCAGAAGTTATAATCCCCGCCGAGTTCGACAGGGGATATGAAAAATACAATGAGATTCAGAAAGCGCAGAACCTCGACCTGACCCCGTATGCGGGAAAGCGCGCAAAGCGCTGGACATACAACATAAAAAATTACCCCGGCTATGAGGGCGACAGCGGGACGGTGCAGGCGAATATCCTCGTCTACGAGGGTGCGGTGATAGGCGGCGACATCTGCTCGACCGAGCTCGACGGCTTTATGCAGGGCTTCGATTTCCCGACCAAAAATGCCGCGCAGAGCGAGAGCACGACGGGATAAAAACAGCCGGACGGATATCCGCCCGGCTGATATTTTATTGAATTTCCTGTTCGAGGGTTCTGAATATGTCATCGTCAAAGAACTCGGTTATTGTCATATCAAGCCCGTCGCAGAGCTTTTTGAGAGTTATAACCGACAGATCACGGCGGCTCGGGTCGAGCATACTGTAAACTGTTGACGGCGTAACGCCGGAACGTGTTGCGAGCTCGTTATATTTTATACCGCGCTCAAGGCAGATGTTCTTTATCCGCTTAACGATAGCTTCTTTTATTTGCATATCCTCACCTCGTGCAAATTTTATAAAAATATTCGCACGATAGTATACGCACTTGCGTAATAGAAACGCATTTGATATAATTTATACGCAAGTGCGTATAAAAGGGTGAGAAAGTCGATGAAAATAGCTGTTGTGGGTTCGAGAAGTCTTAATGTGAGTTGCTTGGAAGATTTTATTCCGAGTGATGTTGATGAAATTGTTTCCGGAGGAGCAGCCGGAGTGGATACTTGCGCAAGGGAGTACGCACGAAGAAACGGTAAAAAATTAACTGAATTTTTTCCGGACTACAAAAGGTATGGTAAATTAGCGCCGCTATATCGAAACATTCAAATAATAGAATATGCTGATGAAGTTATCGCCTTTTGGGACGGAAAGTCAACGGGAACAAAATATGTTATAGATAATTGCATGAAAACAGGAAGAAAAATAAGAGTGTTTCGAAGCAAATAAAAAATCGCCTCTCAAGAGAGACAATTTTTTTCACATCTTTATGCTCTTGTAAAAATCCAGTGTTCTCAGCTTATGCCCGAGCTGGAGAAGCAGGTAGCGCTCGGTGATATCGCCGAGGATTTTCAGCGAGCTGTCCGGCATACGAAACGCAAAAAGCGCGCGGTCATCGCAGGTGCAGATATGGCGCATCGCATTTATCACGCCGGGCGTCACGGGTATTCCCTCGCCGTCGGGTGCGCAATTACGGCAGAAAAATCCTGCGTGGCGCAAGCTGAAAACAGGCTCGTCGGGCAGCTCGTTCCCGCAGGATTGGCATCCGGCGAGGTCTGGCATATATCCAGCGAGCGCGAGCATACGAAGCTCGCCGACGGGTTTTAAGAAATCCGCACTACGCTTGTCCTCGGACAGCAGGTGCAGTAAATTCAGCGTCAGGCTCAAGAATTCGTGAGCCTCGGTGTTCTCGGGCGAAAACTCACCCGCAAGCTCGCAGAAATAGTTTGCGAGCGATAATTTTTCAATGTCCTCGCGCAGCCCGAAAAACACGTCTATCGCCTTTGCGTCGTCAACTATGTAGCTCTCGCGCCCGCGGTAGAGGGTCAGGCGGGAGTAAGTCATGGGCGAGACGGCGGCGCTCGCGGTTCGGCTCTTGACCCTCTTCGTGCCGTTTGCAAAGGCTGAGATAAGCCCCAAATCGCCCGTCAGGATTTTAACGACGGTGTCGTTTTCATTGATATCGCGGGACTTGATTATCAGCCCCTCTGTCTGCGTCTGCACTTGCCGTTTCACCTCCGACGACTGTATTTATCTCGGCATATCGAAGATAATCCTCGACCTTGCCGCTCAGCTTAAATTCGTTCCATGCATTTTGAACATTGCTTTTGTCCGGGCTTCTCATCTATTTATAAACGCGCCAAGCGCTCCTCCGTGCAGTGTAAAAATATTTTTTTCACCGCGCGGCGATTTATGACAGGAAAAATTATTCGTTGTCAAGCCCGAAATTTCGGATAAGTCCCTCTCTGTTGCGCCAGCCCTCTTTGACCTTGACCCAGCAGTGGAGATTGATTTTGCACATGAAGAAGCGCTCCATATCCTCGCGCGCCCTCGTCGAAACCTTTTTGAGCATCTCGCCCTTTTTGCCGATTATTATACCCTTGTGGCTCTCGCGCTCGCAGTAGACAGTCGCGTCGATATCGGTTATGTCCGAGTCCTCGCGCTCATGCATACGCTCTATGCAGACCGCCACGCCGTGCGGCACCTCGTCGTCAAGGAGATTCAAGAGCTTTTCTCTGATTATCTCGGCCGCTATAACACGCTCGGGCTGGTCGGTCAGAGTGTCGTCGGGGAAGAAATGCGGCGAGGGCTGAGACTGCTTAAAGAGCTCGTCCTTGAGCTCGCCGAAGCCGTCGCCCTTGAGCGCGGAACAGGGGACTATTGCCTCGAAGTCGTAGAGCGCGGAGAACTGCGCCATGCGCTCTATGAGCAGCTCCTTCTGCTTGACCGAATCTATTTTATTTATGGCAAGAATTACGGGCATTTTCTCTTTTTTAAACTTGCCGAGAAGATCCTTTTCTGCGTCGCGCAGCTCTCCCGAAGGCTCAACGACAAAGAGACAGGCGTCAACGCCCGAGATGCTGTCGCTGACGGCCTTGACCATCTTCTCTCCGAGCTTTGTGCGCGGGCGATGGAAGCCGGGGGTATCGGTGAAAACGAGCTGAACGTCATTCTCCGTCAGCACGCCCATTATCTTTGTGCGCGTAGTCTGCGGTTTGGGCGACACGACGGCGATTTTCTGACCGAGCAGGCGGTTGAGTATCGACGACTTGCCGACATTCGGGCAGCCGACTATTGCGATGAAAGCGGTTCTTGTCTGAGTCATAACTTCTCCTCATATAGATGACCGCTGATATGACAGTCAGCGGTCATTGATTTTTTATATATTATTTGTCTTTTTTCTTGAAATTGAAGCCCGTGAATATGAAAGTGAAGCTCAGCACAAGGCTGGCGATCAATACGGCTATCATATACGGCTTCTCTGCGTAGTAGGCGAACATCGCCCTGAACGCATCGGGCTGAGCGAGAATCGCAATGCCGGTACAAACGGCGAATATCGCGCCGACGAGCACGGCTCCCGCCGCGGTATCTTTCGATATTTTCGCAAGGCGGTTGTATCTCTCGCTGAACTTCTCCTCCGCCATGTCAACAACAGCCTCTATAGCGGTGTTGAACAGCTCGCCCATGACAACTATCGCGTTCGCGATAAAAATTATCGCAAACTGGGTGCGCGAGACCTCGAAGAAGTCATAGATCAGGAGATATGAATACATATATATCATGCACACGAGGTGCACGCGCATATTTCTCTCCTGCCTGATGCAGGTGACGATACCCGACCCCGCATAGACAAAGCTCTTGAGCAGACCTTTCATTTATTCGTCACCCATATAGTAGCTTCCGCTTCTGGGCAGACCGAGCTGAGTCAAGACGGTCTCCTCCTTTTCGCGCATGCGCACGCTCTCGATTCCGCCTTTTTCGTGGTCATAGCCGAGCAGGTGGAGCATCGAATGTACGGTAAGGAATGCTATCTCGCGCTGGAGCGTGTGGCCGAAACGCTCGGCCTGGCTGACTGCGTGGGGGATAGAAATGACTATGTCGCCGAGCATCTTTGCGCCCGTGTCAAGATTTGTGTCATACACTCCGTTTTCGCCAAGGGGGAACGAGAGCACGTCGGTGCTCCTGTCCACGTTGCGATATTCGCGGTTGAGTCTGTGTATCTCTTCGTCGTCCACAAAGCGGACGCTTATCTCGGCAGGATCGTTGAATTCCTCGAGTGTCAGAACCGCGGTGCATGCGCGGCGCACGAGCATTCTTACTCCTGTCGGTATTTTGACCTCATGCTGGTCGTTTGTGATAATTACCTTAACTTTGCCTCTCATTTTCTTTTTTTCACATCCTCGTGTTTTTCGTAGGCTTTGATTATATCCTGAACGAGCTTGTGTCTGACCACATCGCGCTCGTTGAACCTGACAATTTGAATATCGTCGACATCTTTGAGAGTCTTCACCGCGTCGACGAGACCGCTTCGCCTGCCGTCAGGCAGGTCGATCTGGGTGATATCGCCCGTGACGACCATCTTCGAGTTGAAGCCGAGACGGGTCAGGAACATCTTCATCTGCTCGACCGAGGTGTTCTGCGCCTCGTCGAGGATAATGAAGCTGTCGTCAAGCGTGCGTCCGCGCATATATGCGAGGGGCGCGACTTCTATATTTCCGCGCTCGAGCTGCTTTTGGAAGCTCTCCGCGCCGAGCATATCGAACAGCGCGTCGTAGAGCGGGCGCAGATAGGGGTCGACCTTCTGCTGAAGATCGCCGGGCAGGAATCCGAGCTTCTCGCCCGCTTCAACTGCGGGGCGGGTAAGAATTATACGGTTGACTTCCTTTGCTCGAAAAGCCGTCACCGCCATGGCGACCGCAAGATAAGTTTTGCCGGTGCCGGCGGGTCCGACGCCGAGAGTGACCGTATTTTTGCGGATGGCTTCGATATATTTCTTCTGACCGAGCGTTTTCGGCTTGACCGGTCTGCCCTTTGAAGTGATGCAGATGCAGTCCGCAGTCATCTGCGGAAGCTGATCCTCGTTGCCCTCGTTGACGAGCGAGATGACATAGCGGACATTCTGGTCGCTGAGCGCCTCGCCTCGGTTGATGAGCATCAGAAGTCCGTTTATCGCGCGCACGCCCTTTGAGACGTTCTCCGCCTCGCCCGTGACTTTTATCTCCGAGCCGCGGCTGACGACGCCGACATCGAACTCTTTTTCTATCATTTTAATATTTTCGTCGAAACTGCCGAACAGGCTGACCGCCTGCTCCATTCTGTCGACGCTGATTGACTGTTCAAACATAGATTATCTCCGAAATTTGCTTTATATTAGCGTTACGGCAAAAATAAATTTTCGTCATAACTGATAATATTATCGAAATATTTTGTTAGATTATACCATATTTTCTTAGTTCTGTCACCATAAAAAGGACGAAATTTTATTAAGTTTCAATAAAATTTTTGTATTTTTTTGTACATCGAGCTTAAAAAGCAATTTTTGTATCGATAAAGAAATATTTCTATATTTTTTCGCCGTCGGAAATGACAATTTTAAGTCCTTGAAGTTTGAAGAAAAACAATGTAAAATATATATGTTATAGGTATAGGGAAGTTTTGACTGCGGAGGGAGACCGATGAAAAAAAGCTCGAAAAAGCTGATTGTCGCGCTTTTGTGCGCAGCGGCTGCCGTTTTGGTCGGTCTCGTGGCATATGACGGCATAAAGCAGAGCCGTGAGTTCTCGTCTTCGTCTGCGATGATGAACACCGCCGTCAGCGCGGACATTGAGGGAAAAGACGCGAAAAAGGTCGGCAAGGCGGTTTTTGACTGCATATCGGAGCTCGAAAACAAGCTCCTCTCGCGCCATATCGAAACATCCGCCGTCAGCGAGATAAACGACGCGGCGGGACAGAGCGTTAAGATAACTCTTTTTTCGTCTTCTGCGAACGGGAAGATAAACGACCCCGAAAAGAAGATGGGGGATATACTCTCGAAGTGCGAAGAGCTGAGAAAGTCGAGCGGCGGCGCGTTCGACCCTCTGCTCGGCAGACTCAGCGACCTCTGGGGATTCGGCACGGGCAATGAGAGAGTGCCCGGCAAGGATGAAATAAACTCGGCGCTCAACGGCACCTGTTCTGCCATAGAGATAAACGAGAGCGGTATAAAAATACCGTCGGGCACGGTGCTCGACCTCGGCTCGGTCGGCAAGGGCATCGCCTGCGACGAGGTGCGCGGAGTGCTCGAAAATTCAAAAATAAAGCGCGCGGTCGTCTCCGTCGGCGGGAGCATACTTCTCTACGGCGAGGGAGAAAAATTCACTGTCGGGATAAGAGATCCTTTTTCTGAGAGTTCGACCGAGAGCTTTGCGGTTTTGACTCTGCCCGCGACCTGTGTTTCGACCTCCGGCAGCTATGAGCGGTATTTTGACCGCGACGGCGTGCGCTATCACCATATACTCGACCCGAAAACGGGTTATCCCGCAGAGAGCGGACTTGTCAGCGTGACGGTCGTTTGCAGCGACGGGTTTATGTCCGACGCGCTTTCGACTGCTTGCTTCGTGCTCGGCTACGAAAAATCGCTGCCGCTGCTTGAAAAATACGGTGCGCAGGCTGTGTTCGTGTTCAATGACAGGAGCGTCAGGGTCACGGGTTCTCTCGCGGACAGCTTCAAACTTGAAAAGGACGGATTCAAACTTTTATAACGGGGGAGACAGATGCAGCGCAGATTCATAAAAAAAGCCGATATCGCATTGATAGCGGTCATACTCTGCGTCGGCGCGGCTCTTCTGATATGGCGATTTTTGCCGTCGAACGGAAAAACCGAGGCGGTCATCTATGCGGGCGGCGAGGTGTATCGCCGCGTAACGCTCGACAAGAGCGCTGATATGACAATAACACCCGACACCGACCCCAAGGTTGTGATAAAAATAAAGGACGGCGCTGTCTGGTTCGAAGACGCGGACTGCCGCGATAAATTGTGCGTAAAATCGGGCAAACTCACCCGCCCGGGCGACACCGCCGCGTGCCTGCCCGCAGGAGTTGTGATAAGGCTCGAGGGCTCGGAGAAGCGGCACGACGCCCTGACCGGGAGGATATGCCCATGAAAGCGAGAAAGACCGCTCTTTTAGGTATCCTTTGCGCCCAGGCGATCGCGCTCTCGTTTCTTGAAAATCTGATTCCCTCTCTGCCGTTTCTGCCGCCGGGAGCGAAGCCGGGATTTTCAAATATAGTGACGATGTTCACTGTTCTTACTCTCGGACTGCCGCAGGCGATGTGCATAACAGTGTTCAAGGCGCTCTTTGCGCTGATGACACGCGGCGCGACGGCGTTTTTCATGAGCCTCGCGGGAGGAGTGCTCAGCACCCTCGCGATGTGGGCGGCAACAAAAATAAAATCCGATCCCTTCGGTCTGCTCGGCGCGTCGATAATCGCCGCCGTATGCCATAACGCAGGTCAGCTCGCCGCCGCGGCGGTGCTCACGGGGACGGGAGCCGTGCTCGGCTATGCGCCGGCACTGCTGATATTTTCGCTTATAACCGGAGCTGTTACTGGAACGGTGCTGCGCATAGTCATGCCGGCGCTCGAAAAACAGACGCGGTTTATAATAAAGAAGTAATAATTAATCATAAGGAGTTGAAGAAATGAGCTCGGTTAAACTCGACGGTGTTCTCAAAGCTGTCAAGCAGGTACGCGGCGGCGTGCATGTCAACCACAACAAGAACACCGCAGACTGTGAAGTCGTAAGAATTCCAGTCCCCGAAAAAGTGCTCCTGCCCATGCAGCAGCATATCGGTGTACCGTGCACACCCACTGTAAAAGCGGGCGACAAAGTTTCGGTCGGACAGATAGTGGGCGACAGCGACAAATTCCTCAGCGCGCCGATCCACGCATCTATATCCGGTACCGTCAGTGCAGTCAAGCAGGCGACGCTTGCAAACGGCGTTATCACTCAGGCGGTGGAGATAGAGTCCGACGGCGAGATGCGCCTTTTCGACGGTCTTGAGCCGCCGAAGGTGACGGGCAAGGAGAGCTTCCTTCGCGCCGTCAGGGATTCCGGTCTTGTCGGACTCGGCGGAGCGGGCTTCCCCACGCATGTCAAGCTGCGTATTCCGCCCGACAAGAATGTTGACACACTCATAGTCAACGCCGCGGAGTGCGAACCGTACATAACCGTCGACTACCGCGAGTGCCTTGAAAATTCGTGGGACATCCTCTCGAGCATCTATACTTTGAAAGAGATACTCGGCTTCAAGCGCGTCGTTATCGCCGCAGAGGACAACAAGCCCGAGGCGTTCAAAGTGCTCAAGGCTATAGCGGACAGAGACGTTGCGGAGGATAACGTGGTGCGCCTCATGACGCTAAAGTCGAAGTATCCTCAGGGCGCAGAGAAGATGATGGTGCTTTCCGCCACGGGCAGAAAGGTTCCGCCCGGAAAGCTGCCCGCCGATGTCGGCTGCGTTGTTATGAACGTTGCCTCTGTCGCATTTATAGCAAGATATCTCAAGAGCGGCAAGCCGCTCGTCAGCCGCTCGCTGACCGTTGACGGCTCCGCGATAGCCGACCCGAAGAACGTCCGCGTGCCAATCGGCATGAACGTCGGCGAGATAATCGACTTCTGCGGCGGCTTCAAAGCCGACCCCGGCAAGATAATAACCGGCGGCCCGATGATGGGACTTGCCGTTGTCAACACGGATATTCCCGTTCTCAAGCAGAACAACGCCATTCTCGCCTTTGCCGACGATGCGTCGAAGGTCAAGAAAGAGCGCGACTGCATCCGCTGCGGCAGATGCGCGGCGGCATGTCCGCTGAGCCTTATGCCCACGCTTGTTGAACGCTATATAAAGGCGAAGGACATAGACAGGCTTGAAAAATCCGGCGCCATGGTCTGCATGGAGTGCGGCTCATGCGCTTATTCATGTCCTGCGGCAAAGCCGCTCGTCCAGTATATGCGCCTTGCAAAACAGATGCTGAGAGAGGAGAAGAGCAAAAATGCCTGAAATGTCTGAAAAGAAACTAACAGTCAGCGCATCTCCCCATGTGCGCTCGGCTCAGACGGTCAGCGGAATAATGCTCAATGTTATTATCGCGCTGATCCCCGCCCTTGCGGCATCCGTCTGGCTCTTCGGTCCGCGCGTCCTGCTCATCTGCCTCGTAACGATAGGCACATGCATGCTCTCCGAGTATCTGTCGCGCAAAATCATGAAGCGCAGCAACACGCTCGGCGATCTGAGCGCGGTCGTCACCGGACTTCTGCTCGCCTTTAACCTGCCCGTGTCCATTCCGCTGTGGCAGGCGGCGATAGGTTCCGTTATCGCGATAGTTGTTGTAAAACAGCTCTTCGGCGGAATCGGTCAGAACTTCGTCAACCCCGCAATAACCGGAAGAATCATTCTCATGGTCTCGTTCCCGACCGCCATGACAACATGGATAAAGCCCCTCTTGTGGCTCGACAAGGGCGCCGAAGCGGTCACCACCGCAACACCCCTTACCATGATGACAAAGGGCGGCGAGCTCTCCGACGGACTGCCGAGCCTCGTTGATATGCTCATAGGCATCCGCGGCGGCAGCCTCGGCGAGACCTGCGCAGTGGCGCTGATAATCGGCGGAGTTTATCTGATGATAAGAAAGATAATCTCTCCCGCCATTCCGCTGTCGTTTATCGGCACTGTAGCCGTTATAATGCTCATAGCCGGCAAGGGCAGTTTCACTTTTGTCGCCTATCAGCTGCTCAGCGGCGGACTCATGCTCGGCGCGTTCTTCATGGCTACCGACTACACCACCTCGCCCATCAATCTCAAGGGCAGAATAATCTTCGGCATCGGCTGCGGTCTGCTGACCTCGTTCATCAGACTCTTCGGCTCGCTGCCCGAGGGCGTCTCGTTCTCAATAATCCTTATGAACATACTCGTTCCTCATATAGAGCATCTGACCACCCCGAAGCCTTTCGGCACGGTCAAGGAAAAAAAGAAGAAAGGGGCTGAGAAGGCATGAAAAATTTCAAGGAATTTGCCATCCCGACTGTAGCGCTCTTTCTGATATGCCTCGTCGCCACGACTCTTCTCGCCGTTACAAATAAAGTCACGGCTCCGAAGATAGCGGAGCTCTCGGCGCAGACCGAGGTCGAAACAAGGCAGAAAGTCCTGCCCGCCGCGACTCAGTTCGGCGAAACGCAGGAGATGAAGAGCGGCAGCGGAACCTATGCCGTCGGCAAGGATGCAAGCGGCAACGAAGTCGGCTATGTCTTTGTCACCGTTTCCAAGGGCTACGGCGGAGATGTGAAGATAATGACCGGCATCGACAAAAACGGCGCAGTCACCGGCATTTCGCCGCTCGAACTCAACGAGACCGCCGGTCTCGGCATGAAGGCTCAGAACGCCAGTTTCCTCGACCAGTTCAAAGGAAAGGTCAAGGATATTGCAGTCAACAAAAACAGTGCCTCCGGCAACGAGATCCAGGCGCTCACCGGCGCTACGATAACCTCGAAAGCCGTCACAGCGGCAGTCAATGAGGCGCTGAGCTACTATGATTCCAATTTAAAGGGGGCGGAGTAAAAAATGGCAAAGAAAAAGAGTCTTTTTCAGGAGTTTACCAAGGGCATTCTTGTTGAGAACCCCGTTCTCCGTCTGGTGCTCGGCACCTGTCCGACGCTCGCCGTCTCGACCTCGGTCGAGAGTGCTCTGGGCATGGGCGTTGCGGCTTCGATAGTCCTTGTGTGCTCGAACATCGCTATTGCGGCGCTCAAAAAAGTGATTCCGCAGAAGGTCAGAATCCCCGCTTATATAGTTATAATCGCTTCGTTTGTTACAATAGTCCAGATGCTCGTCAAGGCGTTCGTCCCGCAGATCGACGCTCAGCTCGGCGTTTACCTGCCGCTGATAGTCGTCAACTGCATCATCCTCGGCAGAGCCGAGGCGTTCGCCTGCAAGAACTCCGTTGCGGCTTCCGCCGTTGACGGTCTGGGCATGGGCGTCGGCTTCACCGCGGCGCTGCTCCTCATGGGCGCAGTCAGAGAGCTGCTCGGCACGGGCGCTATCGCCGGACTTCAGATAATCCCGGCTTCCGTCAGCCCCATGCTGATATTCATCCTGCCTCCCGGAGGCTTCTTTGTGTTCGGTCTGCTCATGGCGTGCGCCAACAAGCTTGCCGACAAGAAGGGTCTTTCAAAGGCGGAACTCAAGGGTTGTGAGGCTTGCCCGATGGCGGCTTCCTGCTCTCTTCGCGGCGAAGTTGAAAACAAAAAGGACGGAAAGGAGGCGGCAGGCAAATGAAAATAATGCTTTCAATACTGCTTACCGGTATCCTTACAGAGAACTTCATTCTCGCAAAGTTCCTCGGCATCTGCCCGTTCCTCGGCGTGTCGAAGAAGCTCAACACCGCAGTCGGAATGAGTGCCGCCGTTATATTCGTCATGCTGCTCTCGACTGCTGTTACATATCCCATCAACGCGAAGCTGCTCGTGCCCAATGATCTTGAATATCTCCAGACTATAGTATTCATTCTCGTCATAGCGGCTCTTGTTCAGCTCGTCGAGATAATCCTCAAGAAGTATATGCCCGCGCTTTATAACGCGCTTGGTATCTATCTTCCGCTGATAACAACGAACTGCGCGGTGCTTGGCGTCGTGCTTATAAACGTTGAGAACAACTACAATTTCGGCCAGTCGATGATGCGTTCGCTCGGCGGCGGTCTCGGCTTCATGCTCGCCATGGTCATGTTCGCGGGCGTCAGAGAGCGCCTTGAGAGCTGCGACGTGCCGAAATTCCTTCAGGGTCTGCCCATAACGCTCATTGCCGCATCGCTCACCTCGGTCTCCTTCCTCGGATTCTCGGGCGTTGTCGACGGCATATTCGGTTGAGAAAGGACGGGATAATATGCATCTTATTATAATTGCGGTTGTCATCGTCTCCGTCATCGGACTTATAGCCGGTCTCGGTCTCGCCGTTGCGTCAAAGGTCATGGCTGTTCCGGTCGACGAAAAGGCCGAGGAGATTCAGGCGGCGCTGCCCGGCGCAAACTGCGGCGCGTGCGGCTTCTCCGGCTGCTCAGGCTATGCGGCAGCTCTCTCTCAGGGCAAGACCACCGACACCGGACGCTGCATGCCCGGCGGCGCTGAGGTCAGCAAAGCTATTGCAAAGATAACCGGACTCGCGGCGGGGGATGTTGTTCCCATGACTGCCGTTGTCCTCTGCCAGGGCAACATGCACAACACGGACACGAAGCTCAACTATGTCGGAGTCAAGAGCTGCAAAATGGCAACTCAGCTTTTCGGCGGACCGAAAGAGTGCGTCTACGGCTGCATCGGCTTCGGCGACTGCGTTGAGGTATGTCCCTATGACGCGATTCATATCTGCGAGGGCGTTGCGAGAATAAATCCGCTCGCGTGCCACGCCTGCAAGATGTGCGTCAACACCTGCCCCAAGGGCATTATCGATCTGATGCCCCTGCACGAGGCAAAGGCCGCCGTCATGTGCAAGAACCATGACAAGGGCGCCCAGACCAGAAAAGAGTGCAAGGCGGGCTGCATCGGCTGCATGAAGTGCGTCAAGACCTGCGAATACGGCGCGGTCACGGTCGAGAACTTCTGCGCGAAGGTCGATTACGACAAGTGCGTCGGCTGCGGCAAGTGCCACGAGGCGTGCCCGGTCAAGTGCATCGATGTTATCGAGCCCGGAGTGAAGATAACCGAAACGAAGGTAAACTAAATAATTAAGTGCGAGCACCCGGAGCTGTGAAAAAACAGCTTCGGGTGTTTTTATAGTTAAATTTTATTTGCAAAAAAGATTGACGATGCTTGTGACATTTGCTATTATTTGGTTGTAGGGAAATCTTTCAATTAAAAAGCAGGCGGTGATACCGATGGTTAGTTAAACTCGATAATCGGGGGAAAACAGGGCGGAAAAAATAAATGCCCGGAGGCGAAAGCTATATGAAAAAAGCAATAATTATATTAATGTCGATTCTGCTCATAACGAGCTTTGCGGCGTGCCGAAACGGAGACGCGGAGACGGCGGGAACGACCGTTCCGGAGAACACCACGGCAGAAAGTACAGCCGAAATAAGTTCAGCTCCGCAGACAATCGAAAAAACTCTCGACGGAGTGACGCTGAAAGTTTATATCGAAAATCCGAAGGTCAAATCCGGCGGCGAAGTGCATATCACGGCGACCGTCACGAACAACAGCGGAAAAGATATAGTTTCAACGCTCCCGATATATAACCGGCAGCACTATGAGATACGCACAAAAATTCTGACGCAGGACGGAAAAGCGTTCTACGACAAAGATTATCCCATAGAAGTGACCGAGGACGCCACGCGACAATTTATTATCAGGAGCGGGGAGAGCTATGTCCAGGATATGTATCTCGTCGCCGCCGAGATGGATTCCGGCATGAGTGGCACCGCAAATGCCGTGCCTTACGGTGCGGGAAAATGCGCGGGAACTTCAACTTTCAAATGGGACGGCAGCAACGGCGCAGAGAAGTCGCTGACAGTTTCGTTTGAGATAGAAATAGCCTGAATTTTATAATAAAACCGACTCGAAGATATAATTTTTCGGGTCGGTTTTGTGATTCTTTGTTGTAAAGTGGTATGACTTTACAATACGGCAAAACAGTATTTCAACTTAAACGGCAGCGGCTCAAAAGACATTGAAATTATTGACCTTTGCACAAAAGAGCCGTATTGCTTAGACTGATATAACAGAAAAGCGATATGTAAAGCCAATATACTTTACATATCGCTTTTCCTGATTCATTGCCATTTATTCTGCCGGGCGGGGATTATACCCACTCCTTGATAACTTCCGGGTTCTTGAAAGTCTCGTCAATAGACTTCAGGAAGGGGACTACATCGCCCATGTCGAGCGCACGGTGGTCGAAAACGACGGTGAAGACGAGCTTCTTGCCGACCGTTACCGTGCCGTCGTGATTTGCAATAGCCGTGTCGCGCGGAGCGCCGACGCCTATCGCGGCGACCTGCGGCGGTATTATCTCAAGCAGTGCGCAGATGCCGTCCCAGTCCTTGTAGAGCGAACCGAGGTTCGACACGGTTATTGTGCCCTGCTCAATGTCGTATTTTGTGAGCCTGTCGTACTCGGGTATATCATAATATTCTTTCTTGCTCTTGCCGGAGAGGGTTTTTACTTTGTACTTTCCGGTCTTTGAGCCGATGAGGCGGGATATCGTCTGAACCAATTTGCCTTTTGCAAGCCCCTGCAGCGTGTCGTTGAGCGAGACGTCGTACATGACCTGCGACATGTTTGAATTTTTCGCTCTGCGTTGAACATCAGCGAGCGTATCTCTGATATCCCTGAGGTTCTTGTCCTGCATGTTGTGCAGATTTACTGTCATCATCTCACCTGAGTCGAGAAGCATGGGCATCGAGATATTTATTTCGTCGAACTCCGTCACGCATCCGCGGACAAGGCGGGGTTTGAAATCGATATGTGCATTCATCGCGGGGCACTTCTTGAGCGCCTCTGTTATTACTTTTAATATAACTGCGTTGAGCGTGATCTTATCTTCTTTTGCGCGCCCTTCGTTGATTTCTTTGAAAACTTTCAGAAATTCGGACGCCTCAGGCTCGTTTGTAACAACGACATGGGGAATGTCGTGCCAGCTCTGCGCGGTCATGTTTGCAATTATCTTCCTGTTTATGCCGAAGTGCTCGGCTCTTCTGACTGTGAGTGACTGTCTCATTCTGAGGATTCCTTTCATTTTAGCGGTTATGCCGCATTAATAAAAGTATATATTGTCCTCAAACTTAAAAACAAGGAACAGTATCTGGAAGCATGCGCAGAAAGCGACACAAAAAGTGATTTGTGTCGCCAAAAATTATAAACAGTTTAGAAATATTTTCTAAAGCCGTTAAAATATATGCTTGTGGTGAAAGAGACGATAGTCGATGGATCTTCGCGGAAGTCGGAGTTTATCCACTCCGCAATAACGCTGACGATGCCGTTGAAGAACATTATATACATCCAGCGGAACTGCTTATCCGTGATCTCGGGGAAAAACTTCTTCCACTTTATCTGTGTCCTGTCGTAGTTCTTGACGAACAATGAATTGATGAAGCCCTTTCGCGGGCCGCATCTCATCATGTAGCAACACAGGTCGGAATTATCCCTGACAATATCAAACAGACCGACCAATACTGCATCGAAAACCTCGGGATCCATTCTCTCAATCTGATTATCGATATCGGAGACGAACTCAGCCTCGATGCTCTTCATCAGCGCGTTGATGTCGTCATAGTGGCGGTAGAAGGTGCTTCTGTTGATGTCCGCGCGCTGACATATCTCACGCACGCTGATCTTGTCGAAGTCCTTTTCTTCAAGCAGTTCGAAGAAGGTGCGGCGTATTGCCGTTTTTGTGTATGCCGTGCGCCTGTTGTGCGCGGGTCTTCCGGTTGCCGGGCTTGTCATGAAAATCACCTGCGTTCGTTTCTGATTCATATAAATATTACCACTAATATGCTCGATTGACAAGAGTTAGCGCGATTTTACTCATGTAAAAAAATATGTTGACAAAAGTGCTAAACACTGTTAAAATAACTAATTGCCGCAGGAAAAAGGCGGCTAATCCTTGCTGCGGACGAACCGCAGCCAAAAGACCAGAAGGAGGTGCTTTAAGAATGTCAGCAAACAACAGCTATGAAGCAATGATGGTTTTCTCCGTCAAGAACGGTGAGGAGGGCGTTCCCGCTCTCATCGAGAAGTTCAAGGCTCTCATCGAGCAGAACGGCACTCTGGACAGCATTGATGAGTGGGGCAAGCGCAAGCTCGCTTACGCTATCGACGATGAGCCCGAGGGATTCTACGCTCTGTTCAATTTCAGCGCTGCACCTGAGTTCCCCGAGGAGTTCTACCGTATCGCCGGTATAACCGACGGCGTTCTCCGCTCACTCGTTGTCAGAAAGTGAGGAAACAAAGATGCTTAACGTTGCAATAATTATGGGCAGACTCACTGCCGATCCCGAACTGCGTACCACCGCTTCCGGCGTCGCAGTCACCACTTTCTCCGTTGCGGTCGATCGCCGCTTCCAGAGACAGGGTGAAGAGAAGCAGACCGATTTCATCAACGTTGTCGCCTGGAGACAGACTGCAGAGTTCGTCTCCCGCTACTTCCATAAGGGATCAATGATCGCTGTTCGCGGAAGTATCCAGCAGCGCAACTACGAAGACAAGAACGGCAACAAGCGCACCGCGTTTGAGATAGTTGCCGAGGAAGTCAGCTTCTGCGGATCAAAGGCAGAGACCGGCACGGGTGCCCGCCAGAATGAGCAGCCTGCGCGCGTTCAGCCCGCAGCGTCCTTCGCCACAGGCGGAGCGGACGATTTTGAGGAGATCCCGATAAGCGACGATCTCCCGTTCTGAGAAAAAACTTGAACTCGGCGTCTGACGCCGAACGAATAGCCCCGAGCCGCAAGGCGGCTTTCGGCTTCCACCTTAGCCAAAGAGGAGGTTAACATCATGGCATATGAGAAAAACGACAGAAGACCCAACCGCAAGGGCCGCAAGAAGGTTTGCGCTTTCTGCGTCGACAAGGTTGAGTGCATAGATTACAAGGACACAGCCAAACTTCATAAGTATATCTCTGACAGAGCGAAGATTCTTCCCAGAAGAGTCACCGGCAACTGCGCCGCTCACCAGAGAGAGCTTACCACCGCTATCAAGCGTGCCCGTCACGTTGCTCTTCTTCCTTACACGAGCGACTGATAAAGCTGCCTACGGCTGCCGCATTCAGCGCAGACCAAAGAGCAAAAATGTTGAAGGTCACAGTTTGCGTCCGAAAACGCAGATTGTGACCTTTTCATTTTTTGCCGCAAATGCGTCAGCCTTATTTTTCCTTTTTGCTTTACATGGCGGCACAGATGTGATAACTTTATATTTGGTATTATATAAGCAGTAACTTGAACGAGAGGAATAACAATGTCGCAGAATATGAACCGCCATTTAACGGCTTTGGAATTTGATAAAATATTGGAGCGCCTCGCACAGTTCACGGCATGCCCCGACGCGCGCGAGCTTGCGCTGAGCCTCCGCCCGGAGAGCGATATTGATCTCGCACAGGTGCAGATGAATCAGACGCGCGATGCGCATATGCTCCTTGCGCGCTTCGGCGGTCCGTCCTTCGGCGGGCTTCGCAATGTCAATAACGCCGCAGCGCGAGCCGGCGCGGGCAGCACGCTCTCCATGCGCGAACTGCTCGATGTTGCCGAGGTGCTCAGAACCGTGCGCGCTCTCTCCCAGTGGCGCAGCACGAACGCGGGAGTCGAGACCGTTCTCGACCCGCTTTTCTCGGCGCTTCAGCCGAACAAATATCTCGAAACTAAGATAACCTCCGCCATAATCTCCGAGGAGGAGATTGCGGACAGCGCCTCGCCCGAGCTCTTTGAAATAAGGCGCAAGATTCGCATGCAGGAGTCTAAAGTTCGCGACCAGCTCGATAAGATGACACACTCCGCGCACTACTCGAAGTTCATGCAGGAGAATATCATAACCCAGCGAAACGGGCGCTATGTTGTGCCCGTCAAGGCGGAATACCGCGGCGAGGTGCAGGGACTTGTCCATGATACATCTTCATCGGGCGCCACTGTGTTCGTCGAGCCGATGCCGGTTGTTGAAGCGAACAACGAGATAAAAGTCCTGCGTTCTAAAGAGCAGGACGAGATTGAACGCATACTTACAGCGCTCTCCGCGATGGTCGGCGAGTTTGAGCAGGGTATAAAAAACAGCTATGAGTGCGCCGTTGAGCTCAATGTCATCTTCGCAAAGGCGCAGTATGCCTATTCAATAGGCGCGACGGTGCCGCTGTTGAACTCCGATGGCGAGATAGAGCTGCGTGCCGCCAGACATCCGCTCATTGACAAAAACAAAGTAGTCCCTGTTGATATAAGACTCGGTACGGACTTTGACACACTCGTTATAACCGGCCCGAACACGGGCGGAAAGACCGTCTCGATAAAGACAGTCGGTCTTTTCACGCTCATGGCGATGTGCGGACTTATGATTCCTGCGGGCGACAGAAGCAGACTTTCCGTATTCAGCGAAGTCCTCGCGGACATCGGCGACGAACAGTCGATAGAGCAGTCGCTCTCGACCTTCTCGGCGCATATGACAAATATTATAGATATCATGGGTCAGGCGGGCGACCGCAGCCTTGTGCTCATAGACGAGCTCGGAGCGGGCACAGATCCCGTCGAGGGCGCGGCTCTTGCAATGGCGGTGCTCGAAGACCTGCATTTCAAGGGTGCGAAGATCGCCGCGACAACACACTATGCCGAGCTCAAGGCTTATGCTCTTGAAACTCCGCGCGTCGAAAACGGCTGCTGCGAGTTCAACGTTGCGACCCTCAGCCCGACCTATCGACTGCTTATCGGCGTTCCCGGACGCTCGAACGCGCTTGCAATATGCGAGCGCTTGGGCATGGACATGCGCGTTGTGGACAGGGCGAAAGAGCTCGTCAACAACGAGAATGTCCGCTTTGAGGATGTTGTTGATAAGCTCGAAGAGAACCGCCGCCGCATGGAGGAGGAGCACGAGCGTGCCAAGGAGCTGACCGCGAAGGCGCGCGCCGAGCTGGAGAAAGCCGAAAAGCGGCTCGCCGAGGTCGATTCCCTGCGCGAGGCGGAGATAGAGAAAGCCAAGGCACAGGCGGCGAAGCTGACCCAGCAGGCGAAGCGCGAGAGCTACGCTCTGCTCGACGAACTCGACAGGCTCAAAAAAGAAAAAGAGAAGACAAAAAATGCCGCAGACCTCGCGCGCCGCGCACGCGCCGCAGTAAGAAAGGGTCTCGGGGCGATAGACGAGGCGGTCGACCCTGTGGTCGCCATGGGCGTTGAGAACGACGGCTATGTTCTCCCGCGCGAGCTCAAAAAGGGCGACACAGTTCTTATAGCCGATCTCGGCAAGGAGGCGACTGTCCTTTCGCCCGTTGACAGAAACGGAAATGTCGAAGTCCTCGCGGGCGCGGCAAAGACGCGTGTAAAGCTCAAAAACCTGCGCCTTATCGAGAACGCGCCGAAGAAGCGCAGCCCGAACTCCGGCGCCCGCCGCACGGGAGTTGAGAGCAAGATGAACATGGATGCCTCCGCGCGGCTCGATGTCCGCGGGCTGACCGTTGACGACTGCATCATGGAGCTCGACAGATATATTGACTATATGCTCCGTATGGGTCTCGGCGAGTTCACAATTGTCCACGGCAAGGGCACCGGTGCGCTCAGGAGCGCCGTCAACCAGTATCTGCGCAAGTCGCCGTATGTCAAGAGCTTCAGACTCGGAGTCTACGGCGAGGGCGAAGACGGCGTGACAATAGTCGTGCTCAAGTGACTTGAAAAAAGTTTTCCACACTGTTTTCCACATGCCTGCGGGCGCATAACGGCACATTTTGTTGTCTTTTGCCGCTCGAAACACAAGCGGTTGATGATAAAAAAACAATCTTGCTTTTCCGCCGCTTTTCCACATCCGGAATGTTGAAAAAAGTTCGGTTTCGGCGAAAAAATGTGCTTGACAGCCGACGATATTTTTAGTATAATAACCCCCTGTAAAGCGTTTTAACTTTACAGAGGGGTTTGACATTTACGCGATCATGATGAAAAGGGGGAGAAAATAAAGTGGCAAAGAATCTGGAAATAGCTGTTTTGCTTGACCTTTACGGCGATATGCTGACTGAAAAACAGCGCGACTTTCTGGGCTATTATTACAACGACGACCTGTCGCTCTCCGAGATCGCGGAAAACGAGGGGATAACCCGCCAGGGCGTGCGCGATGCGATAAAGCGCGCCGAAGCCCAGCTTTTCGATATGGAGTCGAAGCTCAAGCTCGCCTCGAAATTTGACGAGATACGCAGCGGACTCACTGAAATCATCGACTGCGCCGGCGAGATAGGGGACTACAATCTCAACCACAGCCTGTCGCGCGAAGTGAATGATTATACCGTTAAGATTAAGGCCATCGCCATGTCGTTGATGGAGTGATCAGACTGCGGAAAAATCGCCCATGACCGCGTTGCAGGAACCCGTTCGCTCGGTTGCGTACACAAAGTACGCGCCCTCACGCCCGGAACCCTGCGCCTTGTCCTGAACAATTTTTCTCAGTCCTCGATTGTGCGATGTGATGCGGAAAAAGTTTGCCATAGCTGCGTTGCAGGAACCCGTTCGCTCGGTTGCGTACACAAAGTACGCGCCCTCACGCCCGGAACCCTGCGCCTTGTCCTGAACAATTTTTCTCAGTCCTCGATTGTGCGATGTGATGCGGAAAAAGTTTGCCATAGCTGCGTTGTGAGAACCCGCGAATTCAGTCACGCACACAAAGTGCGCTCCTTCATTCACAGAACCCCACGCCTTGCTCCGACAAATTTTTCTCAGTCCTCGATTGAGTGATGTGATGCGAAAAAAGTTTGCCATAGCTGCGTTGTGAGAACCTGTGAATTCAGTCACGCACACAAAGTGCGCCCCTTCATTCGCAGAACCCCACGCCTTGCTCTGACAAATTTTTCTCAGTCCTCGATTGTGCGATGTGATGCGGAAAAATCGCTCGGTACAATTCGGCTTGAAACGGTAACATAAAAACTACTTACTTTTTATACAGAGGTGAAAACATTGGCATTTGAAGGTCTTTCGGAACGCCTTGAAGCGGCGTTCAAGCGTCTTAAAAGCAAGGGCAGCCTCAACGAGGCGGATGTCCGCGCGGCGATGCGCGATGTGCGCATGGCTCTGCTTGAGGCGGACGTCAGCTACAAGGTAGCCAAGGATTTCACCGCCAAGGTCACCGAGAGAGCCATAGGCGCGGATGTTATGGAGAGCCTTACTCCCGCGCAGATGGTCATAAAGATAGTCAACGAAGAGCTTATCGATCTCATGGGCGGTACGAAGACCCGCCTCGCGACTGCGGCGCATCCGCCGACAGTGATAATGCTCTGCGGTCTTCAGGGCGCAGGTAAAACGACGCACTGCGCAAAACTTGCGCTCATGCTCAAGAACCGCGGCAGCAGACCGATGCTCGTCGCGTGCGATATCTATCGTCCCGCGGCTATCAAACAGCTTCAGGTGCTCGGCGAAAAGGTCGGCGTGCCGGTCTTTGAAAAGGGTACGCAGGATCCCGTTGAAACAGCTAAACAGGCGGTCGCGCTTGCAAGGGACGAGGGCAACGACTATGTCCTCATCGATACCGCAGGCCGATTGCATATAGATGAGCAGCTCATGGATGAGCTCAAGCGCATCAAGTCGGAAGTCCGCCCGCACGAGATCCTCCTCGTGGTCGACGCGATGACCGGTCAGGATGCGGTCAATGTCGCCTCGACTTTCAACGAGACGCTCGGCATTGACGGACTTATCCTGACAAAGCTCGACGGCGACACCAGAGGCGGTGCGGCGCTCTCCGCGCGCGCTGTCACGGGCAAACCGATAAAGTTCGTCGGCGTCGGCGAAAAGCTCGGCGATCTCGACACCTTCCACCCCGACCGCATGGCTTCGAGAATCCTCGGCATGGGCGATGTCCTCTCGCTTATCGAGAAGGCGGAGACCGCTATTGACGAGAAAAAGGCGGCGGAGCTTGAGGAGAAGATAAGAAAGAACAAGTTCGACCTCAACGACCTGCTCGATCAGATAACCCAGCTTCGCAAAATGGGCTCGATTCAGGACACGCTCGCAATGCTCCCGGGCATGGGCAAGAAGCTCCAGGGCGTGGATGTTGACGAGAAGCAGTTCGACCGTCTCCAGGCGCTCATCCGCTCGATGACCCCGAAGGAGCGCGAGAATCCCGATATAATCAATCCCTCCCGCAAAAGGCGTATCGCCGCGGGCAGCGGACAGAAGGTCGAGGATGTCAACAGGCTTCTCAACCAGCACAAGCAGATGCAGAAGCTCTTCAAGCAGTTCAACGGCAAAGGCTCAAAGAAAAAGATGCGCCGTATGGGCTTCGACCCGAGCAAGCTCGGAATGTAAAAACGGATGTTATCCTATAGGTCAGCCTTAGGGTTTACATTATATATTAATTTTGTATTACTTTTGGAGGTACAATTATTATGGCAGTTAAAATCAGACTTCGCCGCATGGGCGCAAAGAAGAACCCCTTCTACAGAATAGTCGTTGCAGATTCGAGATATCCCCGCGACGGCAGATTCATCGAGGAGATCGGCACCTATGATCCGCTCAAGACTCCCGCTGATGTGAAGATCGACGCAGACAAGGCAAAGCAGTGGATCGCCAACGGCGCTCAGCCCACCGATACCGTTAAGGATATCCTCAAGAAGAGCGGCGTCATCGACTGATAACGCTCAGAGTAAAACATGGCTCTCGGCAGTCTGCGGGGAGTTTTGTTTTTCTATGAAAGGAACATCGAAATGAAGGATTTACTTATATCCATCGCTCAGGGTCTCGTTGAAGAGCCCGATGCAGTTACCGTCACCGTTGACGAGCCGGATGATGAGGGCGTTACAGTCTATCATCTCCACGTCAGCGAGAATGACATGGGCAGAGTTATCGGCAAGCAGGGCAGAATAGCCAAGGCTATCCGCACTGTTATGCGCGCTGCCGCAACGCGCTGCGATGAGAAGGTCGCAGTTGAGATAGACTGATGATAAAGGACTATCTTGAAATAGGGCAGATAGTCGGCACCCACGGCGTGCGCGGAGAACTGCGCGTTCAGCCGTGGTGCGATTCGCCCGAATTCTTCAAAAAGTTCAAAACGCTCTACTACGACGCACACGGTGAAAAAAGCGTGGGCGTTGTTTGCGCTCGCCCCCACGGGAATATTGCGCTGCTGCGCCTCGACGGCTGCGACACGGTCGAAAAGGCGGCCTCGCTCAGAGGCAAGGTGCTCTATATGCGCCGCAGCGACGCGCATCTCAAAAAAGGCGACTGGTTCATAGCTGAGCTTATCGGCTGCCGCGCCGAGGACGCAAACAGCGGAAAAGTCTACGGAACCGTTACCGATGTCAGCCAGACCGGCGCAAACGATGTCTGGCACATAACGGATGATAACGGCACCGAGACTCTTATCCCCGCCATTCCCGATGTGGTTTCGAGCGTCGATGTAGAGAACGGAATTGTCCTGATAACACCGCTGAAAGGGCTGTTTTCAGATGAGGATTGATATTCTTACCCTCTTCCCGGAGATGTGCTGCGAGGTGCTCAGGGAGAGCGTCATAGGCAGAGCACGCGAGCGCGGCTGCGTTGAAATAAACTGCCGCAACATCCGCGACTATACGCTCGACAAGCACAACCGCGTCGACGATTCGCCCTACGGCGGCGGGACGGGCATGATAATGCAGGTGCAGCCGATATATGACTGCTACGAGTCCCTTTGCCGCGACACGGGCACGCGCCCGCATCTTATATATCTGACCCCGCAGGGAAAGACGCTGACCCAAAAGCGCGTGGTCGAGCTGTCGAAGCTCGACAATATCGCTCTGCTGTGCGGTCACTATGAGGGAATAGACGAGCGCGTTATAGAAGAGATAGTCGACGAGGAAATTTCGATTGGCGATTTCGTGGTGACGGGCGGCGAGCTGCCCGCGCTTATGCTCGCGGATGCCGTTGCGCGTATGCTCCCAGGAGTGCTCGCTAACGAAGACGCGTTCGAGCTCGAGAGCCATTTTTCGTCCCTGCTCGAATATCCTCAGTATACCCGCCCTGTCGAATGGCACGGCAAAGAGGTGCCGCCCGTTCTGCTCTCGGGTCACCATGCGAACATCGAGAAGTGGCGCAGGGAACAGAGCCTTGAGCGCACCTACCGCCGCAGACCCGATATGCTCGAAAAAGCGGAGCTGAGCCGAAAAGACCGAGCGTTTCTCTCGTCTTTGAAGAGTGAGGACTGATTCCCGAAGACAATAATTTAATGTGCAACCTGCATTAAAAAGATGTGTCTTGTATGGTCAAAATACACAACAAAGCCCCCGCCCGAATTTTCAACTTTGGAACAGGCAACGAATTATCGCCTTTGAGGGCGAAAGTCGCAAGTAAATTGTTGACGGGGACAAGTTTTATGATATAATATATAAGCAGTAGAATAAAATTTGAATTTGTGTGTGGGAGATTATATATTATGTATGTTAAAGATGTTATGGTACAGAATCAGGTAGGACTTCATGCACGTCCGGCAACTTTTTTCATCCAGAAGGCTAACGAGTTCAAGTCTTCCATCTGGGTGGAAAAGGACGAGCGCAGAGTCAACGCCAAGAGCCTTCTCGGCGTGCTTTCCCTCGGCATCATGGGCAACACCCAGATCCGCATCATCGCAGGCGGCCCCGACGAGGAGCAGGCTGTTGATGAGCTCGTGAAGCTTGTTGAGTCCGGCTTCGCCGAGTAATATCATTTTAATACAGATAAGCAGGCTTAGGCCTGCTTTTTCTTTTTGTCTATTTTCATCGCTTTGCGGCATATAATATCTTTGAAAAGGATATTTTCGGCGGTGATAGTATGTTTTCGGTTCTCGTTATTGCTGACGATGCCGGCTTTTTCAAGCGAAGGCGGCTGTTCAAGGCTCCGCAGGTGCGCGATGTGCGCGTATACGGCGGTCTGCCGTTTCGCGAGATAACCTCAGCCCGGCGGCGCGGAAAAATAAACCGCGCGGCGATATGCGAAGCGGCTGGCAGATGCTCGGGCACAATGCTCCTGCCCGAGGGTATAGCACCCGGCGGCGGGATAGACGAGCCCGATCTCTCCGATTACAGAAAGCTCGTTTTCTTCAACACTGCGTGCTCTATATTGCGCTCGTCCTGCGGGTGCGGGGTGCGCGGCGAGCTGCTGATAAAAGACAAAAACGCCTCCGCTGCCCAGAGGCTCGGCATTGCCGTGCCGCTGTTTTCAGATATCCGCGTCGCTACTTCGTGCCCGGACGGGTATTCGCGCCCGATAGAAAACGCCATGGACGAATTCGGCGCGGCGGTTCTTGACGGAATCAGCGACAGCGCAGACGCGGTCATCGACCTTGATTCGTCGCCCGAAAAGCTTGTCTGCGGCGGCGAAGTTTTTACGGCGGGAAAAATAACGCTCCCAAGCGCATATGCGCGCCTCATTCCGACGGGTGCGGACTCGCTTAAATTCGCGGGTGCGCTTTATCTTATAAGCCGAATCCATTCGCTCGCGCAGCTTTGTTTTTCCGAGATATATCACGGCGGAAAACCGCTTTCTCTGTGCGCCGCGTCGGAGCTTATAAGGCTCTCGGCGGCGCCGTAAACTATTGACAACAGGCGATAAAATGAATATAATAACAATATTGTGGATAAGTGCCTGAAAAGGCCTTAGTGTATCAATTTTTAAAATTTAAGGAAGAAGGATGGCCTTAAAATGGAAAAGCAGATCGTATTGACAAGAGAGAGCTACGATGCCAAGGTCAAGGAGCTCGAACAGCTCAAAACCACCGGCAGAGATGAGATAGCCGAGCGCATCAAAGTTGCGCGTTCTTTCGGCGACCTTTCCGAAAACTCCGAGTATGATGAGGCGATGAATGAGCAGGCGAAGCTCGAAGCTAAAATCGCCCGCCTTGAAAACGACATCCGCAACGCGAATATCCTCGACGAGGACAATCTGAATGCGGGCGTGGTTCACCCCGGCTCAAAGGTCAAGGTCGAGAATGTCGAGACCGGCAAGAAGAGCGAGTATACTATCCTCGGATCCAGCGAATCGAACCCCTCTCAGGGCATAATCTCCGACCAGTCGCCCATAGGCAAGTCGCTTATCGGCAACCGCAAGGGTGATGTAGTCGATGTTTCGCTGCCTACCGGAAAGATTCTTCAGCTCAAGATTCTCAGCATCGCAAAGTCAAAGTAAAAAAAGCACAGTTCACATAAATCCAAGGAGTGAAAAAAATGCCGGATGAGATAAACACCAACCCCGTCTCCGCCGAGAGCGAAGAGGCTCAGGAGGACATAAACGCCCTGCGTCAGATCCGCCTGGACAAGCTCAACGAGCTTTGCGCCGCAGGGGAGGATCCGTTCAAAATAACAACCGCGGATCAGTCCGCCCATGCACAGGAGATAGTCGACAATTTTGAAGCTATGGAGGGCAAAGAGGTCTCCATATGCGGACGAATGATGTCAAGACGCGATATGGGCAAGGCGAACTTCATCGATATCCGTGACCGCTCGGGCCGTATTCAGGTCTATGTGCGCATAAACGATGTCGGCGAGGATACATTTGCAAAGTTCAAGAAGTGGGATATCGGCGATATCCTCGAAGTGCGCGGCACGGTGTTCAAGACCCGCAGGGGCGAGATATCCATCCACGCAACCGCGCTTCGCCTGCTGACGAAGTCGCTGCTTCCGCTGCCCGAAAAGTTCCACGGTCTGCGCGATACGGACACCCGCTATCGCCGCCGCTACCTTGACCTCATAGTCAACCCCGATGTCAAGGATACATTTATAAAGAGAAGCCTGATAATCCGCGAGATAAGAAACTATCTCGATTCCAAGGATTTCATCGAGGTCGAGACGCCCATTCTTGTTCAGAATGCGGGCGGCGCTGCCGCGCGTCCGTTTGTGACCCATCACAACGCCCTCAACGAGGATCTCAACCTGCGCATTTCCCTTGAACTCTATCTCAAGCGCCTTATAGTCGGCGGTCTTGAGCGAGTCTACGAGATGGGCAGAGTTTTCCGCAACGAGGGTCTTGATGTGCGCCACAACCCCGAGTTCACGCTCCTTGAGATATATCAGGCGTATACCGATTTCCACGGCATGATGGATCTTGTCGAAGAGCTCTACAGAACTGTTGCTCTCAAGGTTCTCGGCACTGCCGTTGTCACATATGACGGCGTGGAAATTGATCTTTCAAAGCCCTTTGCCCGCATGACGATGGTCGAGGCTGTCAAGAAATATTCGGGCGTCGACTTCGCGGAGATTGACCTTGAAACTGCCCGTTCGCTCGCCAAGGAGCGCGGCATCGAATTTGAAGAGAGACACAAGAAGGGCGATCTGCTCAACCTCTTCTTCGAGGAATATGTTGAGGACAAGCTCGTTCAGCCGACTTTCATCACGGAGCACCCGGTCGAGATTTCCCCGCTTGCAAAGAGAAAGCCCGACGATCCGAACTACACGGAGCGTTTCGAGCTGTTCATAACCTGCCGCGAGATGGCGAACGCCTTCTCCGAACTCAACGATCCCATCGACCAGCGCGGCCGCTTTGAGGCTCAGGAAGAGCTGTTTGCCGCCGGCGACGATGAGGCGAACCACACCGATGAGGACTTCCTCATGGCTCTCGAATACGGTATGCCCCCGACAGGCGGCATCGGTATCGGTATCGACCGCTTTGCCATGCTCCTGACCGACAGCTACTCAATCCGCGACGTTCTGCTCTTCCCGACGATGAAGTCGCTTGACGGCGATGCGTCCAAGAAGACCGCCGTTGTCGAAGAGGAAAAAGAGGAGGAGACTCCCGAGACTATAGACTTCTCGAAGGTCGAGATAGAGCCTCTCTTCAAGGATTTTGTCGATTTCGAGACTTTCAGCAAGTCCGATTTCAGAGCCGTCAAAGTCAAAGAATGCACCGCAGTGCCCAAGAGCAAGAAGCTGCTCAAGTTCGTCCTCGATGACGGCACGGGCACCGACCGCATTATTTTAAGCGGCATCCACGCCTATTATGAGCCCGAAGAGCTTGTCGGCAAGACGCTCATAGCCATAACCAACCTGCCGCCCAGAGCGATGATGGGCATCGATTCGTGCGGAATGCTCCTGAGCGCCGTACATTCGGAGGAGGGCGAAGAGAAGCTCAATCTTCTCATGGTCTCCGGCCGCATCCCCGCGGGCGCAAAGCTCTATTGATATATGAAAATATCGGTTGCTCTTGCCGCATATAACGGCGAGAAATATATAGGAGAACAGATCGAATCCATACTCCCTCAGCTCGGCAGGGACGACGAGATAGTCGTCAGCGACGATAACCCAGCGGGCAAGACCCGCGCGGCGGTCGAATTCTATTCGGCATATGACGGGCGCGTCAGATATGTCGAGGGCACGGGCGAGGGCGTATGCAGAAATTTTGAAAACGCTATTCTCAACTGTTCGGGGGATGTCATCTTCCTGTGCGATCAGGACGATGTCTGGCTCCCGAACAAGGTTGAGCGCGTCATGAAAGCGATTGAAAACGGCGCAGACGTCGTGCTGCATGACGCAATGATGACGGACGGGGAACTGAACGTCACCGACGAATCTTTCTTCAGCCTCAACGGCTCGAAGAGGGGATTTGTCAGAAACTTTCTGAAGAATTCATACATGGGCTGCTGCATGGCGTTCAGGCGCGATTTCGAGCCTGCGTTTATGCCGTTCCCCAAAAATCTCGCCATGCATGACTGGTGGATAGGACTCAACGCCGAGCTAAAAGGCAAGGTCGAGTTCATATACGAGCCTCTTATCAAGCATCGCTGCCACGGCGGCAATGTGACAGGAGGCAAGACCACCGCCGCGCAGAAGATATCCTGGCGTATTCAGATGGCGGGAGATATACTGCGATACAAAAACGCAGACTGACGCTGACCGTGATAAGTCAGCACTTAAAGAGGTGTGAAATTGGGAAAATATAAGGTCACGGGGTGCATAGTGACGCACAACAATATGCATTCCATCAAAAAGACCCTTGATTCTCTGCTCGAGTTCACCCGTGCCGATTTCAAGCTCTATGTTGTGGACAATTCCTCAACCGACGGCACCCCGGAGTTTATCGAGCAGAACTACCCGCAGCTTGAGCTTATCCGCAACGCCGGAAACACCGGCTTCGGAGCGGGTCATAATCTGGTGATGGACAGACTTGATTCAAAGTATCATGTCGTCATAAATCCGGATATCACCGTAAAGGACGACGCGATATCCGCCCTTGCGGACTATCTCGAAGAGCATGAGGATATAGGTATGCTCGCCCCGAAAATCTGCTTCCCCGACGGGCGTATGCAGATCCTCGGCAAGCGCGACCCGAAGATAAAATATCTTTTTGCCAGCCGCCTGCGCAACGAAGAAAAGCCGGGCAGGCTCCTGCGCGAATACGCGATGCTCGACGAGGACTACACAAAGCCCTTTGACATTGAGAACGCCTCCGGATGCTTTTTCATGATAAGAACGGAGCTGTTTCGCAAAATCGGCGGCTTTGACGAGGGTTATTTCCTCTATTTTGAAGACAGCGATATAACCCGCACCGTGCGCAAATATGCCCGCGTTGTGTTTGATCCGTCGGTTGTCGTCTATCACGAATGGGAGAGGGAGTCGAAACACAACTTCAAACTCCTGCTCGTCCATATCCGCTCGATGTTCTACTATATGAAAAAGTGGAGGTGATCCGGATGAAGAAATACTTCAAGAATTTTTATAAGTACCGTTTCCTTTTCACCGAGATCGTTCGCAAGAACATTAAGCTCCAGTACAGGAACTCGGTTCTCGGTATGTTCTGGACATTTCTTCAGCCGCTTCTGACGATGATCGTGCTCGCGTTCATCTTCGGAAATATCTTCGGACGCGATGAGTCGAAGGTTCTCAACTATCCCGTATATTTGCTCTGCGGCCGTCTGCTCTATGAGTTCTATTCCCAGGCGACCAAGCGCGCCATGCGCTCGATAAGAAACAGCGCATCGGTCATAAAGAAGGTGTATGTGCCCAAGTACATATACCCCATGGCGAATGTCGCGTCGAACTTCATAACGTTTTTGATTTCGCTTCTTGTGCTTGCGGTCGTTATGGCGTATTACATGATATTCACCGACACCGCCATGCGCCTGACTCCGTATATCCTGCTCTCCTTCGTGCCGATACTTATCCTCTTTGTGCTGTGCGTCGGCGTCGGAATGATACTTTGCACTATGGAGGTTTTCTTCAAGGATGTCGAGTATATGTACGAAGTTTTCTGCATGCTGCTGTTCTATGCGACTCCCATATTCTACAATGTCGAGACCCTGCATATAACCAACAAGTATGCACAGTATGCGCTCATGGCGAACCCGCTCTATTCGATAGTCTCGATGTTCAGGGACTGCGTGCTTTTCGGCAGGGCGATGAATCCGAATCATATAATCTACTCCGCCGTCTTCAGCGTTGCGATGCTGCTCATAGGCGTGCTGGTGTTCTACAAGAAGCAGGATGATTTCATCCTGCACATCTGATGGGAGGGCGTAATTATGGGCAACGTAATGGTTGATGTAAATCACGTCAGCATCAGATTCATTCAGAATCAGGAAAAGGTAGACAATCTAAAAGAATATTTCATAAAGCTCGTCACCCGCAAGCTCAAGTATGACGATTTCTGGGCGCTGACCGATGTCAATTTCCAGATCGAAAAGGGCGAACGCCTCGGTGTTCTCGGCTTCAATGGAGCCGGCAAGAGTACACTGCTCAAGACTGTCGCAGGCGTTCTGAAGCCCACCAAGGGCACGGTCACGACAAAGGGCGTTATTGCCCCTCTGCTTGAACTCGGCGCGGGCTTTGACATGAACTACACCGGCAAGGAGAATGTCTATCTCTACGGCGCAACGATGGGCTATTCGAGAAAATACATCGAGGAGCGCTATGATGAGATAGTCGAGTTTGCTGAGCTCAAGGACTTCATGCATGTACCGGTCAAGAACTATTCCTCCGGTATGCGCGCGCGTCTCGGCTTCGCGATAGCCACCGCGGTCGATCCGCAGGTGCTTATTCTCGACGAGGTGCTCTCTGTCGGCGACGCCCGTTTCAGAGCCAAGAGCGAGAAACGCGTCATGTCAATGTTTGAAAACAATGTAACGGTGCTCTTCGTCTCGCACTCGACAGAACAGGTGCGCAGACTCTGCGACAAGGCCATAATCCTCGATCACGGCAAGATGATAGCTTCCGGAACGAGCCAGGAGGTCTGTGATATCTACGACCGTATGGTCAAGGGAATAAAATAAGAAAGGGTGTTTTTCAGATGGTCATAGGAGCGATTTTTGCCGGCGGTATCGGCAGCAGAATGGGCAGCGCAGATATGCCCAAACAGTATCTCCAGCTCGGCTCAAAGCCGATAATAGTCCACACGATAGAGAAGTTTGTCGTCAATCCCGGAATCGACCGCATAATAGTCCTCTGCCCCAAGGCATGGATAGCCCACACGAAGGATCTCGTGAAGAAATATCTCGGCGAGGCTATCGCGGAGAAGATAAATGTTGTTGAGGGCGGCTCGACAAGAAATGGCACGCTCGAAAACGCGCTCAAGTTCATCAACGAGAATTTCGCCATTGACGACGACAGCGTTATTGTTACCCACGACGCAGTCCGCCCGTTTGTCACCCACAGAATAATTGACGAAAATATCGAGGCTGCGAAGAAATACGGCGCGTGCGACACAGTTATTCCCGCAACGGATACAATAGTCCGCAGCGAGGACGGCGAAAATGTCAGCAGCATCCCGACAAGAAGCGAGCTGTATCAGGGCCAGACTCCGCAGTCCTTCAGAATAAAGGAGCTCGAGGGCGTTCTCAATAGCCTCACCGAGGACGAGAAGAACACGCTGACCGATGCGTGCAAGATCTATACAATAAAGAACAAGCCCGTCCGCATCGTCGACGGCGAAGTGTTCAACATCAAGATAACCTACACCTATGATCTCAAAGTTGCAAACGCACTTCTGGGGGTTGTGAACAATGATAAATGAAGTATATCAGCTTATAGCGCCCAAGCTCATTGACACGGCGTACAAAGAGATAGACCTCTCGAAGAACGAGGTCATTCTCCGTCCCGTCAAGATGTCGATATGCAAGGCGGATCAGCGCTACTATCAGGGTCTGCGCAACCGCGCCGTGCTCATGAAGAAGCTGCCCATGGCTCTTATTCATGAGTGTGTCGCCGAAGTAATATATGACCCGAGCGGTGAATTTTCGGTCGGAGAGATGCTCATTCCGATACCCAATACACCCACCGAGACCGACCCGGTCATCGCCGAGAACTATCTGCGTTCGAGCCACTTCTGCTCGAGCGGATATGACGGCTTCATGCGCGACTATATCCAGATGCCCCACGACCGCCTTGTCAAGGTGCCCGAGGGCTTCGATATGCGCGTCGCTTCGTTCTCGGAGCTTGTCAGCGTCAGCGTGCAGTCCATCTCGCGCTTCGAGAAGTTCGCGAATTCCAACCGCCGCAGAATCGGTATCTGGGGCGACGGAAATGTCGGATTTATAACCGCATTGATGCTGCACTATCTCTATCCGAACGCCGAGCTCTATATCTTCGGCACAGTTGAGGACAAGCTCAATTTCTTCACCTTTGCAAAAGAGACATTCCATGTTGACGCGGTGCCTGAGGGAGTCAGCATCGACCACGCGTTCGAGTGCGTCGGCGGCCCCGGCTCAAGACCCGCGATAAATCAGATGATAGACCTCATTGAGCCCGAGGGCAGCATTTCGCTCATGGGCGTCAGCGAGAACTTCGTCGATATCAACACGAGAATGGTGCTTGAAAAAGGTCTCAATCTCTTCGGCTCTTCGCGCAGCGGCAGGAAAGATTTCCTGCGCACGATGCAGATTTTTGCAGAGCATCCGGAGGTCGGACACTACCTTGAGAATCTTATCGGCGATGAGTTCAAGGTTCGCGATATCCCGGATATCCACAAGGCGTTCAACGCCGACTATATGAGAAACTTCGGCAAGACCGTCATCGATTGGGATAAATAATGAAAAAGCTGTTTTATACTATTTACGCAGTGATATTCAGAATATGCCGCCTTTTCCCTGTTAAAAGGGGAAGGGTGGCTTTGGTATCTCCGCACAACGCGGATTTCAACGATTCGCTCGGCGCGGTCAAGGCGGAGCTTGAGAGGCGCGGAGGCTATGATATAAAGCTCATTACCCGCCGCGACATCGAGCTTTCAAAGAACCCGGCGAAGCTCATAAAAGGCGCATTCAGGTTCTTTTTCGTCAGCTCATACCGCCTTGCAACAGCGCAGTATGTCTTTTTGAACGACAATTTTATGCCCCTCGCCTATATAAATTTCAGCCCGGAGACGGAAGTTGTTCAGCTCTGGCACGCCGAGGGCGTGTTCAAGCGATTCGGGCTCTGCTCGGCGCTTCCGCCGGAGATTGAGGAGCTTGAAAAGCGCTGCTGCAAGCGCTATACCCATGCGGTCTGCTCGTCAAAAAATGTCGTGCCGTATTATGCCAAGGCGTTCGGCCTGCCCGAGGAGCGTGTGCTGCCGCTCGGGAGCGCGCGCACGGACAGATTCTTCTTGCCCTGCGACACCGAAAAGCTCAGAGCGGAGTTCGACGAAAAATATCCGCAGTGCAGGGGCAAAAAGCTCGCGCTCTATGCTCCGACATTCCGCGATGACCCGAAGCGCGACGGCGAGATAATGAAAAACTTCGACGCGAAGAAATTCGCTGAGCGCTTTTCTGATGAATATGTTCTGCTTATACGCCTGCATCCGCAGGTTCACACGGGCGAAGTCGAAGCGGGCGAGAGCGCGATAGACATGACGGGATATCCGGATGTCGGCGAGCTCGTTCAGATATGCGACCTGCTGATAACCGACTATTCTTCAATATGCATGGACTTCGTTCTGCTCGAAAAGCCGTGTCTTTTCTATGCATTCGACCTCGAGGAATATGAGCGCGAGCGCTCGTTCTTCTTTAATTATGAAGACTATGTGCCCGGCAGAACGGCGAAAACTTTCGATGAACTGCTCGATGTGATATCAGGCGGCGATTTCGGAAAAGACAGGCAGGAGAAGTTCAAAAACTTCAATTTTGACACCCTCGACGGCAAAAGCGCCGAGAGGATAGTCGATGCGATAGTCAAATAAAGGCGCAGCACTTGACAGACTGCGAGCTTTTATTGTATAATTAACCGTTAGAAACAAGCTTTATCAGATAGTCAAAGGAGGGACGCGCCCGGGGCGCGGCTTATATGTCAGGACATTCAAAATGGAGTACGATCAAGAGAAAGAAAGAAAAAACGGATAACCAGCGCGCGAAGATCTTCACGAAGATCGGCCGCGAGATAGCCGTTGCGGTGCGTGAGGGCGGCCCCGATCCGGCGTCGAACTCGAAGCTCAAGGATATCATTTCCAAGGCTAAGGCGAACAACGTTCCCAACGACAACATAGACCGTATTATTAAGAAAGCTGCCGGCGACGGCAATGCGGACAACTATGAGGAGATCATGTACGAGGGCTACGGCCCGTCGGGCATCGCCGTTATAGTTGAGACCCTTACCGACAACCGCAACAGAACTGCGGGCGATATGCGCCATTATTTCGACAAGTTCGGCGGCAACATGGGTCAGAGCGGCTGCGTCTCGTTCATGTTCTCGAAGCAGGGCGTTATCGTTATCGAAAAGGACGACGATATCGACGAGGAGAAGCTGATGGAAGATGCGCTTGAGGCAGGAGCTATCGACTTCCTGACCGACGACGGCGTTTTCGATATCCGCACCGAGCCCAACGATTTCTCCGCAATATGCGAGGATCTCGAGAAGAAGGGTTACACCTTCCTCTCCGCAGAGGTCGAGTATGTTCCCTCGAGCTACACCAGACTCGAAAATGAGGACGATATCAAGAACATGAGCAAGATGCTCGAGATGTTCGAGGATAACGACGACGTTCAGAATGTCTGGCACAACTGGGAAAACGCCGACGACGCAGAGTAAAATCAAAAAAAGACGAGAGCCGCCAATATGGCGGCTCTTTTTGTGTTAACTAAAATGGACTTTTGCCTTCGCTACGTACTATAATCAAAAGATATATACTACCCGCATTTCGGCATTTTCTTTTTATTTGAAAAAGAAAACGCCTGCAAAAGAAAAGCAAAACAGGGGGAATCCCCCTGTACCCCCGACAACGCCGCGCCGCGGTACATAGCTTGCGGCTCTCAGTTAGTTGCTCGGCACATTCGCACGCAAACGCGCCGGAGCTTGAACGAGTGCGTGCTCGTGCGTCTTGCTTCGCAAGCCGTTCCCTCGCCTGTCTCAATTGGCTTATCAAACACTGCGGCGCGGCTATTGATAGCAGGATTAAATAGGGCGGATAGTATTTATATTTTAGCATGAGCGAGGAACGGTATATTCGTGTAAATAAATTAGGGGTCACGAAGCATGAGTTATATCGTAGAGACTAATATTCTTTTCTGCCGTTTTATAACTAGTTACGACTGTATTGTTTTGATGACGTAAAATTTAGTTTAAAATGGGAAACCCCCAGAGCACCGGAAGCCCTGGGGGTGATGGGGAACTGATTTGCCGTCGCCCGCACAAGCGGCGGCAATCGAGAAGTTGTTTTGCTTTTTATCCGTTCAGAACACTTTTACGGTTCGGTTCTGCCGGAGGTCGAACTGCCTACTGCCGCCACTGACATGACGACTGCCAATACCAAGATGATTCCTAATGCCTGTAATACCATTTTGTTGTCCTCCTTAACCGTTTCGTAGTTTCTCTTTCCTACGATACATAGTATATACCGAACAGGTGGCTAAAGCCACCACAAAACGATTACAGTTGAATACAAAATGGTTACAAAGAAAGATTAAATTGTAACATTTCTGTAACAATTTCAGGCGAAATTGTCAACTTGTCAGCTCGATGAGGTCTTTTATGCTCAGCTCCGGCTGCAAAGCGCGGTTTACGGCGAGCGAGAGCAGTCCCGAACAGCGCTCGATAAGCAGGTCTATCTCTTTCGGTGTGACCATCATTTTTGCGTCCTCGGCAGGTTCATTTGTGTTATTACCCGACACATCGCGGGCGAGTGTGTGCGCATCAACGACCGTCGGAACGCCCATGGATATGACCGGAACCCCGAGCGTTTTTCGGCTTATCTCGGCGCGGGAGTTGCCGACTCCAGAGCCGGGGATTATTCCGCTGTCGGATATCTGAACTGTGCTCCCGAGCCTGCCGAGCTTGCGCGCGGCGAGTGCATCGACGACTATCACGGCGCAGGGCTTTATCACATTCACCGCGCCGAGTAGCAGCTCGCCTGTTTCGACTCCTGTCTGACCGAGCACTCCGGGTGCTATCGCCGCGACCGGGCGCAGCCTGCCGAGCCCCAGCTGCTCGCATAGCTCGCGCTTTAGGTGTCTTGTGACAAACACGCCGCCGATAAATTTGGGGCCGAGCGCATCGGGGGTTATATTTGTGTTGCCGAGCCCCGCGGCGAGCACCGTGCCCTCGGACGGGAGCAGGCGAGAAAGCTCCTGCGCCACCGCGTCTATAAGCTCGTCGCTTATGCGCGAGGAGCGCGCAAACGACTGCGACTGCACGGTTATATATTCTCCGCGCGGCTTGCCCAATGCTTCTTCGCCGCGCCTGTCCGTGACCCGCAAACGGGTTATTTCCGCTCCCGCGCTTTCAAAGCTCGTGCATTCCACGCCGTCAATTTTGCTGCCCTCTAGATTTTCGCGCACTTCGAGCGCAAGGTCTGTTCTGAAGTTCATTTTTTTCGTCTCCGTTTCGTTTTCGCATGGGTGCGAAAGGCAAAAATTTTTTCTTTTTCTCTTGCATTTTGGCAAAGTCTATGATAAGATTATTAACTGTATGATGAAGGAGGTGCAAAAATGCCTAATATCAAGTCAGCTAAGAAGCGTGTCATCGTCAACAAGACAAAGGCCGCCCGCAACAAGTCCCGCAATTCAGCCCTTAAGACTGCCATAAAGAAGGCTCACACTGCTGCTGAGACCAACGCGGCAGATAAGAAGGAAGTTGTCACCGCAGCTATAAAGAAGGTCGATCAGGCAGCCGCCAAGGGCCTTATTCATAAGAACAATGCTGCTCGCAAGAAGTCCGCTCTTGCAAAGCTTCTCAATGAGGCGTAAGATTGCAAACAAATTATTAACGGTTCTGGCTTTTGCCATGACCGTTAATTTTTTTGCTTTTTTGCTCTTTTCACGATTTTTCTTTTTGATGCGGCATAATATCCATTTGTAAATTTTTATCGTATGGTTTGACTTTTGCCTGTGTTTGGCGTATAATCATAATCGATAAGAATCAAACAGGAGGTGAGACCATGGACAAAGCTAAGAAGATAATCAAGATCGTCGCTATCATCATCGCTGTTGCCGCCGCTGTTGTCGGTATAGCGTTTGCCGTCAAGAAGATCATAGACAAGAAGAAGGCTGCTGCCGACGAGCCGGAGAATTATGTCTCCTGCTCCTGTTGCGATACCTGCGCACCCGCAGCCAACTGATTTTTTGAAAAAATTTCACCTGCTATACACTCTTGTGTATGGCAGGTGACTTTTTCTTTATTTTTCCTTGGGTCTCGCAACAAATGACGCGATAAGACCGCAGAGCACCGCCGCGGTTATCCCCGCGCTCGATGCGGTCAGAGGACCCGTCAGGATGCCGAGCGCGCCTTTTTCGGCGATAGCCTCCTTGACACCTTTTACCATGGCGAAGCCGAAACCCGTCAGCGGGACCGTTGCCCCCGCGCCCGCCCATTTTGCGAGCGGAGCATAGACTCCGACCGCGCCGAGCACGACTCCGGCAACGACGAAGCAGACGAGTATGCGCCCGGGCGTGAGCTTTGTCAGATCCATTATTATCTGACCCACCGCGCATATCGCGCCGCCGACCGCGAACGCCTTGAGAAAGCTGAGAAATATATCCATATCATCACCCGAAAGTATTTTTTTCAAATCTATTTTTTCCCCGCGGCGCGGCTATATTCACGCCTTTTGTATCGGGGAAAAATACACACTGTGAAATTAATAAAATTTTTACAGATAAAGTATTGACAAACGGCGATAATATTAATAATATCTATACTATAAGAGGCACGGAAATTAATTCCGCTTTCCTCAAAACAAAAGGTTGATTTTAAAATTACAGTATAAGGAGAAATAAAAATGTCAACTTTTGAAAGAGTCCAGAAAATCATTTGTGAGCAGCTCGAGATAGACAGCCATCTTGTTACCGAGGATGCATCTATTTCAGGCGATCTCGGCGCAGACAGCCTTGATCTTGTCGATCTCTCTATGTCCATCGAAGAGGAATTCAACCTCGAAGTTCCCGACGATGTTCTCGATCATGTCAGAACTGTCGGCGATATCGTTAAGTTCATCGAGGACAACGCGTAATTTATATAATCAATAACAAAGGGGCTGTTTTGTATTGGATTCAATATGAAACAGCCTTTTTTGCTGCGACGGAGGAATATAAAATGATACTGAAGAATGCGGATATTTTCGATTCCGAGTTTGCTCTGCGCCGCGCGGATGTGCGCGTTGAGGACGGCAAAATAGCTGAAATAGGCGAAAATTTAAACGGCGGGGAGGAGCACGATCTTTCCGGATGCGTTATCCTGCCCGGCTTTATCGACATACATATCCACGGCTGCGGGGGAGCGGATTTCTCCGACGCTCTGACGGATACGCTCGAAACCATGTCACGGACTCTCGCGAGTTTCGGCGTAACTTCGTTCTGCCCCGCGTCGATGACTCTGCCATATGACAGGATAGAAAAGGCGTTTGAAAATGCGGCGGGATATCTCGGCAAGGAGTGCGGCGCATATATCCACGGCATCAATATGGAGGGACCGTTCCTCTCATATGCAAAGCGCGGCGCGCAGAATCCCGAATATCTGCATGAGCCGGACATAGACGAGCTCAAAAAGCTCGATAAAATCTGCAAAATAAGACTTGTGTCGCTGGCACCCGAACTTCCGGGAGCTATAGAATTCGCGCGCGAGGCGTCGAAGATATGCACGGTGTCCGCCGCGCACACCGCCGCGACATTTGAGCAGGCGGAGCTCGGCTACAAAAACGGAATAACCCACACGACGCATCTCTTGAACGGCATGAATCCGATATATAACCGCAAGCCCGGCGCGGCAGTCGCGGCGCTCAGAGCCGAAAACGCCACGGCGGAGCTGATAAGCGACGGGATGCATATCCACCCGGCGTATCTCGCCCTGCTCTATAAAATACTCGGCGAGGATAGGAGCGTCGCGGTCAGCGACTCCATGTGCGCCTCGGGTCTCGGCGACGGCGAATATGAGCTCGGCGGCACGACAGTGTATGTAAAAGACGGCAAGGCTCTGCTCGCCGACGGTACGATAGCCGCGAGCACGACGAATATTTTTGCTGAGTTCAGGAATATAATCAGCTTTGGCGTGCCAGTCCGCCAGGCGGTGAAATCCTGCACGATAAATCCCGCCCGCGCGATAGGCGTTGACGGTGTGACGGGCAGTATAGCAGTCGGCAAGCGCGCCGATTTCACTGTTCTTTCGTCCGATTTGAAAGAGCTCGAGTGCGTCTATATAAAGGGAAAAAGGATATAAAAAAGTATGCAAATCGCCGCTTGTGTGGTATAATATAGTATCTTAGACTCAAAGCTCGGAGGCTGAACATGAACTTTCTTGTTATTGACGGCAACAGCATATTGAACCGTGCGTTTTACGGCATAAAGGTGCTCACGACGAAGGACGGCAGATTCACCAACGCCATCTATGGCTTTATGAATATTTTTCTGCGCCTCAAAGACGAGTGCCAGCCGCAGGCGGTGGCGGTCGCTTTTGATGTCAAACAGCCGACTTTCCGCCATGAGATGTACGGCGGCTACAAAGCGACAAGAAAGGGTATGCCCGATGAGCTCGCGCAGCAGATGCCCGTGCTCAAGGAGCTGCTTGAGGCGATGGGCGTGCCGATAGTTGAAAAGCCCGGATATGAGGCGGACGATATTCTCGGCACTCTCGCGCGCCACAGCGGCGACGCCGTCTGCACGATAGCCACGGGCGACAGAGACAGCCTACAATTGGTGTCCGACAGCGTCAATGTTCTGCTCGCCGCGACGAAGATGGGCAGACCCGTGACCGACAGATACACGCCCGAGGCAGTGCGCGAAAAATACGGCGTTGAGCCGATAAAGCTCATTGACATAAAAGCCCTCATGGGCGACAGCTCGGACAATATCCCCGGCGTTGCGGGAATCGGCGAAAAGACTGCCGGCGATTTAATAGCCCGCTTCGGCTCGATAGAATATATCTACGACAATATTGACACGATAGATATCAAACCCGGAGTGCGGGACAAGCTGAAAAAAGACAGGGACATGGCGTTCTTGAGCAAAAAGCTCGGCACGATAAACTGCGATATCCCGATCGACAATAACCCGCAGAGCTATATTCTCAAAGCGCCCGACAATTTCAAGGTTACGAGAATGCTTGCGGATCTCGAGATGTTCAAGCTCATCGACCGCCTCGGGCTTGAGATATCAAACACAGCCTCTGAGCCGCAGAAAGAGGAGAAGCCCGTCCCGGTCTGCGCCGAGGACGATTTCGGCCAGCTGATGACGCGCCTTAAATCTGACGGCGAGAGCTATTTTCTCTGGGACGGCGAAAAGTGCCGTTTCGATCTCGGGGACAAAGTGCTCGTGTGCGACTGCGAAAACGAGAATTTTTATCCGTTCTTTATAAAGCTGCTCGAAGATAAAAATATAAAGAAATACACAGCGGACATAAAGTCGCTCTATTCATTCGCGCAGGGCTGTTCGGCTCAGTGCAGGAATATGTGCGGCGATCTGGAACTTGAGGGCTATGTCCTCAACCCATCCGCCTCGTCCTATGACGCGCTGCGCCTTGCAGGCGAATATTCAGCGGCAGTGCCGGTTGAAAACGGCGACGAAAACGACTGCGCCGCCGCGTCGCTGAGAAGATTATTTGCGGCGATGGACAAAAAAATTGAGGAAAACGGACAGCAGCTGCTGCTTCATGACATCGAGCTTCCGCTCGCGCATGTGCTCTCTTCAATGGAGCAGACGGGCTTTGCCGTTGACCGCGACGGAATCGCGGAATTTGGCAAACAGCTCGGCGGGAGGATAGCCGAAATCGAGCAGGAGATATACGCTCTAGTTGGCTGCGAGTTCAATCTGAACTCGCCCAAGCAGCTCGGCGAAGCGCTGTTTGAAAAGCTTAAGCTGCCCGCGAGAAAAAAGACAAAAAGCGGATATTCGACCGACGCGCAGGTGCTCGAATCGCTCGAAAACAAGCACCCCGCTGTGCGCGATATACTCGAATACAGAACGCTTTCAAAGCTCAGGTCGACCTACTGCGACGGTCTGCTCAAGGTTATCGGCGAGGACGGGCGCATCCGCTCGACTCTGAATCAGACCGAGACGAGAACCGGCAGAATCTCATCGACCGAGCCGAATCTTCAGAATATCCCCGTGCGCTCTCCGCTCGGGCGCGAGATGCGGAAATTCTTCGTCGCGCGGGACGGATATGTGCTCGTTGACGCGGACTATTCGCAGATTGAGCTGCGCGTTCTCGCCCATATTTCGGGCGACCGAAACATGATAAAGGCGTTCAACGATAACACTGATATTCACACTGTGACCGCGTCCGAGGTCTTTGATATGCCGCCGCAGCTTGTCACTCCGATAATGAGAAGCCGCGCGAAAGCGGTCAATTTCGGCATAGTATACGGCATCGGCGCGTTCTCGCTCGCCAAAGATATCGGAGTCAGCCGCAGCGAGGCGGATGAGTATATAAAAGGCTATCTCAGGCACTATTCAGGCGTTGACAAATATATGCACGACGTGGTCGAAAAGGCGAAGAAAGACGGCTACGCCGAGACGATGTTTGCGCGGCGCAGATATCTGCCGGAGCTCACCGCATCGAACGCCAACACCCGCGCGTTCGGCGAGCGCGTGGCGCGCAATATGCCCATTCAGGGCACGGCGGCGGATATAATCAAGATAGCAATGATAAGAGTCTACGAACGCCTTGAACGCGAGAATCTGGCGGCGAAGCTGATAATGCAGGTGCACGATGAGCTGATAGTCGAAGCGCCGGAAAACGAAAAAGAGCGCGTGAGCGCCCTGCTCAAAGAGGAAATGGAAAACGCTGTTAAGCTCTCCGTGGCTCTCACTGCGGATGTCCATTCCGGGCGCACCTGGTATGACGCGAAAGGCTGATAAACGGAGGCAAATATGAATCTGGTTTTTGTTTGCACGGGCAACATCTGCCGCAGTCCGATGGCGGAGGGGATGTTCAAAAAACTGCTCGAAGAAAAAGGAGAGAGCGGTATAGACTGCTCGAGCGCGGGACTTGCGACCTTTGACGGACGCCCCGCGAGCGACAACGCGCAGGCGGTCGCCCTCGAATACGGAGTCGATATCTCGGAGCATAAATCTCGTATGCTGACCCGCAGCATTGCGCGCAAGGCAGATCTGATAGTCTGCATGACCGATGAGCAGTATGAGACGCTCAACCGCATGATTCCCGACGAGAGACTCTATGTGCTCGCCGGCGGAGTTGACGACCCCTACGGATGCGATATCGAGGTCTACCGCGAGTGCGCAAAGAAGATAAACGGCGCGCTGCCGGAGCTTTACGAAAAGATAAAGAGCGGGAGCTGATCGGTATTTTTGAAGTTGAAACGGTCCCGATGACGGAAGAATATATAAGCGGCATCGCATCGCTTGAACGCGAATGCTTTTCGCATCCGTGGAGCGAGAAGTCGCTTCGGGAAGAGCTTGATAACGATCAGGCTCATTTTCTCTGCGCAGTCGCCGACGGTTTTATTGCCGGATATATCGGCGTGCAGGAGATAGTGGGTGAGGCGTATATAACCAATGTCGCCGTGTCCGAAAAATTCCGCCGCCGCGGGATAGCGGAAAAGCTGCTCGAAGAGGCGGAGCGCGGCGCAATAAAACGCGGCTGCGTGCTGATAACGCTCGAGGTCAGGGCTTCAAACGCCCCGGCGAAGGCGCTCTATAAAAAACGCGGCTTCAAAGAAGTCGGAACAAGAAAGAATTTTTATTCCGATCCGCGCGAGGATGCGGAGATAATGACAAAGTTTTTTGACAGATGAGGGTGAGCGAAATGAAGATACTTGCAATCGAATCCTCCTGCGACGAGACCGCTGCGGCGGTCGTCGAGGACGGCAGACGCGTTATTTCAAGCGTCATAGCGTCGCAGGTGAAGGAACATATACTCTACGGCGGAGTCGTGCCGGAGATAGCGTCAAGGCGCCATGCGGAGGCGATATCCGGCGTTGTCGGCGAGGCGCTCGACAGGGCGGAGATGAATGTCGGCGACGTTGACGCGATAGCCGTGACCTATGCGCCCGGGCTTATCGGTGCGCTGTTAGTCGGCGTGAATTTTGCGAAGGGACTCGCATTTTCTGCGAACAAACCGCTCGTGCCCGTGCATCATCTGCGCTCGCATATCGCGGCGAACTATATAACCCACCCCGACCTTGAGCCGCCGTTTCTCGCGCTCGTCGTGTCCGGCGGTCACAGCCACATAATCGAGGTGCGCGACTACACGGATTTTCATATTATCGGCAGAACGCGCGACGACGCGGCAGGCGAGGCGATGGACAAGGCGGCGCGCGCCATGGGGCTCGATTATCCCGGCGGCGTGAACCTCGACAGAGTGTCGAAGGACGGCGACCCGAAGAGCTACAAGCTTCCGCGCCCGTATGTTGACGGGAGCGAATATGATTTCAGCTTTTCCGGACTCAAGACCGCTGCTGTCAATATCATCCACAACGCAAAGCAAAAGGGCAAGGAGATAAGCGTGCCCGATCTCGGCGCGTCGTATATCGAGGCGGTCGTCAGATGCCTGCGCGAAAACACCGAAAAAGCGACGCTGAACTTCGGCTTCGACAAGATAGTTCTGGCGGGCGGAGTGTCCGCAAACTCGCGCCTGAGGGCGGAGATGACCGATATCTGCAAGGCTCATTCATGGTCGCTGTTCATGCCCGAGCTGTCGCTTTGCGGCGACAATGCGGCAATGGTCGGCGCCCAGGGCTACTATGAATTCAAGGCTGGAAACATCGCTCCGCTGACCCTCAATGCACGAGCTTCGATGCCTATTGATGAAATTGATAAATTTTTATCAAAAAAGGTCTGAAAGTTAACAGTTTCGTCATTGAAAAACCGAGTTTATTGGGGTATAATACATACTGGGTAAAGATGGTACCTTTCTTAATAGATTAGACGAAAGGAGTCAAATATCATGAAACATTTGACACAGAACAAGACAGTGATCGACTGGATCGAAGAGAAGATAGCTCTTGTATCTCCCGACGAAGTCATGTGGATCGACGGCAGCGAGGAGCAGCTTGACGCTCTGCGCGCCAAGGCATGCGAGACCGGCGAGATGACCAAGCTCAACGAGGATCTCCTCCCCGGATGCCTGCTTCACAGAACCAAGCCCAACGATGTTGCGCGTGTTGAGAACCGCACATTCATCTGCGCCGAGAGCGCGGATCAGGCAGGTCCGACCAACAACTGGATGGATCCCTCCGAGGCTTATAAGATGCTCTATGATATAGCCAGAGACAGCTATAAGGGCAGAACAATGTATATTATCCCTTATTCGATGGGTCCTGTCGGCTCTCCGTTCTCGAAGATCGGCGTTGAGCTGACTGACTCCATCTATGTCGTTCTCAACATGGCTATCATGACGAGAATCGGCAAGAAGGTTATGGATACTCTGGGCGACAGCAACGACTGGGTTCGCGGACTGCACTGCAGCTGCGACATCGACCCCGAGAAGCGTTATATCTGCCAGTTCCCGCAGGATAACACCATCATCTCCGTCAACTCCGCTTACGGCGGAAACGTCCTCCTCGGCAAGAAGTGCTTTGCTCTTCGTATAGCTTCCTATCAGGGCTGGAAAGAGAGCTGGCAGGCTGAGCATATGCTTATCCTCGGCCTCGAGAACCCGAAGGGCGAAGTCAAATATATCTGCGCGGCATTCCCGTCCGCCTGCGGCAAGACCAACCTTGCCATGCTTATCCCGCCCGAGGGATACAGAAACAAGGGCTACAAGATCTGGTGCGTCGGCGACGATATCTCCTGGATCAGAAAGGGTCCCGACGGCAGACTTTATGCTATCAACCCCGAGAACGGTTTCTTCGGCGTTGCCCCCGGCACGAACGAGAAGTCCAATCCCAACGCGCTTGCCGCGACAAGAAAGAATACCATTTTCACAAACGTTGCGCTTAACCTTGACAACAACACCGTCTGGTGGGAAGGTCTCGACAAGAATCCGCCCGAGAACGCCATCGACTGGCAGGGCAGACCGTGGAACGGTAAGACGAGCGAGGAAAAGGGCGCTCATCCGAACAGCCGCTTCACCGCTCCCGCTGTCAACTGCCCGTGCATCAGCTCCGAGTTTGAGAATCCGGCAGGCGTTCCGATCTCCGCTATCGTCTTCGGCGGCAGAAGAGCTAAGCTCGCTCCGCTGGTCTATCAGTCAAGAAGTTGGAATCACGGCGTGTTCGTCGGCTCGATAATGGCTTCCGAGACCACCGCAGCAGCAGCCGGCGCAGTCGGCGTTGTCCGCCGCGACCCCATGGCTATGCTTCCGTTCTGCGGTTACAACATGGCTGATTACTGGCAGCACTGGATTGACATCGGCGCAGGCCTCGACGAGGAAAAGGCTCCGAAGATATTCAACGTCAACTGGTTCCGTAAGGACGACGACGGCAACTTCCTGTGGCCCGGCTTCGGCGACAACATGCGCGTGCTTGAGTGGATCATCAAGCGCTGCGAGGGCAAGGTCGACGCAGAGGAGACCGCTATCGGCTTCGTGCCCAAGGCTGAGGACATCAACCTTGAGGGTATCGAGGACGAGGTCAGCGAGGATCAGCTCAAGGAGATCCTGAGTGTTGACAACTCCCTTTGGGAGGATGAGGCAAAGGGCATCGAGGAGTTCTACGCCAAGTTCGGCGACAGACTTCCCAAGGCTCTGAGCGACGAGCTCAACACCCTCAAGGCTAATCTTGAGAAATAATTAAATAAAATTGCGGCAGACAGGTGTGCTTGTCTGCCGCTTTTTTTGGTTTGTCATATCGGCGCAGGCAGAGCGCAAAAAACAACAGCCGTGATTCTCAACGAACCACGGCTACTGATATTTAATTTTGCTTACAGTGTCTCAAATCTCTTTACGCCTTTGCGCTTGAGCCTTGCAAATGATATCGCGGTTATTATTGCTATTACTGCTGTCGCGATTATCAGCGCGAATACATTCGGCAGCACCTGCACCGCGAACAGATAGACCGCGATGAGCACGATGATATACGCCCAGCCGAGGCACATCGCGAGCATGATGCCGAGACTCTGCTTGACCGCTCCGCTCTCACTGCTCCAGGTGAGGTTGGGCATCCTGATATTTACTCTGAGCCCCGAAACGGCGCACAGAAGCGTGAATATCTGCGGCAGGATAATCATGACCACCGCCGTGAGAAGCTCCGGCTTGAGGGCAATACAGAAGCATATGCTGCATATCAGTGCGGGGACGGCGGTGAAGAGCATATGGAGCTTCAGCTTTGCTCTGAGAATCTGCCACGAGGTGACGGGGAGCGAACGGGCTATCCAAAGGCTCTTGCCCTCGAGGGATATCGCGGGCGCGGTGAGTATATTCATAGAAGAGAGCAGGCATAAAAGTAAGCACGCGAAGGTCGGGGCATATTCCAGCAAATCCTCATCCATTCGGGTGACAACGCCGATAAACCATTCGCTTTTTATCAGCGAGAAAACAGCGACGGCTATCATAAACAGCGCCCCGAGCGAGCAGTTGAGCATATAAGACGGGCTCGAGAGGAAGTGGTTTATCTCGCGGCGCAGAAGCGCGCGGTCGGTGCCCTGCTGCTTGACCGTCTTTTCTTTGTAGACTGTCTTTGCGGTCTTTCCGCTGCTCGTGACGAGCTTTAAGAATGTGCGCGACATTATGAGCCACGTCGCGGCGAGCAGAGCGAGAATGATGAGTGAAATTATAATTGTCGGGAGAACATCGCCCGCGAACGCCTTGCCGAAAATATAGAGCGGATAGGCGGACATGCGCACCTTTGCGGCAACAGCCGCGCTGTTCGCAACGATGCCGGTGATTATCTCATTCGCTCTGAAGTAGACATAGTAGTAGCCGCCGAGAAACGCTATTGAAACTATAACTGTTATAATGCTCTTGTTTTTTAATTTAACTGCGATTTTTGCAACGACCCAGCCGAGTATGCACGACAGTATAAGAACGAGAACAGTCACCATAACGGCCATTATAACGGCGGTTATGCCGGATATTCCGGGATGCGCGGTTATGAAATATACGCCGACGGCGGGGATTACCACAACGCCGGAATACATCAGCCCCATGAGATAGACTCCGATGAGGCGCGCCGCCATGATATCGCGCACGGGAATGGGCATCGAGAGCAGAAGGTCGTTGTCCTTTGCGTCATAGAGGCTCGAATATGTGTTGAACACGCTGCCGAAAACGCCGAAAAGCGCGGCGGTAGCGCCCATAATAGCAAAATAGAGCCAGCTCATGCCGTAGGTTATCAGCGGGCGCATCGAATATGACATATAGCAGAACATTCCGCCGATGGCAAAAATCATGAGCAATATGAACAGCACTATCGAGAACGTCGCCGAGCGTGCAGATTTGCCCTTGCCCGTCTTGCGGTCAATGAAGAAACTGCGGTTGAGTTCGAGAAGCTGTTTCTTTATCAGTATTTTCAGCATTCTTCTCCCTCCAGTTCGAGGAACACGTTCTCAAGGCTGGAGTCGCCCTTGACCTCTTCCATTGTGCCGGAGCGGATGAGCTTTCCGCTTTTTATTATCGCGACCTTGTCGCAGAGCTTTTCGGCAACTTCGAGCACATGGGTCGAGAAGAATATTGCGCCGCCGGAGTTGCAGACCTCGCGCATCATGCCTTTTAACAGATGCGATGCGGCGGGATCGAGACCGACGAAAGGCTCGTCCATGATAATTAATTTGGGCTCGTGGATCCACGCGGAGATTATCGCGAGCTTCTGCTTCATGCCGTGAGAATACGCCGAGATAGGCTGCGCGAGGTCAGCAGTCAGCCCGAACATATCGGCATATTTATGTATGCGCTCGCGGCGGTCGTCAGCGCTGACGCCGAAAATATCCGCGATGAAGTTCAGATATTTTATTCCTGTCATGTATTCGTAGAGGTCGGGGTTATCGGGAATATAGGCTATGATTTTTTTGCAGGCGAGCGGGTCATCTTTTATCGAGATGCCGTTTATCGTTATCTCGCCCTCGTCGAACTGCAAAATGCCGACAACGGATTTTAGCGTTGTGGTCTTGCCCGCGCCGTTGTGGCCGATGAAGCCGTATATCTCGCCGGGCGCGATATGCAGCGTCAGGTCGTCAACAGCCTTTTTCTCGCCGTAGGTTTTGGTCAGATTTTTGATGTTAAGCATAATGTCTCCTTTTCGTCCGCCGTGGCGGACAGATATCTTTTCCCTTTTCTATATTAGTATATTTTACACTGTCGGTCAATCCGGCGGTATTTTATTTTACGAACTCTTCACAAATTGCCGCGAATTTCTTTTCGCTCGGTATCTCGTGCGTTATGAACTTCCCGTTATAGAACAACGAAAATGCGGTGTAGGCGCAGGGCGCGTTTTGAGCCTGCTCGCGCGATGAGGTATGCACGGCTTTCAGCGGCAGATTCATATTATTTGCCATATTCTCAATTATCGGAACATATTTTGCCGTAAACGGGCACTGGCTTGTATAAAATATCTCGAACCCGCTGCCGTTAGTCTGAGCGCCTTTTGCCTGCTCGCGAAAGCGCGGAGCGGGCGCGGACGGGTCAAACGGCAGATACATCAGCTCAAAATACGGCTCTGCCGAATCGGCTTTTATGAAGCCTTTATATTTCAGATACTTCGGGTCGGCAAGAAAACCGCGCTTCTTCGCCGATGAGAGTATACACAGCCCGGATTTGCCCTTTTTGCGGCTGTCGCGGATACATTCGTTGAGCAGGTCGTTTGAATATCCGTGCCCCTTGAAAGAGCCGGAGACCCAGAGACAGTCGATGAACATATAGCCGGGCGCGTCTATCGGAGCCCATGCGTTTTCGACGGGAATATATTCAATAAAACACTTCCCGCGCGCGTCGGCTTTTAAAAATATCAGACCCTCGCCGAGCCTTTCGGCGAGCCACTGCTTTTTTGCAATGACCTGCGGATCCTTGGCGTTTGATATTGCACAGCATATGTGCTCGCTTTCGAGATTTTCGGGTGACAGGCGAATGTAGTCCATAACGTCCTCCAATAACAATTACAAAACGCTTGTTTTATAACAGCTGTTATAATTATATCACACTTTTTGCCGATGTCAACAAGGCGGGACTAAAAATGATATTTGTCGAATTGAGCTTTATATTTTCGCTCTGAACCGCCATTTTACGCCGAATAAAAAATAACCGCCGCGAACTTTCAAATGAAAGATACTGCGGCGGTTATTCGGATGTTTTTCAATCCTGATGCAATTCGTCCTCAACCCATTTGATCGGGTTGTCGTCAATATATTGCCGTTTGACTTGATAATCGTATTCGTCACGGATTATATGGTCATAAAAACCTTTTTGCCAAATCGATTTTTTGACTTGCTTGGTTACGGAACCTTTGAACTGTTGTGTTATGCGGCTGACCGTAGGGGCGACCTGCGGTCGCCTATTATCTTTATCAATACGGATAATCGTGTGTACATGGTTAGCATAATTACATAATTGTCAACGAATACATTTTCATAAACCGTGTTAAGTTTTTGTATCTCGTTTTCAACAACTGTTCCGGTCTCCGACAGGCGACCACAGGTCGCCCCTACGGCAATGCGTGACAATATGGGCTTTCTGTCATCTATGCAAATTGTGATAAAATATGCTCCGTTTTGCGAATAGTCGTAATCTTTCAGCCTGTTAGGCTTTCTTCTCTGTTGTTCCATGGCATATATTTCACTGCGCAAACTGGCTGTTGTAGAGTCTCGTATAGAATCCGTTCTTCGCGAGCAGCTCCTCGTGCGTGCCCTGCTCGGCGACCTTGCCGTCTTTCATGACGAGAATGCAGTCGGCGTGGCGGATGGTCGAGAGTCTGTGCGCCACGACGAACGAGGTGCGCCCCTGCATGAGTGTATTGAACGCATCCTGAACTTTCAATTCCGTTCTGGTGTCTATCGATGAAGTCGCCTCGTCGAGGATGAGCATCGGCGGCTTCATAAGCATGACGCGCGCGATGCAGAGCAGCTGTCTTTCACCCTCGGAGAGTCCGTCATCGTCGCCGATGACGGTGTCGTAGCCGTTTTTGAGGCGCTTTATAAAGCTGTGAGCGCGTGCAGCCTTGGCTGCGGCGATTATCTCTTCGTCCGTGGCATCGGGCTTGCCGAACGCTATATTCTCGCGGACTGTGCCGTTCTTTATCCAGGTATCCTGGAGCACCATGCCGAAATGGTGTCTGAGACTGTGACGTGTGATGTCATTTATATTCTCGCCGTCAACCTTTATGCTGCCGCCGTCAACGTCGTAGAAGCGGAGCAGGAGATTGATAAGCGTAGTCTTGCCGCAGCCTGTCGGACCGACAACGGCTATTGTCTTGCCGGACGGGGCGAAGAAATCGAAGCCGTCGATGAGCTTCTTGCTCTTGTCATATGAGAAGCGGACATTATCGAACTCCACGCTTCCCTCGGGATCGCTGAGCGCCGAGCAATTTTCGTCCGACTCCTCGGGCTTTTCGTCTATGAGCTCGAATATTCTTGCCGCGCAGGCGAGGGCATTCTGAAGCTCTGTCACGACGCCGGAAATCTCGTTGAACGGCTTTGTGTACTGGTTCGAGTAGGCGAGGAAGCTGACGAATCCGCCGACGGTTACCATGCCGCCGATGGCGAATATTCCGCCCATGAGCCCGACTACGGCGTAGATAAGATTGTTGATAAATCTGGTGGTCGGGTTTGTAAGCGACGAGAAGAATATGGATTTGAGCGAATATTTGCGCAATTTTTCATTGCTCTCGTCAAATCTTTCAACTGCTCTGTCTTCATACGAAAACGCCTGAACGGTCTTTTGATTCTGTATCATTTCGTTGATGAGCGCAGTCTGCTCGCCGCGGGTCTCGGACTGCTTTTTGAACATCGAATAAGTACGGCGTGCTATAAAACGCGCCGTGAACAGCGATATCGGGGTCAGCACTACGACCGCGAGAGTGATGAGCGGCGATATAGTGAGCATGAAAACGAGCGTCACGACTATCGTGACAACGCCCGTGAACAGCTGAGAGAAGCCGAGAATCAGTCCGTCGGCAAACTGCTCCGCGTCCGCCGTTATGCGGCTGACGATATCGCCGTAGGGGTGGGAGTCGGCAAACGCCACAGGCAGGGTCTGCATATGCGAAAACGCCTTTGAGCGTATATCGCGCACGGTGTTATAGGCTATGCGGTTGTTGATGATGTTCATCACCCACTGGAGCACTCCGCCGACTATGGCGCAGATCAGAATGCCGAAAAGACACTTCTTTATGACTTCAAAATCAACGTTGCCGTGCAGCTTTATTCCGTCTATCGCGCGTCCGGCGAGGACGGGGATATAGAGCGAGAGAATGACGCTTGCAACGGAGAGGATGAGCGAAAGGAACAGCAGAAGCTTCGAGCGGCCGATGACCGCGATAACTCGCTTGAAAACGGTTTTGTTCTTCACGGTTACGCATCCTCCTTTTCAAGCTGGGAATCGAAAATTTCTTTGTAGACTTCGCACGAGCGCAGAAGCTCGTCGTTCGTGCCCACGCCGACTATCTCGCCCTCGTCGAGGACAACTATGGTATCGGCGTTTCTTATCGCCGCAACGCGCTGGGACACGGTTATGACGGTCGGGGCAAAGTCGGTGTTTCTCAGCGCCTTGTTCAGCGCCGCGCCGGTGGCGTAGTCGAGTGCGCTCGCTGCGTCGTCGAGGATGAGCACCTCTGGTTTTCTGACGAGGGCGCGGGCTATAGTCATTCTTTGGCGCTGACCGCCCGAGAGGTTCTTGCCCTCCTGTTCGAGGACAAAGTCGAGCTGCCCGCTCTTGTCCTCTATCATCTGCTTTGCCTGCGCCGTTTCGAGCGCCTGCCAGATTTCTTCATCCGTAGCATCCTGCTTGCCGAAGCGGATATTGTCCCTGACAGTGCCGGCGAACAGGGCTTTTTTCTGAGAGACGACGCCTATTTTCGAGCGCAGAGCCTTTGTGTCGTAGTCGCGCACGTCAACGCCGTCAACGAGCACGCACCCGCCGGTGACATCGTAGAATCGCGGAATAAGATTGACGAGCGAAGTTTTGCCCGATCCGGTCGAGCCGATAACGCCTATCGAGCTGCCGCGCGGGATTTTGAGGTCAATATTGTGCAGGGACTCCTCACTCCCGTTGTAGGAGAGACACGCCCCGTCAAACTCAACGGAGTATTCGCTGTTTTTGTTGCCGTCGATTACATGACCGGGGACGGTGCCGGGCTCGATATCGAGCACCGATTGAATTCGGTTGCCGCAGGCTATCGCCTTTGTGACGCTGATTATGAGATTCGCGAGCTTTATCAGCTCAACGAGGATCTGTGACATGTAGTTATAGAGCGCAACGACCGCGCCGCGCGAGATGGCGCCGGAATTAACGCGTATTGCGCCGACATATATCAGCGCGATTATCGCGAGGTTTATGAGCACGAAAGTTGCGGGGTTCATGAAAGCGGATATCCTGCCGACCGCCGTCTGCATCTCGGTCAGGGCGCTGTTCTTCGCGTCAAAGTCCGCAATTTCCTCTTCCTCTTTGCAGAACGCTCTGACAACGCGGGTGCCGAGCAGGTTTTCGCGCGTCTTGCTCAGCAGCCCGTCCAGTTTCTGCTGAACCTTGCGGTACATCGGGATGCACACGAGCATTATCGCGAACACGACCGCGGCAAGAGCGGGCACCGCAACGACGAACACGAGCGACGATTTTACATCGACCGTGAACGCCATTATCACCGCGCCGAATACGACGAACGGCGAGCGCAGGACGAGACGCAGAGTCAAATTTGTTCCGGTCTGAACCTGATTTATGTCGCCCGTCAGGCGGGTTATAAGCGTCGGCGCGCCGAGCGAATCGAGCTGGGAATAAGAGAGCTTGCCGATATGCTGGAAGAGCGCGTGGCGGATATCGGAAGCGAAGCCGACCGACGCTTTCGCCGAGAAATACTGCGCCACAAGTGTACTGCAAAGACCCAGTATGCCGAACAGACCGAGCAGCAGGCAGCGTTTGATAATATAAACTTTGTCGCCGTTCTCTATGCCGACGTCGATTATCGTCGAGACTATCAGCGGAACAATCAGCTCGAACGCCACTTCAATGAGCTTGAAAAACGGCGCGAGAATACTTTCAATTTTGTATTTTTTCAAATACTTCAAAAGCTTTGACATGCTATTCTCCTCTTTTATATATTGCATTCTATAATGGTATGTAATACCCTAAATAATACCATGAAAACGGCTTTTTTTCAAGATGCTGCGGCTATTTCCCGTTCCTTGACAGAGACGGGGAGCAGTGATAAACTTATGCGTTGTAGAAAAGAAACGGTGTGGTGAACGATGAAAGAAAAAGCTGTCAAAAAAGATGAAGAGCTTCTCGAATGCGAAAAGCTCTGGATATTTGCCGTTATGATAGCCGTCGGCGGATTTTTCGGCGCATATACTTATGTTCAAAAGGGCGGCGTGTTCTGCAACGCGCAGACGGCGAACTTCGTGCTCATGGCGGTTCAGCTCGGGCGCGGGAACTGGCGCAAGGCGCTGTATTATCTTCTGCCCGCTTCGGCTTATCTGCTCGGCACGGTCATTTCGGAATTTTTGCCCAAGCATATAAACCGCCGCAAGATAGTCCGCTGGGACACGGCGTTCGTGGCGTTTGAAATGGCGTGGATATTTGCGCTCGGCTTCGTCCCGGACAATGCGCCGCCGCAGATCTGCCAGGTGGCTGTGAATTTTATCGCTTCGATGCAGTTCAATACATTCCGCCAGGCGAAGAAAATTCCGATGGCAACGACCTTTTGCACCAACCATGTCCGCCAAGTCGGCTCGAACCTCGTCAAGTGGCTTCGCAGCGGTAATAAAGAAGCGCGCGGCAAGATGTTCGCGCATCTGCTGATGATAGGCTCGTTTGTCGCGGGCGCGGTCGCTTCAACTTTTCTCTGCGGCTATCTCGGCGGCAAGACTATCTGGTGCGCCGAAATATTGCTCGCGATAGTGTTCTTTGCGCTACTGCGCGCCGATCTCGGCGAGGAGCATGACAAACTTGATGTCGTTCCGCACGGCCATTGATGACAAGCTGTTAAGCTTTACATGATTTATAAATCAAAAAACAAAAGCTCCCATGCATCCCCGAATGTGTTGATATATCGGGAAAGTTGCACGGGAGCTTCGATTTTTGCACTAAAAAATAGGCTTTATAATTGTAAAGTAAATCACTTTACAATTCGCTTTAGCCCATTATTGGTATCTCAAGGAATGTGTAGGTAAAGCAGTTGATAATATAGAAAATAAATGCGGCTGTCGGGACTGCATATCCCGCGAATTTTTTCGCTTTGCTTTCCGAAAGTGAAGAATACATCGTTGCGCAGGCGATGAGCGTGAACATCTCGGTGAAGTAAAATACGCGCTGACCGGAGGCGTAGACGGACGAAGAGAATCCGAGCACTGCGGCGCAGCAGACAGCGGCGCTGAACAGCACGCCGACGGTGAAACCGAGCTTTTTGTTCTTTTTGATGAGCGCCGCTATAAGAATGAAAATACTAAAGAGAAAGACAAAACAGAGCGCGATAACTACGAGTTCGAGCGGAAGATAATTGCCGCTCTTGAACATCTTTTCAAAGCCCTTGTCCGGTGTGGTGCGGCGGATAAAAATATATGCGGCGTTGACTCCGACGCACAGCACCGAGGCGAATATTGCAAAGACTGATATAATTTTCTTTATTTTCCGCGAACCGCCGAACGCTTCATATACCGATGCGCCGAGCAGAACGAGAAAAACAGCCGTGGTTATCAGCGAGAAGAAAAACGAAAAAGCGAAATAATTCGAAAATCCGCAGAGCAGTTTTTCAAATATATTCATTTTAAAAAATCTTTCAAAACCCGATGCCGCTTCCATCGCTCCGCGCCCGCGAAGCCCGGGCGAGAAAACCAGAACAGCGGCGGAAACCGCGCTCGGCAGGAGCGGAATGAATTGACGGAATCTGAGCCTGCGTTGATATGCCGAAAAAATCAGCAGAATCACCTGCAGCGCGAGCACTGCGGCACATGACTGCTCCTGAGATGCCGCGACGACAGAAGCAATCGCGGCGGCGACATATGCTATAGAATTCACGCGCCCTCCGAATACCTCGAATGTGAGAGGTGTCACCGTGATAAGCAGGGCGGCGAACGGAACGAGAAATGTAAACGAACCTGCAAACCAGAACACCGACGGGTTGAGGCATGGCAGAAATACTGCCAACGGCACCGAGCAGGCGAAGATATATCTCTGTTTTGCGCTTGCCTTTTCGCCGAAAAAGTCCGACAGGCGGCAGAGAAAATACATTATATATATAATCAGCGCGGCGATGAACAGCTTCCAGAAAATGAGCGGCAGGCGCAGAAAGTTTATCATCAGCCATTCGCCGACTATCCGCCCGGACACGGTCGTGTACCGCTCGTGCAGCCAGCTTGTTACTGTGAATCCGTTTCGGTGGAGTATGCCGAGAAAGTGACCGTCGTCGGTTTTGAGAATCAGCCGAGTGAACACCGTGCAGAAAAACAGCACGGCGGCGGAGAATGCGGCGATTATCGAGCACGGAGAATTTTGAAATTCTTTCAGCTTTTCTCTCATCTTTCGCCACCTCCCGCCAATGCGTACGGATTGGCGGCGGTTCCGCTTCCGCAAAGAACGAGAATACCGCTGCGAAGATACATCGCCGGGCATACGCCGCACAGCTCGTCCGCCGCGAGCGTTTTATAGAACCCACCGGTCGTGGTGACCGCCGTAACGCTGCTCTGATTTGTCGAAACCGGCGAGCTTGTCCAGTACCAGCAGTATTTGCGCAGAGTTAAATAGCGCGAGCTGTCATTTTTGACGCACTGCTCGGTCGGGCTTCTGCGGCGGTCGGCGGTGCTTATATTTTTGAGCATATCTTTTGACGGCAGGAATATTGAATCGCCGTTTTTGTCAGGCGATATGAGCGAAAGGTTAAACTCTGAAAAATTCTCCGGATTTAAAAATCCGCTCTCCGAATTGAGCCATGCGCGCAGGGGAGAGGCGAGATAATCGGAACTGCCGATGCCGTCCTCAGACGGGTCGAACGCCCTGAAGCACAACACCTTTTCGCTCATGAGCAGAGTTTTGTTGCCAGTTTTGATGACTCTCCAGACAATAGGCTCGCCGAGATATGAGCCGATGGCTATTCTGTCGCCACTTTTGAGCGTGACTTTCCGCGATTCATTGCCTACGACGCTGACAGACGAAGAAAACAGTAGGTGGGCCGATGTGCTTTTGATTTTTGCGCTCCCGATAAATGTCAGCGCAAACAGCAGAATTGCCGCAATTGCAGCCACTCTGAAAGCCTTTTTCATCGTCCCACCCTTTTGTTTTTATTTTACATATACTATGTCGATTTCATTGCACGGACCGCCTAATTTCTGCTTTCCGGCGGAGTTCAATCCGAGCATACCGTTTGCCGCGAAGAATTCGCTCTCGATAACGCACGGCTTGTTAAGATTTTTGAGCTGAGTTGCTCTGGTGCCGGTCGTGTTGCCGATACCCTTGACATACATCGACGAGCAGTTGCCGCCGTTTAACAGGAATGCATTCCTCGCGCCGTATGCTATGAGGACTTTCATCATATTGTCGAGCGGCATAAATTCGCCGACAGCCAGGATATATTTGTTTTCTGATATCTGCGCAAAAACGTTGCGGTTGTGATAATAAGTGTCGTGCTCGTTGGTTGCCTTGCCGTTTGTTATGACTTGCCGCTGATAGCGCAGGGAATTGTAAACGCCCTGCGAGATATACGATTTGCAGTTCTCGTTTGTGAGCGTTTCGACTTTCCACGTGCCGTTTTTGTAGATCAGCAGTCGTTCCTGCCCGCTGCCGTCCGTCGAAACAATCGAGCCGCTGCGAATTGTCGGAGCGCCTTTTTTATATGTTGAGCCTGCCTCGCCGTTTATTGCTATGAGCGCGCCGCTCTTTCTGCCCATATCCTCAACCTTGCCGACATTCGTACCGAGAAGCTGTTGGCTTGAGGCAACGCCGATATGATCGGGCGAACAGGTGATTATCGCGACATTGATTATGGGCTGATAAGTGACTGTCTTGTCGTAGTCGATAGCACCGTCCGCGTTTGCTTTTTTGAAAGCCTGAGTTATCTGCGCCCCATATGCTATTCGGTGTATTTCAATATTCACTCCGTTTGAGTTGAGCTTCCACGCTCTGAGCACCTTCGCTCCGGCAACGCTTTTGACGCTTGCGGCGCTGACTTCGAGCTTGCCTTTTGACGATGAACCGGAATTATTCGATTTTGCCGTCGCTGCAGGTTTCGATGCCGGTTTATTTGACGTAGGTTTCTGTGCGCTCTGCGCAGTGCTTGGCTCTGCGGATTCGGATGCCGATTTTGAGCTTGCCGCTGTTTCTTCTGCACTTGTCTGCGCGTTGGCTTCGGTTTCTGCGGCAGATGTGTCTTCTGCAGCGGTCGTGCCGGGCTCGGGTGTCTTTGTGCCGCATGCCGTGAAACTCATGAGAATCAGCAGGGACGCGAGCAAAACTGCAAATAATCTTTTTGTCATAAGTATCCTCCTTTTGAATATTTCTTCCAAATTGATTATATCATTGCGCCACGCTGAATTATATACCGCATGCGCATTTTGATAAATAAATTTTCGTCATTTTGCACTCTTTTTTATATAGTGTAAGTGTATAATCTTTCGCAATTTCCGCTTTAATGCGCTGATACTTTATGATATAATTAAATCAGCGGCGGGCGAGTATGCATATGCTAACCGAACTTGCCGCGCCCGGTATGCATCGTTTGTGCATAAATTCTCTGAAAGGGTGAAGATATATGAAATATGCTGTAGTTCTCTGCGACGGCATGGCGGATTATCCCGTTGAGGCTCTCGGCGGAAAGACGCCGATGGAAGTCGCAAAGAAGCCCAATATCGATGCGCTTGCGTCGAGGGGCGAAGTCGGACTTGTCAGAACCGTTGCCGCTGGACTCAAACCCGGCAGCGATGTTGCAAATATGAGCGTGCTCGGATTCGATCCGAAGAAGTGCTACACCGGCCGTTCGCCCCTTGAGGCGGTCAGCATCGGAGTCAAGATGAGCGAGACTGATATCGCTCTGCGCTGCAACCTTGTCACTTTGAGCGACGAGGCGGATTACGGCGCAAAGACCATGCTTGACTACTCCGGCGGCGATATCTCGACCGAAGAGGCGGCGCAGATAATCGAAACCGTGCAGGAGCATTTCGGCAGCAGTGAATTTGATTTTTACAGCGGCGTAGCTTATCGTCATTGCCTTATCGTACATAACGGCACGACGGATCTCGGCAAGATGACCCCTCCGCATGATATCTCCGGCAGAGTTATCGGCGAGTATCTCTCGACTTCGCCGAACGCCGAAAAGCTTATCGCCATGATGCGCGAGAGCTACGACCTTTTGAAGGATCACCCCGTGAACAAGAAGAGAATAGCCGAGGGCAAGCTCCCCGCAAATTCAATCTGGCTCTGGGGCGAGGGAAGCCGCCCGGCTCTGCCGTCCTTTGAAGAGAAGTTCGGCGTGAAGGGCAGCATCGTCTCGGCAGTCGATCTGCTCAAGGGCATCGGCATCTGTGCGGGCATGAACACCCCTGAAGTCGAGGGCGCGACCGGCTATATCGACACGAATTTCGAGGGCAAAGCGAGCGCTGCAATCGACGAATGGCGTAAAGGTCAAGACCTTGTCTATATCCATGTCGAGGCTCCCGACGAGTGCGGCCACAGAAACGAGCCCGAAAACAAAGTCAAAGCAATCGAGCTTATCGACAGCCACATAATGCCTATAATCCTCGACTATCTCAACACTCAGGACGATTATAAAGTCATGGTTCTGCCGGATCATCCGACCCCGATATCGACCCGCACCCACGCCTCCGACCCTGTGCCGTATCTGATTTACCGTAAAGGCAAAGAGCTTGACAGCGGCGTTGCGAGCATAAATGAAAAATCAGCATCCGAGACCGGCAATTTTGTTGATCCCGGCTTCGAGCTTATGGGTCATTTTCTCAAAGACTGACAAAAAGGAGGAGACAAAATGAGCTTTAATATAGAAACAAAGTGCGTGCAGTCCGGCTATACGCCGAAAAACGGCGAGCCGCGTGTTGTACCGATAGTACAGAGCACTACCTACAAATACGAGTCGAGCGAGCAGATGGGCAGGCTCTTTGACCTTCAGGAATCGGGCTATTTCTACACCCGCCTCCAGAATCCCACAAACGACTGCGTCGCCGCAAAGATTGCCGACCTTGAGGGCGGCGTCGGCGCCATGCTCACCTCGTCCGGTCAGGCGGCGTCCTTTTTCTCCGTTTTCAATATCTGCTCCGCGGGCGACCATGTCGTTGCAGCATCCGCGATATACGGCGGAACATTCAATCTCTTCAATGTCACGATGAGAAAGCTCGGCATCGATTTCACCTTCGTTCGCCCCGATGCGACGGAGGAGGAGCTCAACGCGGCATTCAAAGATAACACAAAAGCCGTGTTCGCCGAGACTATATCTAATCCCTCGCTCGTTGTGCTCGATATTGAGAAGTATGCGCGAGCGGCTCATTCCCACGGCGTGCCGCTGATAGTTGACAACACTTTCCCGACCCCGATAAACTGCCGCCCGTTTGAGTTCGGCGCGGATATAGTTACCCATTCGACCACAAAGTATATGGACGGCCACGCGACAAGCGTAGGCGGAGTTATAGTTGACAGCGGCAACTTCGACTGGACTCAGAACGACAAGTTCCCGGGACTTACAACTCCCGACGAGTCGTACCACGGTGTTGTATACACCGAGCAGTTCGGCAAGGCTGCATATATAACAAAGTGCACGACTCAGCTCATGCGCGACCTCGGTTCAATTCAGTCCCCGATGAACGCATTCCTGCTCAATCTTGGACTCGAGACCTTGCATCTGCGTATGCCGCGCCATTGCTCAAACGCTCTCGCCGTTGCAAGGTTCCTGAAGGCTCATCCGAAGATCGAGTCCGTCCGCTATCCCGGTCTCGAGGGCGACGAATACTATGACCTCGCGCAGAAGTATATGCCCAACGGCACCTGCGGCGTCATTTCGCTGAGAATAAAGGGTGGCAGAGAGGACGCGGTCAGATTCATGGACAGCCTCAAACTCGCGGCGATAGTCACCCATGTTGCGGACAGCCGCACCTGCTGTCTGCACCCGGCGAGCACGACCCACCGCCAGCTCACCGCACAGGAGCTCGACGACTGCGGAGTCTATGAAAATCTCGTCAGACTCTCTGTCGGAACAGAGAATGTCGATGACATAATCGCCGATCTTGACGCGGCTCTCGCGAACGTCTGATATTGGCAAAATAGACAAAAATCACGCGTAAAATTTTATGCATAAAACCCGGCTGCAAGTTTTCCTGCAACCGGGTTAATTTTTTGTCACTGCATATGCGGCTTATGCAGAATATTTCCATATAGTTATTAAAATCAAACTGTAAAGTTTTTTACTTTACGCATATATTCTGAATAGTCATTAAAACACAAAAGTTATCCACATTATCCACATAGTTATCCACATCAGCAAGGAGAAAAGCTTTACGACTTGTGAGTAAAAACAAGTGAAAAACTACTGAATATTGAGTGAATATTAATGAATATATTCAAAAACGCGCAAAAAATACCGCCCGAATTTCTGAAGGAAAAAACACGGGCGGTTTCAATATTTTTATGTTGCTCAGTCGATGAACGGGAGGCTTCTGACAAGATCGCTTATCCCGCCGAGCGAGCCGTGGAAGAAGCTGCGTATCATTTCAAACACAGTCATCGACGCGGTTATCGCAAACAGCACTCCGACGATTATCGCAATAATAACTGCGAGTCCCGCGCCGACCGCGAGACCTATCAGCGTAAACTGACCGATGTCCTTTGCGACCTTCGGCTTGTCGCTCTTCCATATAAGATAGAGCACGAGGCTGACGAGCGGCAGGAACCACAGCAGCGGACCGAAGAAGCCGAGGAAAAATCCGAGAACTTTCCATCCGCCGGTGCTTTCGCTTTCCTGCTCGGGCTTCTTGTTCACTTTCGGCTGAACAGGTGCGGAAGTAGGCAGGGGAGCCGGCTCTTTCGGAATATCATTATGTACGGGCTGAGTATCTTCTGCGGCGGTCTGCTCCTGCGCCGCGCGTCTGGCGTCGCTCTCCGCGAGGCTCACCGGTTCGCCGCAATATGGGCAGACCTTGAATCCGTCTTCGAGCTGTTTTCCGCAATTTCTGCAAAACATAATATCACTCTTTCGTTTTTGTGTCCGCGCAGATTACTTGTCGCCCGACTTCTTTTCGAGCTTGCGCTTGTTGCCTTTGTCGTCTATTACATATGTATTGTCGAGCTGGGCTGTAAGGCTCGCCTTGAAATCGGCGACATACTGCTTTTTGAGCCCCTCCCATTCGGCGAATTCCTCTTCGCTCAGATCTCTCTCCTGCGACAGGTGATAGAGATCGTTCATGCGCTTTATCTCTTCTTTTTTCATGTCTGCCTCCGTGAGCTTATATAATACATTTATTATATACTATGCCGGGAATAAAGTCAATTTGAGCGGTAGATTGTCGATTTTATCGCGCTGTCGGCAAAATTTTTTCGTAAATCATGAGCGAGCAAATGGTATGAAAAAACGAGAAAACTTGAGAAAAACGGAGATAGCAAAACGTAAATTAAAATTTTAAGAAAAAGTGCTTGACAAGCATAGAGCAATGTGGTAATATATCGTAGCATTAAGAAATCGGAGGTAACAAGTATGTCAACTTATATGCCCAAAGCGGGCGACATCACCCGTAAGTGGTATGTCATCGATGCTGCCGGTAAGCCTCTCGGCAAGGTAGCAGTTCAGGCTGCCGTCCTTCTTCGCGGCAAGCATAAGCCCACATTCGCTCCTCACGCCGACTGCGGCGATCATGTAATCATCATCAACGCTGAGAAGGCTGTCCTCACCGGCAACAAGCTCAACCAGAAGATGTATTATCATCACACCGGCTATATCGGCAACATGAAAGAGGTCAAGTACAGCACCCTCATGAAGACAAAGCCCGAGTTCGCTGTCGAGCTTGCAGTTAAGGGTATGCTGCCCGATTCTACTCTGGGCCGCACCGCTCTGACCAGACTCCGCGTTTACAGAGGCGCTGAGCACAAGCACGAAGCACAGAAGCCCGAAGAGTGGGCTCTTTAATGAAGGGAGGCAATAAATAATGTACGATTCAGTTCCTTACTTCTACGGCACAGGCCGCAGAAAGAAATCAGTCGCCAGAGTCCGTCTTTATGCCGGCACCGGCAAGATCATCATCAACGACAGAGAGATTGACAATTATTTCGGCCTTGAGACCCTCAAGCTCATCGTCCGCCAGCCTCTCGCTCTTACAGGCACCAGCGAAAAGCTCGATGTCATCTGCCGCGTCAACGGCGGCGGCGTGACCGGCCAGGCAGGTGCTATCCGCCACGGTATTTCCAGAGCACTCCTTCAGTATGATGCAGAGCTTCGCCCCGCACTCAAGAAGGCAGGCTTCCTGACCAGAGACCCGAGAATGACCGAAAGAAAGAAATACGGTCTCAAGGGCGCTCGCCGTGCACCCCAGTTCTCGAAGCGCTGAATTTTTACCGCTTACAAGACGAATATCAGCTCCCGGGCAGCATTGCTGTTCGGGAGTTTTTCTGCATTTTTGAAGGGCTTTTTGCGCCCGGCAGCTTTTTTTGGAGGCAAACTCCCGAGTTTGCGGCTATTTCTTGAAAAATCAATGCGTTGTGATATAATTAATATTGAGAAATGAGCTTATAAAGGAGTGACTTGTTCGGAACAGAAAATATAACGGACATAAGAGAACCGAAGCCCTTGCTCTTTTGGCGCAGTGCGGCATATCAAGGAAAGGTAACAGGAAAATGAAAAAGCGCTTTATTTCTTTTGCACTCGTGTGCATTCTCTTGCTGATTTTTCCCGCGTGCTCATCGAAACAGAACAATGACTACGGAGGCAATCCTATGGAATTTAAAAGCTTTAAGCTGACGGAGAACAACTGCTCGGCACAGAACGCCGTGTATGAGGGATGCAAAACAGAGGACGGAGTACATCTTGAGTATTATATGAGCTCGAACGACTGGAATAACGAGCTGTCCTGCTTTGTCGAATCCCGCGACGTCATCCGCTCGGTTGACGGGGACGAGAATCTCTACCGCGAGGTGTGCGCCCTGTTCGGAAATTGCAGAATAGATGAATGGGCGGGCTTCCGAGGCGCAAATTCCCCCGATGTTCTCGACGGAAGCTCGATGAGCTTTTCTGCTGTCTTGTCGGACGGAACGGAGATTGAGGCGAGCGGGAGCAATAACTTCCCGAAAAATTACCAAACATTAAGAGCCGGGATTAACAGGCTGATAACCTCGAATAAAATAAGAAGTACCGAGTTTTCCGAAGGGAGCTATGCGATTTCGCTGCCCAAAAGTTGGGTAGGCGTAGTCAGCGCCGGTTTTTCGGAGGGCATGGTGGCGTTTTCCGTCGATAAAACGGACGGCGATGAGCTCACGTTCTTTATAATCGATACCGGCAACGGATATTCCTCGGACTCCTACAAGGGCAGAGTGGAAGTGGGGCGGCTTGTTTCGGACGAAAATACCCTGTTTGTTACGGCGCGCGACCATTATCGGATAAACGCATACTCGGAAAAAGTTTCCGATGCCGCGCTTGCGCTTTGGGAGACCTATGAGAGCGACAAGCGAGAAATAATAGAAAGCCTGCACGGCATAAACGGGTATGAGCTTTATCCCGAGGACGGGTCTATTCTGCATGAAACCGACGCGCGGGATTTGGCGGATAAGGCGCGAAGCCTCTGGCTGACTCTGAATTTTGCGGGCGAGTATTCCGCCGGGGAGAAGCCCGTGACAATAAGATTCAGAAAGTATATTCCAATGTTCCCCCAATACCGGTATGTGACCACGATGGAAGAGGTCCGCAAAAAATTTTTAGAGGTCTTTTCCGAGGAGTTTACAGATAAAATACTGAGCCAAGCTGTCGCCGACAGGGATTTGATAGAGCATAACGACAACATATATGTAGCATATAAGAAAAACGACGGCGAAGTCTCCTATAACAGCTGGATGCATCACGTCGAGGATGACGGCAACGGGAATTTCACGGTTGTTATGGCCGTAAGAAAACGCTCGGTTGACGATATCATCTATGTCAAGCTGCCGACAGGGAAAAATGCGGAGGGAAAGTTCGTGTTTACCGATTACCCCTATTGGGATAAATCAAAATAATTCTCGCGGACATACTCCGCAGGGAACGAAAAGTTTTCTTGTAAATCGCCGCTCTGCGTGATATAATCATATCGATAAAATTTTATCAAAGAGGGGATTTCTATGAAAACCGCAATTTACGGCGCGGGGTCGCTCGGCACCGTGCTCGGCGCATATCTCGCAAAGGCGGGCGTGGATGTCGATCTTATCACGCGCAACCGCGAGCACGTCGAGGCTCTCAACAGAGACGGCGCAAAGATAATCGGCACCGTCAATATGACCGTGCCCGTCCACGCGCTGACTCCCGACGAGATGACCGAAAAATACGAGCTGATAATCCTGCTGACAAAGCAGCTCGACAATGTCAATGTTTTAAAGAAGCTTCAGAAGAATATGACCGACGACTGCATCGTCTGCACGCTTCAGAACGGACTCCCGGAGCTCTCTGTCTCCGAGGTTGTCGGCGAGGACAGAACGATGGGCTGCACCGTCGCTTGGGGCGCAACGCTCCACGGCAAGGGTGTGTCGGAGCTTACGAGCGAGCCCGACAGCATGAGCTTCGGTCTTGGCAGAATGAACGGTCATAAGGACGACAAACTCATGCAGGTCAAGGCTCTGCTTGAGAAGATGTGCCCCGTCGAGGTTGAGGATAACTTCATGGGCGTCCGCTGGTCGAAGCTGCTCATCAACGCCGCGTTCAGCGGCATGTCCGCCGTTATCGGCGGCACTTTCGGCGACGCCGCGGAGAACAAGACCTCGCGTGTCTGCTGCCAGAACCTTATAAAAGAGTGCATCGATGTCGCCGCGGCTGCGGGCATAAAAATAGAGCCTGTTCAGGGCAAGGATATCGTCAAGCTTCTCGACTACAAGGGCAACGGCATAAAGAAGAAGATATCCTTCGCGCTCATCCCGATATGCATCAAGAAGCACAGGCTTCTCAAGGCGAGCATGCTCCAGGATCTCGAAAAGGGCAAGAAGTGCGAAGTTGATGCGATAAACGGCGTTGTCTGCGCCTACGGCAGAAAGTACGGCGTGCCGACTCCGTATAACGACAAGGTCTGCGAGATAATCCATGGCATTGAGGACGGCAAGTATACATACACATTCGACAACGTAAAGCTGTTCGCCAACCTGCCGAAATAAGAGGCATATTCGGCATAAACCAAATAACAAACCCCGACTATGATTTGTAGTCGGGGTTTATGCTGTTCTGCCACGCAGAATTGCAGATGGTACGGGACGCCGAAATGTGCGTGGAAGCACGTTATTTGTCGAAGAATCTATTTTGGCTCCCCTGCAGGGGAGCTGGATTGGCGAAGCCAAGACTGAGGGGTTATTTCGCTTCGCCCAAAGTTGTGCAGTAGGGGCGAATATTATCCATCTGCGAAATCTGCGGTGATTTATTGTCGCATATCTTGTAGGGTGCGGCGACCTCGACGCACCGCTGCCGCGATAGCGGCACGGAATCTTTGATTTTACCGACCGTAGGGACAGCCCTTGCGGCTGTCCGCTATCGGCGCAGCCGATACAGGGTTATA